>Ga0065707_10000820_pt1 | contig 12690 bp, 9 predicted proteins | sample SwiRhicommuniRL3_FD_59094 | JGI IMG/M metagenome (GOLD analysis project Ga0065707, IMG submission 59094) | Switchgrass rhizosphere bacterial communities from Rose Lake, Michigan, USA - RL3 v2 (version 2) | ecosystem: Host-associated > Plants > Roots > Rhizosphere > Soil | place: East Lansing, MI... | reverse complement strand
AACATCGAGCATCTCAAGACCCATCGCCGTTTTGAATACGTCATCGACACCATTTTCAATCGTTCGCTGCTGGCTGAACTGATCGACGAATGCGACTCCATCGTTCACCTGGCGGCGTCGGTGGGGGTGCGTCTGATCGTCGAGAGTCCGGTGCGCACCATTGAGACCAATGTGAAGGGCACCGAAGGGGTGCTGGAGTTCGCCAGCAAAAAGAAAAAGCGCGTTTTGATCGCCAGCACGTCCGAGGTTTACGGCAAGGCCAGCAAAATTCCTTTTTCCGAGGCCGATGACCTGGTGATGGGCCCGACTTCCAAGGGGCGCTGGAGTTACGCCTGTTCCAAGGCCATCGACGAGTTCCTCGCCCTGGCCTACCGCAAAGAGAGAAAGCTGCCGGTGGTGATCGTGCGCTTATTCAACACGGTGGGGCCTCGCCAAACCGGACGCTATGGCATGGTGTTGCCGACCTTTGTCCGTCAGGCATTGGCCGGCGCGCCGCTCACGGTTTACGGCGACGGCACGCAATCACGCTGTTTCTGCCATGTCAGTGACGCCGCCAAAGCGATTGCCCGGCTGACGCTTCAACCCGCCGCGGTCGGAGAGATCTTCAACATTGGCAGCGAGCAGGAGGTCAGCATTCTCGAGCTCGCCGAACTTGTGCGAACCATGGCTCGCAGCGCATCGCCGATTCAGTTCGTTCCCTATGATGAAGCTTACGAGGAAGGATTCGAAGACATGCCAAGGCGTGTTCCTGACATCAGCAAAGTCAGGAAGCTGGTCGATTTTCGTCCGGCGCGCAGCATCGAGAAAATAGTCGAAAGCGTCATCGCCTATCATCGGGCGGAGTCCGAGGTGAAGCGAGTGGCCGGCCCGCAACTTGCGCTCGAGCACGCTTTCTAGAAATGGCTTCGGCGGCCGAGTGAATTTATCATGATCACTTATTGGGAAGAGACCAGATGGCTCATCGTACCGGCCGGCGCGTTTGTCCTTAGCGCGTTGGGCGTGCCGATCGCCAGCCGCCTGGGCGCGCGTTGGAAGTGCATGGCCGTGCCCTCGGCCGAGCGCTGGCACAACCGGGCCACGCCCACTAGCGGAGGGCTGGCCTTCTTTTTCCCGATCATCCTATTGGCGCTTGCGTTTTCGTCGGATATTTGGAGCATTGCGCCGTTTCTAATCATCGCAGCGTCGGCGTTTTGCCTGGGCTTCTATGACGATATTCACGAGTTGAGCCCCGCGATCAAGCTCTTCGGTCAAATCGTTGCGGCCGCTGCGGCGCTGTTCGCCGGTTTTCATCTGCATTTTTTCTCCTTGGGGCCATTGGACGCGCTGCTCACTGCCGTGTGGATCGTCGGGCTGACCAACGCGCTCAACCTGCTCGACAACATGGACGGACTTGCCGCCGGCATCGCTCTGATCGCCGCTGCGTATCTCGCGTATTTGTTTCACCGACAAGGCGACCTGAACTATTTCGTCGTGGCGCTCGCTCTCGCCGGTGGCCTGGCGGGATTTCTTCTGTTCAATTTTCACCCGGCGTCGATTTTCATGGGCGACTCGGGCAGCCTGTTTTTGGGCATGTCGTTGAGCCTGCTCACGATCCACGCCAACGGGCAAGCCTCCAACATTTTGTCCTTGATCGCGGTGCCCGCGTGCATATTGCTGGTACCGATCCTCGATACGACGCTGGTCACGGTGACGCGGTTGCTGCGCGGTCAACCCATCTCCAAGGGCGGCAAAGATCATGCGTCGCACCGTCTTGTCGTCCTTGGCTTGAGCGAATCCCAAGCGGTGTTATTGCTTTATTTCATGGCCGCGGTGTCCGGAGCCACGGCGGTAGGGATCAAGCAGCTTTCCTACACGTTGAGCTTGACCGTTCTTCCCCTCGTGATTCTTTCCTTCGCGCTCTTTACGGCGTACCTCGCGCAGGTCGAGATCCGTTCCGATAACAGCGCGCCCGGGCGCGCCGCCGGCAAGAAACTGACGCGGTGGCTATCGGCGCTCGCTTACAAGCGTCGCCTTCTGGAGGCCGGGCTCGATTTTTTTCTGATCTCCTTTGCCTATTATCTGGCGTTCGCGTTGCGCTTTGAGTTCCGTCTGAACGATTTCTTGATGTCGCTCTATCTCACATCGTTTCCAGTGGTGGCGGTCGCCGGCTATGCGGGCTTTCTCGTCACGGGCGTTTACCGCGGGCTGTGGCGCTACACCGGCCTCGATGACCTTGTACGCATCGCCGCAGCCGTGTTCTGCGCCACCGGGTTAGCAGCCGGTGCGCTGGTGATTTTGTCCGGATTCGCCGGCTACTCGAAAGTTGTGTTTATTCTCTACGGCTTATTGCTCTTTGTCGGCATGGCCGCAAGCCGTCTTTCATTTCGTCTGTTCAGTCTTTTCGTCGATCGGCCGCGACCGGATCGGATTCCCGTTCTGGTCTACGGCGCCGGCGATCGCGGCGAAGCCGTGGTGCGCGAGTGCCGGCACAACCCGAAGATAGGCTACCGTCCGATCGGTTTTCTCGATGACGATCCGACCAAGGAAGGGCGCAGCGTCCTTGGTCTGCGGATCTTCGGCGGGGCGGATAAGCTGCCGCAAATTCTCGAGCGCAACCAAGTGCGCGGCTGCATCATCGCATCGCCGCATGTTCTCGGCGGTGCTCAGGCGACGCAGTTCCGCGCCAAATGCGAACCGCTCGGGCTCTGGGTCAAGAGGCTGCAACTGGAATTCATCGAGGAGGGAGTAAGAAAATCATGAAAACAAATGTGCCCCAATGCATCGCCGTAGTCGGCCTGGGTTATGTCGGACTGCCGCTCGCGGCAGCCTTCGGCAAAGTGGTCCCGACCGTCGGCTTCGACGTCAGCGAGCCACGGGTCCGGGAATTGCGCAAAGGCGTGGATCGCAACGGCGAAATGACCAAGGCAGATCTGCGCGAGCCGCTCTTGGAGTTCACCAGCGATCCGTCTCTGCTGCAGCGGGCCACTGTCATGATTATTGCCGTGCCGACACCGGTGGATAAAGGCAAACGGCCGGACCTATCGCACCTGGTCGACGCCAGCAAACTGGTGGCGCAGAATCTCAGCCGCGGCGTCACAGTGGTCTATGAGTCCACGGTCTATCCCGGCTGCACCGAGGAGGTCTGTATCCCCGTGCTCGAAGCCGAGTCCGGTCTGAAAGCCGGACGGGATTTCAAAGTGGGTTATTCCCCGGAACGGATCAATCCGGGTGATCACGAGCATTCCCTCAATAAAGTCATGAAGATCGTTGCCGGACAGGACGATGAGACCACGGACAAGCTCGCTGCGGTATATGAGCTTGTCGTCGAAGCCGGGGTGTACCGGGCGCCGACGATCCGCACCGCGGAAGCGGCCAAGGTGATCGAAAACGTGCAGCGGGATTTGAACATCGCGCTGATGAACGAGTTGGCGGTGTTGTTTCACCGCATGGGGCTCGACACTGCCGAGGTGCTCAAGGCGGCGCGCAGCAAATGGAATTTTTTGTGTTACGACCCGGGCCTGGTCGGCGGCCATTGCATTTCAGTGGATCCCTACTATCTCACGTTCAAGGCGCAAGAGATCGATTATCATCCGGACGTGATTCTTGCCGGCCGCAGAATCAACGACTCCATGGGGCACTACGTCGCTCAGGAGACCGTCAAGCTTTTGATTCACGCCGGGCGCGTCGTGCGCGGCGCATCGGCATTGATCCTCGGCGCGACCTTCAAGGAAAACGTCAACGATCTACGCAATACGCGAGTGGTCGAGGTGGTCCAGGAGCTCGAGAGTCACGGCATCGATGTGGCGGTTTACGATCCCCTGGTTGCCCCAGGCGAAATCCAGAAACTGCACATGCGGCCACTCCACAATCCCTTCGAAGCGAAGGAGAAATTCGATGCTGTGGTACTTGCGGTGCCGCATCGCATGTTTCTCGACTTGCCGCCACGGGCTTATACCGGACTGCTGCGCAACGGAGGCAAGCCGGCTGTTTTCGTCGACATCAAGGGAGCCTATCGTGATGCCGGCAACCAGAGCGGGGTCATGTACTGGAGCCTGTAATGCCGATGCGCCCAACTGCTCCGGCCAAGCTTAAAATCCAATTCGTCACGGGCATCTTTCCACCGGATATCGGCGGGCCTGCGACTTATGTGCCGCAGATGGCGACCGCGTTGACGCAGCAAGGCCATCAGGTCGAGGTTCTCACATTGAGTGAAGCGGCCGGCCAAGCTGAGCGCTATCCGTTTGCGGTAACCCGCATCCGCCGCGGTCTGCCCAAACCGTGGCGCGTTGTTCGCACCGTCGCGGCGCTGGTGCGCGCCGGGCGGAGCGCCGATTTATTCTTCGTCCACGGGCTCTATTTTGAAGCGGCGATTGCGAATCTCATGCTGCGCAAACCGCTGGTGCAAAAATGGGTCGGCGATTGGGCCTGGGAGCATGCGCTGGAGCGGAGACGGGTGAGGTCGAGCTTCGCGGAATTTCAAGAGGGTTGGTCCGGCTGGAGAGCGCAGTGCTTCAAGGCCCTCAGGAACTTTTGCGCGCGCCGCGCCGACGCGCTGATCGCGCCAAGCGGCTATCTCGCGCGTGCCCTGGAGGCCTGGGGCGTCGCGCCGGAAAGGATCGCGACGATTTACAACGCCGTCGATTGCCAGAGCGTGGCGCCGGGAAAAATCCCGCTGGCCGTCAAGTTCAAAATCGTCACCGTCGGTCGTCTGATCGCGATCAAGCAGATCGACCGAATCATCCAAGCCATCGCGGCGATTGAAGACGCCGGGCTGGTGATCGTCGGCGACGGCCCGGAGCGGTGTCGACTGGAGGCGTTGGCGCGCGACCTGGGGTTGTCGGAGCGGATTTATTTCGCCGGACAACGAAGCAGAGAAGAGACTCTGGCGCTGATGGCCGGCGGCGATCTTTTTGTGCTCAATTCGACGCACGAAGGTCTGCCCCATGTGGTACTCGAAGCGATGAGCCTCGGTGTGCCGGTGGTAGCGACCGCCGTGGGCGGCACGCCGGAAGTGATCCGTGATGGCGAGAACGGCTTACTCATTGCGCCGCACGCGAACGGAGAGCTTCGCCAAGTTTTATCTCGGCTGATGCCTTCGCCTGGCGAAAGAACCCGATTGGCCCGCGAAGGCAAACGCACCGCGGCGAGTTTCAGCCACTTACGCATGATCGAACAAACCGCGGCTCTGCTTGAGTCGACGGCGCGAGGCGACAACAGAAACCCTGGGCGAAGCCTCGGCGCCGTCGCCACGCACAACGGTTAGGCCGCGGTCGGCAGAGTTACAAGACGGAGATTTAAAAAAATGGATCAAATCACCCTCCTGGAAAAACTGGAAAGATTTGCCGGTGTTTGCCGGCGTCTCGGCCTGTCTGGTTTGCCGCCGGCGGGAAAAAGTTTATTGAAGCCCCTGATCGGCAACCGCCTCTCGGTGCGCGTCGAAGGTTTCGATATCACCGCGTCATTGGAACACCGCCATTATCTCCAGGCGCTACGCCGTGGTGAAATCGAGTCTCTCATGGCGCGCCTGTTCACCAAAGTGATTCGCCCTGGCATGGTCGTTCTCGATATCGGCGCCTTCGTCGGCTGGTATACGCTGCTCGCGGCGCGTCAGGTGGGCAAGCACGGCAAGGTTTACGCGTTCGAACCCGATCCGCGCAATTACGAGCTGCTGGCGGAGAATCTGCGCTTGAACCGGATCGACGCAAGGGTGATTTGCCTGCCCAGGGCGGTGTCGGACGAGTCTGGCATGCAGCCCTTTTTTCTTCACGGCGGCGATCAAAGCCGGAGCAGCCTGATTCCCTCCCGCGGCAGCTGCCAATCCACCGTGGTGACCGGCGTTGTCCTCGACGATTTTCTCGACCGAGGAGTGAAAATAGACGTCATTAAAATGGATATCGAGGGCGGCGAAGTCAATGCTTTGCGGGGTATGCGCGAAACCCTCACCCGCGCCGGCCGCTCCGTGAAGTTGTTTGTCGAGTGCAATCCGGCCTCGCTTGGATTCGCCGGTGAGTCGGCGCAGTCACTGCTCGCTGAACTACGCCAACTCGATTTTGCGATTTTTATGATCGACGAAGTTCATCGCGGTCTCAAGCCGGTGGATTCGAGGATCGAAACCGCCAAGTACGTCAATCTTTACTGCGTCCGAGAATCAGCGCGATAGCGAAGAAAGGATCATGCAGTTGCTCCAACAACTCTGGAATTCGCTTGCGGGTAAAGCTGCCGTGCCAGTGCTGGACGGCGCTGCGACCAACGGCACGCTTGCCGACAGCGTGATCGCGGTTGTTCGGCGCACAGCGCGTCATCCGTTGACTGAAGGCGCAGTGCTGTTGGCCGGCTCACAGTATGTCGCAGCAGCGGTGGGCTTGGTCACGAGCGTGGCCAGCGCCCGCTTGCTCGGGCCGAAGGACTTCGGTCTCGTCTCGGTGGTGATGGCTTATCCGATGTTGCTGGGTTCATTGGTCGCAGTGAAATCGGGTTCGGTGACGACGCGCTATATCGCGCGCTTTCGCACCGATGGGCAGGCGGAGCTGCTCGGGGGCATTTGTAAATTGGGCTACGTGCTGGATTTCGTGGTTTCGCTCTGCGCCGCGCTCCTGGTTGCGGTTACCGCGCGGTGGGTTGCGGCGGAATTTTTTCATGCGCCAGAGATTACCGGGTTGATGATTTTCTTTGCCGCATCTTTTCCGTTCTGGTCGCTTTCCGGAACCAGCCACGCAATCCTCACGTCCCTCGAGCGTTTCCGCTGGGTTGCATTGCTTCAAGTGCTTGATCAAGTCATCGGTTCGGTTTTGGTGATCGGCTTGTTGCTCGGTGGTTTCGGGGTGGCCGGCGCGGTGCTGGGCGCGGCGCTGGGCAATGTTTTGATCGCTCTCATTGCCGCAGGTCTGGCGAGTTTCGGGCTGCGCCGTGAGCATCAGCCAGCCTGGTGGCGCGGTTCAATCGCGTGCGTCCGGCCGCTGCGCAAAGAGATCACCGGTCTGTTCGGCTGGAATTATCTAATTGTTACCGGCAGCGGTCTGATGGGCCAGTTGCCATTGATATTCCTGGCTCATTTCCGCGGGCCGGAGGCCGCCGGTTTTTTCCGTTTGGCCCTGAGTATCGTGACGGTCGGCTCCTATCTCGAAACTTCCATGGGCCGGGTTGTTTATCCGGCGCTCTCGGCGCGCTGGAGCACGGAGAGCCGCGCGCGTCTGTGCGCTGCGCTGAAGAGTTGGACTTCCAAAGCCGGCCTCCCGGTTTGCGCGTTGGTATTGCTGTCCGTACCGCTCTTTCCAGTTCTCATTCCGCTCATTTTTGGCGCGCGCTTCGCACCGATGGTACGCGGCGCGCAGATCATGATGGCGGGCGCGGCTTTGAGCGCGCTGTTTTTCTGGTTGAATTCCGTTTATTACGCCTCGGCCAGCTTGGATATCTGGACGTTCGGATATGCATTTCAGACCGTCATCGTGATCGGCCTGGCGTGGTTTGTCGCCAACTATTGGGGTTTTGCCGGAATGGCGCTGCTTACCACGGTCGGCAAGGCGGGGTTTACTCTCGCCATGCTGTTTGTTTTTAACAGGCTCATCGTTGAACGGAAGGAGCCGGTCTCGTGAGCGTACGCAAAGCGGTTTGTCTCACCATGTGGTTTCCGCAGCATAACAATCCGCGCTATGCCGCACTATTTCCGAGGTTGTCGCGGGTGGTGTGCTTTCGAAAATTTCACCTGAGTGAGCGCCGCCTGATTCGCGCCGTGCAATATCGTCTGTGGAACAGCTTGAGCCGGGTGCTGATCTATCCCGCGTTGAGTCAATACTTAGCGCGCAAGTATGAAACTCTCTATACGGTCACCACGGAGCAGATCCGCACGTGGCCGAGACAGCGCAGCGTGGTCGTCGATCTCGACGATCCGATGTTTACCAAGGCGGAGGTCAGTGCGTTGAACCTACCGCAGGTCAAAGCGCTGATCGTGACGACCAACAAAGCGAAAAAGCTTTTCCAAGAGATGGGGGTCACCGCGCCGATCCATGTCATTCCACAGGGCGTTGCGGTGGGACAAATCGATCCCCGGAAGCGGCGCGAAATCCGCGCGCGCTTTAAGAGCGCGGATGACGTTGTGGTCGGCTTTCATGCGCCGTCGCTCACGCTTGCGGCCGACGGCGCACAACGTGCCCGGGGTAATCAGGACGATCTCGACTTTCTTTTTCAGGCGCTCGAGCGGGCGCGCCAGGTCGAGCCGCGGCTCAAGCTCTGGCTGTTCGGCAATCCAAGTGAATCCGTCAAGGCGCATGTGCAGAAGGGGCGAAGTCATTGGGTGAAGTTGTTCGGCTACGTCGAGCTATCCGAGATGCTCACCTATTTGGCGGATTTGGATATCGGCGTTTATCCGCGAACATGGTCGCCGCCGCCGGGTCGCTTCAGCGTAAAAATTGCCCAGTTCATGGCTTGCGGCGTGCCGGTGGTTTCGACCCAGCTCGACGAGGGATTGATTTTACAGGAGGCCCGATCCGGGCTCCTGTGCCGGAGTCTCGAAGAGTTCGCGGACACGTTGGTGGAACTGGCGCGAGCGCCGGAAAAGCGCTCAAGGCTGGGGTTATCGGGAAAGCGCTACGCCGAGCAAAAACTCGAATGGTCGGTATTGATGCCGGCTTATCTAGAGCTTTTACGGGAGTGATGCGTGAGCGAACGAATATGCTTTTTGGGTGGCGCGCGTTATCGCGACCCCCTGGATGTTACCGACCGGAAGAAGTTCGCCGCGCTCAGCGCCATCGGTGAAATCTTCGTCATCGGCTTTGCCCATGGGATGCAGCCGCGGGTCTTTACCGAGCATGGTCATTTCATTCTGCTGCCTGAATTGCCGCTGCGGATTTTTCGCTATCTGGAAATTTGGCTCGGCGGCGGGTTGATTATGGCATGGCTTGTTTTGCGTCACGGTGTGCGTCTGATTGTCGCCCAGGGTCCGTATGAAGGCGTCGCCGCCGCCGCTGTCAAAAAAATCGCCGGCTGGCTCGGTTGCCGGGTTTTCTTGGTGGTAGAGGCACACGGCGATTTTGCCGCGAGCGTGTTTCTCGAGCGGCGCATCCGTTTTGTCGGCCTCTATCGCTTTATCATGGCGCGCGCCGCGCAACTTTCATTTCAACAGGCAGATGTGCTGCGCGCGATTTCGAGTTCGACACGCGCCCAGCTCAGGCGCCGGGTACCGGCAAAGACGATTGTGCAGTTTCCCGCCTGGACCGACATCGAAGTCTTTCGTCTGGCCGCGGACCTGACCGGTGAAAGGTGCAGCGAGCGCATTCTATACGCCGGGGTTTTGACGCCGCTCAAAGGTGTCCATCGCTTGATTGACGCATTTGCGCTGATCGCCGAGGAGTTTCCGCACAGCCGTTTGCTGATTGTCGGGCGCCGCCAGAACCAAGCTTACGCCGACGAGTTGGGCCGGCAGGTTGCCCGGCTCAATCTCGCTGACCGGATCGAGTTCATGCCGGCGGTAGCCCAGGCGGAAATGGCTGCGCTCATGGCCGATGCCGCTGTGGTGGTGTTGCCTTCGCTCTCGGAGGGATTGGGACGCGTGCTGATCGAGGCGATGGCTACGGCCACGCCGGTGATCGGTACGGCTGTCGGCGGTATTCCCGATCTCGTCGAGAACGGTATTTGCGGGTTTCTGGTGCCGCCCGACGACGCGGACACGCTGGCGCAGCGGCTCCGTTGGATCCTCGCCAATCCACGTCAGTCTCGCTCCATGGGAAAGGCGGGGCAAACTTTTGCGGGCAAGTTTTTTTCCACTGAAGTTTACTTGAGCGGCTATCGGAAAATTATTCAGCAAGTGCGAAGTAACCGCGCATCGAGGCACCATGCGATTGCTGATTTTTAATCTTGCCACCGATATCGACGATCCGATTCTCGGTTTTACGTCGCATTGGATCGGCGCCCTGGCCCAGCGCGTCGAATGGATCCATGTCATCACCATGCGCGCGGGTCGCCTCGACCTGGCTGACAACGTACGCGTGCACTCGGTAGGCAAAGAGAAGGGCTACAGCCGGGCGCGCCGCGTCGTCGAGTTCTACCGGATTCTCTGGCGCGTCTTGCGCGAGGAGCGGATCGACGCCTGCTTCTCGCACATGATACCGCTGTTTACCATGATGGGCGCGCCCTTGCTCAAGGCACGGCGCATTCCGCTGGTCACCTGGTATGCCCACCCGACCGTGACCTGGATTCTAAAGATGGCGCACAGGCTCTCCGACCGAGTCGTTGCCAGTATCGCGAGCGCTTATCCGTACAAGCACGATAAGCTTACGCCCATCGGTCACGGCATTGCGGTTGATATATTTTCCCCTGGCGACGCCACGGCGCAAGCCGAGCCACCCCTCATCCTGTGCGTCGGCAGGCTCTCGCCGGTCAAAGATCATCCGACGCTCTTAAATGCCGTCAGCCTGCTCAGGCAAACTTGGTCGGCGCCGTTTCGAGTCGCAATCGTCGGCTGCCCGGCAACGGCAAACGACGAGATCTACTTTGAGTCATTGCGCCGGCAAGTCAAAGAGTTGTCGCTCGACGATATCGTGTCCTTCGAGTCGGCCGTGCCGATGCGGACANTGCCGTTCTGGTACCGGCGCTGCGCCGCGCACGTCAACATGTCGCCCCTGGGCTTTGGCGATAAAGTGGCCTGGGAGGCCATGGCTTGCGCCAAACCCTGCGTGGTCGCCAACGAAGGCTTTCGAGAAACCCTGGGACGTTATCAGTCGCGCCTGCTCTATCGTCATGGCGACGCGCAGTGTTTGGCCGAGCGGTTGCATTGGGTGCTTGGACTTTCCCAGCAGGAGCGTGATGAAATCGGCGCCTATTTGCGAGAGCAGGTCGTCCTTTTGCATTGCGTCGATAGCCTTGCTCGACGGCTCGTCACCGTCCTGGAATTACTGAATCGTCCGCGGATTGGCGCCGCGCCGCCGCATGAAATCACCGAAAGCCGTTAGAAGGACTAAGCATGCAGAGCGCCAGCCGCATCGACGCGTTCAATCGCTGGAGTTACGATTCCGCCGCCGCCAACGGCACCGGATACTTTTCAGTCTGGCTCGCAGTGCTGGCGTTTGCTCTCGGACTGATTGCCATGGTGTCGCGCCAGACCTGGCTCTTGCCCTGTTTCACTGCGCTTGCCTATACGGCGATCCTCTTCGTCTTGATCAGGTCGATCCAAGTCTGGCGCGATTCGTTCAATCCGCTTTGCTTGATCTGCGCGGTCGCCGTCGTGCGTGATTTCTTGCCCGCGCTGTTTTTGCTCAACGGCGTGGAACCACCGGAAGAAGTCAGGTTGTTTTTTACCGCGATGAAGTTGTCCGGTGACGATTGGCGCTGGGGCCATGCGCTGGCGCTTTTTGGCGTGCTCGCGTCGGTTCTTGGCTGGTTGCTCGTCCAAAGGTCGAGCTCGACAGAAGGTTGGTCGGGTCTGAGCTTCGGTTTGACGCCGGGAGTCCGTTCCGCTGCGTTACTGGGCATGGTCGCGGGTTTTGGCGCACTGGCGGTGTTTCTCGTCAGCAACGCTTCTCTCGATGTGGTTAGCAGCGGCGAGTTTCGCGAGACGACAATTCAGCAGGGTACCGGGAAGTTTTTTTTCATGGCCTATTTGCTGATTTCCGGCAGCGTGCTGCTCACTTGCTATTATCTGCCGAGAGCCGGTACCTGGCCGGCTCTTCTGCCGGTCGCGTCGGCGACGCTATTCTACTGGGTGCTTGGCGGCCGCAGTCGGGCCATGATCTCAATGGCCGCCGGGCTGCTTTTGTTTTGGTATCTCCATCGTCAACGGCAGCGCTGGCCAAAAATTACCCTTAACTATCCCTACGTCGTGATCGTGCCAGTGATGGTATTGGCGGTGCTGTGGGTTTCCTATATCGGCGCGATGTATCGCGGCGAGCTCGGCGCGCGGGCGTTTTCCGAGGGCCTAACGCTGCGCGGATGGTGGGAATACATGCAGGTCAGTATCTTTACCGACTTGGGACAACTGCATGCCTTGGCTGGCGCGATCGCCATCGGTCCCGGAGTTCTCGGAGGTCAGACTTTTTTCGGCGCTCTGTCCTGGCCGCTCAACAAATTCATATTCATTCCCGGCCGCAGCGCCGGCATTTATATCGTCGAAACGCTCGTCGGCTTTGCCAGCGAAGGCGATAAATGGGCGGTGAACGCGTCTTTGATCGGCGATGCCTATCTCAACTTCGGTTTATGGGGAGTCGCCGTGGTAATGACGCTTTACGGCGCCGTGGCGAAAGCGCTCTATTTGCGATTTCGCCAGGGGCGCTTGCACGCGGGCATCTACGTGCTCGCGCTCATCTATACGCTCCTGATGATGTGGGCATCCTTCGAAGTTTGGCCCCAGGCTCTGACCGTTTGTCTCTTTGCCGCCGGCCTAATTTTTCTGGGCGAGACGGTCCTGCGGGTTAGACACCGAGGTGTTTCGGCGTGAATCGCCACGGAGACCGATAAATGAGTCACGCCTTGAGAGAATCATGAAAGTACTTCACCTGATCAACACACTTTCCGCCGGCGGTGCCGAGCTGCACTTGCTCACCCTGTGCCGCCGGCTGCGCGGCCGCGGCGTTGAGCCGGTGGTGGCGTGTTTGCGCGAGCGTGTCGAAGGCAGCCGGTCGTTGCGGCAGGATTTTGAGCGGGCCGGCGTTCGCGTCATCGACCTTGGCGCGGCGAGCCGCTACGACTCGCGTTTTTTCGGCACTGTCGGACGCCTCGTCGCTG
>Ga0065707_10082691_pt1 | contig 12694 bp, 11 predicted proteins | sample SwiRhicommuniRL3_FD_59094 | JGI IMG/M metagenome (GOLD analysis project Ga0065707, IMG submission 59094) | Switchgrass rhizosphere bacterial communities from Rose Lake, Michigan, USA - RL3 v2 (version 2) | ecosystem: Host-associated > Plants > Roots > Rhizosphere > Soil | place: East Lansing... | reverse complement strand
AATGAATTGCGCCCCTACAATAGGACACAATCTGTCGTAGCGGCGCAATTCATTGCGCCTATCCCACGCATCCTTCGCTTCACCAAACACTTCCGCCCCGATTGCGTACGGCCAGGTTGCACAAACACGGGCTTCCGTGAATTCAGCCCATGCATGCGCGACTAGCTGCACCTCTCGACGATTCTGATCACTCAGTGCTGCCGAGATTCCAGCAGGCAGCGCGTTACTCGCGAACGCTGCTCCAACTTCTGATCGTCTCCGTCATTGTCGCGCTGACGTTATTCGCCATCGCGTGGCGTTCGCAGGTATCGCTGTGGCAACCCTTGCTCGGCACGGCTGCCATGACGTTGCTGCTGACGAGCATCACCCTGCAATCTGCCTGGTGGGTGGTGCGGTGGCGTGTGCAGCGGATGGCTCCCGCAACAGTTGTCGATCAGCCAATCAGCGAGCCACTCACTCGTCGGCAACGTGTGCGCAAATTATTGCAACGCGTGCCGCGCTGGTTGCGCACAGTCATCGCCACGCACACCTCCGCGCAAAGCCGTGCGGCGATCTTCATGGGCCTGTTGTCGCTGCTGATCGTTGCGGCGGTGTTCAAGCTATGGAAATTGCCGATCACCGTCGACGGCTCGTCACGCTCGTTGCTGTTAGCCATTGCCGCATTGATCCTGGCGTTCGGCTCGCTGGTGCTGGAACGTTACTTCAGTAATCAACCACCAACGGCGCTGCCTGAAGCGGCGACAGTGGCGTTATTGCTGCGTGTCACCATCACACTGATGTTGTTGGTCGGTGCTTGCCTGCTCGCCGACAATCCAGCGCGACCGTGGCTGGCAACTGCGGCGCGTGGTCTGCTCTTGTTGCCTGTGTTGTTTGCCATTGAATACGGCTTGCGTGCGTTGTTGTCGGCATTCGCACCCGCCAATCGCGATGTTGAACCCGACATGCTGGCCGACAGTTTGCTTGCTGGTTTCTGGCGCTGGCCGTTACGGCCATTGCACAACCTGCATAACGAATTGCAACAACGCTTCGGCATCGATCTGCGGCAGAACTGGGCGTTTGGTTTCGTGCGGCGCGCGTTGTTGCCGGTGATGGCGGTCATGATGACCATCGCCTGGTTATTAAGCGGCGTCGTGGAGATTGCCACTGCCGAGCGCGGCATCTATGAACGTTTCGGCAAACCTGTGTCGGTGTGGGCGCCGGGACTGCATGCAGGACTGCCATGGCCATTCGCACGCGTGCGTCGTGTTGAATACGGCGTGATTCATGAGCTCGCTACCGCGTCGGCATCGCCTGATGACAATCAATCCGAACCGATCGCCGAAGTCACCAGCGCCGATGGCGCCGCACCTAGCAGCGCAAATCGCTTGTGGGATGCCTCACACATTGCCGAGAAGTCGCAGGTGATTGCCAGTCGCGCCGGCGACAAACAAAGTTTTCATGTGGTGAACATGGACGTGCGCTTCATGTATCGCATCGGCCTTAATGATCAGGCGGCGTTGGCTGCCACTTACAACAGCAGCGATGTTGCGACCTTGATTCGCAGCGCCGCCAGTCGCGTGTTGGTGCGCGATTTCGCCTCACGCACGCTAGATGGTGTGTTGGGTGAAGCACGGTCGCAACTGGCCATCGATATCGGTACGCAGGTGCAAGCCGATCTCAATGCCCTGCATAGCGGCGTGGAAATTCTTGCCACCGTGATCGAAGCCATTCATCCACCTGCTGCTGCGGCCAATGCCTATCACTCCGTGCAGGCCGCGCAGATCAGTGCGCAGGCCATCATCGCTCGCGAACGCGGCAAGGCAGCGGAGCAGGTCAATACCGCGCAGTTGCGTGCGCTGGTCGCCAGCTCGCAAGCCGATGCCACCGCGCGCGAGACGGTTGCTACCGCTGAAGCGGCGCAACTGCGCTTTGCAGCCGAGCGCGATGCATATGCAACGGCGGGCAAAGCTTTTTTGCTGGAGCAGTATCTCAGTCAACTAACCCAAGGCTTGTCGAATGCGCAATTGGTGATCATCGATCATCGCCTGCGTACTCCCGCACCAACCATCGATTTGCGTTCCTTCGGCGCGCCGCTTGATGGCAGTGCGCGCAAGAGTCAATAAGAACAGCGGGAATGAATGATGTCTAACACTCACGATCCCGACTCATCTGGCCACACAGCCGCGACAAAATACACATCAATTCGACCGGTAGGCGCTGCTGATGACGCGCACGTTCATGATGAACAATGTGACCACGACCATGATCATTCACATGCTGGACACGGTCATCACGGCCACCATCATCATCACGATGTCGATACGTCAGCGCCCGTTCCTTGGCGGCGAGTGATCATTGGCATCGCACTGGTTGCATTGGTGCTTGCTACCGCCAGCATCGTGCAAGTGCGTTCCGGCACGGCCTCAGTGGTCACGCGTTTCGGCAATCCCGCGCGCGTGTTGTTGTCACCGGGTCTGGCGTGGCGTTGGCCCGCACCGTTTGAAACCATTGTTCCTGTCGATCTGCGTTTGCGTACCACGTCAAGCGGCTTGCAGGATGCAGGTACGCGCGATGGTCTACGCATCATCGTGCAGGCGTACGTGGCGTGGCAGGTGCAGCCCGATGCCGATAATGTGCAGCGCTTCATGCGCGCTGTACAGAATCAACCTGATGAAGCGGCGCGACAGATTCGCACCTTCGTCGGTTCGGCGTTGGAGACCACGGCTGCCGCTTACGATCTGGCGAATCTGGTCAACACCGATGCGACGCAGGTGAAGATTGCCGACTTCGAAACACGCTTGCGTAACCAGATCGAAGCGCAACTATTGGCAACCTACGGCGTGCGCGTGATGCAAGTAGGCATCGAGCGCTTGACGTTGCCCTCAGTCACACTGTCCGCAACAGTGGATCGCATGCGTGCCGAACGCGAAACCATCGCCACCGAACGTACGGCGGTGGGCAAGCGTCAAGCAGCAGAGATTCGTGCGACGGCAGAGCGCGATGCACGCATCATTCAAGCCGATGCCCTGGCCAAGGCCGCTACCATCGAAGCGCAATCGCGCGTGCAAGCAGCGGCGTTATATGGCAAGGCTTATAACGGTTCGCCGCAGTTGTACAACACATTGCGTTCGCTCGACACCTTGAGCGGCATCATCAATCCGCAAACCAAGTTGATCCTGCGTACCGATGCGGCGCCATTCAGAGTGTTGATCGATGCACCGCAGGATATTGCGCATGCGCCGTTGCCTGCCGGTAAGCCATGAGCGGCGAAGTTGAAGACAAGCTCAGCGATAGTCCCTGGCTGCAAGCCGGACGCATTGCGTTTATCGCGTTGTATGTTTGCACGGCATTGGCGGCGTTGCGCTGGCTAAGTTCCAACGTGCGTGAAGTGAGTCCCGAGAATCGTGCGGTGGTGGTTCGCGCGGGCGCGTTGACGCGCGTTGCGACATCGGGATTGCTCTGGGCCTGGCCGCAACCCATCGATCAAGTACGCATGATTCCCGCTGCCGAAACTGTGCTCGAACATCGTGTGCAATCGTTGATTCGTTCGCAGCAGGCCATTCAAGCCGATGCCATGTCCTACGACGACGATGAAGGCGGTCCAGTGAGCGATGAGCTGGCCGGCTCCGGTTACTTGCTCACCGGCGATAGCGGCATTGTGCAGCTCGATGTGCGCGTCTATTACAAAGTTACCGATCCCTTCGCGTATGTGTTGCAGGATGAACTGGTGTTGCCGGCGCTGGAGCGACTGGTATCGCGCAGTGCCGTGGCCATCTGCGCCGGCCGCGATCTCGATACCATTCTGGTCGCGCGGCCGGAGTTGATCGGCCAAGCCAATGCAGGCAACGATGGCGCAGAGCAACGCGAACGCTTGCGCAGCGATTTATTGCGCGGCGTGAATCAACAACTCATCGCGTTGCAAATATCCGGCATGGGCTTAGGGATTGAAGCCACGCGCATCGATGTGCAATCGGCATTGCCGCGCGACACCATCAATGCATTCAATGCGGTGCTTACCGCAAGTCAGCAAGCCGAACAAGGCATCGCCGATGCGCGCACCGAAGCTGCACGCATCCTGCAGATTGCCACGCAGGCATCGGATCGCAGCTTGCAAGTAGCCAGCGCATTGGCATCCGAACGTTTATCCAAAGCACAAACCGATACCGCGACCGTGCTGCATCTCGCCGATTCAGTGAAGAAAGGAACTGAACCGGGTTTGTTGATGCGTGTATATCGCGAACGCATGCCCGGCATTCTTGCTAAAGCGGGTTCGATCACGACGGTGAATCCGGGTGAAGACGCGCAGGTGATTGTGCCGGGAGCAGCGGCGAGTGGCGGGACGCCATGATGAAGTATTTGATTTGTCGCGTAGGGGCGGTTCGCGAACCGCCCTCTTATATGCATCGAGAAGGGCAGTTCACGAACTGCCCCTACGAAATCTCAGATCTATCTGATTAATCCCATGAACCAAGCAGTCAGCAACGCTTCAACCAGCATGCTCACACGCGCAGAGCAATTCAGCGCAGCGGTGCAACTCACGACCGCGATGGTGGCGCTAGGTTTATTAGCGCTAGGTTTGTTGTGGAATGTCATCGTGCCAGGACAAAGCGGCGTTGCGCAGTTATTGCTGGGCGCAGCGGCACTGCTGGTGGCATTACCGGTGATACGTTCCGGCTGGCATGCCTTGCGTTATCCCAACTTGCATGGTGTCACCGATCTATTGATCGCATTGGCGATGTTGGGTGCATGGGCTAGCGGCGATTTGCTCACCGCGGTGTTGCTGCCTATCGTGATGATCTTCGGTCATGTGCTGGAAGAGCGCAGCGTGATCGGTTCGCAAGAAGCCATTAATGCGCTTGGCAGGCTGACGCGTAGTCAGGCGCGACGAATTAACTCCGATGGCAGCATCAGTGAAGTAAACAACCTGCGCCTGCGACGCGGCGATCACATTGAAGTACGTGCGGGTGATCGCATTCCTGCCGATGGTCGTGTGTTGAGCGGTCAGGCAAGTCTCGATACCGCACCCATCACCGGCGAATCCGTACCTGTTGAAGTCACCGCCAACATGGAAGTATTCGGCGGCGCTATCAACCTCGATGGCTTGCTGCGTATCGAAGTCACGCGCACCGGCAAGGAATCGACCTTGGGCAAAGTGATCGCGCTCATGCAAGATGCCGAGCGCGCCAAGCCGCCGATTACGCGTCTGCTCGAACGACATGCTGGTCAGTACTTGATACTGGTGTTGTTGATCGCAGCACTCACCTGGTTTGTATCGAACAACGCACAAGCCATGCTCGCGGTGTTGGTGGCAGCCTGTCCTTGTGCATTGGCGTTATCGGCGCCGGCCACATCCATTGCCGGCATTGCTGTCGCCGCACGTCACGGCATTCTGATTCGCGGCTCGGCATTTCTTGAAGAGTTAGCCGATACCACCTCGTTAGTGATCGATAAAACCGGCACGCTTAGCACTGGCAGTTTACGGCTGCAGGAAATTCAATCATTCAATAACGCCGATCAAGACTTTGTATTGCGGCTTGCTGCCAGCCTGGGCGCGGCGAGCAGTCATCCAGTGAGTCGCACCTTGGCAGCACAAATCAGTAGCGATCGCTACATCAGCTTGAAAGACATTCGCGAGCGACATGGCTTGGGAGTGGTTGCGCTGATGACCGCCAAAGATGGATTAGTTTCTTCCGTTGGTCCTGAGCTCGTCGAAGGATTCTTTGCTCAATTCCAGAACGTTTCGACAAGCTCAACGCGAACGGAGGAAGAGAATAAAGAACTGCCTACAAATGCTGATGTTGAAGTGGCATTAGGCAGGCCGGAGTTATTTACACAACTCGGCGTTGTCACCGGCAATGTACCGTTACACGATGGTCCCATTGCCGGGGTCGCGATGAATGGACAATTTCTCGGTTGGCTGTTGCTCGCCGATACCCTGCGTGCTGAAGCGGCCATCGCCATGCAAGACCTGCGTCACCAAGGTCTGACCCGACAATTGCTGCTCACCGGCGATCGCGACAGCGTTGCACACAGCATTGCGCAACAAGTCGGCATCAGCGAAGTCGTTGCACAAGCATTGCCCGAAGACAAGCTGTTGCGCGTTAAAGCTGAAATCAGCACCGGCTTCAGACCCATGGTGGTGGGCGACGGCATCAATGATTCACTGGCGTTGAAAGCCGGCGTCGTCGGCATCGCGATGGGCGTTGGTGGTTCCGACATCGCACTGGCATCTGCAGACGTCGTATTGATCGGCAGCGACCTAAGACGCCTGGGCACCTGTCTGCGCTTGAGTCGGCGTTGTCGGCAAACGTTGCAAGCCAACGTGATCATCGGCCTCGGCTGGACACTGGCCATCGTGCTTGCCGCAGCATTCGGCTGGTTAGGCGCAGCCGGCGCATTGATCGCAGCGATACTGCATAACTTAAGCACCTTGTTGGTGTTGGGTAATGCAGGGCGATTGTTGCGGTTTCAGGAGTTGTTGCCGAAGTTATAACGGGGCTCGAAAATATATCGGATGCTTCGACACGCTGCGCTGCTCAGCGACCGCTGAGCCTGTCGAAGTGTCTAGGTTCCATCAGAGGTATTTACAGGGCGGGTTAACAGCATGAAGAGGGCGCAATAAATTGCGCCCCTACAAATAGTCTGTGGTCATTGTAGTGGCGCGCCAATTTAATAGAAATGGTCGCGCCTTCCGAAGCATTTCATCGCGTCGAAACAGCTACGCCCAGCTCACTTAGCATCACCCGCACGCGTTCACGAATCTCATCACGCACACCGCGATATTCTTCCGGGCCCATGTGCTTCGGATCAGGAAGAGCCCAATCGCTGCGTCGACGCGCCTTGATCAAGGGGCACTTATCGCCACAGCCCATGGTTGCAACAAAATCGAACTCAACATCCGGTAAATCATCGAGCGACTTCGAGCCATGTGCTGTGAGGTCATAGCCCAGCTCGCTCATTGCTCCAATAGCTTTGGGATTGATGATGCCGGAAGGATTCGAACCGGCGCTGTATGCCTCCACCTCGCTGCCGCCTAACATGCGCGCGAAGGCTTCAGCCATCTGACTGCGATTGGAGTTTTCCACGCAGACGAACAACACACGCTTCACTGATGCGCTCATGAGCAGCTTTCCAGTACGTTACCCGAACAGCAATGCTTTTCTCGCGTGCATCGGCACGCTGCAACAGCGAGTGCGGCGCCGACAACCGGCGCGGTTAAATAGATAAGTAAGTGTTCGATATGTCCCGACACCAACGCAGGCGCCAGCGAACGCGCAGGGTTCATCGACGCGCCACTGATCGGGCCGGCAAACAACGCTTCAAGCGCAACAACACTGCCAATAGCCAGGCCCGCCGTAATGCCTTTCTCGCTCGCACCGGTGGAGACGCTGAGAATGACGAACATCAGACCCATGGTGAGAATGACTTCCAGCACCCAGGACTGCATGACAGATCCTGCTGGACTGGTTGCGCCCAGCGAATCATTTGTCGGGAACATCGCGTAAAGAATCAGACTGGCAACCAGCGCACCGGCCAACTGACTCAACACATACGGCAATACGTTGCTGCCGCGAAAACGCTTGGCGAGATAAAAACCAATGGTCACTGCGGGATTAAAGTGCGCGCCAGAGATATCACCCAGCGCTGCGATCATGGTGAATACCACCAATCCGAATGCCAGCGCCACACCCATATGAGGAATCGCGCCACTGACTTGGTTGATAACAATCGCTCCCGTGCCCGCAAATACAATCCAGAAGGTGCCGAATACTTCAGCGAGCAGGCGTTTATGGAGGGGAAGGGGCATGAGATTTTCCGCAAGGCCACGGCATGAGTGCCGGTGCCGGTCGATGTATATGGAGAGTGTGGCACAGCAAATTTGACAGTATTGTTACAACACGTGCCCTGATATAGCGGCGCGCCAACTTTATAGAAATGGTCGCGCCCTGCCGGTGGACACCAAACCGGTCAAAAGCACAGAGCCAAGTGACAGGACAGTGACTGAAGCGATAGCGACCGGCGATGGCATGGAAAACTTGAACAACGCCGCCAGACTCGGGACGCAGATCACCAGCATTAAAGCGGCGCAGGTCGCTGTAGTAATCCACCAAAACACGTAATTGGTCTTCGCGTAAATCGTACTCAGGCTCTGGCTGTGTGAGCGACTGACGAAGATCAAGGCAAGATTGGCGACCACAACGGCGACAAAGGTTAATGCCCGGGCGCTATGTTCGCTCATTAAGGTTAGCGAAACGCCATAGATCGTGGCTTCCAGCAGCAGAGTTACGGTGCCAAGCAACAAACTGCGTTGTAGCATCGCTCGCGAAAATAACGATTTCTTTGGATCTCTTGGCGCGCGTTGCATGATGTCCTGCGACGCCGCGTCGGCCTCAAACACAAAGGCGCACGCGGGATCGATGACGAACTCCAGAAACAATACATGCAATGGAAAAAACAATAGCGGCCAGCCGAACATCACCGGCACCAAGCCAAGGCCGGCGATAGGAATGTGTACGGCCACGATATAACTCATGGCATGACGAATGTTGTCGTAGATGCGACGGCCGAGTCGCACGGCCGCAACCAGTGAAGCGAAGTCGTCATTGACCAATATCAATGCGGCAGCCTCGCGTGCGACATCGGTGCCGCGCGCGCCCATCGCGACGCCGACATGCGCAGATTTCAATGCCGGTGCATCGTTCACGCCATCGCCGGTCATTGCAATGATTTCGCCATTCGCTTTGAACGCTTGCACCAGGCGCAATTTCTGTTCTGGCTTGAAGCGCGCATAAATATTGATGCACCGCGCTTTCTCACGCAGTCCTTCAGCATCGAGTGCGTTAAGTTCAGCGCCGGTCAGCACGCTGCCTGTTGTATCAAGACCGGCTTGTGCGCCGATGGCGAGTGCAGTGCCGGGGTGATCGCCGGTGATGATCACGACACGAATGCCTGCTTGCTTGCATTCGATCAACGCCGCCGGCACATCATGGCGCAACGGATCGGCAAGACAGACAAACCCAAGTAACTGCAAGGTGAATTCGCGCGGCGATTCTGGCAACTCGCCAGAAAATTCACACACGGCAACACCCAGCACACGAAGTCCGTCCTGCGCATAGGCCGACACGCGTTGCAGCAACGCCGCGCGTGTCTCGTTGTTCACACCGCATAAATCAAGAATGGTTTCCGGTGCACCTTTCGCGGTTACGTGATATGCGGCATCTGACTCGCACCAAACATGCGTGACTGCGAGTAGCTCGGGCGTCAACTCGTATTCACGAACCAGCGTGGTTGCTGCGAGTCGATTGGCTATTGTCGCGATGTATTGCTGCGCTGCTTGATGAATCGCACGTTCCATCGGATCAAACGGTTCGCGTTCGCTGGCCGCAAGCGCCGTATGCAACAGGCGTTCAGCCGATTGATCCAAAGCAGCGCTCGCTTGACGCAAATCGAATTGCGATTGCAGTGTGTCGAGCATGGCGATGCGCATGCGGTTTTCGGTGAGCGTGCCGGTTTTATCGACGGCCAATATGGTGACAGCGCCGATTGTCTCGACTGCAGGCATGCGCCGCGTGAGCACGCCGACACGCGAGATGCGCCATGCACCCATCGCGAGGAATACGGTAAGCACTACCGGAAACTCTTCAGGCAGCACACTCATTGCTACCGTGATTCCAGCGAGTAAGCCACCAAGCCAATCGTTGCGGATCACTGCATAACCAATGGCAATGAAGGCGCACAGCAACAAGCCGCCGCCGGCAACCCAGCGGACCATGCGACGAACTTCGCTGAACAACGGCGTGACTTCAGTTGACAGGGTGGTCAGTGAGCGGCCAATTTTTCCCAGCTCACTGCGCGCGCCGGTCATCAACACTTGAGCCATGCCGTAACCGTGAACAACCAGGCTGCCCGAATACACCTTCGCTGCATCGCTTGTTGCGTCGCCGGCAAGTTTGTCGACAGGCAATGATTCGCCGGTCAATATCGATTCATCGATCGCTAGTGCAGTGGCGCTGAGCAACACGCCATCTGCCGGTACCCGATCACCTTCTCTGAGGATGATGAGATCGCCGACCACGACATCATGGCCGGCGATGCGTTGTTCAACGCCATCGCGAATCACCAGCGCTCTGGGGCTAGATAAATCTTTCAGGCGAGTGAGTGCACGCTCGGTGCGTCGCTCCTGCAATGCGGTGATCGCGATAACGACGAACGTCGAGCAAAATAACACGCTGGCTTCACGCCCATCGCCAAACACCACATAAACGACGGCGGCGGCAATCAACAGCAGGAACATCGGTTCGCGCAATACATCAAGCACGATGTTGCGCAACGTACGCGGCCCTTGATTCGGCAGTGCATTCGGCCCGTCTCTATGCAACCTGCGTAGCGCTTCTTGTTGAGTCAAGCCACGCGCATTGAAGTCCGACGACATTGCTGGGTGATCCGCTACAGGGTGAAGCTCATCATAGTCGACGTTGGTCGATGCATGCGGATTATGCGGTGATCTACTTAGCGGGTTGCGGGTAGTTCAAGTAAAGCCTGGTTGTAGTTGAACTGATTTATCGGTGGCGTGGGCTCGGGTTTGTGTTGCCCTGCAAGCAGTTCGTTATAGGTGTAACAGAGCATTAGCAAAGTGTCAGTAATAGTCGAGTCGCATTTGCTAAAGCGATGCATCTCTGAATGCACGTAACACCGCATTGATGCGCGTCTGATACCCTGCACCCTGCGCTTTGAACCAGGAGAGCACATCTGCATCGAGCCGCAAGGCAACGGCTGCCTTAGGTGGAACCGGCTTTAGCCCTCTGCGCACGATGCCGCGAACAATGTGTTTCACTGCAGCTTCCGGATGCTCCGCAGACAAGGCGATATCCTTGTTCTTTATCGCCCGGACGCGCTTCCAATTTGTCTTAGATGCTTTTGAAGAGGATTGCTTCTTCATTTCTGGTGGCCTTGCGAAAAGAAATAACGTGTATTTTATCGATCGTTTCGGTATGAACGAGCGAGACTGCGACTCCACCCAGGAAACCTAGCGTAACGAACCGTTGCTCTAGATATTTGAAGCGGTCGTCCTCAAATGTAAACGTCGGCCCTTCAAAGACCCTTATCGCATCGCGAAAATCGAGGCCATGAGCCTTGAGGTTGCCGCGCCGCTTCCCTTCGTCCCAAGTAAAATGCATTGGCAAAGTGTATATACAGAGACGCGGTGAGTCAAAGACCGTCTTCAGCCATGACATCCTGCTTGGACCGCCTAGTGTGGACCCGCATGCCGGTTGTTATAGGTATAACTCGCTTGGGCATTAGCGATGTGTCAGTAATGTTCGAGAGGTTAAACACCTCATGTGAAATTCGATCTCCTCACGAAGAGCGGCCTCGGTCTCTTCGACGGTCGAACCCGTGGCCAGGCAGCCGGGAAGATCGGGTACATAACCCGAGAAATTGTCTCCGGCGTTTTCAATAACAATTGCGTAGCGAAGTGGACTTATCCTGTTTCTTCAATCCGGCTTGCTTGGCTTTGTGCTCACCGTGGCATTTGATTCCAATCCACTGGCGAGGAGCCTAGCCCGCAACCAGCAACGCTTCCGCCGCGCCTTGTTGTTACTGAGCGGAGGACACCATCCGTAAACCAAGCAGTTAGATATTCACACTGTCCGAAGCCCACAACATCCTGATACTGCCAAGCTTCATTTGATTCGTTGAATGATCGCCCGTCGGGTTTGCCCATTAGTTTCTTGACCTGTGCGGTGGTCAAGCCCGGAGACAATTGCTCCCTACCACGAGAAGTGGTCGATGTACATGCAACGAGCAAGAACAATATGAACGCACATGCTAAACCCTTTGCCATTGCTTTACTCCGGTATTCCTCGTGGCCACATGCCAGTCCGTCTTGTAGCGCCAGTTATACGGGTCTTTCATCGATAAACGTTTCTGAAGCGTAACATCACCCCAAGCCTCTCTTCAGCTCCGTCGGGAAAACCACAGCGCTCTGCAAACTCCGTCGCATCCTCGTAGGTCCCGAAGATGCGGTCCCATAAAGGAACGTCCGCGTAGTTGTGCCGGTGGACGTCGTATTGGTGGTGTATGGAGTGAAGCTGGGGCGTCTGAATGAAATAACGCAACCATCGTGGCGCCTTGAAGTTTGCGTGATAGAAGTACTCGCCGGTAGCCCCAAAGAAGTTGAACCAAAACGCGCCTACCATCGAGCATCCAAGCAAGGGATATAGAACCAGTGCGCTAAGTAACGCGTCGCTCAGGATCTCAATCGGGTGCTTGTAAAAAGAAGTGAGCACTTCAATTCTGGAAGGTGAATGGTGAAGTTGGTGAAACAAAAGCCAAAACCCTTTTGCGTGCCTTAGGCGATGCCACCAATAGAAAAGGAATGTTCCGACAAACCAGCCCACAAATCCTTCTGCAACAGGCGTCTCCCAACTCGAAAGCTTAAAGAGTGAGGCCGAACCAAAAATCTGCGTCCAAAGCCGAGCGGTTGCCAACGTTATTGCGAGCTGGGCGAAATTGATGAGGAGCGCACGTACGTACCATCCGCGCGAGTCCGGCAAAGAGCGGCCGGGGAACATTCGCTCCAGCAACATGAAGATTGCTGTCGCGACGACGACCATAATGCTTGGGATGGTCATAGGCTCGTATGACGCTAGCGTTCAGCCGGAGCCGCGTCTTCGCGGCGATCGGCTGCAACGGATTGTTGGGCCCTCGCCGGCTG
>Ga0065707_10082690_pt1 | contig 12694 bp, 10 predicted proteins | sample SwiRhicommuniRL3_FD_59094 | JGI IMG/M metagenome (GOLD analysis project Ga0065707, IMG submission 59094) | Switchgrass rhizosphere bacterial communities from Rose Lake, Michigan, USA - RL3 v2 (version 2) | ecosystem: Host-associated > Plants > Roots > Rhizosphere > Soil | place: East Lansing... | reverse complement strand
CGATCGCCTCATGAGTCCGCGCGCATACGTCGAAAAAGCTCTGTGGCTCGTCTTCGATTCAGTTCGCGGCGTTGCCGATGGACACGCCGCGCTCTGTCTTCTCTCCCTCAAAGCCCTCTCGGAGTGGCGCGACGAAAAACTCGAAGAATATCGGTCCAAGTACGAGGGCGATGAGACGAAAATCGAGCGCGCGATGCGCCGCGAGCGTTTCGCGCTTCCGGACGATTGCACCTTTCAGGATCTCCATGCGAATCGCGATTCGAACGATCTCGGCGAGAAGATCAACTCCGTGCTTCGGCAGATCGAACGCGCGAACATTCGAAAACTCGAAGGTGTTTTCGACCGCATCGATTTCAACAGCGACGATCTTGGAACTGTTGAAAAGCGCAATGCTCGCCTGCGAACCTTGTTGGACGCATTGAACGGGATCGAAATCGGTTCACTCCTGCGCGAGAAAGAAGCGCCAGCGTCCGCGACGAGTCCTTTCAATGAACTCATTCGGGACATCGTTGAGGAGAGCGGTCGCCGTGCCGAGACCGCATTTTACACACCACGAGAAATTTCGACGTTGATCGCTCGTCTCGTGAGCCCAACACCCGGCGAGCGAATTTACGACCCCTGCTGCGGGACCGGAGGTCTGCTCCTTCGAACAGCTCGGAGGGTTGGATCGAATAACTTCGCGCTCTTCGGGCACGAGCCTCATCACTCGACATGGTCCACGTGCAAGATGACCCTTATCCTAGCCGGCATGGATGCGGCGGACATCCGCAATGATGATCCCATTAGCCGACCTGTTGTCGACAAACAAGACAAGCTCCAGAAGTTTGACGTTGTCATTACCAATCCTCCGTTCGCCCTCAACGAGTGGGGTGCGAAAGATTTCAAGCACGATCGCTTCAATCGCTTCCGGCGGGGCATTCCACCTAGGAGTTCAGGCGACTATGCATTCATCACGCATGCGGTCGAGACAATGCACCCAAAAACCGGGCGCGCGTGCGTAGTCGCACCACTCGGCGTGCTGTTTCGAGGAGCTTCGGAAGGGTTGATTCGCAGACGCCTCATCGAGGAAAACCTTCTCGAAGGCGTCATCCGTTTGCCCGCGAACGTTCTGTTTGGAACTTCGATCCCGATTACGTTGCTGCTATTCAAAGCAAACAAACGCGACAAATCCGTGCTATTCATTGACGCGAGTGGCGATTTCGTTGACGAGAAGAACCGCAGCAGACTTCGCGAGCAGGACATCGACAAGATCGTTTCAACCTGGCAATCACGGACCGATGTAGCAAAGTACGCTCGCTTGGCGACGTTCGATGAGATCCAAAAGAACGATTTCAATCTGAACCTGCCCTTATACGTCAAGGCAGCCGACGACGAGAGCTACATCGACCTCGCAGAGGCCGCCGCGCGCGTAAACAGACTGGAGGAAGCATTGAAAGAAGTGAGATCAAAACTGACATTGGCGCTCGGAGGATTGCGGCGGTAGCTCGCGCGAGTGGGTACCAATAGAGACGTCATGAGTGCAAGCGACACATTGAAGGGACCGCAGCAAAGCATGCTTTCGGGCGTTTTGCCCCTGCTTCGGTCACTCGGCTGGCAAGAACTGTCGGCGCGAGAAGCCACCGCGCACAGAGAGGAAGACACACGCGACGTCTTGCTTCGGCCGATCCTCAAAGAGCGTCTGCGCGCGATCAACACTTTCGAATACCAAGGTCGCCGATATCCCTTTAGCGCCAACGCAATTGACGCGGCATGTGCAGCTCTCCAGCAAAGCGGCGGAGCAGAAACCCGATACGCGAACGAAAGAATCTGGACCTTGCTGCGTTACGGCACGCCCGTCCGCGAAACCGTTGACGGAGGTAGCAAGAGCTTCACGATCCGGTACGTCGATTGGGACAATCCGGAAAACAATGCCTATCACGTCGTACCGAACTTTGCGGTCAGCTCCGAGGCTGGGAAATTTACGCTGGATCTCGTCCTGCTGGTGAATGGAATTCCCTTCGTAGTCGCTGAATGCAAGGAGGTGGTTTCTTCCGGCGGCGCCTCTCGAGGGTTGGATGGTGCGATCGAACAGCTGCTCACTTATCAACGTGAACGAAACATTCCTAGGCTCTTTCACTTCGCCCAGCTTCTTTTGGCCACTGCTGTCGACGATGCCGTCTACGCCACAGTAGGGGCGCCACGGTGGCGCTGGGCTCACTGGCACGAACGCGAGGGGGCCCCGATCACCACCGATAGCATGCTCGCTTTATCCGATAGAGCGAAGCTTGCAAAGCGTCTGCCGAACGATAATTCCGGCACTCTCGTCAAGGAGCAGGAGCGGCTGATCCATGCCCTCTGTCGCCCCGCTCGATTGCTCGAGTTGACACGTTGGTTCACTTTCTTCACTCATCATGGCCGTCACTTGGCGCGACACTACCAATACTTCGCCGTTCAGGACGTTCTCAGAAGAGTCAAAAAAGTAGAGCCTGATGGGAGCAGACGTGGCGGTGTGATCTGGCACACGCAAGGTACGGGCAAAAGCATGACTATGACCATGCTAAGCCAGGTTCTTCTCGATGAGTTCAAAGAACGCAAGCCACGCATCGTCCTTGTCACCGATCGTGTCGACATGGATGACCATATCTATAAGACTCTGACTGCGAGCGGAGTTGAATGTCGTCAAGCCGGCACCGGGAGCGAGCTCCTGGGTCTCTTGCGTGACCCGCAAACTCGCGTCATTACAACGCTCGTTCACAAGTTCGATTCCGCGTTGAGAGCCCGGCCTATCGCGCTTGACGATCCGGACGTCTTTGTACTAGTCGACGAAGCCCACCGATCGCAGTCTGGGCAGCTGCACCACGCGATGCGTCGAACGCTGCCGCGTGCGTGCTTTCTAGGTTTCATTGGTGGGCCGTATTTCAAAGCCGATCGAGGAGTCCTCGAGACATTCGGTGACATCATCTCGTCATATAGCACCGAGCAAGCGATCGCTGATCGCGCGCTGCTGCCGGTCCGTTATGAGGCCCGCTGGGGAAAACTGCGCACGCAACGCGAACACCATGCGTGGGTCAAAGATTACGTCGCGGCAGATCCGAGCCCAGAGCTCGAGCAACTTTATTCAGTACATTTTCAAGAGCTGGAGACAGAGGACAGAATTCGCGAGATCGCGACTGACATTGCGCAACACTTCAAAGAGAAGTTCGCTGGAACTCCGCTCAAGGGGCAGCTTGTGACGACTTCGCGGCGCGCGTCATTGCAGTTCAAGCGTGCACTGGACAAGCTCGGTATCACCAGTGAAGTAGTAGTCTCTCTGCAAAATGTGTCGTCTGATGATTCAAACGATTTCGTTCAGCACTTCCGACATGACATGCTCATGCAGTTTGGCTCCGAGGCTCGCTACGAGAGTGATGCCATTGATCGCTTCACTAACACCGACGAACCTCAGATCCTCATCGTCGTGAACAAATTGCTTGCCGGGTTCGATGCCCCGCGAAACTCAGTGCTCTACTTAGCTCGCCCTCTTTCGTCCCCTACTCTGCTGCAGGCGGTTGCGCGCATCAATCGTGTCTATGAAGGAAAGAAGGCCGGCTTGGTCGTCGACTACGTTGGCGGCGTGGCGCCTTGTCTCGATGAGATATTGAGCGGCGTCAGCGGTGCGGGCATCGACAAGAGCTCACCGGCACGTCATGCCGTCAAACACCCTGAACTTCAACAAGACTTGATGCCGGCCAGACTGGATGCCAATGCGGAACCTGCACTCACTAGATTCGAGAGTTGCTGTCGAGAGATCGTTGCAAAGCAGTTTACGAAGGAAGGCGTCACTGTGTCATCAGGCACTCTGCAGCAACTCTGTGCCCGCATCACTCGAGCTATTGTTACCCGGCTCAAGGTCGAGTGGGCGAACGATATTGATACCCAGAATCAAATGAAGACGGCGATCGAAGACGAGTTGTATGCATTTCAGGCCGACCAAATGACCACGCTCGGCCTAAGGACCCTCGATGCAATCCTGGATAGCTGCGTGAAGTCGGCAGTTACGATTCTTCCTAATCGGCAGTTGTGAAGTTCGAAACGCTGAACTGCCTGCTCTAGCTTGACAGTAGCCCGGCTAAGTTTACACGTATAAGGTCTCAAGACGCCGGTGACACATTGGCGGATGTTTTTGCCAGCAGTCGATCGTAAGGGATCTGAGAGCGCTCCGTGAGGTCGGTGGAAATTATAGTAGTCCTCCCACTGCCGTAGCTTGTCATTGAACAGGTGGATGTCGTCGGTGACGCCATCCTTGTCCAGGAGCTGATAGAACTCCTGTTCGTCAACCCGATGTGATCCCTCCACTTTGCCATTCAGGTGAGGGGTCCTCGGCCGGATATAGACATGACGGATGTCACGTGATTCCAGATGCCAGTGGAAGCGAGATTGAAACTCAGCGCCATTGTCGGTCTGGATGACGAGGACACGAAAAGGCAAGCGACGCAGCACCTCATCGACGAAGCGCACGGCGGTGATCTGATTGCACGCATCGTAGATCTTGAGCACGCGGATACGCGTGCAGTCATCGATGGCGGTGAACTGATACAAGCGCTTTGAGGTACCGGCGATCCGCTCGAGGAATTTCACGTCCAATTGCAGGCGATGGCCGGGCTGTGCTTTCTCATAACGCTTCCAGGGCCGCCCGGCCCGGCGGCTCTTCTGGTGAGCTGGGAGTCGGCCAAGTCCGTGTCGGATCAGAATGCGTTGTACCGAAGACTTTGCCAGAGTCAGTTGATGAAATCGCCGCAGGTAATCGGCAATCCGTCCGGGCCCGAAGTGGTAGTGCTCTCGCAGATAGAGAATCTTGGAGATCACCTCACGGGGCGTCGCACGCGGGGAATGAAGCGGTGCGCGGGGGCGGTCGCACAACCCGACCTCACCATGCACTTCATACCTAGCCTTCCATTTGTAGAAGGTTTTGCGAGACAGGCCAAAGCGGCGGCACGTGTGAGCGACGCTTCGGGGCGGAAAGCCCGCGCTTCGCCATCAACAATCCGGTATCCGCGTCACTCGTATTGTTTGCATCATCGACAATGCCTACCGCCCCAAGTAAATTGAGACAACCTGCAATCGTTCATGCCCGAGCTCGCGGCTGATGGTCAGGCGGGCGATGTGATCTTGGGTGCGCTGCGCGGGATTGAGCTGGCGCGCGGAAGGGCCGCCCGCCGCAGGCGCTTTCCACCCCGTCACGGCCTCATAGCGCGCTTGTGCATAGTGATGCCGCAGCCCATGCATGTTGCTCAATCCCGCCGCCTTGCATTGCCCGTCATAGGTGTGCCGCTGCTGGATGTAGGTCTTGTCTGCCGGAATCAGAGATCCCGTCCCCGCCAATCGATGCGCTTGATCAAGTACAAAGCGCTGCTCCACCGTGGTGATTGGAATCACCCGGGCCCGCCCGCCCTTGGCCCACGGGGCTTTGAGCGCAATGTGATCGACCCGGTCGGCATAGCGAGGCCGGAACTTGAGGGATTCCTCCCGCCGCAGCCCAAAGACTTGCTGCAAGGCCAGGCTCATCTGCACATGCGGGTCTTGGACGCGCGGCAGCGCGTCGCCCAACGTCTTGGCTTTGCTCACCTCGGCGACAAAGCGCCGCTCCGGCACCCCGAGCTGCGTATTGTCGGCCGGTACGATGCTCGCCCTGCCGACCTTCTCAGCCCACCAGCGCAGGCACGCCAGGCGGTTCTTGAGCGTGCCGGCGGACAGGCCTTCGGCTTGCCAGCGCCTGAGCAACGCCATCACGTGCTTTTCCTGCAAGGAAGTGGCTTTCATCCGTTTGAAACTCTGCTCGCGCAACTGGCGGCTCGCCAATATCAACATCTGCCGTCGATCCGCCTGCGTGGCATGGCTGCCATCGCGGTTGCGCTTGCACAGCTGCCCTAGGCTGTAGGTCAAATCGTCCATTGAGTTCTCCTGTCGTCTGTTCTGTTCCCATCTCCATCTGTTCTGAGTCGAAAGTCGGTTAGTGTTTTTGCCAACTCGCCTTACGGCGAGGTTCCCCGTAAGGGGACAAGGGCCAGGTGCTCAGAAATCGCCTGTTGCCTCGACTGAGGCCCCCGGCGCTCTCCCGTGGGGAGATCGGAACGGGGCATGGCAGAGACGACACAGGTTGTCGTGGGGATGAAAACCTCCTTTCAGAATTGAAAAAAATGGAGTTGAGAACGAACAGAGAACAGCCCTCGGCAGACGCCGATGGACGTGGCTGGACGATGGCGCATGAGAATGCAGCGAAGCTGCGAAGAGATCAGATGCAGAAAGAATTCTGCGATTGACTAAAGTGATTCCACCTCAAGGGGGTTGAGGCGACGCGTGCGAGGGAATCTAAACGCGTCTGGGTGGTTCCTCCCTCATCGGGACGAGCGCTTGTCAGGAACCAGCGCTCTTGGGGTCGCGCAAATATATACGCCTGCCGTGAGACGGATGCAACCCAAAGTGTTTGACGGGGCATCATCACGGGGGCCGCATGCCTACATCGGGGCGCAGAGCTTTATTTTTGCTGCAATTTCCGGGGCCGTCACTGCGCTCCGCAGTGACGGCCCCATTTGTGTCAGTAGGGACCGATGCAGCTGTGTAGTCTGTCAACAGGTCAGAGCGACTGTAACAGCTCGGCTAGCCCAGATACGGCGGGGTCCACCATCGAAGTCATTGGGCAGCCTGCAGCGCATGAGGTCGCATACTTAAGGCCAATGCCATCACCTCAAAACGTTCCCGGTTAACAGGTAGTCGTGGCCGTACCATAAGCCGCACCCGTGGTAATGTGCTGCCCTCATGGATACCCGCTTTCTAGAGAGTTTCCTGATATTTGCCGAGAGTGGATCGATCGCGGAAGCGGCTCGACGCCAAAACATCACGCCAGCTGCGCTCACGCAGCGCATTCGCGCGCTTGAGGCTGAAATGGGGGCGCGACTGCTCACTCGCTCGGGCCAAACGACTCGACCGACACGAGCCGGCACCACTATTCTGGAACGGACACGGCGACTGCTATCCGACGCACGGGATTTAAGCTTGATCGCCAAAGCCGACGTGCTAACTGGGCAACTGCGGATCGGCGCAATTGCAACCGCTGTCACGGGCATCCTGCCGCCAATCTTGAGCGCGTTAGCCGAGCAATACCCCCAGCTAGATGTCTATGTCATGCCGGGAGCCTCGGTTGACCTTTATCAAAAAGTGCTCACCGGTGAGCTCGATGCCGCGATCCTGGTGGAGCCGCCGTTCGACTTGCCCAAAGCCTGCAACTGGATGCTATTGCGCAAGGAGCCGTTGATCCTGATATCCCCACAAACGACACCGATTTCAGATGCGCATGCGCTCCTTCGTGACAAGCCGTTCATCCGCTACGACCGCAACCATTGGGGCGGACGACTTGCGGATGCTTATTTACGACAGGCGAAAATCACGCCGCGCGACCGGTTCGAACTCGACGCGCTGGATGCGATTGCGATCATGGTTGCGAGCGGGCTTGGAGTATCGCTGGTGCCGGACTGGGCGCGCCCTTGGCCGGAGAATCTGGCACTTAATAAGCTGACGATAGACACTACCACTTTTGCGAGGCGTATCGGCTTGCTCTGGATGCGTAACTCTACAAGCCTGCGCCTAGTCAAGATTTTCCAGGCGCAAACTCGTTCTCTGCGCCGTAAGCGCCCCTAAGGCCCACCGATCGATACAAAAAGTATCTTCATAAAGTAAAGGAACAGGTATTCCATCGTCCGGTGAACACTTGCACACTTGTCGAGCAGTCCAGTCTATCTGTTGTCCGGAGAGGATCATGCCGACCCCCTTTCACATTGCCGTGCAGGTCCGGGATATTGCCGAAGCGCGCCAGTTTTACGGCGAGATCCTCGGATGCGCGGAGGGTCGCAGCAACTCGGCTTGGGTTGATTTCAATCTCTATGGCCATCAGCTCGTTTGTCATCTCAATCCGGTGCTCGGACCGAATGGAAAAGTCCCTGCACACCACAATCCGGTCGACGGACACGGAGTGCCGGTCCCGCATTTTGGCGCGGTGCTGGAGATGCCGCAGTGGGAGCAACTCGCTTCCAAGCTAAAGGCGCGCGGGGTGAAATTTGTTATCGAGCCGTATGTCCGGTTCAAGGGTCAACCGGGCGAGCAGGCCACCTTGTTTTTACTTGATCCCTCCGGAAACGCGTTGGAATTTAAATCGTTTAAGGATATCGAAACCCAACTGTTCGAGACGTAAGATCTCGCCGATTCCTCATCTGCGATCAAGGTCAGCTAGCGAAGCTGGCTCGCCTTCAAGAGACGTTGGAACATTCAAGATGAATGTTCCATTCGGCAAGAGCTTCGAGCAGCCAGTTCGAAGTTTCTCCATTCGGGCGCGCCATTTCACTTGACTTGCAAACCCGCGATGGCCAGGAGCACGCCTATAGCCGTCCCCAGAAACGCCAGCACGAGGCCTTCTGTCACAAACTGAAGCGCGAGCCGCCAAGCTCCCGCACCCAGTGCAGCACGAATGGCGAATTCGCGCTGCCGCACCTCCGCGCGTGCCAACAACAAGTTGGCGACGTTGATGCAGGCAATAAGCAACAAACCACACACGGCGCCGAACAGCATGCGCAACGCGGGACGCACGCTCCGCACCACCTCTTCATGTAGGCCATAGGTCACAAACCTGTAAGCGCTCGGGTCTGATGGAGGAATAGAGGCTTTGCGCTGGAATTCCGCGAGGAGCGAATCCAGCTCTGTCTGCGCATGATGCACCGTGACGCCCGGCTTGAGCCGGCCCATCATGTTCAAATAGTGGTCATACGCGATGTAGTTCGGATCGGTGGGATCCAATTGGATTGGCAGCCATACATCGGGGGTATCCAGCGCGCCGTCAGGAAACTCAAAACCTGCGGGCATTGCTCCTATGATCGCATGCTTTTTCCCATCCAGCAAAAAATCACTCCCTACGATGGTCCGACCGCCGCCGAAAGCACGTTGCCAAAGCCGTTGCGAAATAACAGCGACCAATGCGGCGCCGGCGTGTCATCCTGCAGCGTCATCACGCGGCCTAAAGCCCGGCGCGACGCCCAAAGACGCCAAGGTCTCGCCGCTGACAAAGGAAGCCGTGACGCGGCTAGGTCCGCTTGCGCCTCCAATATTCACGCCGCCGTCTATCCAAACATTGATGGACTCCCAGGATTGGGCCTGGCGCCGCAATTCAAAGAACTCACCGGGCGCGAGCCACCCCCGTTTGAGTCCACCTGCTGTTAGCTTTGGCCAATCCGTGTAAATTCTTGCCAGGCGGTCGGGCTGTGCGAAGGCAGCGGACGTAACAGGACAGTGTTGAGTATGCTGAAAATGGCGGTGCTCGCACCGATGCCGAGCGCCAAAGTCAGCACCGCCACCACGACGACGCCCGGCGACTTCAGGAGAGAGCGCAGCGTAAATTTGAGATCAGAGAGCACAGTTGTTATTCATTCACAACGTCCACAGCTCCAAGTTTATCTTGTGCCATCGAATTAGACACATTGATTCGCATGGGATTTCGTAAATGCTATCGATCTCCTGTATACGCATGAGGGTAGTGTGTTTCGATAATGGGATTGAAAGGGAGGTCTAGTCCCAGGAATGGGATTGCCTCGATCGGTGAAACCAGACATGGGACCGCCTATCGGCTCTGCTGGCAAAACCCGACAACGCTCAGGGAATCAGACAGGAGCGAGACGAGCAACAAAAAGGGGCTACACTAGCGTCGATTGGCACACCTTCATCGAGCGTAAAAATTGTAAGCCGCTTGTGCCAATGAATCCGAAGCTGTCCCAGCGATGGGGTACTGTAAGCATTGCTGCAATGGCTCCTGCTCAAGCAGCGGGGCTGTCACTGCGGAGCGCAGTGACGGCCCGGTTGTGTCAGCACAAGATTGTTGCAGCAGCATATTGCACACTATCGTTGATTCAGCTCTGGATTTATTGACGACTGTTGAATGGTCAACATCGGACCTCGCTGATGGACTTGTCGGGCGGTTGTATTAAGCGCGGCGACATCGGCCCCTCATCGCTTCAGCCGCTGCTTGCCGGCCCTGGATGTAAACGTTTACACTTCTGCCGACGATCGGTATCTAGGAGTGCGAAATGCGTAGGTCCCGCGTTGACTGGTGCGCTGCTCTTGCCGCGGCGGCCTTGTTCGCACCCGCAGTGTCGATGGCCGGGGGGCCAGTCGAACCCGTATCGGGCGACTGGCATCAGATTTTCAATGGGCGCGATTTGTCGGGCTGGACGACTTACCTTGGGTCCCCGGACCGGCCCGGTGCGACCGAACCTATCGGCATCGATCGCGATCCGTTGCACGTGTTCACCGTTGTCGCAGCAGATGGTGAGCCTGCCATTCGAATCTCCGGCCAGGTGATGGGCGAGCTGCGCACCAGGGAATCCTTCAGCAACTATCACCTGCGGCTTCAGTTCAAGTGGGGCAGGCAGAAATGGCCGCCGCGCGATGCGTCGGACAATCCCCGCGACAGCGGACTGCTCTACCACCTGCACTCTGGTCTGGGCGCGGAAGGCCGCGTGTTCGGGCGTTCGATCGAATTTCAGATCCAGGAACACGATGTCGGCGATCTCTATGCCGTCGGCTCGGCTATTGCCGTGCGCTCAACGCCGCGCACGACGGACAAGGGAGAGACCGTATTCGACTATGACCCCAGCGGCGAATGGAGATACTTCTCGCAGATACGCGGCTCCGAAGGCCGCGCGATCAAGCAACCGGACAACGAAAAACCATCGGGCGAATGGAACACACTCGAACTGATCTGCATTGGCGACGAGAGCCTCCACATCGTCAACGGCAAAGTCGTCATGCGCCTGCGCGATCCGCGCCGGATCGATCGAGAGCAGCCCTTGCCCGTAACGTCCGGGCCGATCAGCCTTCAATCGGAGTTCTCTGAAGTCTTCTATCGCAACATCGTGATCCGGCCCATCACGGCAATCCCCGCGGAATATGCGCAAACCACCGCGACTGCACCCCTTGCCAATTCACTGACGGACACCGAGCCGCAACATGGCTGGCAGCTGCTGTTCGACGGCCGCACCACACAGGGCTGGCACAGCTACGGCCGAAACACGCTCAATCCGCAATGGCATGTCGAGGACGGTCTACTGACCACGAGAGCGGGATTTTCTATCGGGTCGATGAATCTGCGCCGGTGATCTGGCAGCGAGCGCCGGAGATGCAGGTTCTCGATGACGAGAAGCACGCGGACGGGCGCACTCCGAAACATCGCGCCGGCGCTGTGTACGATCTCTACGCTCCCGATGAAGAGGCCACGCGTCCTGTCGGAGAGTTCAACCTTGCGCGGATTGTCGTGCGGGGCGCGCATGTCGAGCACTGGCTCAACGGCCGCAAGGTCGCCGAATACGACGTCGGGTCGGACGACTGGAAAAACCGGCTGGCGCAGAGCAAGTTCGCCAAATACCCTGTGTTTGGGTTGCCCGGCGCGGGCCGGGTCGGTCTTCAGGACCACGGCGACCGGGTCTGGTTCAGGACGATCAGAATTCGCGAGATTGATCCTGGCGAGGCAACGAGGCTCGGGCATCAGTCTTCGGTATCTCTCAGAAACGCTGATGTTCGAGCAGATCAAGAACCGGGGACGTTGGGGCGCGGACGATCAGCTCGGCGCGGCTAACCTGATTGCTGAACCGAAGCGTAGGCAGGCGCTCACACTGGCGCGAACCGGATATGTGGTGAGTCTGACGCATCCGCTGATTACCAAAGCCAATGCGGGTAAGGGAGATCCGTTCCAGGGAAACGGAACTCCGTTCGAGCACACCATGGAGGCAGGCTCCTGCTGCGATACTTATAAGATCGCCTATCACTCACTCATTAATCACGACCTCGAAGCGGCGGCCGAAACCGCCGCTGCGCTGAAGCGCTGGGAATTTCTGGTGAGCATTGCGCCTCTGCCCGTCGAGGGAGGCACAGGATCGCCATTCTGGAAAGGCGTAGGTGGATATGGCCAGGCACTCGCTCGTGTTAACAGCATGGGCGGGTACCGCTCCGGGGGTGTCCCCGGAACGGGCGCATTCCTTCGTCGGCAAGATCGAGTCTGGCGAGCGGCAACTGAACGTCCTCGAGTTTTGCGAGTACGCTGATGCCCTTGGTGCAGATGCAGCAAAACTGCTGGGGTCGGTGCTCAAGGCGAGAGGGTAGGGCGATGTCCTGACCTTCTACATATCCGTAGGGCCCCGTGTTACCTATAAGGGGATTTGACAGTAGTCCCGCAAGCGTATGATTCAGCTCCTCGCATCGCACAGGGATACGGAAAATGACGGATCTGCATACCCCTCTCGCGCGCCTAGCCTGCCTGGGATTGCTCGCCCTCCCGGCCTTCCCGCCGCAGGCTATTGCAGCCGACCCCAATAATCCCTCCGGTGAAACCCTGGAGGAAATCGATTTATCGACTATCCCGCCCGTAATCGTCACGGCGCAGAAGCGTGCGCAGAACCTGCAGGAGGTCGGAACGTCCATTACGGCTTTCGACAGCAGGACGATCGCCCAGCTCGGCTTCACGGACACCACGGACATCGTGCGGCAGGTGCCGGGGCTGCAATTCAATCAATTCAGCACCACGGTGACCGTCTTCAACCTGCGCGGCGTGTCGCAAAACGACTTCAGCGATCATCAGGAAGCCCCGGTGGCGGTGTACTCGGACGAGGCCTATGTCGCTTCGATGGGGGCAGTGGCCGGCGCG
>Ga0065707_10082689_pt1 | contig 12694 bp, 10 predicted proteins | sample SwiRhicommuniRL3_FD_59094 | JGI IMG/M metagenome (GOLD analysis project Ga0065707, IMG submission 59094) | Switchgrass rhizosphere bacterial communities from Rose Lake, Michigan, USA - RL3 v2 (version 2) | ecosystem: Host-associated > Plants > Roots > Rhizosphere > Soil | place: East Lansing... | reverse complement strand
TACCCGATGGCTCGCGCGTCCAGATCGTGCTGCCACCCGCCACGCGCGGGGCCATCGCCATGGCCATTCGTCGGCACATCACCAGCGGGCTGGTGCTGGAGGATTATGCTGCGGCCGGGGCATTCGAGCGGACCGCGTTTACGCAAGGCATCCAGCGAGGCATTCAGCCTGAGCCCGAGACGCAGGAGCGGGATGTGATGGCGATGCTGCGCACCGCGGTGCGCGAACGCCGCAACGTCCTCATCTCCGGCGGCACCTCGAGCGGCAAGACCACGTTCCTGGGCGCATTGCTTCGCGAGATACCTTCCCACGAGCGGCTGATCCTGATCGAGGATACAGCCGAGCTCCCGGTCACCCATGCCAATGCCGTCGGCCTGCTCGCCGCGCGCGGGGTAACCGGCGAGGCCGCCGTCACTGCCGAGGACCTCCTCATCGCCTCGCTGCGCATGCGTCCCGACCGCATCATCCTTGGAGAAATGCGCGGGAGCGAAGCGCTCACCTTCCTGCGCGCCGTCAATACCGGGCATCCCGGCTCGCTCAGCACCATTCACGCGGATTCGCCCGAGCGGGCCATCGACCAGCTTGCCCTGCTGGTGCTCCAGACCGGCGCCCGCATGGCCTGGGATGATGTGGTGCGGTACATCACCCACTCGCTTGACCTCATCGTCCAGCTCCGCCGCGATGGCGGAAGGCGGCGAGTTGAGAGTGTCATGAGGCCAAGGATGGACGGACAATGGTAGAAGTGCGCTGTGGCGGCAGTCACCGTGTTGAAAGCGGCCAGTCAAGCAAGAATTGAACAACGGCTTACCTCCTGGCGCAGATACGCGACACACCCTAGAATCCAACGATCAAGTTCCGCTACGGTTTCCGGGGGATGGGCGACAGGCGTGCTAGGCTGCCGCCACCAGAAAGCAGCGCTTGCGAGGTGCATACGCTCTATTGTCAAACCGAAGAGCAAATCCTCGCTGGTTGTGGGCGTCGGCTCGCCTTCAAATTCAATAGCGACACGCGGAATTGTGGGGTTATCGAAACGCGCGGAAGGTTCAGGTAAACGAGTTCGTGCGCTTTCTAAAACATCGAGCTGCCAATGAGGATGCCCTGCCTTATTCACAAAAGCACCGTTGCGTGGGCTGATCCATTCACATCTCAGGATTTGAGGCTTGGCAAGTTCTCCCTGACGGCCAATGTGTAGAGTGAAGCCACCCTCAACGAACCGGAAGCTTTGCTCTGCACCTTGTTTCTGCCAAGTCTCGCGATAGCCAGCCCATGCATAAACCTCATCTGTTACGGAGCAGAGGGGAACCACGCGGTGAGGGCTGCCGCGATTGCGTGCTATTGTCTCGCTAGCGCGACCTCCGAGCATCATCACAGCCGCAGTGCTGCTGATCTCCGGTGCGAAAGCAATATTGCCGGTTGCCTGCCCTACCACTTCGCCGAAGCGGACAGCCAAGGATTTACAGCGCTGAGCGAACGCTGCGGAAGACAATTTGGGTTCGGCGGGATCAGACTTCGACAAGCTCGGGAACGCCATACAGTTGCGCGACCAGCCGGTCCACATCGTGCGCATGCGCGGATTCGCCGCGTTCGGCAGCAATAGTGACACGCGCTAGCCGTCGTACATGTTCTCCCAAAATTGGATCATCGGCTTTTTCCCACAAATCTGGAAGAAAGACCTGCGCCAAGAATCGGCTACTTAAATCAAACTGCCCACCCGCGATCGTTACCGATCGGAAAGAAACCAGCCGCACAAAGATTCGCGAATTGAGCAGTGCCACATAAGCACGCATCACTTCGATCGACGCAGCCTCGCGAACGCCTTCACCGATTTCCTCCTCAACCTCGTTATCCTCGCGCACATCTAACTGGGAGGCTGTAAGTTCGCGCTTTGGAGTCCAGACATGTCCCGTCGACGGCAGATAGTGACCATTGGCATCGAGTGCGAAGCTCCCTTCAGCACCGAAGAATTTTGAGACGATACGTGGGCGGTCGTCGAGCGCGAATGTGCCAGCGCGCGGATGCATAAGCCCCCACCAGTCCGCGCGCTTCGCACGCACAATTGAGGCACGAGCTTTCAGCGCCGATTCGTTGGGCTTGAGCATGGCACGGAAATAGTTCGGAACGGCATCAGCCACTGCCGCCTCGTCAGCGAACAACGGTCCGTCGCGCCCATGCGGAAAAAATAGGTGATATAGCTTCACGATCCGACCATTCTCGATCGAGTCGGTCATCAATGCGTCGCGAAAATGCCGCCTCTCCTTGGGTGATAAGCCAAGCCGACGAAAAGCATCCTCGTCGAACAAGAACACTTTGAGGTTTCCGGTTTGGACGCCTTGCGCGATATCGAACAGGCTTCCGACGGTCGGAGTCTGTGCAGCTTCCAACGCGTCGAGCAGACCGCGTTCCTGGGGGGTCAGTATTCGCCACGGCAGCTTTCGATCAAGAACCGAAGCATCGGTCGCGAACAGTTTCCATTGCCGGTCGCCGGTCGCGATCACAGGAGGCTTACCATGAGTCCTGCGCAATTCGCGAAGGGCATCACCGGTCGCACCAGCTTCATTGCCAGTGACGAGCGCGGTGAATTCACGGCGATGTGATTGGCCCTTGGCTATCACGGCGCACGCGACATGGACGAGGGCCTGGCTGAAAAGGCCAAAGTCACCAATGCTCGCAAGTAGGCGAATATCGCCCTCGTTCGCCAATTTCTCGCGCCACGGCGTCGCCGCCTCATGGGTTAGGAGATTGGCGGGAAACAACGTACCCATCGCGCCGCGATCGGCAAGGGCATCAAGCGCCCGAGTTACGAACGCCATACTGTAGTCGCCTCGGCTTCCAGCCTTATCCCCAATCACGGAGCGCAGTTGGGCCTTTTGTTCAGGGGTTTGCGCGATCACCGAAATGAATGGCGGATTCATAACCGTCATGTCGGCGGCTGGGAAGGCTAGGTCCGCAAGTGAATCTCCGATTTTAAGATCAAGAGTTACGCCACCGGCTGGAGCCCAGTCGCGCAATGCCAAGGTCAGAGTGAAGCGCGCCATTGCGATGGCAGGGCCTGATATATCGCGACCTACAATGTGGACTGCGCCATTAAAGCCAACCCGCTGCAAGCCACGCAATGCCTCGTGGAGGAACGCCGCCGATCCACACGCAGGGTCACTGATGGTGAGCTTGGGCCTGCGGGCCAGATCGTCGATCTGTAAGATCGTATGATCGACGATGCTACGAGCAAGCGCCGGAGGGGTAAAATGAGTACCCCCGCGTGAATTGCGGGTCGCCGTTGCTGTATCGACATAGCCAAACATGTCAGGTGATGGAGCACGCACTAGATCAAAATGGGCTTCCTGGAAGAGTTGGCCGCCAGCGTGCCGAATAGCCAGACTTGGGTGCAAAGTGAGCGCTGACAAGGTCGCAGGAGCTGTACGAATGTCTCGCAGCGCCTCTTCGAGAGACGGACCGGCGAGCGCCGCACGCAATTCGCCGGCATCAACGGGCAGCCCGAATGCCACGCTGTCAGCCGGTGCATTTTCGCCAGCGATCAGGTCCCCCAGGATCGTAACAAAAGCGTCGATTGCGCGGTCATCGGGAAGCCTCGCGTGCGCTACCAGCGATCGGACACGACCGAAAAGGTTGACGAGATGCTGGACGACGGTCCTGTTGGACCGGAGCCGATCGCGGCAAAGGAAACGATAGAACCCGTCGAGATCACGATTGACAGAATCGAGAGAATAAATCTGTGCGTCGCTGGCTGCATCCCATCGTACAACCTGAACTTCCTTCTTGCTGACTGTTACATGGTGCGGAAGGTCACTTGACCAAGCCCAACCCGCTACGGCAATCGGGTCTGCCCGTTCCTCGACTACTGATAAGCCGAACGAACCATACCCACCGTCGAGAAGGACATCGTGATCGCCATCGCCTCCGTCGTTCTCGAAGGCGAACATTGGGGATCGGGCGAGGCCAAATCGCTGACTCCAAAGGGCACCCAGTGCCATGTCCATCATCGCGACGATCCAAGCTGAGTAAGGAGAGGCAATTGACCCTGCAATTCTTCGGGCGTGCCGCCATTCGAAATCACGTCAAGATGGGGATCGAGCGGCACAATCAAAGCGGCACTTCCCAACGGCGCGGCGGGAATTATGCCAATCGTTGCGTTTTGTTGATTGGCAAAGATTGCCGACTTACCCCATAGGCTGGGAAAGAACTGACCGTCGAGCTTCTGCCTCAGGTCCCCAACGCCAGTAGCCCATCCACTCGCCTTACCTCCAAAAACCAAAATTACCTCGCGAAAAATACGTAGCGCGATAACGTCTTGCCAAGAAAAGAGCGCAAGACGGCCTGGGCCACGGGCCGGTACAGTGGGCTGGAAAAGCCCCCTTTTCCCACACCATTCGCGCAGTTGGCATTCCGAGAGTTCAGTCAGCCGCAATGCATCAGAGAATTGTACAAGCTCCATATCGAGTGGGTATTATACCCACTTAAGCGGGTCAATAACCCTGATGTGAGCGATTCACAGATATGAGATCCGGATTTTCAACACACGAAACGCGGACCGTGCGCAGATGATGTCCGCTTTCACCCCTGAATTGCCCCCTGCACAGTTGGACCTTGGGCACAAACGCCAGTGAAATCCTCTATCCCCATCGGCCAACATTTCCAGTCCCCATCCATACCCGCACATGGCTGCACGCTGCTTCGCGCGTTGCGGGCGGCCCATTCCGCGACTTCATAAGGAATCCTCACGATTCCAAATGAACCCGTTGCCCAACCTCCGCTGTCCTAATTTTAATTTGCACATTGATCCATCGAGGTGCTCAATGCCCGTGCGATTTCGGCGGGGGCATTTCATGGAACTGCTTTTCAAACGGGAACAGACATCCGGCAAGATGGGCCGGGTCAACTTCAAGCTGTGGGGCAAGCTTGAAGTCAGTGAAGCCGAACAAGCGCTCATCAGCCGATATCGCTTCGACGAGTCAGTCCTGATCGGCTCGGACGATTCCGAACTGTTGCGAAAATCCATTAAACTCGGCGCCATCGTGTTCGTGATCGCGGCCCTGCTGCTGACATTCATGGCTGACGTCACTGTTGGATTGCTGGGTGGCACCGCTGCCGGTGTCGGCGTTGGCTACTGGCTCATGAACGAAAAGCGCGAGACGATTTTCGTCAAGGACATGCTGCATGGCCGCAACTTCACCTGCGAGAGTGTCGTGGAGCTGGCCCGGAAGGAAGCCTGGCTCGAAGGAGCCTGCGGCGTGTTCCGGCAGGTCATGGAAAGCGCCAAGCACTGGGATGGGGTCGAGCGGCACACCATTGAGCCGCTGCCAAAGGACCAGGCCAAGGACCTTATCCTCAGGGCCGCCTGACATGGTCTGGCGCATCGGCGCGCGCGTCCATGCCCTGGCACACGGGTTGTTCAAGCCGAGTGAAGCGGAGCTGGTTCGCCAGCAATGGAACGATGTGGCCAGCCTATTTGAGCAGGCTGGCCTCTCCGTCCCGTCAGACCGGACGCGGCTGATCGTAACAGTGGCGGATGGCGTCAGGGGACGCTTCGGAATACCGGCCGACCACGAACAAGCCGATCTCATTGCGCAGTTCATCGAGTGCCTGTTCGACTACGAAGGCCTGTTCCTGTTGCCCGAGGTTGATTGGAGCCGCGAGTGGAGCATCGCCGATCTGTGGGACATCCTGGAGGAACTCACCCGCCAACGGGGCTTTGTGAGCGATTTCGAGCCGAACTGCGAGCTGCTGGAAATCGCCGTCGCCGCCATTCTTGACCCACTCTATGCGGCTTGCCCGGCCTTGCTGGACGAGCCGGAAGACACTGACGGCATCAGCGTGCCCACCAGTCTCCTTCGGAGCATCGGCGATCTTGGAGGCGTGACACAGGCCATGCAGGGCGTCGCCTTTGCCGAAGATATAATCGAACGCGGATTGCTTGCGCGGCTCAGCAATCGACTGGAGCGCAATCTTGTCGCGGCGTCCGGCGGCAACCCAGCCGATCCCCGCAGCTTCACCCGCGCGCCAAAGATGCCCGCGCAATTTGATGCCAAGTCGCCCGAACAACTGGTATCGACATACTTGAGCGGGACACCACTCCTGGAGCTGTTCGACCAGGCTCCGGTGTTCACGATCCCGACCAAGGCGCGCTGCGAGCACCACCACATCGTCGCCGGCAGTGGCCACGGCAAGACCCAGACATTGCAATACCTGATCGCGAACGATCTGGACGCCGTGACCCAGGGGAACCGCACGGTCATCGTGCTCGATAGCCAGGGCGACTTGATCCGTACCATCGCCAATCTGGAGCTGTTCGCGCCGGGCGAACCCTTGCATGACCGGGTGGTCATTATCGACCCAAGCGATGTCGAATGGCCGGTGTCCCTGAACCTGTTCGATGTCGGGATGGAACGCCTGTCCGGCTATGCGCCACTGGAGCGCGAGCGGCTGACCAATTCCATTCTGGAGCTCTATGACTTCGTGCTCGGCACATTGCTGTCCGCCGAGATGACGCAGAAGCAGAATGTCATCTTCCGCTATGTCACCCGGCTCATGCTCCATATCCCGGACGCGACCATCCATACGCTCCGGGAATTGATGGAGCCGGGCAGCGAGAGGAAATTCGCCCCGCATATCGCCAAGCTCACCGGCACCGCGCGCCATTTTTTCGAAACGGAGTTTCCGGGCCGCGAGTTCGAGCAGACCAAGAAACAGGTGCTGCGCCGCCTCTGGGGCATTCTCGAAAACCAGACCTTCGAGCGGATGTTTTCGCATCCGCGCTCAAAGCTTGATTTGTTCGCGGAGATGAATGCGGGCAAGGTGATCCTCATCAACACCGCGAAGGATTTGCTCAAGGAGCAGGGCACGGAAATCTTCGGGCGCTTCTTCATCGCCCTCATCGCACAGGCCGCGCAGGAGCGCGCTACCCTGCCCGAGCACAAGCGCACCCCCACCATCGTCTATGTCGACGAGGCCCAGGACTACTTCGACCGGAACATCGGCCTGATCCTGGCCCAAGCCCGCAAGTACAATGTGGGCATGGTGCTGGCCCACCAGTATCTCGGGCAGTTGGAACCCAAACTGCAAGAAGCCTTCGCGGCCAACACCGCCATCAAGTTCGCAGGGGGTGTGTCCGCCAAGGATGCCCGCGCGCTGGCACCCATGCTCTACTGCCCATCGGAGCTGATCGAAACGCAGCCGAAAGGTAGCTTCGCCGCTCATGTGCGCGGCCAGACCAAATCCGCCGTGCCGCTGTCGTTCCCGTTCGGACATATGGAAGCCATGCCGCGCATGACCAAGGCCGGGCACGCCACTTTGCGTGACCGCATGCGCGAGCGATACGCCGTCCATTTCTCCGAGCTTGGGAAGGCGGACGAACCCGAGGAAACCGCACGCGCGGATACGGGAGTAGAAACGCAGCCCGATTCACCAAATGCCGCGCCGCCGCCAAAGACAAGAAGGCCGCGCGGCGAGGCGCCGCCAGACCAAGCGCCACAGGGTCACATCGACACGACGCCTGGGGAGCAGTGGTAGCGGTCAAAAAGTGGGCCTGAGCATAGCGGCACAGGCCGCTATATCGCTGACCAGCACGGAAAATGCCGCACGGTTACGTCGCCCAATCACCGGCATATGGGAATGGTCCTCTCCGAAAATCGAGGACGCGCATGACGAACAGCAACGCAGGGAGCGCAGACCGGACTTCTGATCGAGATAGGACGGGACGCCGCAATCGGCTCAAACCGATCTCAACCGGCAAGCGCGTTACGCCGCAGGCGCGCGACCTGTTGTGGTTTTCCAAGCTTGCCGAACATGGGCCACTACCCTCGTCGTTCCTGTTGGCCTACGGCCAGACCAGCCACAGATCCGACAAGCGCGCCAAGGAACGGCTGACCAATCTCTTCAATGAGGACAATACGCCGCACGGCGGCCCCTATCTCATCCGCCCGCCCCAGCAATTCCGGACCATCGACAGCCGGTATAACCAGCTGGTCTATGATCTGGCGCCAGCGGGGCTGGCTGCCCTCCAGGGCGAAGGGACGCGCGTCCACCCCACCCGTTCCGGGCCGTGGCTGCACGGCTTCATGGTGAGCTGCATCACAGCATCCATCGAGCTGGCCTGCCTGGACCGGGGCGACATCGCCTATATCCCGCAAAGCCAGATTCTGGCGCGGGCCAATGTCGAACTGCGCTGGCCTATGCGCATTGCCGATCCGGCCAGTGGACAGGAGTTCACCAAGGATCTGTTGTCCGATGCCGTCTTCGGCCTTGAGTATCTTACGGATCAGAGCCGCAGATTCCGCTTCTTCGCCGTCGAAGCCGATCGCGCAACCGAACCCGCTACCTCTTCAAACTTCCGCCGTAAAAGCTTCGAGCGGCACCTGCTGCAATATCGTGAATACGTCGAACGGGGCGGATACCGGGAACACCTCAAACTGACCGCGCCGATGCTGGTGCTGAATGTGACCAGTAGTGAGAAGCGGGTGCAGCGCATGCTGAAGGTGACCAGCGAGCATTCGTCCCATGGAAACAACTACCAGCTGTTCCAGTGCTGGGAAGACTTTTGCCCTGTGTTTCGCCCGCCCGTGCCCAATGCTGCCCTGCTGTTGGGCGCTTGGGCACGGGCGTGCGATGGTGCAATGATGCTCTTGGGCACCGAACCGCTGAGAAAATGGAGCCACATGATGGTCGCAAGGTGCTCGATGGATTCGCCCAAGGGCTTTACGCCTTGGCTGCGTTGATTGGCAGCCGGACGTTGAGTGCCGAAAGCCTAGGGCTGGGACGTTGCTGCCGGTCTATCATAGCAAAGCCGTCCTTCCAGTATGCGGGAGCCGCCGCCCAAATAGCAGGGCTTCCTTACCCCGGGAGAGAGCATCTGTTACGTGTAGTCACAAGAAACAAACCATCGCAAGCCTGATCGGAACGCTGGCCAAAGAAGGGGCGACACTCACGTTGTGGGCATCGCGTCCAAGCCCGAACTCGGCTACTAGAAAGCGCGAACCGGACTATGGCCGTTGCGGTCAGGTTAGCAGCATGATTTTAGGCGCCGATTGCCGGCGACCGCGTGGCTTGGAGCTAAGCAGATGAATATTGATGACCTGCGAGTAGCCTTGGATAATCATCTCTGTCTCGGGAAGGAAAGGCCCCTCGTTGAACTCGTCTCCAAGGTCGAACAGATTCTCGTTCCGTTCGTAGCCGACTGTAGATGGCTACCACCAGCATATTTCAAGCCAATCGTCAAAGAGGGGTTCAGTCAATACCATCTCTGCAGTTCGCGTTTTGAGAAATGGCACGCAGTGCTTTGCGTGTGGCCAGCAGGCGCTGAAACAGCCATACATGATCATGGTGGCTGGGGCGTAGTCGGCATCATTAAAGGAGAAGAAACAACGGTTTGGTATCGTTCCAAAGCTGTTAGCATCACCGATTCTCGTGGAATTGATGAGATAGGTCGAACAGTATCACGAAAAGGAGATTTCCACCATTTCCTATCTAGGGATTATATTCATCGCGTGATCAACTCCGGAACTTCGACTGCGATATCTCTCCACGTTTACGAAGTGAATCTAGGTCTAGTTGGTCGTAATCAGTTCGACCCAGAAGATGGGGTCTGGTGTCACTGCACGGTTCCCTACGATAATAACGTAGGAAGCGAATTTGCCAATCAGGCAACCCGGGGAAAGAAGGTGTCATTTAAGGCTGTGCTGCCATTAATTTGGTATCGACGAAAAATATATCCCTTTCCCAACTCATTAAATACCACGTTATATGGAAGATAATGCAAACCAATCGCTATTCGCTCTTCATTCAGAGACACGTTATGGCCGGAGCCATGCCAAAGCTCGCCCGAATGAATTGATATCGAACCGGAACAAAGCTCGACCGGAACCACTTGGATATTTTTCTCTTCTATGTCAGCGGCATTCGCCGCTGCCAACATAGGAGCCCGGTAGTCCGACAGAGCATGAAATTGCTTTGGAGGCGCGCAGAGGGGCCAATTGTGCGAGCCCTTGGCATATTCGAGAGTTCCAACACTAGCGGCTGTGTCGGTTAAAGTAATCCAAACCGTAATTGTCCTTGCAGGGGTAAAACACTCCATAAATGACGTATCTTGATGAAAGGCGATCGGCTTGCCGCCCGCAGTCTTCCACCAAAGCGTATCCATGGCCAAACGCGCGCCTGACCAATCACCGAGGGTCAATACAAGCCGCCCAAAGCCGTCCCACAGCGCAATGCGTTCCATCAGGTAACTGGATTTCCACGAGTTCGACATATGACGGGTGGCGTCGGGTTTGCTAATCTCCTCTCGCCAATACCACTCATCAGGATAGGTCTGCTTTGAAAAAGATCCCTGAAAAAGTTGGGCGATCTCTAGACGCAACGCGTTGCAACTTTCACTGTCCAAAACATCGCGTTTAAAAATGAAACCAGATTCTCTAAATTCTTCTATCTCTTCCTGCGTTACATCGAGAGCAGAGATTCTGAAAAAATCCATCCACCGTTCTTTATTCATCGTTCCCATCCAAATAATGTGAAACAATCAATCCGTCATCAGATTCTTGATGCAGTCGAGGAAGATCCGTCTTTCCTGTAAATTCCTTGAATTTACTTGCTGTATAAGGTCCCAGCGAACGAATATAGCGAGAGCCGTCAATCTCGACGTAATCCAAAACCTTATTTGGGAAAACTCGGTGCTTGCCAACAGGAGTAACATAAACATACTGAGGTGCGAGTGTGCCGCTAAGAGTTGCGAGCGACGAAACTATGTCGATGCCCCTTTGTACGCTGGTTCTAAGATGTGCCGTACCCGTGACATCCATGCAGTGATAAAGATAATATGGCACAATCTCCTCAGATACAAACGCGCTCATTAGATCTCGAATAATTTCTGATTTATCATTGACGCCTTTCAAAAGAACGGTGTGGCCTCTCAGCACAATTCCACAATCTCTTATCCGACGAATGGCGGATTTTACTTCCAAGGTTAGCTCATCTGGGTGATTAAATGACAGGTACATGCTGATGTTTTTTGGATAGATATCTTTCCGGTATTCTCGCAATAAACCTAATAATCTACCAGAAAAGGAAGTTGGTTGAAAAAGTAGATGCCGAGTACCTATTCTAATATTAACTATATTTGTAATTTGCGCTACGCTTCTCAATACGTTCTCGGTGATGCTTATATCTGCCATAGGGTCGCCGCCAGTAATCAAGACAGTATTTATTCGTTTATCTTTTGAGATGAAATCACATGCCGCAGCGATATCCGAAGGCATCATAAGGCGTCGGTCGCCAGCAATTGTCCTAGTCTTTCTAAAACAGTACCTGCAGTACGCCGCGCAATCGAAATATGGTGTAATGAGGACCCGGTCCTCGTACAGCCGTTCGAGGCCATAGATTCCATGAAGCGCCCTCCCTTCTTCAAATGGTGCATCTTGTCCGAAATCGAGTCCCTCTTCCCAAGAGGGGATAAACTGCCGTCTCGTTGCCTCCGACCTGTGCACAAGCTTGCTTAGATATGGTGTCATTCCGCCGCGAAATCGGGTTAGCGCCTTTCGCCGCAGCATCTCTTTCGTCTCGTCGGTAAGGAAACGTTCCATGATGCCCCCTCCAGTGGCCGCTTCAGTTTGAGTTCGGATTCAACGTTTTGATATGACTCTGTATAAAGAACTTAACTTGGATTAAATATATACTCAACATCACTAAACCGTGGGTGGATATAATAGATACTTCGAACCAAAAGGCCTTTAGATTTAGGCTGACTGCATGCCTGCTCACGAAAAAAAAGGTGAAAAATAGAAAAATGTTAATAAACATGTAAGCCGAATGACGAGTTATGTCTCTAAATCCGGTAAAATCTATCAAATACCAAATGATATTTATCAAATGCCAAATCGATAAAATCAAAAAAAGATAATATAAACTTGTTGAATTAGGTTCAGATAATGCGTTTTTTATCGATACGGTGGGAATCGCTACAATCCAAGCGTTGATGGCTAGCATAAGTAACTCGGTGATGAACAGAGCGCTCACCTTAAATTCTGATACTCTCGTGTATCCGCAGGAATGACGATTTATCTTCGAACGAGCATATAGTTTGAATGCGATAACGTCATAGGACGTAAAAGTTACAGCGAAGAACAAGAGGGCTACACGTAGCCAATACCTTGGATTAGAGGTTGCTTCAGGGTTTTCGATAGCGAACTGAATGAAGTTAAAGGCAACTGCAAATAATGCTATAGCAATTATGTTGACTCTAAGATCATTCATCAATTCCCCGAATTGATCCAAATAATAGAGAAAAGACTCGGTTTCGTTGTGACGCTCGCTTAGCAGAATCCGCTGGCTTATGACTCGAGCTGCCGCCGATGCGCTGCGCCATAATCTTCGAAGCCATCTTGATCTCATTACCGACTCGCACCCCGCTGTCGCCCCTCCACCGAGTTATCGTTCAACGCAGCGATGGGCACAATGGGCAGTAGCCAGTCGTCACCCTTCGGCCAGAGTCCGACGCTCACCTGCCGAAGCTTGCTAATCGAGAGTGACTGCTATCGGTCGGCGGCGCCCGACGGCTGAATGACCGGCTTTGGTCGATAGTGTTGAAGAAGTCCGGGATTGTCGTTCGCTGACCCTGTTGGCGCATGAGGCGTTCGATCCGGTGAAGTCCGCACGAGACGCCCTCTGCCAGCAGGTCGTGCCAGACACGGCG
>Ga0065707_10000810_pt1 | contig 12706 bp, 12 predicted proteins | sample SwiRhicommuniRL3_FD_59094 | JGI IMG/M metagenome (GOLD analysis project Ga0065707, IMG submission 59094) | Switchgrass rhizosphere bacterial communities from Rose Lake, Michigan, USA - RL3 v2 (version 2) | ecosystem: Host-associated > Plants > Roots > Rhizosphere > Soil | place: East Lansing... | reverse complement strand
GGTCCTGACCGCACGCGTGATGCGGCCGGACCTGTTCATCATCGCGCGCGTCGAGTCCGACGATGCGGAGCATAAGCTTCGGCGCGCGGGCGCCGATCGCGTCATCTCGCCGTACCAGATCGGGGCCACACAGATGGTGCAGACGGCACTCCGTCCCGCGGTCGTTGAGTTCTTCCATTTGGCCACCAGCTCCGAACGGCTCGACCTGTCGATGGAGCAGGTGCATATCAAGGACGATTCCCCGCTCGCCAATCAGACCATCGTCGCTGCCGGTATCCGTCAGAAGTTTGGTGTGATCGTCGTCGGGATCAAACGCGCCGGAGGCGGAATGGATTTCAATCCGCCTGCCGAAGCCGTCATGCGACCGGGAGACGAACTCGTCGTGCTGGGGCGCACCGAGAGCGTGAAGGCACTCGAGAAAGGTGTCGTGGCGTGACTGCCCGAACGCTGGATGGCCAGGCGCTCGCGAGGGCGATGCAGGAGGAGATTCGACCGGAAGTGGCGGCGTTCACAGCGCAGCACGGCCGGCCACCCGGCCTCGGCATCGTGCTCGTGGGCGACAATCCTGCGTCCGAAGTTTACGTTCGCAACAAACTCAAGACTGGCGCCGAGATTGGGTTTCGAGCGGACCTCGAACGTCTGCCGGCGTCCGCCACCGTAGCCGAAACGATCGCGCTCGTCGAACGGCTCAATCGCAGCGACACCCACGACGGCATCCTTGTTCAGTCGCCGCTGCCGAAGGCGATGGGCGCCGGGGCCGAGCAGCGCGTGTTCGACGCCATCGCGCCAGAGAAGGACGTAGACGGGCTGACGCCGGTCAACGTGGGTCGCCTCGTGCAGAAACGAGCGATTCTCGTCGCATGCACGCCATCGGGGATTATCGAGTTGCTCGATCGGGAGAAGATTCCAATTTCCGGCCGCCACGCCGTCGTCATCGGACGCAGTGACATCGTTGGCAAGCCGATGGCGTTGCTGCTCTTGCACCGCGATGCGACCGTGACTATCTGCCATTCACGAACGCCGAACCTGACTGAGGTGTGTCGCGGGGCGGATATCCTGATTGCGGCAGTGGGAAGGCCGGGGCTGGTAACCAACGACTTCGTCAAGCCGGGAGCGGCGGTCATTGATGTCGGCATGAACAAGGTGACGGACGCCGTCGTCGCGGAGTCGCTTTTCACAAAGGGGCATCCCCGCCTCGCAGTGTTCCGGTCAAAAGGGTCGGTGCTCGTCGGAGACGTTCATCCCGAGGTCGCAGACGTTGCCGGCGCGCTGACACCGGTTCCTGGAGGCGTCGGGCCGTTGACCATCACGATGCTGATGAGAAATACGTTGCGTGCTGCGACAGCACGCGCCGGTCAGCCGGTCGGCTGAGTCGCCGAGCGCAGCCGCGACACGACCGCGTCGATCTGAAGGTTGGTCTCGTCGAACGTTCCGTCAGTGCGAATAACGTAGTCGGCGTTGGCGAGTTTTTTCTCGAGCGGCCATTGCGCAGCGATCCGCTTACGCGCTTCGGCCTCGCCGAGCCCGTCGCGCGCCATCAATCGGCGCAATTGCGTCTCCGGCTCGCAAGCGGTCACGATGACCGCATCGAAATCGATCTCGCGCCCGCTTTCGAAGAGAAGTGGAATGTCTGCCACGGCAAATGGCACGCGTTCCGGATCGAGCGAGGCAAACCGCCGCTCCGTCATCTCGCGCACATACGGGTGGACGATCTGCTCCAGGTCGCGTCTGGCCTGCAGATCGTGGAAGACGATCGCGCCAACCTTCTTCCGATTCAGTGTTCCGTCGGCCTCACACACGTCGTTGCCGAACCGCCGAACCACGGCGGCAAGACCCGCGGTGCCCGGAGCCACGGCGTCGCGCGCGAGTAGGTCGGCGTCAATTGTCGGAACGCCCAGGCTCTCGAACCGCGTGAGCACGTGGCTCTTGCCGGTGGCGATACCGCCCGTGAGCGCCACACGCATTACACGTCGTCCACTCATGCAATCCCGCACAACTCGTTGCGATTATGCCTCGCCGTAGTGGAAGATCGTTCGCCCGGCTGACGCAAGCAGCCGAAACATTGGTGGCAACGCTTGTCGTGATCAGGAGACGCGTGTGGATCTCGGGCTGAAAGGGAAGACGGCGCTTGTTCTCGGAGGAGGAGGAGGGCTCGGGCGCGCCATCGCGACCGCGCTCGCGCGTGAAGGCGCAAAGGTGGCGGTGGCGGATATCGATCAGGGTGCAATCGATCGATCTGTTGACGACGTTCGGGCAACCGGTTCTCAGGCGCTGGGACTTCGTTGGGATCTCGGCGATTTGAAGTTCATCGAACCGCACCTCGATGAGGTGAGACGGCAACTCGGAACTGTGGACGTCCTGGTCAACATCACGGGCGGGCCGCCGCCGACGCGCGCGTCAGGTCAGGCGGTGGAGTCGTGGAGCAAGCATTTTCAGTCGATGGTGTTGTCGGTGATTGCGATCACCGATGGCGTTCTTCCCGACATGAGGAAGAAGAAATGGGGCCGCGTGATTACGAGCACGTCGTCCGGAGTCGTCACACCGATTCCCAACCTTGCTCTCTCGAACGCGTTGCGCCTGATGCTCGTCGGATGGTCGAAGACGCTGGCGCGTGAAGTGGCGCCGGACGGGATTACCGCGAACATCGTTGCGCCAGGACGGATCGCCACGGACCGTGTCCATTTTCTCGATCGAAATAGGGCCGAGACCCAGAAGCGGCCGTTGGAGGAAATCGTCGCGGAGAGCGTGTCGGGAATCCCGGTCGGGCGCTATGGCGATCCCCAGGAGTACGCCGACGTGGTGACGTTCCTCGCCAGCGAACGAGCGTCCTACGTTACCGGGTCGGTCATCCGGGTTGACGGCGGTCTGATCGCGAGCGTCTGATCACATCGCGGCTATCAAGGGTTACGGCTCGGTCGGTTCGAGTTCCGCGGTGGGCGAGTCCTTCGCGGGCGACAGCCGTTCCTCCACGAACGTATTCCACTCGTGGCACTGCGGACACTGCCAGAGGAGCTCCGCGCTGCGGTATCGGCACCTGGTGCACACGTGTGGATCCAGATAGAAGACCGCGTTGCTGGTCAGTGTCATATAACGTCGGACGAGGGAGGGGTCGAGACCGAGCGCGGAAAGGGTCTGCCACACCTGCTCGTGGATCGCGAGGCCGTGCGGATTGTGCGGCAGGGCATCGAGCAGCAGGTCGAGGGCTTCACGATGCCGCGACTGCGCGGCCAGGTGTTTGGAGAGCGCAATCCGCGTCCGCCAGTCCTGCGGATTCTGTGAGATCAGCCGCTGGCACAGCTCCCCGAAGCGCCTCTGCGCGCCCACCTTCGCGTACGCGCGTTCTAGACGGTCAAAAACCAGATGCGCGCGATCGGGAACTGCACGTGTGAGCGACTCCCACGCTTCGATCGCTCCGGCGATGTTGCCCTGCTGCTCTCGAATGTCGCCAAGGTTCAGGTACGCGGGAGCCGTGCGCGGATCGATGTCGATGGCCTCCGCAAACGTGCGCCCGGCTGCAGCAGTATCGCCGGTGCGATTCTGCGACGTGCCGATTTCGTTGGTCAAAAACGCGAGGATTTGCTGGTCTTCGCGGCCGCGCCCGCCGTCAAGCCGGGCGATCTCGCTGCGCACACGGAGCGCCTCGGTCCACTGATCCTGCTCTTCGTGGAGCTTCTGCAGGTTCACGAGCGCGTATCGATTCTTCGGATCGAGCCGTACCACTTCCTGAAAGGCTTCCAGCGCACGATCGACGAACCCGCCGTGCCGGAAATCGAGCGCCAGGCACAACTGCACGTATGCGTGTTCGAGCTTGGTGAGATTGGGACGCTGCAAGAGCGACTGATGCAGGGTGATCGCGCGGCCAACTTGGCCCTTCGCGCGATACAGGTTCCCCAGAATCATCTGGATCTCGAGCGCATCGGTACCCGTGCTCGCTGCCTGCGTTAATTCGTCGATCGCCTGATCGACGTGATTGTCGACGAGAAAGTTGAGGCCGAGCATGTAGTGAGGCGTCTCACGCAGGCGGCGGCGGTCGATCCATCGCCCGTCGCGCAGCTTGTAACGCTCCCACGCCTTGCCGACGATCAGGCCGAGCAATAGCGCAAACAGCGCCGCGAGAAGTGGCAGATTCTCGACCATCCCGCTACCTAGAAGAGTTGCGTCCGCCAGAGATCATGCAGGTGTACGATGCCTTCAACCTCCTGACCGGCGCCGATTACGACAATTGAGGTGATCTTCCTCTCTTCCATGAGCCGGAGCGCTTCAACCGCAAACGCGGTGCGTGTCACCGTAACAGGATTCCGCGTCATCACGTCGGCCGCGCGCCGATCGAGCACTGAAGGTCCGCCGCCTTGATGCGCGTCCAGCATGTGGCGCCGGAGATCCCCGTCTGTGATGACCCCCGCCAGCCGTCCGTCGCCATCGACCACGCACGTCATGCCGAGTTTCTTGACGGTCATCTCCTGAATGACGTCGGTCATGGGCGTGTCGATCTTCACGACTGGTGCGTCGCCCGCGTGCATGAGGCGCTCCACACGCAGTAAGCGCTTCCCGAGCTTGCCACCGGGATGAAGATTCGCAAAATCCTCTTCGCGGAACCCCTTGGCAACGAGCAGCGTCATGGCCAGCGCGTCGCCCATCGCGAGCGCCGCCGTTGTGCTCGCCGTCGGCACCAGATTCATCGGACATGCCTCCTCCGACACCGCGCAGTCGAGCGCGACGTTTGCTGCCTGCGCCAGCGGGGAGTGCCTATCGCCTGTAATTGCAATCAGTCGCGCGCCGATCCGCTTGATCGTCTCGAGCAGCCGCAGGAGCTCGTCGGTCTCACCGCTGTAGGAGAGCGCAATGACGACATCCTCCGCCTGCAGCACGCCGAAGTCTCCGTGTGGCGCGTCCGCCGGATGCAGAAAAAAGGCCGGAGTACCGATGCTCGAGAGAGTCGCCGCAATCTTGCGGCAGATAATCCCCGACTTACCCATGCCGGTGACGAGCACGCGGCCGCGGCACTCCAGCAGCATGCGGACCGCCTGCTCGAAGCGCACATCGAGACGATCGATCAACGCGATGATGGCATCGGCCTCGGTCTGCAGTACCTTGCGGGCGAGCGCCAGATCGACGGCGGCGACCTTCATCGCGCCGGGGCCACCGATGCGGCCGCTTCTCGAGCCGCGGCGTCGATCCGTTTCAGTCTCATGATGAGAGGCTCCAAGCGGTCGAGCCGAAGGGCGTTCGCGGCGTCGCTTTTTGCCTGCGACGGCTCGTCGTGCACCTCCATAAACATCATGTCGACGCCCGCCGCCACGCCAGCCGATGCGAGCGGCTCGATGTACTGCGCCAACCCGGTGGTAACCCCATTGCCGGCGCCTGGTAGTTGCAGGCTGTGCGTGACGTCGAAGACGACCGGGTAGCCCAGCTCGCGGAGCATCGGCAGCGCGCGCATGTCGACGACGAGATCGTTGTACCCGAAGCTGACGCCTCGCTCGGTGACGAGCACCGACTCGTTGCCCTCGCCCGTGACCTTCGAGATGACGTGCTTCATATCCTTTGGTGCCAGGAACTGCCCTTTCTTCACGTTGACGACTTTGCCGGTACGGGCTGCCGCGACGATCAGATCCGTCTGGCGTGAGAGGAACGCAGGGATCTGCAGCACATCGACGACGGCGGCGGCCACGGCGGCGTGCGCTGGCTCGTGAATGTCGGTCAGCAGCGGCAATCCGGTGCGCGCTCGCACGTCGGCAAGGATGCGAAGTCCCGCATCGAGGCCGGGGCCGCGAAACGAAGCAATAGATGTGCGGTTCGCCTTGTCGTAGGACGCTTTGAAGACGACCGCTACGCCGCAACGCGCGGCGACCTCGCGGATGGCTGACGCTGTCTCGAGCGCATGCGACGCGCTCTCGATCACGCACGGCCCGATGATGAAGGCAAGTGGGTGCCCGCCGCCGACAGAGATCGACCCGATTCGGACCGGCTTCACCAGGCCATTATAGGGGGCAGGGTGCGGGGGGCAGGTGGCAGTAGTGGGGCAGGACCTCCGCTGCTACCGAGTGCCCACTGCAACCTGCCGCCTGCCGCCTGCTTCGAGCTCTCCCGCCTTATGCCGATAACTCGCCTCGATGAAGCTCGCAAACAGCGGATGCGGTCGCAGCGGCTTCGATTGGAACTCCGGATGGAACTGCACCGCGACGAACCATGGGTGCGAGGGAAGTTCCGCAATCTCGACGAACTTCCCATCGGGGGAACGGCCGGACACCTTCATGCCGTTCTCCGCCAGCGCCGGCTCATAGAGGCAGTTGAACTCGAAGCGGTGACGATGCCGCTCGTAGATCAGATCCTGGCCGTAGATGCGATGGGCGACCGAACCCGGAACGAGTTCGCACGCATAGCGACCGAGCCGCATCGTACCGCCGAGTTCGTCCACGCCCAGCAGATCGCGCAGCTTGTAAATCACTTTGTGTGGCGCGTTTTCGTCCACTTCGGTCGAATCGGCGCCCTCAAGGGCGCAGACGTTGCGTGCGAACTCCACCGTCGCCCACTGGAATCCGTAGCAGATTCCGAAGAACGGCACGCCGTGGGTTCGCGAATACTCGGCGGCTTTCATCATTCCGCGCGTGCCACGTGAACCGAAACCACCCGGTACCAGAATGCCGTGCGCATCGGCAAGCAGCCGGGTGCCGTTTTCTTTCTCCAGCGCCTCCGCCTCCACCCAGTTCAGGCGCACCTTTACCTGGTTGGCAAACCCGCCGTGAAAGACGGCTTCGTTGAGGCTCTTGTAAGAATCCTCGTAGCCCGTGTACTTGCCGACGACGTGAATCGTCAGTTCGTCCTTCGGGTGTTTGATGCGATGGACGAGCTCCTGCCAGGCAGCGGTCCGGGCTTCGGTCTCGGGCAGATGCAGAAGTTTGAGGATGATCCGGTCGAGACCCTCGGCCGAAAGTACAAGCGGCACTTCGTAAATCGTTTCGACGTCTTTGGCGGTAATGACCGCCTCTTCGTTGACGTCGCAGAACAAAGCAATCTTCCGCTTGATGTCTGTGTCCAGAAACCGATCGGTGCGACACAGCAGGATGTCTGGCTGGATACCAATAGACCGTAAATCGCGGACGCTGTGCTGCGTCGGCTTCGTCTTCAGTTCGCCGGCCGTGCCGATGAAGGGGACGAGCGTCAGGTGAATGAAGATTGTGTTCTCACGCCCAACGTCGAGGCGGAACTGACGGATCGCCTCCAGGAACGGCATGCTCTCGATGTCGCCCACCGTGCCGCCGATTTCGACGAGCACCACATCGACATCGCGCGCAGCGACGCGAATCGCATCCTTGATCTCGTTAGTGATGTGCGGAATAACCTGCACGGTGCGGCCGAGGTAATCGCCGCGCCGCTCCTTCTGGATCACCGACAGATAAATTTTTCCCGTGGTCCAGTTGCTGTTTCGTGACGCGATCATGCTCGTGAAGCGCTCGTAGTGCCCGAGGTCCAGGTCCGTTTCGGCCCCATCGTCGGTGACATACACCTCGCCATGCTGATAGGGGCTCATCGTCCCTGGATCGACGTTGATGTACGGGTCGAATTTCTGCAGCGCCACCTTGTAACCGTGGTCTTCGAGCAGCCGCCCGATGGACGCAGCGGCAAGTCCTTTGCCCAGCGAGGAAACCACACCACCGGTCACGAAGATGTATTTCACGGGCCGTCCCTCAGGTCGCCCCTCGGCCTTGCTCGGGGCGACCCTGAGTTCGTCGAAGGGTCGTTGTGTCATGCCGCCTCATGTCCGCGCCGGTACCGCCAGCAGCTGGCGGCGAACGCGCTCCAGGTCCTCAGGTGTGTCCACGCCGATCGAGTCGTAGCGGGTTTCAACGGCGTGAATGCGATAGCCGTGCTCGAGCGCCCGCAACTGTTCGAGCGACTCGGCGCGCTCGAGCGGCGTCTGAGCGAGTGTCGCGAATTTCAGAAGAAAGGTCCTGCGATAACCATACAAGCCAATGTGCTTATAGGTCCGGCTAAAGCCGGACCCCACCGGTTCGCTCCCGCCGGATCCAGGTCCTGTGAACAGACCGATATCCGGCGAGTTTCGTCGGTGGGGTCCGCCTTCAGGCGGACCGCTCCGGAAATACGGAATGGGGGCGCGCGAAAAATAGAGGGCGCGGCCCGCCCGATCCTTCACGACCTTTACGACGTTCGGATTGTCGTAGTCGGATCGATCTGATATGGCGACACAAACCGTCGACATTTCGAGCATCGGATCCGCCATGAGCGGTGCGATCACCGCCTCGATCGTCTCCGGCTCGATGAGCGGCTCGTCGCCCTGAAGGTTCAGAACGATCTCGCACGGGAGTCCGGCCGCAACCTCCGCGATGCGATCGGTGCCGGTGCGATGCGCCGCGCGTGTCATCGCAGCAATTCCACCAAAGCCTCGTACCGCCGTTGCGATCCGCTCGTCGTCTGTTGCGACCACTACAGCATCGACGCCGCGAGCCGCAGCCGCACGCCGGCAGACGTGCTCAATCATCGTCCGCCCCCCGATATCGGCGAGCGGCTTGCCGGGCAGACGCGTGGCGTCGTATCGAGCGGGGATGACGGCGACGACTTGTGGTGGGGGAAGTGTTCTGTCGAACGGATCAGGAAATCCGACAGAGTGCACGACGAATAATAGCATGCAGGCGCCGAGCGGCCCGGGGTGTAGCCTCGGGCCGCCAGGACCGAAATGTTAAAATAGCCGTGTTTCTTTCGAGCATGGATTGGAAATCGACGGCGGTCATTTCTGGCGCCGGCATCCTCGCCACCTGGTTTTTCTCGATGCCGCCGACCTCGGCGCCGGTACGTGCCGTTGCACCCACTGCACGTGTGCCGCAGGCCACCTCATCGACAATCGACATCGAAAAGGAAGCCGCACGTCTGCAGGTCCACCGGGTCGAAGGGCCGCGTTATACCGAACCGTCGCGCAATCCATTTCGCTTCAACGCGCGACGCGAGCCTACCCCCGCGGCGGCCCCTGTCATCGCCGTTGCACCAGTACCGGTGCTACCGCCTCCACCACCGCGGATCACGCTCGACGGCGTGGCTGCGGACAGCATGGATGCGCAGCCGCAACGAACAGCAGTCCTGAAGACCGACGCAGGCGTGATCCTCGCGAAAGAAGGCGATGAGGTAGCGGGGTACCGCGTCCAGAAAATCGCGCCTGACGCCGTCGAACTCGTCAAGATTGACGATGGGTCGGTGCTGCGTCTTGGATTGCGATAGATCCGGCTAAAGCCGGACCCCACGGACTTCGCGAATTCCTTTTACTTTCCGAATTTCGTCGAGCACCGCGTCGGCGACTGATGGCGCGTCGACAATCACCACGCCTACGGCGCTATCGGCCTGTCGGCCGAGCGCGAAGTTCGCAATGTTGACATTGTGCCGGCCGAGAATCGTTCCGATCGCGCCGATGACTCCGGGCTGATCGGTGTTGCGGATCACGATCATCGTGCCTTCGAGGGGCGCTTCGACGGAGATGCCGTCAAGCAGAACCAGGCGCGGAAGCGTCCGCTCGAACACCGCGCCTTCGACCCACCGCTCGCCATCAGGCGTGTGCAATTTCACCGACAGCAGACTGGTGTAGTTGCGGCTCCGTGTGCTGCGCGATTCGATGATTTCGATGCCGCGCTCGTGAGCGACGTTCCTGGCGTTGACCGGCGTGACACCGGCTTCGAGCATCGGTTTGAAGAGGCCCACCAGCACGGCGTTGGCGATCATGTCCGTGCGGCCCGCTGCCAGGTCACCGTAGTAGCGGACGCCGAGTGCCTTCACCCGGCCGTCGTTCATCTGCGCGATGAAATGCCCCATACGCTCGCCAAGATCGAGAAACGGCCTGAGGCGATTGAATTCTTCGGCCGACACGGAAGGGAAATTGACGGCATTTCGAATGATGCCGTCGCGGAGGAAATCGCGCAGCGCCGCCATCGTTTCCATGCCGACCAGTTCCTGCCCCTCACGGGTCGATGCCGCGATATGCGGGGTGGCGACGACCTGCGGCAGCATCTGAAGGCGATGGTCGAGCGTCGGCTCCCGTTGAAAAACGTCGAGCGCCGCACCGCCGATGTGGCCCGATTCGATGGCGTCAGCCAGTGCGGTTTCGTCGATCAGATCGCCGCGTGCCGTATTGATAATCCGGAGCCCCGATTTTGCCTTGGCCAGCCGTTCGGCGTTGACGATGTTCTTGGTCGTTGGCGTCGAGGGCATGTGGAGCGAAAGGAAATCGGATCGAGCGAACAGGTCATCGAGTGACACCAGCTCGACGCCCAAATCGGCGGCGACGTCCTCCGAGATAAACGGGTCGTGCGCGATGATGCGCATGTCGAACGAGGCCGCCCGTCTGGCCACTTCCTGTCCGATCCGCCCGAGGCCGGCCAGGCCGAGTGTCTTCTCGCGGACCTCCTCGCCGAGGAACTTCTTTTTCTCCCACTTGCCCTGTTTCATGGCCGCATCCGCGGCGGGCACGTGACGCGCCAGCGCGAGCATCAGGCCCATGGCGAGCTCCGCCACGCTGATGCTGTTGGCACCAGGCGCATTCATGACGACGATGCCGCGGGCGCTGGCGGCGGGAACGTCCACGTTGTCGACGCCGGTGCCGGCGCGAGCAACGACGCGGAGCTTCGGCGCCGCCTGAATGAGCGGTCCCGTCACTTTGGTCGCGCTGCGGACGACGATCGCTTCGGCGTCGGAGACATCGGTGGCGAGTTGTTCGGGCGCCCGGCCCGTACGAGCATCGACGTTCCATCCTTCCGCGCGCAGCACGTCGAGAGCGGAAGGAGGAAGGTCGTCGGCGACTACGATTTTCAATGTTGGAATCCGAAATGAGGCGTCACGACGCGTTGATGAGCGCAAGTATAATCTGCGGTTGCTGTGGCGGCGGCGCACCACGATTGTGCAAACCGCTAAATTGTTCAGAATCGTGACACGATCTGCGCTCGCAGCAGCATCTTTTCAACAGAGTTTTCAACAGAAACTGTGAGTAATCCGTACGACGTGTACGGGAGGCCGACCTAAAGGTCGGCCTCTACGATCGTAGAGAGGTGGACGTTCAGGTCCGCCTCCAAGAGGAGTTTCATGAAGCGCAAAGTGACAGTCGTTGGGGGCGCCGGCAACGTGGGCGCGACCGTAGCTCGCCAGATTGCCGAGAAAGAGCTGGCGGATGTCGTCATCATCGACATTGCCGAATCGAAAGCCGCCGGCGTCGGCCTCGACATCTATGAGACGTGTCCGATTATCGGATCCGATGTGCGTGTGATTGGCGGGAGCGATTGGGCGCCGGCGGCGGGGTCCGACATTGTCGTGATTACGTCCGGCAAACCGCGCGGACCCACGATGAGCCGCGACGATCTCGTGCGCGACAATTTCAACATCATGAAGAGCATCGCGCCCAAGCTGGTCGAGCACACCCCGGATGCGATCGTCATTCCGGTCGCCAATCCGCTCGATGCGATGGCCCAGGCGCTCTTCAAGCTCACCAAATTCCCGAAGCAGCGGATCATCGGCATGGCGGGCGTGCTCGACTCAGCGCGCATGAGCACCTTCATCGCGATGGAGCTCGGGGTGTCGGTGGAGAACGTCAGTTCGTTCGTACTCGGCGGCCATGGCGACACGATGGTCCCGCTGCCGCGTTATTCAACGGTCGCCGGGATTCCGATCACAGACCTCTTGTCGAAGGACAAGATCGACGCGATTGCGAAGCGCACTGCAGGCGGAGGCCTCGAGATCACGAAACTGGTCGGTACGAGCGCGTGGTATGCGCCGGGGCAGGCGGCGACTGAAATGGTCGAAGCGATTCTCCGAGACAAGAAGAAGATTCTGCCGTGCTCGGTGTATCTCGAGGGCGAGTATGGAATTCAGGGGCTCTTCGTCGGAGTACCCGTCAAGCTCGGCGCGCGCGGTATCGAGCAGATCATTCAGATCAAGCTGACGCCCGAGGAAGATGCGGCGCTCAAGAAATCGGCTGCCTCTGTGAAAGAACTGGTCGACGTGATCGGCATGTAGTTGGGTTCAAAGGGTTCGGTGTTGAACCCAATGAACCCCTTGAACCTATTGAATCTTGATCACCGCATTCAGCCGCTTCAACGCGCGGCTCACGGCGACGCGTGCCGCATCGAGCGAGGTCATCCTGAAGCGCTGCACGATCTGATCGACGCTCCACTGCATCTCAACGCGCGCCACCACCATCTGGCGATCGCGCGGTCGAAGCTTCGTCAGCGCGGAACGATAGCGCTCATAGGCTTCACCCCGAATCGCGACTTCGAGCGGTGAGGTAGCGTCGGATGCAGGCTCCGTCGTCAGTTCGACGGTCTCGGGACGGCGGCCAACGCGACGGATCTCGTCGCGGATCCGGTTGACGACCGACGTCTGCAGATACGCCTGCATCGCTCCCACGTGCCGCGGCTCGAACTTGTCCAGCCGTGCAAGTACGTGTATCGCTGCTTCCTGGACCAAATCTCCCGTGTCGAGCGCCCCACGCGCGTGGGCGGGCAGCCTGCCATGTGCCCATCGCTTGACCGGAGGCAGACATCGTTCGAGCAGCGCCTCGAGCGCCAGCCTGTCCCCGGCGCGCGCCGAGATCACCAGCTCGATGGTGGGCTCGTCGCTCAGGAGCGTGGCGTCAGCCTTTGGGCGATCCGGCGCCGGGTTAGAGCGAGTCATTGTCGGTTCGGGCGCATTGAGAAGCATAGCGAATCTCCGCGCAAGG
>Ga0065707_10082688_pt1 | contig 12710 bp, 11 predicted proteins | sample SwiRhicommuniRL3_FD_59094 | JGI IMG/M metagenome (GOLD analysis project Ga0065707, IMG submission 59094) | Switchgrass rhizosphere bacterial communities from Rose Lake, Michigan, USA - RL3 v2 (version 2) | ecosystem: Host-associated > Plants > Roots > Rhizosphere > Soil | place: East Lansing... | reverse complement strand
CGCATCGCGCTCGACGCGCTGCCGTGATGGTCGTGCGGCGGGTCCAACGACACGGGCCACACGAGCGCGAACGCGCTGGCGGTGTCCTGTGAGCGCAACGCGCATTCGCATCGCATCGCGTGACAACCCGCTGCTGATGCGCGTGCGGCGGTTGAACGCGGCGCCGGATGGCTATCGCCAACTCGGCGTCGTCTGGCTCGAGGGCGAACACCTCGTGCGAGCTGCGCTGGCGCGGGGTTGGCGTCTGCAGGAGTTGCTGGTGGCGGCCAAGCGCGAGGACGATGTTGCATTGCAACCGCTGTGGCTCCTCGCGCCGAGGCTGCGTGTGGTGGACGACGCACTGTGGGCCGGCATCGGGTCTTTGTCTTCGAAGGCACCGGTGGCCGCGCTGGCGGCGTGGCCCGGCGAACTGCCGCTGTTGAGAAACCAACGCAGCGTCGTGCTCGATCGTGTGCAAGACGCCGGCAACCTCGGCAGCATCCTGCGCAGCGCCGCAGCGTTCGGCGTGGCCCAGGTGGTGGCGCTCAAAGGTTGCGCAGCCCTGTGGTCGCCCAAGGTGCTGCGCGCCGGCATGGGTGCGCATTTCGCACTGCATCTGGTCGAGGGGGCCGATGAGTCTGCGCTCGATGCGCTCGACGTGCCGCTGCTGGCCACCAGCTCTCACACCAGTGCCTCGCTGGTCACGGCGCAACTGCCCGATCCGTGTGCGTGGGTGTTCGGGCACGAAGGCCAGGGAGTCGCGGCGTCGATTCAGCGACGCTGCGGCCTGCAGCTCGGCATCCCTCAACCGGGTGGCGAGGAGTCGATCAACGTGGCCGCCGCGGCTGCCGTGTGCCTGTACGAGTCGATGCGGCGCCGCGACCCACAGACTCAGTAGATCAATCGATCGGGCCTGATATCGCGCAGAATCGTGGTCGCGATCTCCTCGATCGACTTGTGCGTGGAGCTCAGCCACGCGATGCCCTCGCGGCGCATCATCGCTTCGGCCTCGCGCACTTCCATGCGGCAGTTGTCGAGCGCGGCGTAGCGGCCGCCGGGCCTGCGCTCGTGGCGGATCTGCGCCAGGCGTTCGGGGTCGATGGTCAGGCCGAAGCACTTGCGCTTGTGCGGCGCCAGCGACTTCGGCAGCTGATTGCGCTCGAAGTCTTCCGGGATCAACGGGTAGTTGGCGGCCTTCACGCCGTGCTGCATCGCCAGGTACAACGATGTCGGTGTCTTGCCGCAGCGACTCACGCCCACCAGGATGACCTCGGCACCTTCGAGGTCACGCGCCGACTGGCCGTCGTCGTGGGCCAACGAGAAATTGATGGCCTCGATGCGCTCGTGGTACTCGTGGCTCTTGGCCACCTCGGCAAATCGGCCCACGCGGTGGTTGGACTTGACGCCGAACTCAGCCTCCAGCGGCTCGACGAACGTGCGGAACATGTCCATCACGAAGCCGTTGCAGCTGTCGCGCGTGAAAACGTCGCGCACCTCGTCGTTGACCAGCGTGATGAACACGATCGGCCGCCGCCCTTCGGCCTGGGCGATGGTGTTGATCTCACCCACCACGACGTCGGCCTTCTCGATCGAATCGATGAATGGCCGCCTCACGTGACGGGGGCGGGTCGGAAACTGCGCCAGGATCGAATTGCCGAACGTCTCGGCGGTGATGCCGGTGCCGTCGGACACGAAAAACACGGTGCGATTGGGCAAGACCGGCTCCGAGAACGAGGGGAAGGGAATCGCAGTGTCGATGATAGGGGCCTCGGGTCGACCCTTAGAATCACCCTCAAGCTACCCGATGACGCCGCCATGAGTGCCCACGGCCCCCAAGCCAGAACCCCAAGCGCCGGTGGGTGCGCTCGCGTCGTGTTCCGGACAGCACCGCTTGTTCACCTACACGGAGCTCTCCCATGTCATCGACCTCATTGGCGACCGCCCTGGTCGTACCGCTTGACCAACTGAGAATGACCGACGTCGAGGCGGTTGGCGGCAAGAACGCCAGCCTCGGCGAGATGATCAGTCAACTCGCGGCCAGCGGTGTGCGCGTGCCCGGCGGGTTTGCGACCACCGCGCATGCGTTTCGCGAGTTCCTGCGCCACGGCGAACTGACCGAACGGATCAACGCACGCCTGTCGTCGCTGAACATCGACGACGTGAAGGCGCTCGCCCAGGCCGGCGCCGAGATTCGCGGCTGGATCGTTGCAGCGGCGCTGCCGCACGCGCTCGAAGCCGCCATTCGGGCGGCCTATGACAAGCTGGCCAGCGGCGACCTGCAGGCATCGTATGCCGTGCGCTCGTCGGCCACCGCGGAAGACCTGCCCGACGCGTCTTTCGCCGGGCAGCAGGAGACCTTCCTGAACGTCAGCGGCATCGACGGCGTGCTGCAGCGGATCAAGGAAGTGTTCGCGTCGCTGTACAACGATCGTGCGATCAGCTACCGCGTGCACAAGGGCTTCGCGCACGGTGACGTGGCGTTGTCGGCGGGTGTGCAGCGCATGGTGCGCTCCGACCTCGGCAGCGCCGGCGTGGTGTTCACGATCGACACCGAGTCGGGCTTCGACGACGTGGTGTTCATCACGTCCAGCTATGGCTTGGGCGAGACGGTGGTGCAGGGCAGCGTCAACCCCGACGAGTTCTACGTGCACAAGCCGATGCTGCGCGAGGGCAAGCAGGCGATCATCCGCCGCTCGCTGGGTTCCAAGCTGGTGCGCATGGAGTTCGCCTCGGGGCCCGGTGCCAACGGCAAGCTGGTCGCTACGGTCGACAACGCGCCCGAACAGCGCAACCGGTACTCATTGAGCGATGCCGATGTCACCGAATTGGCGCGCTACGCGCTGGTGATCGAGCAGCACTACGGCCGACCGATGGACATCGAGTGGGGGCGCGATGGGCGCGACGGCAAGCTCTACATCCTGCAGGCGCGGCCTGAGACTGTGAAGAGCCAGGCGCAGGTCGAGCACCGCTACAAGCTGATGGGCCATGGCACGGTGCTGGTCGAGGGCCGCGCGATCGGGCAGAAGATCGGCACTGGCCGCGTGCGCCTGGTGCGCTCGCTGGCCGACATGGACCGGGTGCAAGCAGGTGACGTGCTGGTCACCGAAATCACCGATCCCAATTGGGAACCGGTGATGAAGCGTGCCGCCGCGATCATCACCAACCGTGGCGGTCGCACCTGTCACGCGGCGATCATTGCGCGCGAGTTGGGCATTCCGGCCGTGGTGGGCTGCGGCGACGCCACCGACAAGCTGACCGACGGTGCGTTGATCACCGTGTCGTGTGCCGAGGGCGATACCGGCTTCATCTACGAGGGCCTGCTGGAGACTGAGGTCACCGAGGTCAAGCGCGGCGAGATGCCTTACTGCCCGATCAAGCTGATGCTGAACGTCGGCAACCCGAGCCTGGCGTTCGAGTTCGCGCGCATTCCCAACTCCGGCGTCGGCCTCGCGCGGCTGGAGTTCATCATCAACACCAACATCGGCGTGCATCCGAAGGCGATCCTCGACTATCCGAACGTCGACCCGGAATTGAAAATGGCGGTGGAGTCGGTGGCTCGCGGGCACGCGTCGCCGCGCGCGTTCTACGTCGACAAGTTGATAGAGGGTGTGGCCACCATTGCCGCGGCTTTTTGGCCCAAGCCGGTGATCGTGCGGCTGTCGGACTTCAAGTCCAATGAGTACAAGAAGCTGATCGGCGGTTCGCGCTACGAGCCCGACGAGGAAAACCCGATGCTCGGCTTTCGCGGTGCGTCGCGCTACATCAGCGGCGATTTTGGTGATGCGTTCGCGATGGAATGCGAGGCACTGCGCCGCGTGCGCGGCGAGATGGGCCTGACCAACGTCGAGATCATGGTGCCGTTCGTGCGCACCGTGCGCCAGGCCGAGCGCGTGAACCAGCTGATGGCCGACCGCGGCCTCGTGCGCGGCAAGGACGGGCTGCGTGTGATCATGATGTGCGAGGTGCCGAGCAACGCGATCTTGGCCGAACAGTTCCTGCAGCATTTCGACGGCATGTCGATCGGCTCCAATGATCTGACGCAGCTCACGCTCGGGCTGGACCGCGACTCCGGCCACGAGCAACTGACGGGTGACTTCGACGAGCGCGACCCGGCAGTCAAAGCGATGATCTCGCGAGCGATCGCGGCGTGCCGCGCCACCGGCAAGTACATCGGCATTTGCGGCCAGGGGCCGAGCGATCATCCCGACTTCGCCGACTGGCTGGCCGCCGAGGGCATCGTCTCGATGTCGCTCAACCCCGACACCATCGTTGAAACCTGGCAGCGCCTGGCGACGGCCCGCTAGCGGCCAGCAGGCCGCCAAAGGGCTGCGGCTATAATCCGCAGCTTTCCCTTGCCGCACCCCACTCGCTGACGCACCCGGGGCGGCTTCCTTCACTGGAATCCACAAGGAGTTGTCATGCGTCACTATGAAATCGTGCTCCTGATCCACCCGGATCAGAGCGAGCAGGTTCCAGCCATGCTGGAGCGCTACAAAACCTCGATCAGCGCCGGCGGCGGCAAAGTGCACCGCGTCGAGGACTGGGGCCGGCGGCAGCTGGCCTACATGATCCAGAAGCTGGCGAAGGCGCACTACCTGTGCCTGAACATCGAGTGCGAGCAGAACGTGCTCGCCGAGCTGGAGTCGGGCTTCCGCTTCAACGACGCCGTGCTGCGCCACCTGACCGTGGCCAAGGACAAGGCGGAGACCACGCCATCGGTGATGATGAAGGTGGTCGAGAAGGAAGAAGCGCGCAAAGCCGCGCAGGAAGCCAGCGCCTGAGTTCACGTCGTATTCGTTGCGGCTGCTGAATCGACCCGATGAACCGCCTGGTGCTCTCTGCGCGGTTGATCGAACGAGGCACCTTGAGATACACCCCAGCCGGTCTGCCGGCACTGGATTTCAGGCTCGAGCATCAGTCGGAGTTGAGTGAGGAAAGCCAAGTGCGCCAAGTCTCAGTTCAGGTCAGGGCCATCGCGATCGGTGCCATCACGCGCTCGCTGGCGGCGTTGAACCTCGGCGACGACGGCACCTTCGCAGGGTTCCTGGCAGGCACTCGCAACGGACGCGGTTTGTTGTTTCACGTCACGTCGCTCGGTTGAGCGGCCGATTCATTGGATTGAAAGAGGTACCCCATGCCACCACCCAGAGGTAAAGGCAGGTTTTCGAAGGATCGCAAGCCCAAGCGCAATCAGCAGTCGCTGCTGTTTCGCCGCAAGCGCTTTTGCCGCTTCACGGTCGCCGGCGTCAAGGAGATCGACTACAAGGACGTCGACACGCTGCGCGACTTCATCGGCGAAAACGGCAAGATCACGCCGGCCCGATTGACTGGCACGCGCGCGTTTTACCAGCGCCAACTGACCAACGCGATCAAGCGGGCGCGCTTCCTGGCCCTGATTCCGTACTCGGATCAGCACCGAGTCTGAGGGAGACGATGCCATGCAAGTGATCCTGCTAGAAAAGATCGTCAACCTGGGCAATCTGGGTGACGTGGTCAAGGTCAAGGACGGCTTCGCGCGCAACTTCCTGATCCCCACCAAGCGGGCGCGCCGCGCCACCGAGGCGGCGATCAAGGAGTTCGAAGACCGTCGCGCCGACCTCGAGAAGGCGGCGGCCGATAAGCTGGGTGCCGCGCAAACGTTGAGTGAGAAGCTCGCCGGGCAGACGCTCACCGTCGAGCAGAAGGCCGGCGTCGACGGACGCTTGTTTGGCTCGGTGACCAACTTTGACATCGCCGAGGGCCTGAAGAAGCTCGGCTTCGGCATCCAGAAGTCGCAGATCAGATTGCCCACCGGGCCGCTCAAGACCGTGGGCGACCATGTGGTGTCGGTGGCGCCGCACACCGACGTGGTGGTCGACATCACGGTGCGGGTGATGGCAGAGGCCGAGTGATCGGCTGATCTGCACACCGCGCGCTCGAGAGGGCCGGCAGCAAGCCGGCCCTTTCTCTTTGTTTGACCGTCGCATCGGGTTCTCAACCGCTTGCGCAGAGCATTTCCACAGACCTACCCACAGGGGCGGGTCGGTGCTCGAACTATCATCGACGTCATGTCTGCGGTGTTTCAACAATCCCCCGGCCAGGCCGATGACGAGGTGGCGCGCCTGCGCGTGCCGCCGCATTCGATCGAGGCCGAACAGAGCGTGCTCGGCGGCCTGTTGCTCGACAACCTGGCGTGGGATCGCGCAGCCGACCTGTTGAGCGAGAGCGATTTTTACCGCTACGAGCACCGGAAGATCTACTCGGCGATTGCCGGGCTGGTCGGTGGCAACAAGCCGGCCGACGTGGTGACGGTGCACGAGCACCTGCAGAGCCTGGGCAGCGCCAGCGATTGTGGCGGCCTGGTCTATTTGAACGCGCTGGCGCAAAGCGTGCCGAGCGCGGCCAACATGCGGCGCTACGCCGAGATCGTGCGCGAGCGTGCGGTGCTGCGCAAGCTGATCGGCGCCAGCGACGAGATCGCCACGCAGGCGTTCAACCCGCAGGGCAAGCCGGTGTCGCAGATCCTCGACGAGGCCGAGTCGCGCATCTTCCAGATCGGCGAAGAGGGCGCACGCAGCCGGCAGGGTTTCATCGGCATGGACAAGCTGGTGGTCGAGCTGATCGACCGCGTGACCGAGCTGCACGAAAACGGCGCCGAAGAAGTGACCGGCGTGCGCACCGGTTTTTACGACCTCGACCGCTACACCGCCGGCCTGCAGAAGGGCGATCTGATCGTGTTGGCCGCGCGCCCGTCAATGGGCAAGACCGCGTTCGCGCTCAACATCGCAGAGCACGTGACGGTGCGCGAAGAGTTGCCGGTGCTGGTGTTCTCGATGGAAATGGGCGCCTCGCAGCTGGCGGTGCGCATGGTGGGCTCGCTCGGCCGCATCGACCAGCAGCATTTGCGCACCGGCGCCTTGAAAGACGACGAGTGGACCCGCCTGACTGAAGCGGTGGATCAGCTCGGCAAGGTAAGCCTGTACATCGACGAGACGCCGGCGCTCAACCCCGCCGAACTGCGCGCTCGCGCTCGGCGCATGGCGCGTCAGTTCGGCGGCACGCTCGGCCTGATCGTGGTCGACTACTTGCAGTTGATGAGCGGCTCCAGCGGCAGCGACGAGAACCGCGCCACTGAACTCGGCGAGATCTCGCGCGGCTTGAAGGCGCTCGCCAAGGAGCTGCAGTGCCCGGTGATGGCGCTGTCTCAGCTCAACCGCAGCGTCGAGTCGCGCAACGACAAGCGTCCGTTGATGAGCGACCTGCGCGAGTCCGGTGCGATCGAGCAGGATGCCGACGTCATCATGTTCATCTACCGCGACGACTACTACAACAAGGACTCCAAGGAGCCCGGCGTCGCCGAAATCATCATCGGCAAGCAGCGCAACGGTCCGGTGGGCACATTGAAGCTCACGTTCCTGAAGCCGTTGACTCGATTCGACAACCTGGCGGCGGGAAGCAGCGGCCCGGACTACTGAATCTCAAGGCGGACCGCTTGACGGCGAGACGATAACTGTATAAATTTACAGTATGTCGTCCGCCACCCATGGCCACAGGCCGCCCGCGGCAGCGCAGGTGCCGCCCGCCACGCTGATGTTCGCGCCGACCAAGGGGCGCGGCACGGTGTGGGCGATTGAACACCGCTTCAGTGCCGACCGGCGCGAGTCGTTCGACGACGGCTGGGGCACGCTGGAGCAGGCAGCCCGCGAGGAGCAACTCAGGCCTGACACCCAAGTGATCGAGGAGCGTGTCAAGTCGGTGCTGACCGGCAACGACTCGCCCGACATCGGCTTCGACCTGTCGATCAATCCGTACCGGGGCTGCGAACATGGCTGCGTCTACTGCTACGCACGGCCCACGCACAGCTACCTCAACCTGTCGCCCGGGCTCGACTTCGAGACCCGCATCGTTGCCAAGGTCAACGCGGCCGAGCGGTTGCGCGAAACGCTGGCCAAGCCGAGCTACGTACCGCTGTTGCTCAACATCGGCTCTGCCACCGATTGCTATCAACCGGTGGAGCGGCGTTTGAAGATCACGCGCTCGATCGTCGAGGTGCTGAGCGAATGCAACCACGCGTTTTCGATGTTCACCAAATCGGCAGGCATCGAGCGCGACCTCGACTTGATCGCGCCGATGGCCGCCAAGGGGTTGGTTGCGATCTACATCTCGCTCACCACGCTCGACCCGCAGCTCGCCCGCACGATGGAGCCGCGCGCCGCCGCACCTCATCGGCGCCTGAAGACCATCGAGACGCTGGCCAGGGCTGGTGTGCCGGTTGGCGTCAGCGTTTCACCGATGATCCCGTTTCTCAACCTGCACGAAATGGAGCGCATCCTCGAGTCCGCGCGTGACGCGGGCGCCACCGCGGCGTCGAGCATCGTGCTGCGCCTGCCCTGGGAGGTGAGCCCGCTGTTTCAACAGTGGCTCAAGCAGCACGTGCCCGAACGCGCCGAGCGCGTCATGGCCCGCGTGCGCGAGATGCGTGGCGGAAAGGACAACGATCCCAAGTTCGGCACCCGCATGACGGGCACCGGTGTGTGGGCCCAGCTGATTCGCCAGCGCTTCGACAAGGCCAGCACGCGGCTCGGTTTCAACCGCACGCGCTTCGAACTCGACCTCACTCAGTTTCGCAGGCCCGCAGCGCAGCAAGGGCAGGGTTCGCTGTTCTAGAACAAGGCGGTCGAGACTGTCGGACTCAATCGCTGTGGTCCGGCTCGAAAAAGCACCAGCGGACCTGCGGGAACGATTCGCGCAGCGACCGTTCCACGCGATTGGTCGCGTCGATCAGCCCGCGTTCGCTGCCCTGTGGCGCCATCGCCGCCTTGATCGCCACCATCACGTCGGGGCCGAGCTGCAGCGTGATCAGATTGAAGACTCGGTGCACCTCGGCGTGGGTGGCCAAATGCTCGTGCATCGCCTGTTCGACCAGCGGGTCCGCGCTCTGGCCGACCAGCAGCGCCGAGATCTCGATGCCCAGCGCCACAGCCACCAGCACCAGCAGCGCGCCGATCGCCACCGACCCCAATGCATCCCACATCGGATTGCCGGTCAGCAGCGCAACGACGATGAAGCCGAAAGCGAGCACCAAACCACCCAGCGCGGCGATGTCCTCACCGAAAATGACCACCAGTTCGCTGGTACGTGAGCTGCGAAACCAGGCCCAGTAGCCCCGGCCGCCGCGCTCCTTGTCGATCTCGCGCAGGGCGCCCCACAACGACACCGATTCGGCGACGATGCCGAAACCCAGGATGGCCAGCGCCACCCAGGCATCCTTCATCGGCTCGGGCTGGCCCAGCTTGTGCACGCCTTCGTAGATTGAAAACAAGCCACCCATCGAGAACAACATCAAGGCGACGATGAAGCTCCAGAAGTAGATCGCCTTGCCGTAACCCAGTGGATGCTCTGCATTGGGCGCCTTGCGCGCACGCCGCATGCCCCATAGCAGCAGCCCTTGGTTGCCGCAGTCGGCGAACGAGTGAATGGCCTCGGCCAGCATCGCCGACGAGCCGGTGTAGGCGGCGCCGCCACTCTTGGCCAATGCGATCGCCAGGTTGGCGCCCAGCGCGTACAGCACCGACTTCAGCGAATCGGCTTTGCCCGACATGCGCAGTTCCCTTCAACGATGGCCCGCCACGCCGACGCGTGGCGCGGAATCATTTGAACAGGTCTTTGACCCGATCCGTCCAGCTCTTGGAGTTGGGTGAATGGCGCTCGCCGCCTTTCTTCAGCGACTCGTCGAGTTCCTTCATCAGCTTGCGCTGATGCTCGGTCAGGCGCACCGGCGTTTCGACCGTGATGTGGCAGTACAGGTCACCGGGATAGCTCGAACGGATGCCCTTGATGCCCTTGCCGCGCAGGCGGAATGTCTTGCCGTGTTGCGTGCCCTCGGGCAGTTCGATCTCGGCCTTGCCGGCCAGCGTGGGCACTGTGATGCCACCGCCCAACGCAGCCAAGGTCAGCGGCACCGGCACCGTGCAATGCAGATCGTCACCGTCGCGCTCGAAGATCTCGTGCTGCTTGATGCGGATCTCGATGTACAGATCGCCTGGCGGGCCGCCGTTGGTCCCAGGCTCGCCGTTGCCGACCGAGCGGATGCGCATGCCTTCGTTGATGCCGGCCGGGATCTTGACCTCGAGCGTCTTCTGCTTCTTCACCTTGCCGGCGCCGTTGCAGGTGGGGCAGGGGTCCGGAATGATGCGGCCGCTGCCGTGGCAATGCGGGCACGTTTGCTGGATGCTGAAGAAGCCCTGGCGCAGATGCACGGTGCCCGAGCCGCCGCAGGTACTGCAGGGTTTGGCGCTGGTGCCGGGCTTGGCGCCGCTGCCGTGGCAGGTTTCGCAACTGTCCCAGCTCGGGATGCGAATTTGCGTGTCCTTGCCGCGCGCGGCCTCCTCGAGCGAGATCTCCATCGCATACGACAGGTCGGCTCCGCGGTAGACCTGCTGGCCCGAGGCGCCACGCCGGCCGCCACCACCGCCGCCGAAGATGTCGCCGAAGATGTCGCCGAAGGCTTCTGCGAAGCCACCAAACCCTTCGGGCCCTGGGCCACCGCGAAATCCACCGGCAGCCATGTTGGGGTCGACACCGGCATGGCCGTACTGGTCGTACGCCGCACGCTTTTGCGGGTCTGACAGCATCTCGTAGGCTTCCTTGGCCTCCTTGAACTTCTCCTCGGATTTCTTCGCATCGTCACCCTGGTTGCGATCGGGGTGGTGCTTCATCGCCAACTTGCGATAGGCCTTCTTGATGTCTTCTTCCGAGGCGTTCTTGGCCACCCCGAGGACTTCGTAGTAGTCGCGCTTTGCCATGCACCGTCTCAGTAGGTCTACTCAAGCGAAACCGCCGCGTTGAGCCGCAGGCATGCCTGCGAGCTCCAACGCGGCGAGATAGGCCCGTGGCCGGTCTATCACTTCTTGACTTCTTTGAACTCCGCGTCGACCACGTTGTCGTCGGCGGCTTTGGACTGCGCCTTCGCAGCCTCGGCATGCGCGCCCTCTGAGCCGCCACCAGCCGCTGCGGCCGCCGCCTGCGCATCGGCGTACATCTTCTCGCCGAGCTTCTGGCTAGCCTGCATCAACGCTTCGGTCTTGGCCTCGATGGTCGCCTTGTCGTCGCCCTTGAGCGCTTCTTCGACGTCCTTCAGCGCAGACTCGATCTTCTCTTTCTCGCCCGACTCGAGCTTCTCGCCGTGTTCGGTGAGGCTCTTTCTCACCGAGTGCACCATCGCGTCGGCTGCGTTGCGCGCCTGCACGAGTTCGAGCTTCTTCTTGTCCTCGGCCGCGTTGAGCTCGGCGTCCTTGACCATCTTCTCGATCTCGGCCTCGCTCAAGCCGGAGTTCGCCTTGATGGTGATCTTGTTCTCCTTGCCGGTGCCCTTGTCCTTGGCGCTGACGTGCAGGATGCCGTTGGCGTCGATGTCGAAGGTGACCTCGATCTGCGGCAGCCCGCGTGGCGCCGGCGGGATGCCCTCGAGGTTGAACTCGCCCAGGCTCTTGTTGCCGGTGGCCATCTCGCGTTCGCCCTGGAACACCTTGATCGTCACCGCCGGCTGGTTGTCGTCGGCGGTCGAGAACACCTGCGCAAACTTGGTCGGGATCGTGGTGTTCTTCTTGATCATCTTGGTCATCACGCCGCCCAGCGTCTCGATGCCAAGCGACAGCGGCGTCACGTCGAGCAGCAGCACGTCCTTGCGCTCGCCGCCCAGCACCTGGCCTTGGATCGCCGCGCCGACCGCCACCGCCTCGTCGGGGTTGACGTCCTTGCGCGGCTCCTTGGCGAAGAACTCCTTGACCTTGTCCTGCACCTTGGGCATGCGCGTCATCCCGCCGACCAGGATCACGTCGTTGATGTCGCCGATCTTGACGCCGGCATCCTTGATCGCGATGCGGCACGGCTCGATCGTGCGCTCGATCAAGTCGTCGACCAGCGCCTCGAGCTTGGCGCGCGTGAGCTTGATGTTCAGGTGCTTCGGGCCCGACGCATCGGCGGTCACGTACGGCAGGTTGATGTCGGTCTGCGTGCTGTTGGACAGTTCGATCTTCGCTTTCTCGGCGGCTTCCTTCAGCCGTTGCAGCGCGAGCACGTCCTTGGTCAGGTCGACGCCTTGTTCCTTCTTGAACTCGCCGACGATGTAGTCGATCACGCGCTGATCGAAGTCTTCACCACCCAGGAACGTGTCGCCGTTGGTCGACAGCACTTCGAACTGCTTCTCGCCCTCGACATCGGCGATCTCGATGATCGAGATGTCGAACGTGCCGCCACCGAGGTCGTACACCGCGATCTTGCGGTCGCCCTTGCCGTGCTTGTCGAGGCCGAAGGCGAGTGCGGCCGCGGTCGGTTCGTTGATGATGCGCTTGACGTCGAGGCCCGCGATGCGGCCGGCGTCCTTGGTGGCCTGGCGCTGGCTGTCGTTGAAGTACGCCGGCACCGTGATCACCGCCTCGGTGACCTCTTCGCCGAGGTAGTCTTCGGCGGTCTTTTTCATCTTGCGCAGCACTTCGGCGCTCACCTGCGGCGGCGCCAGCTTCTTGCCGCGTACCTCGACCCAGGCGTCGCCGTTGTCGGCCTGCACGATCTTGTAGGGCATCAGGTCGATGTCCTTGTGCACTTCCTTTTCGGTGAACTTGCGGCCGATCAGCCGCTTCACCGCGTACAGCGTGTTCTTCGGATTGGTCACGGCCTGCCGCTTGGCCGACGCACCGACGAGGACTTCGCCGTCCTCCTGGTACGCGATGATCGATGGCGTGGTGCGGGCA
>Ga0065707_10000879_pt1 | contig 12711 bp, 11 predicted proteins | sample SwiRhicommuniRL3_FD_59094 | JGI IMG/M metagenome (GOLD analysis project Ga0065707, IMG submission 59094) | Switchgrass rhizosphere bacterial communities from Rose Lake, Michigan, USA - RL3 v2 (version 2) | ecosystem: Host-associated > Plants > Roots > Rhizosphere > Soil | place: East Lansing... | reverse complement strand
CCATTCACTGTCGGTTAGGCGCGCAGCAGAATTGGCAGATTGGTAGATTGGAAGATTGGTAGATTACGGATTGGAAGATTGGATTGGTAGATTGACGTAATCGGCGACGTAATCTACGACGTAATCTGTCAATCTACCAATCTGCCCATCTACCAATGGAGATTGCTGAGATTGCCCCCGGCGCTTTCCACCTCCCGCACTATCTCTCTCTTCAGCGTCAGCGTGCTGTCCTCGATCGGTGTCGCATCCTTCTCGATGGCGCCGTGCCCGCCTACGTACCGATCGTGCGGGGCGGCGGGCGCATGCACGTGAGGATGCTGTGTCTGGGTCGCCACTGGAACCCGCAGACCTATCGCTACGAGCCGACGCGGGCTGATTTCGACGGGCTGCCGGCGCCGCCTCTGCCGGCCGAACTGCGAGCGCTCGCGCAGGAAATTGCCGGCGCGGCCGGCATGCACATCGACCCGGACCTCTGTCTCATCAACTACTACGACGCCGGCGGCCGGATGGGCCTGCATCAGGACAAAGACGAAGGTCCGCAGTCGATCGCGGCGGGCATTCCCGTCGTGTCCGTGTCGATCGGCGACACGGCGCGGTTTCTCTTCGGCGGACTCAAACGGCGCGAGCCGGTCGACCCGATTCCGCTCGAATCGGGCGACGCGTTCGTCTTCGGCGGCCCCGCGCGGCTGCGGTACCACGGCGTCACCGGCATCACGCCGTTCACCGCGCCCGCCGAGCTCGATCTCAACGGCCGGTTCAACCTGACGTTCCGTCAGTCTGACGACGTTGACCGTCAACCGTCTACCGTTGACCGTGACGATGACCAGAAACGGTAAACGGTGAACGGTAAACGGTGAACGGTGAACGGCGAACGGCAAACCGTGAACGGCAAAAGCGTCATCGTAGTGGGCGCCGGCGCGGCCGGCACGATGGCCGCCATCTTCGCGGCATCCAAAGGCGCCGACACACGGCTCCTCGAGCGCACGAGAGACGGAGGCCGCAAGATCCTGATCAGCGGCGGCGGCCGCTGCAACATCCTGCCCGCCGAGGTCGACGAGTCGCGGTTCGTCACCGACTCGTCACCGCACACGCTTCGGCACATGGTGCGCTCGTGGCCGTTAGGCGAGCAGATCGCGTTCTTCGAAGAGGAACTGCAACTGCCGCTCGTCGAAGAGCGCGAATCGGCCAAGCTGTTCCCGCAGTCGCAACGCGCGCGCGACGTACGGGACAAGCTGCTCGCCTGCGCGCGACGCAAAGGCGTGCAGATCCTCACCGACACGCTCGTCACCGGACTCGTCGCGCGCGGGGCCGGTTGGATCGTCGAGCGGCATGCCGGCGATCCGCTCGAGGCGGATGCCGTCATCCTGGCGACCGGCGGGCTGTCGGTTCCGCAAACGGGCAGCGATGGTCGCGGCCTCGAGATGGCGCGGCATCTTGGGCATGCGATTCACCCGACGTACGCCGCTCTGACGCCGCTGCTATCCAAAGGGCTCCTTTTCAAGGAATTGTCAGGCGTCTCGCTGCGCGTGACCATCACCGCGCGGTCGAACGGTCGCAGCGCGGAAGCGACCGGCGGATTCCTGTTCACACACGAGGGCTTCAGCGGTCCTGCCGTGCTCGATGTGTCTCATGTGGCCGTCCGTTCGCTTTCGGACGCAAGGGAACCGGCCGCGATCGATGTGAGATGGTCGACCCTGGGCGACCGCGATTGGGAGGAGGCGTTACGGCCGAAGGCCTCGCGCACCGTCCTCGCGGCGGTCGGTGCCGCGCTTCCCCACCGCCTCGCCGAGGCGCTCGTCCTCGCAGCCGGGATCGAGGCCGATCGCCAGCGTTCGCAACTGACTCGAGCCGAACGGCTGGGGTTGATCGAACTGCTCGTACGGACGCCGCTGGAGTGGTCGGGGCATGAAGGGTACAAGAAGGCCGAGGTGACGGGCGGCGGGGTCGGCCTCGGCGAGATCGATCCCAGGACCATGGAGAGCCGCCGACACAAGGGATTGTTTCTCTGCGGCGAGATGCTCGATGCGTTCGGACCGATCGGTGGCTACAACTTTTTGTGGGCGTGGGCGACCGGCCGCGCGGCCGGAATCGGGGCGGCGCGATGATATGCTTGGCTTTCTATGGCGATCTCAATCCGCGTGCTCATCGTCGAAGACCAGGCCGACAGCGCCGAGTTCCTGCGCCTGCTGCTCGAGCCGGAGGGATGCGTGGTGAAGACCGCTTCGACCGCGCAACTGGCCCGGGCCGAAGTCGCGGCGTCGAGCCCCGACATCATCCTCATGGACCTGATGCTTCCCGATGTCGAAGGGCTCGACCTGCTGCGTGAATTCCGGACGTTGAGCCCGGAATCGCAGGTGATCGTCGTCAGCGGGTACGGCAGCATTTCCGTCGCGGTCGAAGCCATGGAGAACGGCGCGTTGAGCTTCATCGAGAAACCGATCAACGCAAACGTGCTGATGGCGCAGCTGCACAAGGCTGCCGAGAAGCTCGCGTTGACCGCCGAAAACCGGCGGCTGCGCGCGGAGCTCGACGAGAGCACGACCTATGCCGGCATCATCGGCCGCAGCAAGCCCATGCGGCAGCTGTATCAACTGATCAAGTCGGTCGCGCCGACGGATGCCAACGTGCTGATTACCGGAGAGAACGGCTGCGGCAAGGAGATCGTCGCCACCGCCATTCACGAATCGAGCAAGCGCGCGAAGGGTCCGTTCATCAAGGTCAACTGCGCGGCTATTCCAACCGAGCTGATTGAATCGGAGTTGTTCGGGCACAAGCGCGGCGCGTTTACCGGCGCCGTGAACGACAAGCAAGGGCTGATGGAGCTCGCCAACAACGGCACGCTTCTGCTCGACGAGATCGGCGACCTGTCGCCGAACCTGCAGGTGAAGCTGTTGCGGGTGCTCCAGGATCGCGAATTCCGGCCGGTGGGCAGCACGAAAGTGCTGAAGACGAATTTCCGGCTGATCTCGGCAACCAATGTCAACGTCGAAAATGCGTTGAAGGACGGGCGTCTGCGCGAAGACTTGTACTTCCGCATCAACACCCTGATGCTCCCCGTGCCGGCCCTGCGGGAGCGGCCTGCCGACATTCCGCTCCTCGCGGAGTTCTTCCTTCGAAAATACTCCGCCCAGCACGGAAAGACCATCGTCGCCTATGACGCCGATGCGCTCCGCGCGCTGGCGGGTTTCCCGTGGCCGGGCAACGTCCGCGAGCTGCAGCACGTCGTCGAACGTGCGGTGATCCTGACCCAAGCCGGGACAATAGGCGTGGACGACCTGCCCGACAACGTCGCGACTCCAGCTCTGAAATCCTGAATCCGCCGCCCCGCGACAGGGCTAACGCCCTGTGCCACCGTTCGGCCGAGCTGAGATCAGTGCACAATGAAGATGGTGGCACTGTCCCTGCGACTTCCGCGGACGCTGAAGGGCTACGCGGTACTCTCGCTCGTCGTCGTGACGAGCATCCTCGTGCTCTTCGCGCTCGGCGTGGTCCTCAGCTATGGGCTGGCCGTCAACCGGTTGTCCCGCGGCATCGGCCAGACGATGTTCTACGGCGCCGATGGAAGCGCGTGGTTCCCGCTCGAAGAGCACCGGCGCGACGTGCCGATGAGTCGGATCTCCGGCTACCTGCGCGATGCCGTCGTGGCGATTGAGGATCACCGGTTTCAAACACATCCAGGCCTCGACCCCATCGGGATCGGACGCGCCATCTTCCGCGACATCAAAGCCCGGCGCCTCGAAGAAGGCGGCAGCACGCTGACGCAGCAACTGGCGCGAACGCTGTTTCTGACGGGGTCGCGCGACTTCACGCGAAAGGGCAAGGAAGCCATCCTCGCGCTGATGATCGAGCAGCGGTTGTCGAAGACGCAGATTCTGGAGCTCTACCTCAATCGCATCTACCTCGGCGGTGCCGTCTATGGTGTCGAGGCGATGTCCCAGAACGTGTTCGGCAAGCCGGCCGCCGAGCTCAAGCTCTCGGAGTCGGCGTTCATCGCCGGACTCATCCAGATGCCATCGGCATTGTGGCCCTGGTCGCATTACGACCGCGCGCTTCGTCGCAGCCATCTCGTGCTTGCGCGCATGCGGCAGGAGCGATTCATCACGCTTGAGGCTGAAGAGCAAGCGCGCCGGACGCCACCGCGCATTCTTCCCTACCCGGGTTTGACGCGCGGAACGGCAGGCTACGCCCAGGACTATCTCCGCCAGGAGTTCCGCACCGCGTTTAACGACGACAATCCACCCGACTGGAAGGTCAGGACGACGTTCGTGCCGGCCATGCAGAAGGAAGCGGAGCGCGCCGTGTCGGAGGGGCTGGCGAAATTCCGGCAGGCGGGATTGCAGGCCGCGCTCGTCGCCATCGACCCCGAGACAGGCGACGTGCTCGCGCTGGTCGGCGGACGCGACTTCGGCCGCACTCCGTTCAATCGCGCAACCAATGCCAGACGTCAGCCGGGCTCGGCCTTCAAGCCTTTCGTGTTCGCGGCCGCGTTGGCCGGCGGGATGTCGCCGATCTCGTCGATCTCAGATCTCAATAATCTGCGCGTGCCGGGCTACGACGAATGGGAGGTGAAGAATGCCAGCGCCGAGCCGCGCGACAGCTTGAGCCTGCGCGAAGCCCTGTACGAGTCGAACAACCAGGCGGCCGTGAGGCTGCAAACGCAGGTCGGCTCGAGACCCGTGCTGACGCTGGCCGATTCGCTCGGCCTTTCCCGCATGCCCGACGTGCCGTCGCTGGCACTGGGAGTCGGCGAGGCGACGCCGCTCGCGCTCACGACGGCGTATTCGGTCTTTCCGAATGGAGGATTCGCCGTCATGCCGAGGCCCATCCTTCAGGTGCTCGACAACGACGGTTATGCGGTACTCAATCGTCAAGTCGAGCGCAAACCGGTCCTCTCCGAAGCGGTGGCGTATCAGATGGTGTCGATGCTCGCCGACGTCGTCGACATGGGTACCGGGGCGGCGGCGCGATCGCTCGGCGTGCGATTCCCCGCCGGGGGCAAGACAGGCACGACCGACGATTTCAAGGACGCGTGGTTCGTGGGGTTCTCCTCGACGACGGTCGTGGGCGTCTGGGTGGGATTCGATCAGCCGAAAACCATTGGACCGGACGGGTACGGTGCGCGTTACGCGCTGCCCATCTGGGCCGACTTCATGTCTCGCACGGCACGCCTCCGCAAGACGGGAGAATTTCGCGTGCCGACGACGGTCGAAGGGGTCCGCCTGTGCCGCGTCAGCCATCTCCTTCCGCACGAGTCCTGCCCGAGCTATACCGAGTACTTCAAGCACGGCGACCAGGTCCCCGAAGGCAAGTGCGATATTCACCGCGGTCCGAACGCGGTCGAGGTGATCGGGGGGATCTTCTCGAGGATTGGGAAAGGGATCGGGAAGATCTTCGGCCGCTGATCCAACAGCGGATCAGGAGTTCAGGAGCAGAACAAGCCTGAGATAGGTCACGACTTGCGCGAGGTGGGATGAACCGCCTCGATTGACTTCAGCTCGACGATGACCGCATCCTCTACCACGAAATCCACCTGAAACCGGCTCTTGATCGGCATGCCTTTATATTTCAGTGGAAATTGCCGCTCCACTTCAAAATCGAGCTCAGCATTCTTCAACTCGATACCGAAACATTCCCTATAGACGGATTCCAGAAGACCAGGCCCGAACTCTCTGTGAACCTCGATTCCGCACCCGATGATTTTCTCGACAATGCAATTGATCTGTTCGTCAGTGAAATCCATAAGGGAACACCGAAGCATTATCCGGGCCAGTACCATTTCCCTGGGAATCGAGCTGGAAGTTATGCAAAGACTGCGATCCCGCCGCGCCGCTCCCCAGTGCGGTTCTTGCCGCCTGGCCGCCTGGCCTCCTGATCTCTTCAACTCCTGTTGGCCTTTCCGATCCGATCTGGTCTCCTGATCTCCTGTTTGCCTCATGTCTTGTCACCTGATCTCTTTATCTCCTGTTCCAGTGTGCCGGAGTGCGAAGAAGAACAACCGCGGCGACTCTGTTAGAATAGGGAGATCATGATTTCTGTAAGCGGCGTGACTATGCGTTACGGATCGAGGACGCTCTTCGAAGAGGTGACGACGACCTTTTCGGCGGGCCGGCGCTACGGCCTGACGGGCCCGAACGGGTCCGGCAAATCCACCTTCATGCGGCTGCTTACCGGCGAGCTCGATGCCCAGCAGGGTACCGTCGTGCGGCCCGCGAAACTCGGCGTCCTGAAGCAGGATCAATTCGCGTTCGACCAGCATCGCGTCATCGATACGGTCATCATGGGCAACCACCGTCTGTGGGACGCCCTCCTCGAACGCGACAAGCTGTACGCGCAACCCGAGATGACCCACGAGGCCGGCATGCGCCTCGGCGAGCTCGAGGGCATCGTGGGCGAAGAAGACGGGTACTCGGCGGAAAGCGACGCCGCAATCCTCCTTCAGGGGCTCGACATTGCGGACGCTCTCCACGGGCGGAAGATGTCCGAGCTGCAAGGCGGTCAGAAAGTGCGGGTGCTCGTCGCTCAGGCCCTCTTCGGCCATCCCGAGGCACTGCTGCTCGACGAACCTACGAACCATCTCGACCTCGACTCCATCCACTGGCTCGAGGAATTCCTGAACCGCTACGAGGGCACGCTCATCGTCATCTCGCACGACCGGCACTTCCTGAACGCCGTCTGCTCGCACATCGCCGACATCGACTACCAGACGATCATTACCTACACCGGCGGCTACGACGACATGGTGCTCGCGAAAACGCAGATTCGCAGCCGCGTCGAGTCCGACAACGCGCAACGGGAAAAGAAGATCGCGCAGCTGACCGACTTCATCCAGCGCTTCGGCGCCGGCACGCGGGCGAGCCAGGCCACGGCGCGCCGCAAGGAAGTCGAGCGGCTGCAGACGACTGAGCTCGCGCGATCGAACATCCAGCGGCCGTACATCAAGTTCACGATGAAGCGGCCGTCAGGAAAGGTCGCGATCGAAATCAAAGGATTGAAGAAATCGTTCGGCGATCTGAAGGTCGTCCGCGGGTTCGACGCCGTGGTCAACCGGGGCGAGAAGATCGTGCTGGTCGGCCGCAACGGCGCCGGCAAGACGACGCTGCTGAAAGCGCTCTTGAGCGATGCACCCGGACAGACCCCCGCCCCGCAGGATGTCGACGCGGGGAAGATGACGTGGGGCCATGAAGTCTCGATCGGATATTTCCCGCAAGACCAGACGGGGCTGATCCAGAAAGGGATGACCGCGGTCGAGTGGCTGCATCAGTTCGATCCCGACGCGTCGCGCCAGGACATTCACGGGTTGCTCGGCCAGATGCTCTTCAGCGGTGAAGAGGGCCTGAAGCCGACCCACGCGCTCTCGGGCGGCGAGACCGCGCGCCTCCTCTTCTGCCGCATCATGCTGCAGAAGCCTAACGTCCTCGTTCTGGACGAGCCCACCAACCACCTCGATCTGGAATCGATTAACGCGCTGAACATCGCGCTGCAGAAGTTCGAAGGCACGATCTTCCTGGTGACGCACGATCAGGATTTGCTCGAAGAAGTCGGGACGCGCGTGTGGCAATTCGGTGGCGACAACGGCAGGATTGTAGACTTCAAGGGCACTTACGAGGAGATGACGGGCTCGCCCGCCTAGCGCGCTATACGCGGCGCCGCCGTTCGACCGAAACGGGCGTCTGTGGCTTGTCGCGATCCCGCATTTCCAGAATCGCGTAGTCTTCCATCACGAGATATTCCGCGAGCGTCGGCGGCAGGTCGTACACCTCCCCCGGCCGGTAGTAGATCAACGACATTCCGTTCACGACGCCGTAGGGACGTCGCGTGATCTTCACTCTCATGGAATCCCGGGGCTCGGCCTCACGTATTCATGCTAGCAGGAATCACTCCTTTGGATTCCATGAAAAACACGAGAACAATCAACAAATGTGCTGGTCGGTTGTATCGATGAAGTACATATCGAATCGTTTTTGGTCAGACTAGATCTTCATCCTGCAGACGACCCCGACATCATCGCAGTACCACAGTGTCCCGTTCCAGATCGTCAACCCGTGCGCAACCGGATCGGCATCGCCAAGCTGAATCTTTTCGACGATGGCGCCGCTCTTCGTGTCGTACTTGAAGAACGCGGCAAGATTCGAATCGCCGTGCCAGAGGTACTCGCCTTCGAAGGCGAGACCGTGCGGCCGGTTGCCGGGCGTGCGGAAGATTTTCTGCACGACCCACGACTTCGGCTCGATCTCGTAAATCGATCGCGCCGAGGTTGAGGTCGTCCACAAGCGGCCGTCTTTCCATTCCTGGCCGTGTGCACCCTGCAGTCGATTGCTCGGTACCTGCGTCAGCCGCGCGAGCGGAGTCTCGCCCGCCTCCGCAACCGCCGGACGGGACTGCGCAAGCGGACCCCCTGCGAGCGGGCTGCGACGCTGGGGCGGATCGCCCGCCATTGTGTACATGATTGAGCCGGGCGTCGGACGTCGCTCGATGACCGCTCCCGTCGTGGCGCTGCATCGCACGTTTTCGTAACTGAAGGTCGAGCCAATCCACAGCGCCTCGCCATCGAACGTTATCCCGCTGGGGCGGACCGTGTCGGTGTCGAACGATCGCAGCACGCGGCCGTCGGCGTAGTCGACCAGATAGGCTTTGCTGCCGGCACTCTGATCGATGATCCACAGACCGTCTTTCGTGGCCTGCAGGCCGTTCGGCTGCGGCCCCGGCGACTTGAATGCAATCTCGACCTTGCCGGCTTTGCGCACCGGGATGTGGGCAATCGAAGGTGGATTGCACATCGATGCGCCAGCCGCACGAGGAAGCGCCGCTGACACTCCCGCCGCCGACGCGCCGGCGGCAAACCCGAAAAATGCTCGACGGCTATACATGGCGTCGCTCCCTTTGCGCGCGGAGGTGCGTGGTCGATGGGCCATTGGTCGTGGGGCCATGGTCCATGGTCTTGTCGATGGTCGAGTTGACCATGACTATAGCCGATTGCCTATGGACTATTGACCATCGCCCACCCGCGACGCCGACACCTGCTCGGCAAAGTGACATGCCGAAAGGTGTCCGGGCGCAATCTCGCGCAACGGCGGATCCTCTGTCGAGCAGATCGGCTGGGCCATGAAGCAGCGGGGATGAAAGCGGCAACCCGATGGCGGCTGCGCGGGATTCGGCACGTCTCCCTTCAACACGATCCTCGCCTTCTTGCTGTCGGGATCGTGCGATGGGATGGCGGACAACAGCGACACCGTGTAGGGATGCCGGGGATCGCGATACAGGTCGAGGCTCGAGGCCAGTTCGACGATCCTGCCGAGGTACATCACCGCCACGCGATTGCTGATGTGCTCGACGACCGAGAGGTCGTGCGCAATGAACAGATAGGTGAGCGACATCTCCTTCTGCAGATCGCGCAGCAGGTTGACGATCTGCGCCTGAATGGACACGTCGAGCGCCGAGACCGGCTCGTCGGCGACGATCAGCCGGGGCTTCAGCGCGAGCGCCCGTGCGATGCCGATGCGCTGCCGCTGACCGCCGGAAAATTCATGTGGATAGCGCGCAGCCTGGCTCGGCGACAAGCCGACCATGGTCAGCAGCTCCGAGGCGCGTTCCCGGGCCGCGCGCCCCTTGGCGATGCCGTGCACCGACAGCACCTCGGTGAGCATCGTGCGCACGCTCAACCGCGGGTTCAGGCTCGAATAGGGATCCTGAAAGATGATCTGCATCTGCCGCCGCAACTGGCGCATCTCGCGAAACGGCAACCCGGTAATCTCGCGGCCATCGAACTTGACGCTCCCTGAGGTCGGCTCGATCAATCGCAGAATGCAGCGCCCGGTCGTCGTTTTCCCGCACCCGCTCTCACCCACCAGCCCAAGCACTTCGCCCTGTTCGACCGAGAACGAGACACCGTCGACCGCGCGGACGTGGCCGACGGTGCGCGAAAACAGTCCCTTCTTGATCGGAAAGTATTTCTTGAGATCGGTGACCTCGAGAATCGTCGTCATCGTGCGCCCGCCGGCTTGCCGGGTCTTTCTGGACCCACCACTCCGTGTGAAGGGGGTGGTACCGGATCCAGTGCCCCTTCGGCGACCTCTCGAGACCGCCAGCAGCGAGCGAAGTGCCCGGGCTCGATTTCCTCCAACGGCGGGTCCTCCAGGCACTTGTCGATCATCACCGGACAGCGCGGATGAAAACGGCAGCCAACCGGAAACGCGGCCGGATTGGGAACGGTCCCGGGAATCACGCGCAGGCGATCGACGACTTCGCCCAGCTGCGGAAGCGAGGCCTGGAGCCCGGCGGTGTACGGATGAAAAGGCCTCCGGAACGCGGCGCGCACGTCGGCGTACTCCACCACCTGCCCGCCATACATCACGGCCACCCGATCCGCGGTTTCCGCCACCACACCCAGATCGTGCGTGATGAGGATGACCGCCATCCCCATTTCGCGCTGCAGCTCGTCGAGCAACTCCAGAATCTGCGCCTGAATCGTCACATCGAGCGCGGTCGTCGGCTCGTCGGCAATCAGCACGGCTGGCCGGCACGCCAGCGCCATCGCGATCATCACCCGCTGCCGCATGCCTCCCGACAACTGGTGGGGATATTCGTCGACGCGCTGGGCGGCCGCCGGAATCCCGACGCGTTCGAGCATTCCGATGGCACGCGTGCGCGCCTGGGTGCGCGTCAGCTTTTCGTGGAGGACGAGGGCTTCGATGATCTGCTCCCCGCAGGTGTAGACCGGATTCAGCGCGGTCATCGGCTCCTGGAAGATCATCGAGATTTCCTTGCCGCGAATCGCCCGCATCTCGTCGTTGGTCAGCGGCACGAGATCGCGTCCCTTGAACAGGATTCGCCCTTCGACGATGCGGCCGGGCGGCTGCGGAACGAGCTTCAGAATAGACAGGGCGCTCACGCTCTTGCCGCTGCCCGACTCGCCCACGACCGCCAGCGTCTCGCCGGCGTTCACGTCGTAGGTGACGCCGTCGACCGCGCGCACCACGGCCGTATCGGTGTAGAAGTAGGTCTTCAGATTCTCGAGGCGAAGCAGCGGGAGGGACATCACAATTGGCAGATTGGAGGATTGGAGGATTGGCAGAGTGTTGGTGGATTGTGGATTGTTGATTGGCTGCCAGTCGGTGTCACGCTGCGAATCCGTTGCGTACCTGCCCTCAGCTGGAATCTCACAATCAGCAATCCCCCTTCTTCAACATTCTGACAATCCACCAATCTCCCAGTCTCGCAATTCTTCACGCGCGCCCGCCGCTTACCCGACGCGGGTCGAGGGCGTCGCGCAGCCCGTCGCCGAGGAAATTGAAGGCCATCACCGTGACGAAGATCGCCGCGCCCGGGACGAACAGCAGCCAGGGAAACGACGTGAGGGCGCGGATGCTTCGCGCCTGGTTCAGCATGTTCCCCCACGACGCGCTGGGCTCCTGCACGCCCACGCCGAGAAACGACAGGATGACCTCGCCGAGGATGTAGCCGGGGATCGACAGCGTCGCGGCCACGATGACATACGACATCGTGTTCGGCAGGACGTGCCGCGCGATCACCCGCAATCGGCTGAAGCCGAGCGCCTCGGCGGCGGTCACGTAGTCGCTCCTCCGCATCGAGAGCACGAGCCCGCGAATGACGCGCGCCAGTCCCGCCCAGCCGATGAACGCCAGGATCGCCACGATGCCGAGATACACCTGGTGGCTGGGCAGGTCCATCGGGAAGACGGCGCGAAGCGCGATGATCAGGTAGAGCGACGGGATGCTCAACAGGAGCTCGGTGGTCCGCATGATCACCGTGTCCGCGAAACCGCCGAAATAGCCCGCGATGCCTCCCAGCAGAAGCCCGAGGGTGAACGAAATGGCGATGCCGACCAGCCCCACCGTCAGCGAGATCCGCGCGCCGTACAACAGGCGCGACAGGACATCGCGCCCGAACGAATCGCTGCCGAACACCAGCACGCGGCCCGGCGGGTCGACGCCGAAGAGATGGATGTTCGACGGAATCAATCCGACGAGCTCGTAGGGCGCCCCGCGCACGAAAAACCGCACCGGCAGCTCTTTGGATAGGTCCTCTGCGTACTCGAAGCTTCCCATGTCGACCACGCGCATGTCCCGCACGTAGGGCCGAAGGCTGAAGCTGCCGTCGGCTCGCACCCAGTGAAGCGACTGAGGCGGGTGAAAGTACTTCGCGCGATCCATTTCCTCCTGTGTGTACGGCGCGACGAACGGCGCGAAGAACGCCAGCGCGTAGAAGATCACCAGCACGATCCCGCCGGCGATGGCCAGCGGGCTCTTGCGCATCTGCGTCCAGAAGACGTTCCACGGCGACTGCGGAGCGATCGTCTCAGTCATAGCTGATGCGCGGGTCGGCCACCGCGAGCAGAAGATCGGCGATCAGGTTTCCGATGATCAGCACGAGCGAGGCCATCACGACGGCGCCCATCACCAGGTACTGGTCCTGCGTGAGGATGGCGTCGAGCGTGATCCGTCCCAGGCCCGGCCAGGAAAAAATGATTTCCACGATGAACGATCCCGAGACCAGCGCGCCCAGCGTGTAGCCGAAGAGCGTAATCATCGGGTTCAGCGCGTTTCGCAGAGCGTGCTTGACGATGACGGTCCGCTCGCTCAAACCCTTGGCGCGAGCGGTCGTCACGTAGTCGAGCCGCAGCACGTCGAGCAGGCTGCCGCGCATCTGCCGCATGCGGCTCGCCAGCGGGATGAGACCGACGACGAGCGCCGG
>Ga0065707_10001548_pt1 | contig 12712 bp, 12 predicted proteins | sample SwiRhicommuniRL3_FD_59094 | JGI IMG/M metagenome (GOLD analysis project Ga0065707, IMG submission 59094) | Switchgrass rhizosphere bacterial communities from Rose Lake, Michigan, USA - RL3 v2 (version 2) | ecosystem: Host-associated > Plants > Roots > Rhizosphere > Soil | place: East Lansing... | reverse complement strand
CCCCTTTTCCAAAGGGGGAATGATTCTCACCCCTCTTTGGAAAAGAGGGGAAGGGGAGATTTTTGACCCGAACGCTGTAGCAATTATTCAACGAATTTCAGATACGCCACACTAGCGAGGAGTGCAAACAGCGTCAAGTCGCGCGTCCCTTGACGCTGCGGTTCGACTAGAACTATTGTCCGCATCATCAAGCTCTGTGCGGCTGCGCGTCGACAACTGGTCGCGAATTTATCATTCTGAAAATGGGGGAAGCTCCGATGGCTAACAAGATCGTTTCGGCGGATGGGCATATGGATTTGTTTTATCTGCCGGCGGATACATTCACGTCGCGGGCGCCGGCGCAGATGCGCGAGCGCGTGCCGCATGTGGTGGACGTCGGTGGTAAACCCACTTGGATCGGCGACGGCGCGAACATGGGCGCGCACGCGGCGTGGATGGGGCGCGGACAGATGACCACCCATCGCGGCCGGCGCATGGCGCAGGCCGGTTGGCAGCCGAGTCATCCGCCCGACCCCAAGCTGAGGCTCGCCGACCTGGACATGGACGGTATCGAAGCGGAGATCATCTATGGCATCCGCTTCGTCGAGGACAGCATCAAAGATCCCGACGTCATCGCCACGACTTACCGGGCGTACAACGATTTCATCGCAGAGTTCTCTTCTTACAGTCCGCGCCGCTTCATCGGTATCGCCAATATTCCGGCGACATCCGCCAAAGCGGCAAGCGCGGAGTTGCGCCGCGTGGGCAGAAATGGCTTGGGGCTGCGCGGCGCGATGATTGATTGGTTCAACGGGCCGGAGCCGATCTGGCATCAGATGTGGGAGCCGATGTGGAGCACGGCGGAGGAAAATCAAGTGGCGCTGTCGTTTCACATCGGCGTCGGTCATGGCACGACGACCTGCGGTCCGATCAGCGTCGAGCAGAAGCTCAAGGGCGACTTGCCGCGGGTTTCCCACGCGACGCACCAGGCGGTGGTGGCGATGCAAGCCGATGAATGTTTGGTGGCGATCCTGCTATGCGGCGCGCTTGAGCGTCATCCCGGACTCAAAGTTGTCATGGCCGAGAGTCATATTGGCTGGATCCCCTATGTGCTAGAGCGCGTCGACATGAAATTCAAAGAGGGCATGTACGACGACCTGATTCGCACCAAACCGAGCGAACAGTTTAATCGGCAAGTGTGGGCAACCTTTCAAGACGACCGGGTTGGCGCGCTGTTGGCGGAAGAATTTGGCGCCGAGAGTTTTTGCTGGGCGTCGGACTATCCGCACGCCGATGGGATCTTTCCCGATTCACAAAGCTTTATTCGCGACACCATGGGGCACCTGAGTGGCGAATTGCAACGCAAACTCACGTTCGCCAACGCAGTGCGGCTCTATGATCTGAACTGGCTGCTCTAATCGCCGAATGGGTGCTCACGGGACGCACGATGAGACCATTCAAAGTGCGAGGGTGTTATGGGTCTGCGCGACTGCTGTTGCGTTGTTTCATGTTGCGCGCATTCCAGGACGACAGCGAAAACCGGAGCAAAGCATGATTTCAGTCAAACTATCAGCGAAGTGTTGGAAGATCCCAGTGGCGCGCCTGGCCCTTGTGATCGTCATGGCGGTGCAGTCGCTTGGAGCTGGCTGGGTGCAGGAACCCGTGCAGCCGCGTATCGACGAGGAATTCGCCAAGCAGGAAAAAATCTACCACAGACGGGGCACCCGGAGCTACACAGCCAACCGAGGGCTGACGAACTACGCGGAGGTTCTTCCCGCCGGCTTCTGCGCTGCGCTCGGCCGGCTCGGCAGCTCGGACCGATGGCTGGATATCGGAGCGGGCGAGGGGCAGGCCATACTCGACTACTACACACCGCAGGGCGATGCCGCTCCTGAAAAGTGCGGTGGATCCGGCCCCAAAGCGCGCGCGGTCGCGATCTCCATCGAGGATCGCCGGACGGACAAGTGGCAGAACCGGGCCGCGAGCCTCGGCGATGACCGTATACGATATCTCTCCGGCAAGCGCCTGAGCCAGTATTCGCTCGAGGAGCTTGGAAAATTCCGGCTCATCACCGATGTGTACGGCGGCTTCACTTACACGGAAAATTTGTCTCGATTCGTCGACAAAGTGCTGAGCTTGCTGGAGATCGGCGGGGCCTTCTACACGGTCTTACCGGCCGTACACTTGGAGGACGGCACGGACAAACTCGGCGCCTGGTATAAGACCGAGCTGGTGGATGCAGCCAGCCGCCCGGTAAAAGTCTGCTCCTGGCTCAGGCAGACCACCTGCGCAAAAATCAGCTGCGAGTCGAAGACCGACTGGGACGAGCCCACCCAGCTGATAAAAATTCACAAGGTTTGCAGCGGCGTCTCGGTCCCGCGCACGAACCTTGTGGAATACATGGCGGGGGCTCCTCCCGGCAGGCGATTCCAACTGGAGCCGTAGGCCGATGAAATCTGCGCACACCTTGGCCCGACCATTTGCGGATGGAAACGGGGTGGGTACCAGCGTTGAGAACGCGATGAGACGGACGAAGACCTGAACTTCCCGACCTGACTTGTTCGGAGTCGCTGCATCAGCGCGACCTTTCCCGCGCGCATCAGCAGACTTTGCCTGATTTTTGAATCTCTGTGGGTCGATTCCCCGCAGCTTGCTGCGGGGTTATTCATTCTTGATCGTTGGTCAGGTTAGGAGTAAGCGCAAGCTAGGGAGGACGCCGTCATGATCGCGAACGATATCTTGCGTGACGCGTTTACACGCGTTTACGAGTCGCTGCACCGCACGTTGGGCGACATTACTCCGGAGGAACTGGTTAAAGAGCCCCATCCGTCGATCGGGTGGCTTGCCTGGCGCATCAGTCGAGTCATGGACGCCAATGTCTCCCGGCTTTCCGGCCGCGAGCAGCTGTGGATCGGCGAAGGATGGGCTGCCCGGTTCGGTATGCCGCCTGAACCGGCGGATTATGGGCGATCAGCCAGACACACGCGCGAACAAGTCCACTCTTTCCGCGCGTCCGCGCAGCAACTCCTCGGCTACCACGATACGACGCATGACCGGATGAAAACCTATCTTAACGCAGTATCTGCCGTCGAGCTTGCACGCGAGCTCGATGAACCGCAGTATGACCCGCGGCCAACGGTAGCTGTGCGCTTGGTGAGCGTCTTGGAGAACGCCATGACCAACGAGGGGCAGATCAGTTATCTGAAAGCGTACCACCGCCTCGGCGGCTGGTTCCCGCGCGAGGCCAAGGATCCAGCGAGCGTCCGCTAGCGGGCTGCTGGGGCGTCGCCCCCTAACTTCTTACGCCGCCGCCTTGGCCAGAGCGTATTTGGCTGAAGTGCTCTTAATCGAGTTTAAATTCTTTCGCCGTGTACTTAACCGTCGCGGCTCTGCGCCCCTCACTTAACGTTTTTACCATAGCCCCGGCTTCTTCCAGCGTAGCGAATTCAACGATCTTGCTGTCTTCCATAAACCAAGTTAGGCCTGAACCGAGTTCGCGAGCGGGCGTCCGGTCGCACAAAATCCTGTACATATGAAACCTCCTAATCGAACCTGACTAATTGTTTTGCGGAACCTGATGTGGGTTTGAGAGATTTGCGGAGAGATAACAATAGGGCTTTTCCGCAGCGTAAGCAAGGTCGCCTCGCTACCGACATGGATGTGTTCGAGTTTCAGCGCTGCGCGGACCTGAGGTCCGATCTCGCCCTCATAAATACAAGATTTTCGACATTCATTGCGATTTTGGTGACCTCGCGTCGTCGGCGACTCTCAGGGCTTGACAGATCTTCTCCAGCTGTAGTGAAGTCCGGCAACCGGAGGTTCAATCCATGCCAGACGTCATTTCTCAACCGGAAACGGTGAACAGGTTGACAGCTTCTGTTGACGCTGGTTTCGCGATGCTGGCGGGTATGCAACTCAATTTGTTCACGCCGTTGAAGACGGGGCCTATGACCGCCGAGCATCTCGCCGTCGCGATCGGTGTAGGCCCTGCGCGATTGCGCCTTCTTCTCTACGTCCTGGTTGTGGCGGGACTGTTAACCGAGCGGGACGGATATTTCTCAAACACCGCCGAAGCGAGCCAATTTCTTGCCAATGGCGAGCCTTCCTACATCGGCAATAGACACGGCATTTTAGCGATGCGGTGGCGCGAGTATTTCAAAACCGCCGAGTCCATTCGCAGCGGCGTTCCAAAAGCAAAGGTGGATTTCTCCAATGCGCCACCTGAAGAATTGGAAAAATTCCTTCGCAACGTCAATGCGAACACCGTTCAATCGGCGCGTGGCTTGGTTCAGGTGGCAGATTTTCCCTCGGTTAAGACGTTGTTGGATGTAGGGTGTGGAGGCGCAGGGATGGCTATAACAATAACGAAAGCATACCCCCACATATCCGCGACAGGAGTGGATCTGGCTCAAGTTGTACCCATTGCTCAAAAGATCGTATTCGAAGAAGGAGCAGAAGCGAGAGTCAAAGTCCTCGCGGCGGACGTTGTAAACAGCCCGTTGTCGGGAGCCTATGATGCAGCGGTCCTGAGAGCGTTTCTTCAGGTGCTGTCCCCGGAAGAGTCGCGCCGAGCGATACAGAACATTGGTGCGGTATTAAATCCGGGCGGCAGGATCTTCATCATCGGCCAGATTCTCGACGACTCGCGTAGATCTCCTTTGGACGCGGTCGGGTTCAATTTGACTTTTATAAACTTCTTCGATGCGGGGGAGTCTTACACCGAACGTGAGCACCGAGACTGGTTGAGTGGCGCAGGTTTCGTGGACATTCAACGTTCTTTGCGTTTGCTACCTGACGGCAATAGTTTAATGACAGCGCGAAAAGCCAAATAGCGGAACCGTTTTCGTTTCTTGAATCAGCGTAATCGTGCAATTGTTGCGAGCGGCCTCATCTCAGGGGGAATTATGACCGGCAGCACTGAGCAAGTAGAAACGGTTGTCATCGGCGGTGATCATGCTGGGCTTACGATGAGCTATTTTCTAGGCCAACTTGGACGAGACCATGTGATTCTTGAGCGCGGCCGAGTCGGCGAGCGTTGGCGCGGCGATCGATGCCAACTGATAAACTGTCGGCAATTCGCGGAGGTGAGGATGAGATTTTCCGAACGCTACGGCTTTAAGCAAGTGAAGACAGCTATCCAAAGAGAGTCCATGGATCAAGATTTACGGAATACACTTTGGAGCGCTTTGAAAATGCACTACTGGGATAGGATTAAGGGTAGTCATTACTCCCGTGGACTCCACCTTACTGCAAGCCAAAACGCGCATTTGCAAGCGCTTTGTCAGGCATTGTGGATTGGGTTCTTCAAGGCCCCTATAGATACGCTGTCAGACGATTGGGAAACGGTCTACACGCAACTGCGTCGTGATTTTTACAAATGGTCTTGGAATGAAGTATATGATTTCATCGAGTTTGTCGCCCAGAACCATCCAGATGAAGGCTTGAACGACAGTTTTATGGCAAGCTGCAACAGCGTCCTCGAGAAGGAAATGTCGGCTTACAGATTTGTCGGCGGCACGATTGCGCCAATAACCTCCGAAGAAGAGATTTTAGCCATCAATGATGCCATGACGGCTGAAATCTCCCCAGTTCGAGCACATCTCAACAGCGCATTGGAGAAACTAACCGATCGGAAAAACCCCGACTATCGGAATTCGATCAAGGAATCGATCTCCGCGGTTGAGGCATTGGTCAAAAAAGTCACTGAATCGGATAAAGGTACATTAGGGCAGCTGCTCAAGATAATGGAAAGCAAAAAGGGCCTTCACCCAGCACTGAAGGATACTTTTGATAAGCTATACGGCTACACATCGAGTGCTGACGGGATTCGGCATGCGCTGCTTGACGAAGACACTGTTACCTTCGAGCAAGCCAAATTTATGCTGGTGGTTTGCTCTGCTTTTACGAATTATGTAGTGGGCACACTCAAACAAGAGCCGTAACTTTTATATTCTCTCCACAGTAAGTGAGCAACGGCACAGGGTCAAGTCTTGTACCTTTGACATTGCTCCAGGTGCTGGAGCTAAGCGCGGCCCAGACTTTCACTTCTGGCAATTGAGTGTGTCTGCGCAACGCGCCTCTAGCGCCGAGCGGTTGATGATTGAGGCATGATCGACGACATCCAGCGCAACGTTAAAGAATGATGCTCACAGCTCCGTGCTCGCTCAGCGCTTCCATGTCGAGCACGGCTTTTCGATGATGGATCTTCAACTGCCCATCCACCTGCTTTAGTTTGTGCTCATACCAACCGACATACGGACTCGATTCCCCCAGGCGGAAGCGGTAGATGAGGAACGAGGACGTCACAACCATGCCGTCTCCCGCTACTTTGATGATGATATTGGTGATGAAGCGTCTCGTGCGGGACGACGGATATTCTCTGTGGCCATGGCGGCTCTTGAGTCTTTCCACGCGAGCGCGCAGCCGCACCATGTCATCGTCGATAAACACCAGGTCTTTCCTGGGGTCTCCATCCGGCAGGTCGGTGGTAGGAACGAGATATCTGCCGTCGGCGGTAAAAAGGGTCAACCATTCATCCAGGCGCCATTGATCCAAGAGCGCTGCCTCTTGATAAAGAAAATCTTCCACCAGCTCGCGCACGGCGGGGACGGTTCGATCATTTTGCTCGCGCGCTTGCGGCATGATGCGTCTCCCCGCTAGCGCGCCAGCGCCACCGTCTGCCTGATTTCGGGGTCGTTTGTCTCGACTTTCCCGAGTCCCGACATGTGGCCGTACCACTGGCGCCAGAACGCACGCAGCTGAAGCTCATCCTCGGCGATCGCCTCGCGGTGCATGCCCCTGGATAGTTCGGACCATTCCACGCCTTCCGCTCTGTACCCGGCTTGGCAGGATTCGATTGCTTCGACATCGTCCGGCGTCGCAAATCCTCCCGGACCATGAAACGTAAGAAAATTGTCCAGCCGGCGCGCCAGCAGTTCGGGTTTTTCCTCCCTGGGGGCGAGCTGCCACGCTGTCACCTCCATGAGATCGGGCGTGATCGGCCAAAAGATGCGCACGGTGATGTCGATAGAGTCGATGATCAGGAGATTGGGATAAACGAGCAGGTTACGGCTTATATCAGTCATCAAATGAGCCCGCTGCTCGCCGAATTTTTGCACCAGTCTTGTGCGGATCGCGGCGATTTCCTCTTTGTTCTCCTCGCCGAAGAGCGGGCTCCAGCGGGCAATGGGGCGTCCGCGCACACCGTCATGTTCCTCTACGGCATGGCCGTTGCCAAGCACGCGCGCGGGGCGGCTGAACGCGGTTTGCACGCCGCTGGTGTTGATTCCCAGACTGTTTACATATTCGAAGTATGTCTTGTGGGTCGGCCTGACGTGGTATCCGTCCAGGCTGTTCTCGACCAGTAGCTTCCAGTTGGCCTTTATCGAATATCGATTCGATCCGGCAATGATCCTCATGCCATGCTCGGCCTGATCGACGACAAGATCGAGGTATTCGCGCGCGCCCGCCAGATAGCTCACCAGATCTTCAACCTCGGGGTTGAAGCTCACGAAAATAAATCCGCGGTAATTTTCCACGCGCGGCGGCGACTTGAGTCCCATCTCCGCCTTGTTGAAGCTATGGCCGTACCCCGCCTCGTCCGGCACGCCGACGAGATCGCCGTGATTGTTGAAGCTCCAGGCATGGTAGAAGCATTGCAAAATATCGGCATGGCCCTGATCATGGCGGCAAATCAGCGCTCCTCTATGCGTGCATGTGTTCAGGAGGACCCGCACTTTGCCATCGTTGCCGCGCACAAAAAAAAGCGGCCTCCCGGCCACGCTTCGCCGTCGGTAGTCGCCGGGGTTCTCTACTTCAGACTCGTGACACACGTAGAGCCAGGACTTGTTGAATATCCGTTCCTGCTCCATCTGAAGAATCTCGGGTGATGTCATGGCGGAACGATGGATGCGAAATATGCCGTCCTCCGGCTTGTCGATGATCATACGATCAAGGTCCAACATGGGCGTGCCCTCGTGCGTTACATCACTGCGACTTAGGTTCAAAACGTTCAAATCGTTCAAGCCGTTGGAAACGGCTGGAACCTTTGGAACGGCGAAGCCTGGTAATCATCCTATGTCCGATGCGAACAGCTCATCGGCTGCCACGACGCGCGGCGACAAGCCCTGTTCGTAGACATATTGACCTATGGCCTCCAACGTCGGGCGGTTGGGCTCCAGTCCATAGGCCCAGAAATTCTTTCCCAAGACCCTCCACGTCTCCTCGATATGATGGATCAGCCAGGGAAGCGAGAGGCGCAGCGCATCGGTGTCGTAGAGCCCGTCAATCGCTATGTCCCGCGCCTCGCAAAAGGCCCTGTACATGCTCCGGGCCACCCACGGGTGCTCTCGATAGATATCGTCGCGCACGGCTACGGTGTGCATGATCGGGAAGATGCCGGTGCGGCGGTAATAATCCTGCTCCACCTCGCAGTAGTTCGGAAACAGCCGCGCAATGCGCGGCGAGCCCTGCTGGAAGATTGACGGAATGAATATCGCAAGCAAGGCGTCGAGCTCCCCGCGCTCCAGCCTTCGCTCCAGTGTCTCGACCGGCGGCAAAAACTCAATTTTGATTTTCTCCGACAACTTCAACGGAATCAGCGGCCGCTGCGTCGGTGTCGTCAACCCGCCGATGAACCACTGCATATCCTCGAGCTTCACGCCGTACTCGTGTTGCAGCATGCCGTTCATGAAGATCGTGGCGGTCGAACCGAGTTGCGTGGTTCCCACCCGTTTCCCGCGCAGATCCTGAGGCGTCCGGATGCCCGCATCGGTCCGTACGTAAATACATGAATGACGGAAGATCTTCGACAGCGCCACGGGCACCGCGACGAACGGGCAGGCGCCGCGCCCTTTGAGGCTTATATAAGAGCCAAGCGACAGCTCGGAAACCTCGAATTCTCCGTTCTCCAGCATCCGGGGAAAGATCTCGCGCGGACGCAGGACCTTGATCTCCAGATCGATGCCCTCGGCTTGGACACGGCCGTCGATAAGCGGACGGGTGCGGTCGTAGTCCCAGCACGCAAGGGTAAGTTTGAGTTTAGACATCGGCGCGACCGGTATCGGGAGAAGTCTGCAAGCCCACGATTGTGACGCGGGCGGCTTACTTTGTGCGTAGAGATAGCACATGGCGAGGGGGTGTCAATAAATCTTGGCCAGACGAAAATTACGCGGATGTCGCAGCCACTGTGGCACAATTTCAGCTTCCGATGCCATGCCGCCGGCCGTGTCAATGTGAAATACCGGCTTGACAATTTTATGGACGAGCGATAGACGCCGTCCAGAGAAGAGCTCGGGCGCATTGACCGGGTAGTGTATGGCTCGGCGCTTGACAAGGTCCATGGCAGATAAACAGGGGGTGAAAGATGCGATCGCTGCGTCTCCTTTACTCGGGCCTAACCGCCGGTTTGGTTTTGCTCCAGTGGCTTTCTGTTGCTCCCGCCGCGCCGCTGGATGATTTGATCGCCGCCGCCAAAAAGGACGGCACCCTGGAGTTTTACGGGCCGTCCACTTTGAAGGCGGAGGGCGCCCAAGCCCTCGCTCAAGCCTTCAACAAAAAATACGGGACCAACATCAACGTCAGATTCATCCCCTCCGGATCGATGACCCGGGACGTGGGCAAGGTTGTGACTCAGGCGGCCACAGGCGCGCCGCCCGAATGGGATGTCATGGTGGCCACCGATGCCCACCATGCGAGCCTCTGGCTGCGCAAGCTGCAAAAACCGTTCGACTACAAATCTTTAGGCGTGGACGAAAAATTGATCGATCACGACGGCGGCGCGATTTCCTTTGTCCACCAATACATCGTGCCGGCCTACAACAGCAGTTTGGTTTCGCCGAAGGATGCGCCGAAGAGCTGGGAGGACCTCCTTCAAGCGAAGTGGAAGGGCAGGGTGGGCGTCACCACGGCGACCCACCATTTAGGGCGGCTGGCCGTCGGACCCTGGGGCGAAGAAAAGACGACTGCCTATGTGAAAGCGCTCGCACAGCAGAACCCTGTCGTGGGCGAGTTGGGACCTACTTATACTCGGCTCCAACTCGGCGAGATCCTCATCGCATTGAGTTTGACCGACAGCTATATCTACCTTGCCAAGCAATCGGGGGCTCCGATCACCGAGGCCGATGAGGTGCAACCGGTCATAGCTCCTTCCTATCACGTCGGCGCGCTCAAGGGCGCGCAGCATCCCAATGCGGCGCACCTCTTCGCCGTCTTTATGACGATGCCGGAGTCACAGCGGGTGTGGGAAAGAACCGTCGGTGTAAGCTCCGCATTGATTCCCGGAACGGCCTATTATCAGAAGGCCCAGGGTAAGCAGATGATCTATATGCGTAAGGATCAGTCGGACAAAGTGGAATCGCTTGCGAGGAAGTACGGCAAAATGATCGGTCTCCTCTAGCGGAGATACGCAACCTGGCGGGGTTGAAGCCAGGGTCAGCCGGGCGCCGTTCGATTTCTGTTTCAGGCCGCGCGTTTGGGTAGCGGATGGACTGTGCGATGTTTTCCCATCGGGTTGGGACATCGCTGGTGCGACGTAGCGGAAAGAGCAGGACGCGGTTAGCGACTCGGTTGCAACCTCGGGCGCGAAACTTTAAGCGCCTCCGGATTGGCGACGTGGCTGGGTTGGCCGCGAAAATAATTCAAAATGTTCTCCACAGACATGGCGGCGGCGTGGCGAAATGTTTCCCTGGTTTGCCATGCCATATGCGGTGTCAGAACGGTGCGCGGCGCGTCGAGCATCGGATCGGTCATCGAGACCGGCAAGGGATCGCACAAATCCATCGCTGCTCCGGCCAATCGCCCCGCCTTGAGGGCGTCGGTGAGATCCTGGCGATTGACGACGCCGGCGCGCGAAATATCGACCAGCAGAGCGGTCGGTTTCATGAGGGCCAAACGCGTTCGGTTGACAAAATTATCCGATAACGCGCTGTAACGCAGGTGGACGGACAGAATATCGGAACTCTCAAAGAGCTCTTTTTCGCTGACCAATCGAGCATGCGCTGCGGCGGCGCGTTCGGCTGTGAGGGTGGGCCCCCACGCGATCAAATTCACGCCGAAAGCCGCCATCCGCTCGGCCACGGCGCTGCCGATCCGGCCCAAGCCTAAAATTCCAAAGTTGCTGCCGGCGAGATTGAACGCCGTAACCGGCTCCCAGCTGCGCCGGCGCAATGCGCTGTCCGCGCTGACGATATGACGCGCCACGGTAAGCACAAGCGCGCAAACGTGATCGGCCACCGCAGGGGTCGAGCCCCCGGGAGTATTCGCAACGACAATTCCCAATCGGGTCGCCGCTTCGATGTCGATGCGATGAGGGCCCGTTGAAGCGATCATCTCCAGATCGGGCAGCTGGCTTAAAGTCTCTTCATCCAGGGCGGCTCTGCCGCGAAATTCCAAAATCGCGCTGACGCCGCGCAATCGGCGGATGAGGATTTCTCGAGGCGGGTCCAACTCGTTGAAGATTTCGATGGAGCCGAGGGCTTTTAACTTGCTCAATTCACCGCTTTTTTCGATCTCGCCTTCGAGATCACCGCAAACAACGATGTCGGCCATGTCCCTTGTTATATTGATCTTGTTCGAACCGTTCAAGCCGTTCATTAGTTCGAGCGCTGCCCTTTTCTCAGCCCCTCGGCCTGTCGTTTCGCCGTGATCCTTGCTACAAGCGGGGGATGTCCCTTTCACCTTTGGTCGAGCAACCGGCACAAAGAAAGTCGATCTATTACGGCTGGGTCATCGTCATTGTCGGCTTTCTTGCGCACATCGCCTCGGCATTTTCGATCTCCAGTACGTTGAGCGTGTTTCTCAAACCCCTGTCCGCCGATCTTGGAATTTCCCGCGGGGTTTTTTCGCTGATCCGGTCCGGCGAAATTCTCATCGGCGCTGCAGCGGCGCCGCTGGTCGGTACGTTGATGGACCGCTTCGGCGGGCGCTGGCTGATGGCGGCGGGCGGTTTAATTTCCGGCGCCGGCTTTATCTGCCTCGGTCAGGCACGGGACTTCATCCAGTTCATGCTCGTGCGCTGGCTGCTCATCAGTCCGGGCGATTCGTTGATGGGCTCACTGGTGGTCAACGTTTCGATTGCGCGCTGGTTCGTGCGGATGCGCGGCCGTGCTCTGGCGATCGCCGGCATGGGCCATGGCTTGGCCAAAGTCTGCATGCCGGTCATGGCGGCGACGCTGATGCTTTACGTCGGCTGGCGCGGTTCTTGGGTGGTCTTCGGCGTTTTCGCCTTGCTCCTGGTGGTGGCGCCGGCGGTGCTGTTTATGCGCCGCTCCCCCGAGGAAATGGGATTGCTACCCGACGGCGGCCCGCTGGAAGTGAGAGAAGCGGTCGTCAGGCCACAGCGGCGCCGCTACGCCAAGCGCACCGGCGCCGACAACGTCGAGTGGAGCCGGCGCGAAGCGCTGCGCACACCGGTCTTCTGGCTCATCGCCAGCACCTTCGGCGTTGCCCAGATCGGCGTCACCGGGCTCAATCTCCATGTGTTTTCTTATGTCACCGATCAAGGCCATTCCACACTGGTGGCGGCGTCGGTGATGAGCATCATTGCGGTGATGCAGTTCAGCACGCCGATCGTCTGGGGCCTGCTCGCGGACCGCATGGACAACGGCATCCTCAATATGGCGAAATGCGGGTTGCAAGGCGCCGGCCTTTTGTTGGCGCTCTCACTGCCCGGGATGGCGCCGCTCTATGCCGGGTTTTTTATCTACGGCATCGGCATGGGCGGCACGGCGATCTT
>Ga0065707_10000799_pt1 | contig 12735 bp, 25 predicted proteins | sample SwiRhicommuniRL3_FD_59094 | JGI IMG/M metagenome (GOLD analysis project Ga0065707, IMG submission 59094) | Switchgrass rhizosphere bacterial communities from Rose Lake, Michigan, USA - RL3 v2 (version 2) | ecosystem: Host-associated > Plants > Roots > Rhizosphere > Soil | place: East Lansing... | reverse complement strand
GCACGGGCAGCTGCGGCTCGATCGGCAGCCTGCGGATGCGGCCCGCGCGCTCGAGGCGGTCGAGGATCTTGCCCCAATGGGCGCCGAGGATGGCGGCCGTGAAGCTGCAGAAATATTCCTGCTCGATCAGCGCGTCGCCGGCGTCCTGGCCGAAGATGGCGTGATATTCACGCCGCGCTTCCTCAACTCGCTCGAGTGAGAAGCCGCTTTGCAGGACGCTCGAGAACTCGGCCAGCCACTTGCCCGGCGAGTCGCGCGCCAGGTCGAACATGGATTTTGCATGGTTGCGGCCGCGCGGCGTCGTGATGAACAGCGCCCAGCCGTTGTTCTCCTCCAGGATCGGCGCCAGGTAGCCCCAGCTGGCCGGGTTGCTTAGTGCATACTCCGACATCACCAGGCCCGCCGGCGCCGTGCCGACCAAGCTATTCGGGTTGTCACTGCCGACCACGCGCCAGAGCGATCCATTCTTGAACCGGATCGCCATCTCGTTTTCCCAGGTCTGTTCGCGCAGATGGAAGGGAAACGCCTCATCGATGCGCCGGCGCCCCGTATGCGGATTGACCGCCATCCAGATGGCTTTTCGCGCCTGGGCGTATTCCGGGAGACAATGCCAGTAGTCGGCTATGCGTTCATGCGCGGCCGTGGCCGTGTAATGCAGCGCGACGTCATCCTTGCCCCACCGCCTATGACAGATTGCGATCGCGCGCTTGCCGCCATGCTCGAGGTATGACCACAGACGACGCTGATGCGGCCGCGGCCGCCATCCTCCGGCGGGAAGCTCAATTGCTGCTGTTGCCACGCTTGCGCGCTCTCCGCAGATACGCTGTCAGCGCCTCATGCACGACGGCCGAGACCGAAGGCTTGCCGCCGCGCTTGTGGCGCCGATCGCCGCCGCTCATGTGCAGCGTTTTCGATGCCGCCTCGAGCTGTTGCGCCATTTCATCAGTCACGCGAATTATGATGCGTCGATCTTTCATGCCTGTTTCCATGTTTCTCCGCATGGTAATCGTCAGACAATGATATGGCAAACGGGGACGAGGTCATGAGGAAGGAATGCATCTGCTGCCGGCGGCCGATGGTGCGGACTATGCTCGACGCAAGCGACATGTGCGCGCTGTGCTCGCATGAGACATCGGCTTGGCTGGACAAGTTCACGCGCGGCGAGAGCGTCGAGGATCATGCACACCATATCGTCGCCGGGCTGTTCATCCTGGCTTACGGCCTGATGCTCGGCGCAGGCCTTCTGATGCTCGGCGCTGGCCTTACCTGGATGGTGAGGCTGCCGTGAGGGCGTTTCTCCTCTTCGTCTTCATCATGTGCGCCGTGATTTCCTTCGTCTCATATTGGCATGACGACGGCCGCTGCGCCGAAGCCGGCGGCGCCTATGTGCATAGCATTTCCGGAAAAGTGTGCGTCCCAACCATCAAACTGGAGAAGAAACCATGAATCCTCAATACATCAAGCTTACGGCCGTGCGCCTCACCATGCTGCCGGGGAATAGCCGGGGCCCCGTGGAAACGAAGATCCTGCAGCCCCCCCTTGTGATGCTTGTGACGCTGCCCTGCTCGTTCAACGAAAATCAGGTCGACGGCCGAGCGGAACGCAATGAAAGCGGCGTCGCGTTCACCTATCGCGAGCGGTTTTGCGATGTCCTGGAGGCTATCGCCGTTGCAGCCGATAACGACCAAGCGATCGCGCGGCCGATCGACTCATTCGCGCTCGCCGAGGCCGCCGAGACTGCCATCAAATCCGCCATGGCGACAGGAACTGGCATTGTTCGGGTGATTTCGCCAACCGTGCAGGAAGGCTTCGAGATAGCCGTGAGTAGCGTCAAGGCTGCGCTCGACGCCGAGGAAGCCGCGAAGGCGGACGAAAAGGCCGCGTTGCCGGAGCGCGCCACCGACATCGCCGCCCGCGCCCAGAACGCGCCGCGCTGGGACGACTTCGTCCAGACCGATGGCGAAAACGTTGGTGAGCCTAAGTACAAGCGCCGGCCGCGCCTGGGCGATTTGCGCATTCACAGCGTCGTGCCGGGCCGGTATTTCCTCGAGCAGGCTTATGTGGATGGCCCAGACGCAGACGTTGAATGGATGGCTCCGCAATTGCCCTTACACCTACTGCGCACCTTTGACAGCCGCGATCAGCTCATTGAGGAAGTGGCCAAGGCTGGGCGCGAAAGCCAGCTGGTGAACGCATGAGCTGGATTGTCGCCGAGCGCGTCGACGGCGTGCGCAAACTGTTCCCCGAGTCGCAGATCCGCAGCGTGTCGTACTGCGTGACGAAGACGGACACCGTCATCATCGTGATGACAGATATCAAAGACCCCGGCTTCATGAACGCCGCCATCGGATGTCGCTGGGCGAGCTGCGTCCAGGATCTCATGACGGCAATGAGTTGGGTTGCCCATGGCCTATCTCATCCGGATCGCATTCCGATGCTTGACGCGCGGACCATGGCTGAAGCTCATCCTGATCTACGCATCACCGTTAAGGGTGAGGTTGGCCCAACGAAGACCGTCGCCTGAAACGAAACGGCCCGGTTCATCGCCGGGCCGTTTTGCTATTTGGTAAACACCTTGCCGAGCAGCGCGGCCGCTTCGGCCGTTCGCCCGATATGGCCGACCATCTCGATATAGGCCTTGAAGTGGCCCCTGCCCCACCAGACGGCGACCAGGCCGACCTCGGCTTCGTTGTCGTGGTAGTTCACCGTCCAGCCGTCGCGCACCTTGTTACCGGCGATGGCTTCGGTTCTCATGACGTGCACCAGGTTGGGATCGACAGCGGCCTGCAGCAGGTCTGCGAACATGCGCGCGGCCTGTTCGTTCTCCGTTCTCGTCACCTCGATATCGACGGGCTGGGCGGTGTCCTCGCTCCGGCGGGCTGCCTCGCGCTCGGCCGCCTGCTGCTCGAGCATAGCGCGGTGCTTAGCCGCCTCCTCGACCTCGGCGGCATGAGACGAGGCATAGGTGCGGCGATTGGCTAGGATGCCCAAGGCGATATCCCGCTCGACCTGGCGCAAGCTGTCATCGCGCGACATCTGGTCGAGCTTGGCGTCTGGCAGACCTACCATGCGCATGCGGATCGTGTTCTCGTGTTCGTCTTCCATCCGTACCGCTCCTCTTGATCATTTCTAGCTCGGTCAGCACCTCGCCGTCCGGCATGACATAGGTTCCATCGCTGATGCTGACGCGCATAGGTCCGCCGGTCGCGATCGCTGCAGCGAATGCCTTGCGCAGTTGTGGCGTCAATGGAACGGCATAGCGGTTTCCGCAAGGCCTTGTCTCCCATGCGACCAGCTGCCCAGTCATGGCCTCATGCACAGCCTGCTCAATGGTTGTGCGTACCGGCGGAGGAAGATTGTCGCAAAAGCGCTCATAGATTGGGTTTTTCGCGGCGAGAAAACTATCGATGGCCTGCTCTCGCGTGGCGCGCCGGATTGCCCCCGGCCGCGCCAGGTCATAGCCCATCCATGGGCCGCGACGCGCGTCCTCCTTCTCCCGCTCGATCGCCACCAGAGCCGGCAGCATGGCATCCCGGATGTTCTCGAGGTTGCCGCATCCGTCCTTCGCCAGCTGATCCATGACGATGCGCGCGAGCTTGTCGGCCTGCGCGACCACCTTGTAGAGGCCGTGTTTCTTCTCTTCGCTCATGCTATCGCCTTCCCCTTTGGAGCTTTGGTGATGCCGCATAGCCGGCGGATGCCGGAAAGCGCCGCGTCCGTGCGCGTGCGGTAGCGCTGCACGATCAGACGCTTGCCGAAAGCCATACGAGTCGCCCAGGTCAAGCTTTCGCCATCGACGCGGCGAACGGTGAACGGGAACGGCTCGGCGACGCCATACAGGCCGAAGATCTCGAGGCCGAGGGAATGGCAGCGATAGAAGCCGCCATCCTGCTGCAGGAACACGTATCCCAGGGCCGTGAAGCTTTTGGGATCGTCAGCCACGGCTGTTCGCCTCGCGCTCGAGCTGGTCGATTGCCGCGTTGGCTTGATGCTCAAGGCCTCTATCTCGCAAGATTTTCAGAAGCTCATCGGCGAAGTGGTCATATTTTTCCGCAGGCCGCGCCGCCGCCTCTGCCGCATTCTCCACAGCATCCTCCACTTCCGCCGCCCACGCCGCCCATGCCGCCCAAGCCTCCCGCGCCACACGCGCCGACGACCATGCAGCCTCCGCCGCATCCTTACCAGCTGCCCACGCCGCCGCCCGCGCTGCCCACGCCGCGTCATTCCAGTCATCACTTTTGATGTCGGTGCGCTGCCAAAGCGATATGCTTCCTTCGATGGCGGATCGCACATCCGGAAATTTTTCATGGTCGAATGTCGTCAATGCGCTTTGCAGCACTGCGACCAGGAATAGCGCTTTGACCTTTTCCAGTTCGACACCGGGCTGAATGGCGCTGAGAAAGTCGGGGCGCCAGGTCATGGCCTTTTCCTGCGACATACCTTCGAACAGTCGATCCTCGACATGCGCCATCCACTCCGGAATACCGAATGCCTGCATGGTTCTCCCCCTTAGTTGCGCTCCAGCTGGTCGATCGCCGCGTTGGCATCGCGTTCGTAGCCAGCGGGATCAAAATAGGCGCGCAGCATGCGATAAACCCATGCGGCGTTTTCGCTGACGTCGCGCGCCGTGTCCTCGCTTGCCCAGTCCGTTGCGCAGATGTCGGCATAGATCCGCGCCTTGTTATGGTGCGAGGCGTCGGCCATCTCGGCCGCTTGCTTCGTCTCGTGAATGGTACCGTCGTCGGCCACCCAAACCATTTTCGCCATGTCAGTCCCTCTTAGTTGCCCAAGAAAGCCGGCGCCGGAGCGTCGGCTAGCTGAGGCCACTACGGCATGAAGATCGCTTTCAGCGCCCAGAGCAGGGCTGTTGCCGGCATTGCGCCGGTAATGGCTAAAAACACTATCGCGCCTAGCTGATTCCTGATTCCGGTAGCCCCGACATCGAAAAACCAGCACAGCCAAGTGATGACTAGGAAAACGATAATCCAGGCGAGCGGCAGCGTGGTCATGGGATCAATTCCCGTGCCCGTCACCACCGCCGGGCGTGGTCGGCGCCGGCTGATGTATGCTGCGCCAGTCAGGCTTGACGCTGCTGGTGATGGTGTCGCCGCAGCCGACCAGCATCAGGATGACGAACAGACAAGCGACCAAGATCGCCGCAAACCAAATCATGTGACCAGTTGGATTCATGCTATGCTTCCTTTCGTTGAGGCTTGATGGACGTCTGGGCGCCTGGTGCTTTGCCGGGCGCCTCTTTTGTTGGGATGCCCCGGTAGCGGCGGGGCCCCTGGCGCGGTCTTAGCGCCTTACACCAGCTGCCAGCTGCGCAGGCGGTGCTCTTCGTGATCCTCGGCGGGAACGTCAAGCTGCTCGTTGATCCAGCGGTAGGCGTCCTCGACGGTGTTGAACGTGCATTCCTCGCCGTCGAACTCGAGCGTCACCAGGTCGTAGAAATCATCATGCTGCGGACCGCGCACGTCGTACTGGTGCGTGATCATGACGCCGTAGTGCTCAATCAGGCTGATCGCCGCGTCGCCCTGGAACTTGGTGGGGTAAAAAACCGTGGTCATGTGCCGTCTCCCGTCTGCCGATGTCTGACAATTACGGGGAGTCATGGCTTCATGCAAGTGTCAAGAATACAACACTGGCGAAAATCGCAAGTAACCAGGTGGTATACTTGTAGAGCCCCGTACAGCCGCGAAAGCTTCCGCCCTCATCACCCTACAGGCCCCCCTCCGCTTCGCCAGCGCAGCCCCTATCCCTGCCCGCCTGAAGCGCCCTCGGAAGGGTCGGTCAGTTTCAGCACGTGAACCACGATGCCGGCGTCTCCCTCGCCCTCGCCGGCGATCGGTTGGACGGGCTTCCCATAGCCGTACTCGAGCGCGAGTTTGATTGCGGCCGTCTTCTCGCTCGGCGAGGCACCGATCGCCACCCGCTTGCCGTCAACCCACTCGTCGCGACTGTTGATGATCTCCTCGAGGACTTTCATCCCGCGCATGGCCAGACGCCGGCAGGATTTCTTCAGATCGTCGGGGACGCGCGGCCGGCCGCCGGGATTGCCGCTCTTCCCCTTCTGCCATTTATGCCCGGCCATGCTCAGCGCCTGTTCTGATGGCGATACCGCTGCCAAAGCCGCCATTCATCCGGCGGGAAGCGGTCGAGGTTGCGCGCCTCGTGTTGGAACTGCAGCCGGGCCAACGCCTCGTATGGCGTGCCTCGCCGGTGCTGCAACGTGATGTACGCGCGCTTGATGCGCTCGAGGCTGTCATTCCAGCGCTCTTTGCGCCGCTTCATGGATAGAGCTTGCATGGCCTGCCTCTCCGGATTCCTTCGACCGCCATTTTTTCTTTAAGCTCGAGCTTCCTTACCGCGGCACGCGAAAGTTCATCGCCGCTTCGCTTCCAGTGATCGGCGTTATCATAGAACGTCCATCCCACCATGGTCTCAAGCTTCACGACGTGGTGCGTGGTGGGATCTCCGGTCGCCCATGAGAACAGCCGCACCAGGTAAGCGTCGTCGCTGATGCGGTCTGCTACGGTGCCCTGCCATTCGAGAGCGCCATCGCTCTTGAACGAGTGAAAGAACATGCCGGCTAGCGGGTCTTTTCGCTTTTCCATCTCAGTTCCCCGTTTGCGTTGGTGGTGAAATATCGGTCGATGATCGATTGCGGCACGGCGCAGCCAGGCGCACCGGGGGGCGGTCCCCATTGGCCGTTGATAGGCCATGTGCGGTTTCTAGCGCAGAGCCTTAGCCGATCGCTCCAGCGCTGCGCCTCCGGATCTCCGGCGCACTGCGTTGGCGGATAGTCCAGCCAGGTCCGCTTGTTCAGGTAGGTGTCTGCCTGCTGAACGAAGCCGTCGCGGGCTTTCTTGTCGGTGAGGTAGACGGCGATTGCTGCCGTGGCCTCCCGGCGCTCATCGTCGCCCATCTTCGCCCATCGCTCTGCGGCTTTGGCTTTGCCGCGCTTGTTCGGATAGGCCGCCCAGAACTCTGCGAAGCCGTCTGGATATGGCTTTGGCGCTTGGGGTTTCCTGCTTCCATCTTCCTGGATTTCTAACGCGCTGTATCTCGCGCCATCCGCAGGATGCGCAATAGAGTCTTTTAACTGAGGGTTCTCCTTAGGGTTAGGCGGCGGATTTCCGCCGGTGGTGGCGACACTTTTCCGCCGGCGGCGGATTTCCGCCGGTGGTACATGAACGACCGTCGGCGGATTTTCGCCGGTGGTATCCAAGCGGTAGCTGTCATGCGCTTCTCTGGCGCTACATTTTGCGTTTTTGAGCCAGTTGAGGAAGCCGGGGAAGCTGTAGCAATCGGATGTCGGCGCGCCATCGGGGCGGAAGCGCTTGCGCCGTTCGATGTAGCCAGCGCTCTCGAGTGCGGCGAGGTGGTCGCGCACCTGGCGTTCAGACATGCTCGCTTCCTCGGCGATGAGCTTTTGACCGGGGAAGCATTCCCCCGACTCATTGTCGAGACGTTCGGCGAGTAGCAGGAACAGGAGTTTTTGCGGAGCGCTGTCAATCCTTTGGGCTTTCGCCCAGGAGAAAGCTTCGTTGCTCATTGGGCGGTACCGCGCGCAAGGTTGACGAGATTCGTCGGCGCATCTATGGTCATTGACGTGACCTTTCATGATTTGGGGTTATTGACGTGACCCCTCCTACGGTTTTCATGGGAAGTCCCTCTCTGCTTAAAGTGCCCCCCGTTTCTGAGCCCGCCGGGATTAGCCGTCCCGGTGGGTTCGCCGTTTTAGGGGCTTGTCAGCATGCGGCTGAAGCGCTGTCTGAGCAAGCCGCTATATGTGGTAGGCACGCAAACGGAATAGCACTATTTCGTCAAGATCCTGGTGTGTTTGCTGAAGCGTCGTTTTTCCCAATGATGGTCGCAATAGGCCGTTGTGATGGGCATCTGCAGACCATAAACGCGCACTCTGCAGCGCGGCCTATTGCAGTAGGTGATTCCCTCCTCACGCACATCGCCGAACGGCCAAGCGCAGCCCTGCAGGTGCTCGATCGGCACGGCGTGCGGCGGGGCCATCTCGCGATACTTGGCCAGGTTGATAGGCCCGGTTGATTCGCCCTTGTAGGCTTTGCCGAAGACGGCCGCGTTGCGGTGCGCGCCGGCGGAGAAGTTATAGGAATTCCCGTCTGCGCTCCGTTTGGCCGCATTGCGTTTCTTGGTCCGGCCGCCGAGCCTGCTTCCGTCGCGCTTCGCCCTGGCCTTCTCCGCGTCATCCAGCATCATGCCGGCGCGGTTCAGGACTCCGATCACGACGCCGCGCGTCAGGCCGAGCCGTTTGCGGATCTCCGCCGGCGACAAGCCTTCCCGGCGCAGCTGCCGGATTCTCTCGTTCCGTTCAGGGTCTATTTCAGCCATGGATGCAGCCACGTTCACGGGGATTGCGGGAAGGTCGCGGAAGGCTGTGTCTGGCCCAGCATTCGCGATGGGCGCCGGCCGCCCTTCGTTCAGCCATTTGCGCAGATGGCGCATCAGCGTCGACCAATGCAGCTGGTGCTTGGCGCAGATGCGCTCCGGCGTCGATCCGAGCGAGATCGCGCGCATGATCACCGGGCGCATTTTCTCATAGTCGCGGGCCGGCTTGCTCATTCGGCGGCTTCCGGAACGCCGAGGCGCCAACTGATGAGCTCAACCAAACCAGCCGCCGGCTTGAGTTCGGGGCACAGAGCAATTGCCTGATCTTTCCTCAGTCCGGCGTCGAGGGCGGCCACGAACACCCATGTGCGCCAGATCATCGGAAAAGAAGATGGCGACCACGCATAAATCACACTGCGCGTCAAAGGACGCTGGGCATCCTGAACGTCGCACTTATCCATCAATGCATTGATGCGTTCGGCGAGCGCTTCGGCCCCTCCAAGCACTCTGAAAAGCTTTGAGAAAGGTAGTCCTGACATTTTAGCTATTCTCCTGTTCCAAGAAACGTATTGCCACATTCCCAATAATAGCGCTATAGCTCAAGGCGCAGTGAGAAGGAATCGGGGCATGTCGGTGAGCGTTTGCGCGGTCGAGGATGATCTACAGTTTCCGGCGTTCTTGACGCGCGAGCATCAGCCTTCAGCACCTGTCGGAGGTGTGCCATGTAACGGGATCAAGGCCCGCGCGCGTGGCCTGTTATGGGGGGCTGGTGCGCGGTTCCTCCGCCTTCTGCTATGGCCAGTTTTTCAACCGAGGGAACTTTCATTCGTGGAGATTGAGGACATGTCACGCAATGGTGCAGGGCTTGCCGGTCCTGGCGGGGGGCATCCCTCGCCGATGGCGCCGGTGCTCGAGGACGGCATCATGAAATCCGTCGTGGAGTCGCTGAACACATTCCGCGCCGTCGAGGGTGAGAAGGCGCTCAACATGCTGCTGCATGAGCTGCTGATCAAATCGAACGACAACCTGGCGCGCTATGGCGTGCGGGGCGCGTTCCGGGAGACGGCCGAGCTGGAGAGCTTGCGGGCGCAGTTGGCGCGGCAGCAGGATGCGAACAAGCGCGGGAACGCCGAATATCGCACGCTGCAGCATGCCGCTAATCAGTTGGCGCAGGACATGGCCACGATGGCGGCGAATAGCGAGAGCATCGGCGACAGCGAGACCGCGCAACTCGCGCAAAAATCAATACAGGCGTGGGAAGCCTCGACCGCTTCGGATCGAGCCACGAACTAATTTGCCGCGTCGATCGCCGCTAAATGCCCTGTCCAAACAGGGGGCGATCCGAAGGCAGTCCCTGGCGCCGCGTTTTCTTGGACGTTGACGCGGCGCCAGGTCGAATCCCTACCATCGAAAGCTGCAATCATGGACAACATCACCGCCAACCAAGTGCTTTGGTCCCTCGTCGGCATCCCGGGCGCTCTGGCTTGGTTTGCAATGGGGCTGGGATGGCTTCTTGAGCCGCGCCTGGCCGTCGAGGTGGCGCCGCTCATGTGGGCATTCTGGGCTGCTGGTGGCTGGTACGCCATGTTGATGGTCATATTCGGTGGATGGTGGGGGCTGTTATTCCTCGCCGCCCTTTCCTGAAATTCTCCCACACAAGGCAAGCTGCAATGCCGAGGTGCCCATGACAACTGCCCTTGAGAATTTGCTTAAGGCCGACGTGCTCGAGCCTTATGAGGTCGGACTGCTGCGCGAATGGCTGGGCATCCTGCAGGAAGACTGCGACATGTTCGGCGCGTCTCCTGAAGACATCGCGCGCATGACGCTGATTGAAGACAGGATCGCCCGCGCCGAAGGGGCCTCCTAATGCCGACACGCAATGACCGCGTAGCGCACAAGATCACAAACCGGGAAGACTGGCTGCGAATGCGCCAGCGCAACATCGGCGCATCCGACGTCGGCGCGCTGTTCCATGCGGATCCGCACAAGACGGCGCTGCGCATCTGGGGTGAGAAGCGCGGCGAGCTCGCCATCGATGACGCCGACAGTGCCGCGCTGCGCCGCGGCCGCATCCTGGAGCCCGCCGTCGCCGAGGCATTGCGGGAAGCGCATCCGGATTGGGTTATCCTGCCGGGACGGCAATATGTCGAGCTCACCAGCCTGAGATTGGGTGCGACACCCGACTTTTACGCCTGGCACTCGGCCGAAAGCCATGCCGTCGGCGAGCCCCCCTTCCTCATCCAGACGAAGACGGTCATTCCTGAGGTCTGGGAGAGCGATTGGACGCCATCGCCGCCCGCCCATTACCTGCTGCAGATCCAGGCCGAAATGCTGGTGACAGGCATCCCTTCGGCCATGCTGGTGCCGATGGTTTTAGATGGCCGGGAATTCCCGATCTATGAATATTCGTTCACCCGTGACAGCGAGCTCGGCGACTCGATCGCGTCGCAAGTGACGAAGTTCTGGAAGATGGTCGCCGACGGTCGTGAGCCTTCGATCAAGGCGGCGCAGGATGGCGCCACGCTGGCGAAGATGTTCCCGGAAGGCGACGGGCATGTGCTGGCGCTGCACGGCGACGGCGACTTCGTCGAGACCTGCAGGGCCTATCGGGACGCCCAGGCGCAGATCAAGACGCTTCAGGAAGCCAAGGAAGCGCTGGGCTGCAAACTCATGAACAAGCTGCGCAATCACGGCAAGGCTGAGGCGCAGGATTTCAAGGTGCATTGGACGACGATTGCCGGGGGGCAGCGCGTGCAGAACGTCAAGCCGCATCGCCGCCTGGTCGTGAACGAACGGAAGGGGAAGTGATGGCGAGATATCGCAAGAGGCCGGTGGTTATCGAAGCGTGGCAGTTGGGCAGCTTAGAGCCGTTGCCGTCGTGGCTATCCGAGGCCATCACAGATGGTCGCGTATCGGCCTTTCATAATCACCTCGGAATTCCGGCGGGAATGATCATCGAGACGTTGGAAGGCGAGCTTAGTGCAAATTCCGAGGCCTGGATCATTCGCGGGATCAAGGGTGAGCTCTATCCCTGCGATGACGAGATTTTTCGCGCGACCTATGACCTGGTCACGGAAGAGGATCGCGGTGAAATCTCAGGACCGAAGGACGGCCTTTCGGTCGGCCTCGATCCGTTGCTCACGAGGGAATGACCATGCCTGACGTAATGCTCGATCTCGAAACGTTGGGAACGCGGCCAGGCTGCGCCGTTCTGTCGATCGGCGCCGTGGTGTTCAATCGCCACTCCGGCGAGCTCGGCCCGGAATTTCATGTCGTGATCAACCGAAAGAGCTGCCTGAAGAACGGCCTGTTCGAGGAACAGAGCACGCTCGATTGGTGGTCGCGCCAGTCTGACGAGGCTCGAAAAATACTCACCGAGGCCGAGAGCGCGCCTAATGGCCTGGGCGGTGCTCTCATTCAGCTGACGGCCTACCTGCAGAAAATGGGCAAGCGGGACCTGCTGGTGTGGGGATGCGGTTCTGATTTTGATATCGGCATCCTGACGCACTGCTACGCCGTCATGAACCAGCCTCTGCCGTGGATGTTCTGGAATTCGCGCTGCCTTCGGACGCTGCGCGATATGGCCGGACCGTCACACCGTCCGGAAAAGAAAAACGGCGTCGCTCATAGCGCTATCGACGACGCCAGGAATCAGGCAACGGAGGCCTGTCAGATCTTCAAGGCTCTCAGGGGGGCATAAATGGGACAGGAAATCACCGTCGTTCAGAGCGTCCGGCAGACGCTCGACAAGATGACTCCGGAAATGCGCGCGGTGCTGCCGGCGCATATCGAGCCGGCGGCCTTCATCCGCGTCGCGCAGACCGCCATCCAGAACAATCCGGAGCTGCAGGAATGCACGACGCGCAGCCTGGTCGCGTCATGCACGCGCCTGGCGGAAATCGGCCTGCAGGCGGATGGCGTCGAAGCCGCGCTTGTCGTCTACAACGTCAAGGTCAAGACGCGGGACGGCGAGCGCTGGGAAAAGCAGGCCAAGCCCATGCCGATGGTCGCCGGCATCCGCGATCTGGTGCGCCGCTCCGGCATGGTGCGCGAGTGGAAGGTCCGCCTGGTCTACAGCCAGGATCATTTCCGCCATATCGATGGCGACGTCGAAACGCTCGAGCACATCCCCGAATATGTCGACGAAGACCGCATCGTAAAGGTCTACTCGATCGCCTATGACAACGACGGCCGCGTGATGTCGCGCCACGTCATGCGCATTGATGCCGTCGACAAGATCCGGCGTCGCTCGCGCTCGGCCGACAAGGGACCATGGGTGACGGATTACGAGGAGATGGTCAAAAAGACCTGCCTTCGCCAGCATTCCAAAGCGCTTCCCAAGGCCAAGGATGACCTGCAGCGCGAGCG
>Ga0065707_10001192_pt1 | contig 12739 bp, 9 predicted proteins | sample SwiRhicommuniRL3_FD_59094 | JGI IMG/M metagenome (GOLD analysis project Ga0065707, IMG submission 59094) | Switchgrass rhizosphere bacterial communities from Rose Lake, Michigan, USA - RL3 v2 (version 2) | ecosystem: Host-associated > Plants > Roots > Rhizosphere > Soil | place: East Lansing, MI... | reverse complement strand
GATTGGAAAGTGCACGCGCGGTGCTCGAGGATCTCTCGTTCTCGTTACGCGATTTCGCCGACCGGCTGGAGTTTTCACCGTCGCGCCTGGCTGAAATTGAAGATCGACTCGCAGAGATTTCGCGGCTCAAACGCAAGTACGGTGGGTCGATCGCCACTTCACTCGAACATCTGGCTCGTTCGGAAGATCGCCTGCGACAAATCGAAACGTCGGATGAGCGTGAGCGCGAGTTGAATGCCGAACTCGCTACGGCTCGCGAGCGCTATCTCGATCTCGCGCGCAAGCTGCACAAAGAGCGCGTGCGGGCGGCGAAGAAGTTTGAGCAGGCGGTTGAAAAAGGAATTGCGGAAGTCGCGATCGACAATGCGCGTTTTCAGGTGCAGGTGAACGACAGTGTCGAGTCGGCCGGACAGAAAGGCATCGATCACACGGAGTTTTACTTTTCTGCGAACGTCGGCGAAGAAGTGAAGCCACTCGCGCGCGTGGCCTCGGGTGGCGAAGCGTCGCGTCTGATGCTGGTGCTGAAGACTGTCGCAAACGGATCGCAGTTTCCACGCACGATCGTGTTCGACGAGATCGACACGGGCATCGGCGGTCGGGTCAGCGAGGCAGTTGGTATTAAACTCAAGAAGCTCGCACAGACGAATCAGGTGTTGTGCGTCACGCACCAACCGCAAATTGCGCGGTTTGCCGACAGCCATCTGGTCGTGCAAAAAGAAGCGTTGAAGGGCCGCACGCAAGTTAGTGTCGGACGGTTAGACAAGGCGGGACGCGTCGAAGAACTGGCACGCATGCTCACCGGTGCGGAGATCACAGACAGCGCCCGCCGTCACGCCAGAGAATTGTTGAAAACCTGAGAAAAGGAGCAGGAGGCAAATGGCAGGGGCAGGTGCACTGCACATCCTGCTCCTGTATCCTGCTCCTGTTCCTGTTTTGTTATGAGTACAGAACCAAATAAAGTCATTTATTCAATGGTCGGCGTCAGCAAGTTCTACGACAAGAAGCCGGTCCTCAAAGACATTTATCTCTCGTACTTTTACGGCGCCAAGATCGGCGTCATCGGCTTGAACGGCTCCGGCAAGTCTTCCCTGCTCCGCATACTCGCCGGCGTCGACAAAGACTTCAACGGCGAAACAGTCATCTCGCCGGGCTTCACGGTCGGATATCTCGAACAGGAGCCCTTGATCGACGACGCGCGGACGGTGCGTGAAGTCGTTGAAGAAGCAGTTCAGGAGACGGTGAACCTGCTCAAAGAGTTTGACGAGATTAACGCGAAGTTTGGCGAAGAGATGTCTGACGAAGAAATGTCAGCGTTAATGGAACGGCAGGGCGAGGTGCAGGAAAAACTCGACGCGCTCGATGCCTGGGATCTCGACTCACGACTCGAGATGGCAATGGACGCGTTGCGCTGCCCGCCACCCGACACACCGGTAAAAGTTCTCTCGGGCGGTGAACGTCGCCGTGTCGCCTTGTGCCGCCTGCTGTTACAAAAACCCGACATTCTTTTACTCGACGAACCGACCAACCATCTTGACGCCGAGTCAGTCGCGTGGCTCGAGCATCACTTGCAGGGTTATGCAGGAACCATCATCGCCGTCACCCACGACCGGTACTTTCTCGACAACGTCGCCGGCTGGATTCTCGAACTCGACCGCGGCGAAGGCATTCCATGGAAGGGCAATTACAGCTCGTGGCTCGAACAGAAACAAGAACGTTTGCGACGCGAAGAGAAATCCGAGTCTGAACGCCAAAAAACACTGCAGCGCGAGCTCGAATGGATTCGCATGTCGCCCAAGGCGCGCCACGCAAAAGGCAAAGCCAGAATCAATTCCTACGAAGAGCTCCTGCGCCAGGAGAATGAAAAACGTCGCGAGGATCTGGAGATTCACATCCCACCTGGACCACGTCTCGGCAATGTGGTGATCGAAGCCGAACACGTGAACAAGGGCTACGGTCAGAACCTTCTGGTCGACGACATGAACTTCGCGTTGCCACCGGGGGGCATCGTCGGCGTGATTGGTCCAAACGGCGCCGGTAAGACAACGTTGTTTCGGATGATCACAGAACAGGAGCCACCCGATGCCGGAAATATCCGGAAGGGTGAAACTGTCGTGCTTGCCTACGTCGATCAGAGTCGCGCGCTCGATGCGAACAAGTCGATCTGGGAGGAGATCAGCGGCGGTGAAGACGTGCTGAAGCTCGGGAATCGCGAAGTGAATTCACGCGCGTATGTGGCGCGGTTCAATTTCTCCGGATCCGATCAGCAAAAGAAAGTCGGGATGTTGTCAGGCGGCGAACGTAATCGCGTTCATCTCGCGAAGATGTTGAAGGAAGGCGCAAACGTGTTGTTGCTCGACGAGCCGACAAACGACCTCGACGTGAATACATTGCGCGCGCTGGAAGAGGCGCTCGAGAACTTCGCGGGGTGCGCGGTGGTTATTTCACACGACCGGTGGTTCCTCGACCGCATCGCGACGCACATGCTGGCGTTCGAAGGTGATAGTAAAGTGGTTTGGTTTGAGGGGAACTATTCGGATTACGAAGCGGATAGGAAATCGCGACTGGGAGCAGCGGCTGAGACGCCACACAGAATTAAGTATCGCCAGTTGACGAGGTAAGTTGGACAGGATGAACAAGATTTGAACAAGATTTACATGTAAATCCTGAAAACATCCTGTTCATCCTGTCCCAGGTTTTAAGCGGCGTACTTCGCCGGGTCTTCCTTTGCTTTTTCCACGCATTCATCACAACAAACCGTGATTTCCTTGCCGGCCACGGTTACTTTGATCCCACCATCATTGATCGCCCAATCACAGACCGGACATTTGCTCGTTTTCATGAGTTTGTCTCCCTGGAATAATTTTTCACCAACGGAGACAGACTACTCGTGCCCCAAAAATCCGACTTCCATAATCTTGCTTATTTCCGGCGCATCTCCGACGGCGACTTCCCAAATTCACGCCGGAACGCGTCAGTGAAGTGACTGTGACTGGAGAAACCGAGTTCGAGCGCAAGGGCTGTGAGATCGCTCGCGCCCTCGGCAAGACGTTCAAGTGAGGCACGCAGGCGAAGCTGCGTGAGATAACGATGAACCGGAACGCCGGTCTGCTGTTGAAATATTCGCGCGAGATGAAATGGCGAAGCGTGTACAGCCCGCGCCACCTCATCGAGCGTGATGCGTTCACTCACCCGGGACGCGAGGTACGTCTTTGCAGCTTCAGCACGTTCCGCGTGATCCGCATCCGTACCTTCTCTTTTCGGCCTGCGCTCGACTCCACGATGCACGAATGCGGATTCGAGCACGTCAGCAACAAGCTGCAGCGCCGTCACATCAGCCCACAAAGGCTCGAGGGGATTCACGTCCGCCGACTCGAGACGTTGCACGAGCTCACGATGACGCCAGAAGACGCGTGCTTCGCATGGTCCTGTAAAGAATTGAAACGGCTGCTCGGGATGTTCGTCGATCGATGGATCGAGCTCGCGGACGATATCGTTGAGCACACGCGGTGAAACAGTGAACACAGTGCCGCGATCGCCGCAATCTGACGGATGGCTCACACGGTAAGTCGACTCGCGCGAGAAAAACACCGCCTGGTTGACGTCCGCCGTGATGGTGCGGCGTCCGAAGTGTCGCGAGAAAGCACCATGACGCATGAGCACGATGTTATTCGCGTCCGAAATCTCTTCTCCACCTGGTCCACCCTGCTCGATATGGCAGCAGTAATCATGAACGCTGACGATCGGACTCTCGTACAACGGTCGAAATGCTATTTCCTTGTCGCGTTCGTAACCCACAAGGTGTTATAAAAGCACAAGTTTAAATCCGTCATCAATCCGTGAAAATCCGAGGCTTATATGAAGACTAGCTTTCTTGCACTGCTCTTGCTTCTGGCGCTCGCGGCACAAGACCCGGGCGAAATCCGAAACTTCCTGCGCGTCAATAAAGACTTCTGCACCGGTGGCCAGCCAAAACTCGAACATCTCGAAAAACTGAAAGCCGAAGGTGTTAAGTCGATCATCAACCTGCGCCAACCGAGCGAACATCGCGCCGCCGAAGAAGAAGCAAAAGCAAAAGAGCTCGGCCTGCGCTATTTCAACATTCCGGTCGCTTTCGGCAATCCAAATGAAGAGCAAGTCGCGGAGTTCCTGAAAATCACAGACGATCCGGATAACCGCCCTATCTTTATTCACTGCACCGCCGCTATTCGTGTCGGTGCGTTCTGGATGATCAGACGAGTGCTGCGTGATGGCTGGAAAGTTGAAGATGCAGAGGAAGAAGCAAAGAAGATCGGACTGCGCGAGAGTCCACACTGGAACGAGTTTGCACGCAAGTACATCGAAACACATCGCAAGGCATCGCTACCCTCGCAGCCGTTGAAATTCGGCATCTTTGTCGCGCGTTTCGATCCTGCCGGCACATTCACAATCGAAGGCGATCGCTGGGGGAAATTCAACGGGAGCTGGAAGAGCCTCGACGCGAATCAAGTCGAGCTGGCGATGAGCGGTGGACCAGGCGGATGTGACGCTCCGGGTAAGTATCGCTTCAACACCGATGGTAGTCACGTGTCGTTCGACGTCGTCGCAGATGAATGCGTGCCGCGCAAGATGATTGTCGATCGCAGCACGTGGATCCCTGCGACCGAGATCGTCGCGGTGCCGCCACGAGAGATCGTCAACGTTGCGAAAGCGCGTCCGCCTGCTCGTCCGATTGCGACTGACAAAGGAAGCTGGCCATCGTTTCGCGGGCCACACGCCTCGGGTATTGCAGAAGGACAGAACCTGCCCGATAAATGGAACGGCAAGACCGGTGAGAACATCCTCTGGCGCACTCCGATTCCCGGGCTCGCACACTCCAGCCCAGTCGTTTGGGGAAATCGAATTTTTGTAACTACTGCGGTAAGCAGCGATCCAAAGGCGTCCTTCCGGCCGGGTTTATATGGCGACGGGGATGCGTCGAAAGATCGCTCCGTGCATCGCTGGATGATCTATGCACTCGACAAACAGAGCGGAAAAATTTTGTGGCAACAAGTCGCTTACCAGGGCGAGCCGATTGAGAAACGTCACATCAAGTCGACGTATGCGAACTCGACGCCGGTGACTGATGGTCGCATCGTCGTCGCGTGGTTCGGATCTGAGGGTGTGTACGCATATGACGTTAACGGCAAGTTTCTTTGGAAAGTGAACATGGGACGCGTGGACATGGGCGCGTACGACATTCCCAGTTACGAATGGGGCCCAGCCAGCTCGCCCATCATCTGGAAGGATCTGGTAATCCTTCAGTGCGACACCCAAACTGATTCGTTCATCATCGCCTTTGACGCAAACACTGGTAAGGCCGTCTGGAAAACCAAACGCGAAGAGATTCCTTCGTGGGGTACGCCGACCGTCGCAACCACCTCAAAAGGCGAGGAGCTAATCGCCAACGCCTCAAACTTTATTCGTGGTTACGATCCACGCACCGGAAAAGAATTGTGGCGACTAGGACGCAGCTCAAAGATCACGGCGCCCACACCAATCTTCGCGGACGACATGCTGGTCGTGGTGAGTGGTCGTGGACCAGAGCGACCGATCTTCGTGGTGAAGGCAGGCGCGCGTGGCGATCTCACTCTGCCGGAAGGAAAAACCAGCAGCGATGCGGTGATCTGGAGTCGGACTGGTCGCGGTTCTTACATGCCGACGCCGTTGATCTACAACGGCATTCTTTACGTGTTGGCGAATAACGGGACCTTCGACGCCTACAATCTCAAGACTGGCGACGAGATTTACCGGCAACGTTTGCCACTCGTGGGCAGCGGTTTCAGCGCCTCGCCGATCGCTTCTGACGGAAAGATCTACCTGTCGAATGAAGACGGCGAGATCCTCGTCGTGTCTGCGGGTGAAAAGTTCAACCACATCGCGACCAACTCGATGGGCGAGTTGCTGATGGCAACTCCGGCGTTGTCGGAGGGTGTGATGTACGTGCGTTCTGCTGAGTCTCTCTTCGCAGTCGGCCGCAAAAAATGACTACCAACCGAATGGAAGCATTCAGTGATGGTGTGATCGCTATCATCATCACCATCATGGTGCTTGAACTACGTCCCCCGCACGACACGAGTCTGGATGGTCTGCGACCACTGATTCCCGTGATGGGAAGCTACGTGATGAGTTTTATCTATCTGGGAATCTATTGGAACAATCATCACCACCTGCTCCATATTACCGAACACATTGACGGGCGCTCGTTGTGGGCCAACCTGCATTTGTTGTTCTGGTTGTCGCTAGTTCCGTTTGTGACGGCGTGGATGGGCGAGAATCACTTTTCGCAGTGGCCGGTGGCGCTTTATGGAGCGGTGTTGTTGATGTCCGCAATCGCGTACACGATTCTGGTGTATACACTGTTAGGAGCACCGGGGAATGAGCTGCTTGCTTCAGCGTTGGGATCGGATTTTAAAGGGAAGATATCGATGGTGATCTACATCGCCGGGATTTTGTTGTCGTTTGTGAACCCGTGGATTGGGTTGGCGATTTACGTTTCGGTGGCGGTGATGTGGTTGATTCCCGATCGGCGCATTGAGCGAAAGATCAGTTAGAGACAGGATTGACAGGATTTTTTCAGGATTTACAAGATATATCCTGCACATCCTGAATAATCTTGTAAATCCTGTCTAACTTAACTCCAAGCACTACGGCTGGACCTGAACATTCCCACCACCATGAACGATATCAACAAACGAATAAGCTCCAGCCGAAAAGCTCTCGCATCCAACAGTTTTGCTTTGATTGGAAGGAATACCAACGTCATCAGGGCGCTCAAAGTCTTTCGCAATCCAGCTCAATGATGCGCCGTTATCGTCTTCGCGTTCTCCGTCCTTTGGTGTCCAGCCGGTCGCTTGCGGCAGATAGATTCCCCACGTGAGTTTGTCGTTGAGAGCGTTGATACCCTCGCCGTTGTCTTCCACTACAAGCAATACGCGCAGGCCTACAGCGGCAAGAATATTCGATTCAGAAATCACACCACCCATCACGGCTCTGTTGGCCGTGATCTTCAAACAGTCGAACTTTGCTTTTACGAGAGCGCCCGGAGTACCTGAACCGTCAGAACCGTCCGGATCACTAACCGGGATGACAGACGGGTCGCTGAACGTCATCTCACCGACGACCGTGCCCTTGTTTTGTTCTCGGGCGTTGAATTCGAGGTATCTCGGTTGGCCGTCTTCGAGGGAAAACTGGAAATTACCGCTGGCTGAAGGACCGTCATTACCTGCAAAAGTCAGCGATGGCAAAATCAGAGTCAGCACCGCCAACGCCGCCACTGCGGCGAAAACAATTCTTTTCATGGGAGGCTCCTAGTCTGGGCGAATTTTGGACTAGGATATAACTGGTAGGACCAAGAAAAGTCAAACCACAGATTACACGGATATTCGTCCGTGTAATCTGTGGAATCTGTGGAATCTGTGGACGGCTACTTTGGTGAGACTTTCAGATCGCCGCCGGCGGTTTTGATCTCGGGAAATTCATACGAGCCGAGCGGGAAGCTCTTGCAGGTTACGACCTTGCTGATGTCAGAGGGAATTCCAACGTCATCCTTTCGCTCGAAATCTGTCGCAAGCCACTTCAGATCTGCGCCCTTGTCGTCTTCAACTTCGGCATCTTTGGGAACCCATCCCGTTGCGGGCTTCTGGTAGATTCCCCAGATAAGATTGTCCTTCTCGAGCCCATTGTCTTCCACGACGAGCAGCACGCGCTGGCCGATGTTGCTCTTGACGTTCGAGTCGTAAATCTCGCCGCCAATCACCGCCTTGTTCTCAACTACCTGCATGCAATCAAATTTNGCTCTCACCATCACGCCCTGGTTCTTGGGAGTTTCCGAAGAGTCGGGATCGTCGATCGGAATCGCAACCGGATCNCTGAAGGTCATGTCGCCAGTCGCCTGGCCGTCCGCGCCNTCTGTAGCATCAAATTCAACGAATCTTGTTTCCCCGTCTTCTAACATAAACTTGAAACTACCGTTGGCAGAAGCTCCTTCAGCACCGGCATGAACCAAGCCCGGCAAAGCAAGACACACAACAAACAACGTCAGAACAAAACCGCCTATAATGCTCTTCATTTGAGAGGTCTCCTAGAGTTAGAAAAGATTTTATGGTAGGTCGGTGTATGAGGACTTTGATGCATCAAAGCCAATTCGCACCACACGACAATGAACAAAGTTCAGCACTATTCCATAACGCGTATTCTTATCCTCATTCTGGTCACTCTTTTTTTCCANCAGTTGCCGTACGTTTTTGGTGCGGCGCNACAGGGAGGCAGAATTCGAGGCAAAGTCGTTGCNGATATTCCCGACCAACGCAAAGCTCTGCCGGGGGTTGTCGTCACTCTGAGCAGTGATCGACCNGGAGACAAAAAAATTCAGAGCGTCAGCGACATGGAAGGTCAGTACGACTTTCCGGGTCTGATTGCGGGCGACTACATCCTAACGGTNGAATTTTCGGGTTTCAAGAAGTATGAGAAAAAACTGAGTGTTCAGATCGAGGCGACCGTCGAACAGGATCTGCTTCTGCAACCGGTACCAGTCACTGAGTCCGTAACTGTAATCGACGATCGAACAGACGCGAGCAAAACAGAATCAACCACACCGTCAGTGATAACGAATGTGGCGTTGCGCGACGCGCCCCTCATCGATCAGAAGTTTCAGGACGCGCTGCCTTTACTTCCCGGCGTCGTCCGCGGACCGGACGGAAATCTCAATATCAAGGGAACACGCCCGACGCAGAGCGGCATTCTGGTTTCGAGTTTGAACGTTACGGATCCGGTCACGGGTGCGCCGGCGATTGAGTTGCCGCTCGAAGCAGTTGATACAGTCCAGGTGCATTCGAACCCGTATTCGCCGGAGTTTGGAAAGTTCACCGGAGCAGTGACGACAATTGAAACTCGCTCAGGAAGCAACGATCTCCGTTACCTCTTCACCGGCACGTTACCGCGACCCCGCTGGCGCGACGGCAAGCTCTTCGGCATCGGCGCCGCGACGCCACGCATCGCCGTCGGCGGTCCGATAAAGAAAGACAAACTCTTCTTTTTTCAGAGTGTGGAATATCGTTTCGTACGCACGAACGTGCCCAGTCTCGAAGACCTCAACGAGAATCAACGCGACATCAAACGCGAGAGCTTCGATTCCTTCACGCGGATTGACTACGTCGTCAACAACAACAATCGGCTGACGGGAAGCTTCTCGATCTTTCCGCAGAAGATCGACTTCTTCAATCTCAATACTTTCAACCTGGCAGATACCACCGCAAACTTTCACCAGCGCGGCTGGTTTCTGGCGCTGAACGAGCAGGCGACGTTCAAGTCAGGCGCGTTACTGCAATCGAGTTTCAGCGTGAAGCAGTTTGATGGCGACATCTTCGGCAACAGCGCCGCGCTTTATGAAATTACGCCGGAGCGCAACCTTGGCGGATGGTTCAACAGGCAGCATCGAGAGAGCCGGCGCTACGAACTACTCGAAGTCTTCAATTTTGCGCAGTTAAAAGCGCGCGGAACCCACTCGTTCAAAACCGGCGTCAACTTCAGTCACACTTCATTCCACGGCACTGACACGAGTGAGCCGGTTACCATCCATCCAACCAACAGTTTTTTTCCACGCCAGATTATCCAGTTCATTGGCGATGGCGTTCTCGAACGCAACCAGGACGAATTCTCGACCTTCGGGCAAGACAAGTGGATCGTAAACTCTCACCTGGTATTCGATCTGGGCCTGCGCTACGACCGCGACAGCATCGGAAAGAACAACAACCTCGCGCCGCGTCTGGGCTTCGTGGTTACGCCCACTGATTCCGACCGCACGGTCGTGCGCGGCGGTATCGGAATTTTCTACGACAAGATTCCGCTGAATGTCGGTTCGTTTGAACAATATCAGAGCCTGCACCAGAGGACTTTTGTTAACGGCGGAGGTCTTTTCGAACTGATCGAAGATCGCGAGATGCAAAACACCGCTCCCGCGCATTTGGAAAACCCTTACTCGCTTGCCTGGAATATTCAACTCGACCATCAACTAACCGAACGGCTACTGCTTCGTCTCGGCTATGAAGACCGAAACACACGCCGCGATTTCGTCCTCGAGCCGACCTTCAACCAACTGCTCCTGCAGAACAACGGCCGCTCACGTTATCGCGAGCTACAAGCGGTCGCGCGCTTTCGCTTTCAGGAGGGACGTAATATCTTTCTCTCGTACGTGCGCTCGGAAGCGCGCGGGAACCTGAACGACTTCAACACCTATTTCGGAAATCTCAAGCACCCGGTGATTCGACCGGACGAGTATGGCAAGCAGCCGTTCGACGTTCCCAATCGTTTACTCTTCTGGGGTGACTTCGCTGTGCCTTTCAACCTCGTCTTGTCGCCTGTGGTGGACTGGCACACTGGCTTTCCCTTTTCAACGGTGGATGAACTTCAAAACTTCGTGGGGCCACGCAATGAGGGCGGGCGCTTTCCGAACCTGTTAACATTCGACCTGCTGGTAATGAAAGCACTGAAGATTCGTTTTCGCGGCAAGGAATACAAAGGTCGCGCCGGTTTCACCATCTTCAACATCACTAACCACTGGAACCCGCGCGACGTGCAGAACAACATCGCCAGTGAACAGTTCGGGACCTTCTATAACAGCCCCGGCCGCAGTGTCCGGCTGAAATTTGAGTTTGTGAAATACTGAAAAACCGGCAGGAGCAGTGGGCAGGAGCGGGACGGACCTACCTGCTCCTGCTTGCTGGACCTGCCTGCTGGTGGTGTAATCTGTGGCAAAGGACCATCCCTTATGAAACTCCTGCTTGTATTTGTTGTCTTACTACTCGTCTGCCATGTGACTCTCGCCCAAAACGAGACGCCGTCAAAATTCGAACCGACAAACGATGGGTTCAATTACGTTCGTCGCACGGTGATGATTCCGATGCGCGACGGCGTGAAGTTGCACACAGTCATTCTCGTTCCCAAAGGCGCTCGCAACGCTCCCATCCTCCTGACACGGACTCCATACAACGCGGATGAGCTGACCGGCCACGCCGACAGCTCCGACCTCGGATCGATCCTGACGGGCTACGACAATGCGACCGACGTGATTGTCGAAGGCGGATACATTCGCGTGATCCAGGACATTCGCGGCAAGTACGGCTCTGAAGGCGAGTATGTGATGAATCGGCCGCTGCAAGGCCGGTGGAATCCGACCAAGGTGGACCATGCAACCGATACTTACGACACTATCGATTGGCTAGTGAAGAATATTCCCGAGACGAATGGGCGCGTCGGAATCCTCGGAATCTCTTACGACGGATTTCTACCGTTGATGGCCCTGATCAACCCGCATCCGGCACTGAAGGTTTCCGTGCCGATGAATCCGATGGTCGATGGCTGGATGGGCGACGACTGGTTCCACAACGGCGCGTTTCGCCAGCAGGGCATGAGCTACATCTACGATCAGCAAGCAACGCGCGCCAACGAGATCAAGTGGTGGACCAGTCACTTCGACGACTACGACATGTTTATGGAAGCCGGCTCCGCAGGTGAGCTCGGGCGCCGTCGTGGTCTCGAACAGGTCGGTTTCTGGCGCAAGATTCTCGAGCATCCCAATTACGACGCGTACTGGCAGGATCAGGCCGTCGATAAAATCCTCGCGAAGGAGCCGCTCAAGGTTCCCGTGATGCTCGTACACAGTCTGTGGGATCAGGAAGACATCTACGGCGATATCGCGGTGTACAAGGCGATCGAGCCGAAAGATACGAATAACGACAAAGTCTTTCTCGTGCTTGGTCCGTGGCACCACGGGCAGGAGATTCGTGACGGCAGTGCGCTCGGCGCGATAAAGTTCAATAGCGACACAGCCTTGACGTTCCGTCGTGAGATTCTGCGCCCATTCCTCGATCATTACCTGAAAGACGGTGCGCCGAAAGCGGACATCGCGCCGGTGACTGCTTTCGAAACCGGAACGAATACGTGGCATCGTATGTCCTCGTGGCCCAGGGGCTGTGAAACCGGTTGCACGATTAAACCGGCGCCGTTATATCTCAACGCCGGGTTGAACGCCGGCTTCAACGCCAAATCAGCGGCGCCGGGTTATGAGGAATATGTTTCAGATCCGTCGAAGCCCGTGCCGTTTCGAGCCCGTCCGATTGACGCTGCGAGTTGGTCGCGATGGCTGGTTGACGATCAGCGTGAGATGTCAGGACGTCCTGATGTGCTGGCGTTTACGTCGGAAGTTTTGACTGCGCCGGTAAAGATCAGTGGCGAGCCGATCGTGAATCTGATTGCTTCCACGAGCGGCACGGATTCGGATTGGGTGGTGAAGCTGATCGATCTCTACCCGGCTCAGGTTGCGGGCCAGCCGAACATGGGTGGTTACCAGTTGATGATCTCGGCTGATGTGCTGCGCGGGCGTTATCGCGAGAGTTTCGAGATCGCGAAACCGATTGAAGCAAACACCCCGCTGCGTTATCGGTTTGTATTGCCGACGGCGAATCACGTGTTTTTGCCGGGTCACCGCATCATGGTGCAGATTCAGTCGAGTTGGTTCCCGCTTTACGATCGCAACCCGCAGACATTCGTGAAGAGCATCTTCTGGGCCAAGCCCGAGGATTACAAGAAAGCAACGCAACGGATCTACAACACACCCGGCAACGCAAGCTTCATCGAACTGCCGCTGGTGACCAAGCCTTGAGTTGTTGTAGGGGCGGCACTCCGTGGCCGCCCCTCGCTTGCTGCCGCGCTTCCTCGAAAAGGT
>Ga0065707_10000715_pt1 | contig 12740 bp, 8 predicted proteins | sample SwiRhicommuniRL3_FD_59094 | JGI IMG/M metagenome (GOLD analysis project Ga0065707, IMG submission 59094) | Switchgrass rhizosphere bacterial communities from Rose Lake, Michigan, USA - RL3 v2 (version 2) | ecosystem: Host-associated > Plants > Roots > Rhizosphere > Soil | place: East Lansing, MI... | reverse complement strand
ATCAAGCACATCCTCGCTTACATCGAAGACCGCGCCATTCTCAGGGATCGCCTGCTCGGTCATCCATTTTGGCAAACGGTCATCTTCCTTGGTGAATCCAGCCCGCCGATTGAACTCACGCTCCATTTTGATCGTTTCTTTTCCGAGCGCCTGTAAAGCGTTATCCGGAATATCATCCCAGCCATAGCGTGCTTTTAACAAACGTTTGACAACCGCATCCGGCGTCGCGGCATAACCGAATCCAGCAAAGATGCAGGCTCCCAATGTATCGTAACCAGCCATATTCAATTGCGCGTTCAACGACGGGTCTTTTTGAACGGTCGGATCAAGATGGTTGATCTGAGCCCGAATCGTCAGCCCAGCGGTGTGATCGGCTCCCTGGGGAGTCGTTGCATACGTCACACCGGTCCCTTTTATGGAACGGGGCTCATAGCCAGACATGGCCTGTCCTTTCACGGCGGGCACCCGTTCGATATTATATTTTTTTCCGACACTCACCGCACCATTTCCAAGTACCTGTCCCAATTCTGTTCCCTGGCGAATCTCGTCAATCAGTTTCATTGCGCTGGCTTCATCACCCCAGGTCATTAAGCCGGCTTCGGCGGCAACACCCAACGCCGCGCCGATCTCGATGGAATCAAGTCCCAGGTCATTGACCTGCCAGTTCAATCGCCCAATCGAATCGAGCGATCCAATTTCAAGATTCACTCCCATCAGGCCGATCGTCTCATACTCCAGTGGCGAGACAATGATCTTGCCATCTTCTCCGCCAAAGATATTTGAGCATTTGATGGTGCAGCCTGCCATGCAGGCATGCGCTGGATCGGATGGTTTGCCACGCTTCAAGGTAAAGTCGCGCAGTGCGTCGCCATCCACCTGGTCTACCTGATCAAACGTCCCGTGTGAGAAGTTTCGTGCAGTCAAAGCCGCAAAGCTATTGCACATGGCGGCAATCGCAGCTGTGCTATAGTCGCGATAGGTAATGGATTGCGGATGTTCCATCACCGACTTTGTATAATCCTTTTGAGCGACTTTGAACGCCTCCGGATCAACGATAGGTGGCTTCTGCCCGCCCGCGTTATCAAACACGATCGCTTTCAATCCCTTCGACCCCATAACGGCGCCCAGTCCGCCGCGCGCCGCGATACGGGCCGGGACTCGATCCTTGTCAATGTTTTGGATCCCCGCGGCTTTCATCTTCATTTCCCCGCCGGGACCAATCATGGCAATGGCGACTTTATCACCATATTTTTCGAGAAGCTTTGGGGCAGTTGCATACACTCCCAACCCGGCTAAATCCTCGGCGCGTTCCCATTTTGCTCCATTAGCCAGGGAGAGATGCAAAATCCAAAAGCCATCTGCCTCGGGCTGGTCTTCAATAATTAAAGTATGGATTCCCATATGAGTCATATGCAGGCCTGTCCGTCCTCCCGCGTTGGCTTCCTTGATGCCGCCCGTTAAGGGAGACTTGCCACCCACTGAAATCCGATCTGTAGAGGAAAGCATATGTCCTACCAGAAGCCCCGGCGCAAAGATAAGCTTATTTCCCGGTCCCAGCGGATCGCATTTGGCGTCCACCTCATCCAGGAGAATGCGCGCAAGCAGGCCGCGCCCACCAAGCCGCTTCCATGAATTCGGAATGGGTTCCTGTTGTAGAGTTTGCTCACGTACATTCACACGCCAAATCTGGGATTTGTATTCAGTCATTTATTACTCCAAACAAACTCTGTACCGCTTCTTTAAATACTTTCGTATGATAATCCACATCTGCCTGAGTAGTATCGGGAGAGATCAAGGCCATGTTGTGGAAGGGTGTCATTAATATCCCGCGATTCAATGCAAAGAGATGCATGTAACGATCAAGATCATGGTCGATGGCCGCAAAAGCCTCGCCTCCATTTTTGGGTGCCGTTGGGCGAAACCAGTATTCTGAACGATTGCCAAGTCTCTTCACGATCCAGGGTAATTCAAATTCTTTAATGACAGATTCGACACCTTCTGTAAAGCATTTCTGCAATGCAATTGCTTTACGATAAAACTCATCCGTTAGAACATATTGAAGGGTGGCTTTCATGGCCGCAATGGACAAGGCATTGCCCGCCAGAGTGCCACCGATGCCACCTACATCCGCGTCGTTAACCTCAAGTCTCGAGGAGAATTGCTTGCTCACTTCCTCCGTGAAGCCATAGACCGCGGCAGGCAATCCTCCAGCGAGCGGCTTGCCGATAGTGAGGAAATCAGGCTGAAGTCCGTGTAAGGCCGTATAACCGCCCGGACCTGCGCAGATGGTGTGGGTCTCATCAATAATGAGATATGTTCCGTATTTGCGAGTCAGTTCACGCAGAGCATCATGATAGCCAGGCTCTGGATGAATAATGCTGATATTAGTCATCACGGGTTCGGCGAGCACGGCCGCGACATCGCGCGCGGAGAGGGCAGTCTCGAGCGCGGCGATATCATTGAACTCAATGACTTTGGTGGTGAAGCGCGGGTCTACTTGCGGACCCATGTTATTGGCACGCGACATCGGTGTGCCTTCTTCGTCCAGTGTGATAAACGTCTCATCCACTGAACCATGGTAACAATAGTTGAAGACAAGGATCTTCGGACGCGCCGTGATCCTACGCGCCATGCGCAGGACAAAACGATTTGCGTCCGTGGCGGTAAGCGCAAACTGCCAGTAGGGAAGTTTGAAGCGGCGCTGCAATTCCTCCCCAACCCAAATGACATCTTCGTACGGCAGCATAAGTGTGATGCCTTTTTGAATTTGCTCCGTGATCGCATTGACGGTCGCTTCCGGTCCGTGACCGGTCATGGCGCCCGTATCACCGAGGCAAAAATCAATGTAATCGTTGCCATCGACATCTGTGAAGTGCGCGCCTTTGGCTTCTTTGACAAAAATGGGGAACGATCCCGCCCAGCGAATCATCCACAACATCGGCACGCCGCCAGGCAATGACTTACGCGCCCGTTGATAAAGTTCATGGGATTTAGGATGATCTTTATGGAAGCGTTGTTCTTCGGATTGCAGAAGTTGTGTAAGTTTGAGTCGATTGACTTCAGTCATGATGATTAGGCAATTGGTATTCAAGTAGACAGGTACACAAGTAAACAATTCTTAAATCTGTATACAGGTGTACCTGTTTTCCTGTCTACTTAATGACTTCCTTCAACGCGCTTTCAAAAATCTGGAGTCCGTCATGGATCTGCCCAGAGGTTACATTGAGCGGCGGAATCCAGCGGATCGTATTGTCATAGGTTCCGCAGGAAAGTAACAGCAGTCCACGGTCCTCGGCGGCATGGATAATCTCTTTCGCCAGAGGTTTGGCTTTATCAGGCTTGCCACCGACGATAAATTCCGTGCCAATCATCAAGCCTTTTCCGCGCACGTCACCGATCTGTGAGTATTCCTCCTGCAGCTTTCGCAAGCCGGTCATCAATTGAATGCCGCGTTCCGTTGCATTCTCCAGCATATTTTCTTCGCGCATCGCACGGATGGTCGCCGCGCCCGCCGCGCAGGCGACGGCGTTTCCACCGTAGGTCCCGCCAATCGAACCGACGTCGAGTTTGAGCATAATATCAGTTCGGCTGAAGACACCCGAGAGAGGCATGCCTGAGGCCAGTCCCTTCGCCGCAGTGATGATGTCGGGCACAATATGGAAATGCTCAAACGCGAACCATTTGCCCGTGCGCCCAAAACCAGATTGGACCTCATCGAGGATGAGCATGATTCCGTGCTTATCACAGATCTCACGCAAGCCTTTCATGAATGAAACGGGAGGAACAACGTATCCGCCCTCGCCCAAAACAGATTCCACTAAAATGGCAGCCGTTTCCTTTGGAGCCGTTTGTGAAGCGAGCAGATATTCGAGTTGTTCCAATGCATATTCAGAGGCCTCTGCCTCAGTCATCCTCAAACGGAAGGCGTATGGGAACGGTGCGACGTACACGCCGGAGGGTAATGGACCAAACCCAGAGCGATAGACCGTCTTGGAAGTGGTCAACACCATCGTGCCAGCCGTACGTCCATGGAAGGAGCCGCTGAATACGATCACGTTCTGTCTGCCGGTCGCGACTTTTGCAATTTTGATAGCGTTCTCGACTGCCTCTGCGCCTGAATTGGCAAAGAAGAATGAATCAATGGAAGGCGGCGCAATGGTGCGCAGCTCTTCGATGAGCCGCAGCATCGGCTTGTGAATCACAAGATTGGCCTGTGCGTGGATAAAATTCCCTGCCTGCTCGCGAATTGCTTCGACAACTTTCGGATGGCAGTGACCTGTATTTGTCACGCCAATGCCGCAGGTGAAGTCAAGCAGTTTCCGACCATCCTCTGTGTAGATGTATGAGCCCTCCGCGCGCTCAGCCACGAAGTTGAAGATCCGTGACCAGGCGGGGGACATGTGAGAAAAGTTTTGTTCGTAGAGAGTATTTGTGGTCATAAGTGCCTTTCTCCCCAAAAAGGACAGGCTGATCAACCTGTCCCTTTTCTGAGGAAAATCTGATTGACTATTGCGCTATCATCACGTGTTTCGTGATCTGATAATCACCAATCGCTTCGGCGGAGAGGTCTTTGCCAAAGCCAGATTGCTTGAAACCACCATGCGGCGTTTCAGAGGTCAGAGGCAGATGGTCGTTGATCCAAACGGTACCAAATTCAAGTTGGGAAGAAAGGCGCATGGCACGTCCAATATCTTTCGTGAAAATAGAGGCAGCCAGTCCATAGAGCACATCATTCCCTTTGGTAAGCGCGTCTGCCTCATCATTAAATTCTTGAACCGTGACGACCGGGCCGAAGACTTCATTTTGAACGATTTCCCAGTCCTGTTGAACATCAGCGATTACAGTTGGCTCATAATAATAGCCCTTATCAAATCCACTCGGCACGCCACCCCCTGTAAGCACCTTCGCGCCTTGCGCTTTAGCACGATCTACATACCCCGATACGCGCTCTCGCTGAACTCGGGAGATCAGCGGCCCCATTTGAACACCGTCATCAAACGGCAGACCAATCTTGATATTCTTCATCGCTTCGACAACAGCTTCCTGCATGACCTTAGCTTTACTCTTTTCAACATACAGACGGGTCGCTGCGGTACAATCCTGACCTGTGTTCATGGTTGCAGCCATCGAAGCTTTCGCCGCGACCAATTCAGGATCCGCGTCATCAAACACGAGGATGGGAGCTTTGCCGCCCAATTCAAGGTGGACGCGTTTGAGCGTATCCGCGGCGGTCTTCATGATTTTCTTCCCGGTCGCGGTTGAACCGGTCAGGCTGACCATACGTACATCCGGATGCTCGACAAGTGCCTGTCCTGTGTCGTTACCACCAGAAATGACATTTACCACACCATCCGGAATACCGGCCTCCTTGATCAACTCAGCAAACATCAAAGTAGTAAGAGGCGTGCCAGGCGCGGGCTTGAGGACAATCGTACATCCGGCAGCCAACGCAGGACCAATTTTCCAGGCCGCCATCATCAGCGGATAATTCCATGGCGCAATCTGGCCCACCACCCCAACCGGTTCGCGCCGGTAAATGGAGGTATAGCCGGGCACGAACTCACCGGCATGCGACCCGTGTGTATCTCGGGCTGCACCGGCAAAAAAGCGTAAATTATCCACCGCAAAGGGTATATCGCCACCCAGGCTGACGTATTGATACGGCTTGCCTGTATTGTCAGACTCAAGTTTTGCAAGTGATTCCGCATTGGCTTCGAGTAGGTCTGCCAGTTTCCAGATGATCTTGGAACGTTCGCCAGGAGATAATTTCGACCAGCGACCATCATAAAAGGCACGCTTGGCTGCTTGCACGGCGCGATCCACATCTTCGCGGCTTGCATCGATGACCTGGGCAATTTCCTTTCCGGTGGTGGGATCCTCAATAGACATGACACTGCCGCCCTGTGTGTCTTCCCACTTGCCATCAATCCATAACTTATAGTTCATTTTTTCTCCTGTGGAGAGGTTTACTAGATTATTTACGAGTTCAATCGAATCGCAACCAGTTGAATATTCGTCATATCTTCCATTGCAAATTTGACACCTTCACGTCCCAATCCGCTTTGACGATTGCCGCCGTAGGGCATATGGTCGGCGCGGAAGTTCGGCGTATCATTGACGATCACGCCGCCAAAGTTCAAACGCCTGACCGCTTTAAACACGCGGTTGATATCATTCGTAAAGACGCCAACTTGCAGACCGAATTTTGTATCGTTGGCTTGCTTCAATGCACTTTCAAAATCATCACTAGAAATAATGGATGCCACCGGAGCGAATGCTTCCTCCGCAATCACTTTCATGTCCTCATGGACGTCCGCCAAGACCGTTGGATAATACACGGTGCCATCCCGTTTTCCACCCGTCAATACTTTTGCTCCTGAAGTTTGCGCTTCCCTGACCCAGTCTTCGATCCGATCGACCTCCTTTGAATCGATCATCGGTCCCACATCCACNCGCTCATCGAGCGGATCGCCCACAACCATCGCTTCAGTAGCTTTGACGAATTTTTCAGAGAANGGTTNNTAAACANTTTTTTCACTATAAATTCTCTGGACCGAAATACAAACCTGGCCAGAGTTATAGTACGCTCCCACGGCACAACGCTTGGCGACAAAGTCAAGATCAGCATCGGGCGCCACCACAACAGGAGAAGTATTACCGAGTTCCAGCGTAACTTTTTTGATGCCTGCCACAGAGAGTATATGCCGACCCACCTCAGGACTGCCTGTGAAAGTAATCTTATCCACCCGAGGATCTGTGACGAGCCATTCGCCTACTGTCCCGCCAGAACCAACGACAAGATTGATCGCGCCAGCGGGCAGACCAGCCTCCTGTAAAATCTGACATAACTTCACTGCTGCAAGCGGAGTCGTCGAGGCAGGCTTCAGCACGAGAGTATTTCCAGAAGCGAGAGCCGGGGCTACTTTATGGGCAACCAGATTGAGGGGAAAATTAAATGGACTGATCGCCACGATCACACCTACAGGACGTCTTGTCCAAAATCCGAAATAACCTTCACCGGCTGGCACAGCATCCAACGGGATGGTTTCGCCATGTAAACGTTTGGCTTCCTCCGCGGCAATGGTAAAGGTACTAATGGCACGCTCCACTTCGGCGCGGGCGAACTTGAGTGCCTTGCCTGCTTCCGCCGCAATCGTCTTTGCAAGATCATCGGAACGTTCACGCAGGAGTGCCGCGGTTTTCAACAAAATATCTGCACGCTTGTAAGCAGGCATGTCAGCCATCACATCTTCCGCGTGCTCCGCCGCGTCTATCGCCGCATCCACATCCTCTTTCCGCGCAGTTGGCACGGTGCCCACGATCTTCCCATCATATTTATTTTTTACTTCCATCAATCGGCCTGCCTCAACCCATTGGCCATCAATCAAAAGCTTGTATTCCACGAATTTTGCTCCTTCACGAACTTGAAACTATATTGCCCAGGCAATATCAAGGCGCTCCATCGTTTCAACTGTTGGAATACCGTTATTCGTCCAACCAGCCAGCTTGTAATATTCATCAATAGCGGACTCAACTTCCTCGTGAGTCAGAGCGATGCCCGCCGTCGGACCAGTTCCCTTGAGAGCCTTGAAGAACTTCTTCGGCAGCTTGTCGTCCTTCCGGTCCAGCCCTTCACGCGCATTGAAGATGCGAAAGAGATTCAAGCGGCGCTCACCAACAGCCATTAACTCTTCCACGGTGATATTCCAACCGCTCACCGCCCGTATCATTTCAACGGTTTCCGCAGGGCCATAGAGTGTCCAGGCAGGACCAAAGACAAACTGGCAGAGTTCGGCTGAGTCGAGCATGGAATAGAAGACTTGAGTAAGGTACGCAAAGCGAACTTTTTCAGGCGTGAGGCTGTACCCTGGTTGGGGCTCGCCAAGGCCCACCATCTTGAGGCGGTTAAGGTTAAGATCAGCAACGCCTTCTTCGTAATAAGGATCGTGTTCACTCGATTGGTGATCCGCGCCAAACGGGTTGACCGCATAAATCAGGCTTAACGAACGTTTGGCTTGCGGCATATGCGCAGGCGCCTCGGCACCTTTGACGGTGATGAGGAATTCATCTGCACCATGGCCCCAGATCTGCGCGGCACGCTCGGAACCCATGCCAAGCGTTTTTCCAAATACGCCTTCGCCTTTGACCATTACTTCAAGGGCCTTGAGCATGGCCTCCGGATCACCGAATTTGAGTTCGAGCCCATCTGTCTGCTCTTTCGTGATGACGCCTTTCTCAAAACATTCCATGGCAAAAGCAATCGTCGCCCCAGCCGCTATGGTATCAACCCCATACTCGTTGCACATTTGACTCGCTTTGGCAATCGCCCCTAGATCGGAGATGTCGCAATAAGAGCCAAAAGTACCAAGCGTTTCATATTCGGGACCGCCATACTTCGGGTCAGCTTTGTAAGCACCGTCCGTGATTTCCACCACTCGCTTGCACCTTACAACACACGCATAACAGGTATCGCGCTCTTTTAGGATCGTCTCCACCATACGCGCACCACTAATGTCTTCGCAGCGCTCGAACTGACCTTCGTTATAGTTATGCGCTGGTAACGAACCAATGGTGTTTTGAAACACGACAACGGTGGCGGTGCCTTCTGCCGCCAGACCCGGCATATCAGGATTATCCGGTAAGATCTTGGGCCCTGTTTTGTTGAGTGCCGCTAACGCGGCTGGATTTGCGACGGCTGGTTTCTTTCTCCCACGTACAACAACAGCTTTGAGATTCTTGGATGCCATCACAAGTCCCATACCTGTGCGCCCGTGATTGCGATTCGCCATTGACACAAGCGACGAGAAAATTACGCCTTTCTCCGCTGCAGGTCCATGCTGAAGTATTTCGATTTTTTTGTCGCCGAGTTCCTCTTTTAGGATTTCTTCCACTTCACCAGTCTTCTTGCCCATTAAATGGACAGCCTCGCGAAGTTCAAATTCACCGTCCTTAATCCAAAGATAAACAGGCTTTTCTGATTTGCCTTTGATGACAAGTCCATCAAACCCTGCAAATTTCAACTCGGCCGGGAAAAATCCACCCCCTTGCGAATCGCCAATGCCGCCACTGATCGGAGATTTTGCGTTAGCGTTGATACGGCTTTGACCTGAAATTGCCGCCCCCGTGGTCACCCCGGCCATCAACGTTAACACATTTTCAGGTCCAACTGGATCTGCCCCTTTTGGCATATCGCGCAGAATGTAATACATTCCCATTGCGCTCCCGCCCAAGTATTTGCGATAGAAGGCTTCTTCCGGCTCCTCAATCGTCAGTTCGCCTTGTGTCAAATCAACATGCAGAATCTTCCCGTTGTAACCGTAAGGCATGACTTCCTCCTCCAATTGGTTTTTCTCAATTATACAAGCGCGCTGGAGTTAAAACAACCTGACCTTTCCGAAATAGACATCAGGGGCGCGTTCTTTGAAGGATTCCGCGTCCCTGCGCTTTGATTCTTTCCGAACCGACACACGAGGCCATTAAAAGAGCTTGGCTTCTTCCTTTGTCATTTCCCTCATTCCATAGGGGAAACCATAATCTGCCATCTTGTCCATAAATGGATCTGGTTCAAAGGCTTCCGGGCCGAGCACGCCGACTCCTTGCCATTGGCCATGATGGAGTAAATCCATGGCGATGACCGCGCTGAATGCGGTCTGTGCGACGACCGCCTGACAGCCCCACTTTGCCATACATTCCTGGTTATCTGCTACCTGATAGATGTACACTTCCCGCTGGCTCCCGTCCTTCCAACCCTTGACCCACGTCCCCGCACACGTCTTGCCATGCATCTTCTCACCGAGATGAGCGGGGTCTGGCAGACAGGCAGCCACTACATCGCGCGGTGCGACCTGAACACCCTTCACATTGATCTTTTCCTTGTTATCCAGGCCTAGCATGTGCAAAGTCTTCAAGACGCCGATGAACTGATCACCGAGTCCATATTTGAACGTGACCCGCTTCGCATCCACCCAACGCGGCACAAGCAGCACTTCCTCATGTTCCACATTTACAACATCAATGGAGCCGATTCCTTCCGGAAATTCAAACGTTTCATGTTCCGAAAATGGTTCTGTGGTGAACCAGCCTTTTTCTTTTTCCCAAATCACAGGTGGATTTAAGCATTCCTCGATGGTGGTCCAAATGGAAAAGTTGGGAGCAAATTCATAACCATCTATCGTAATATTCGCGCCGTCGCGAATGCCGATCTCGTCGATCTCGTCAAAGAGATGATCCTGTGCGTAGCGCGCGAACACATCTGCCATGCCCGGCTCCACACCGATCCCCACAAGAGCGAGCAACCCTTTCGATTGCCAATCCTTTGTTTTCTCAAATTGGTAATCACCCAATTTGATGCCTGGTTTATTAAATGGATCTTCCGGATGCGGCTCAGAGAGTGTCATCGCCATATCCAGATAGGTTACTCCCACATGATAGGCGGCCTCAAAGATCTGCTTGTTAAAAATCGGATCCACCGCATTCATAATAATGTCTACATCATATTTCTTCGCCAACTCCTCGATATTTTCCTGCTGGCTGGCATCAATAAATTCGACGGGAAAACGCTGATCATCCCCTAGTTTTTTCTGCACTTCTTTTGCACGATCAAGTTTGTAATCAGCCAGGACGATCTGCTCGACCCAGCTCCGTGGTTTGGCAATCGCGGCGATTGCTTCTCCTACGCCCCCCACTCCCACAAGTAGTACTTTCATAGATCCTTTCTCCATTAAGTTTTATAACCCGCACGGCGCGAGTTAGAATAACAAGTCTAAATCTTATTCTCCGTATGGAACGTTTAGAAGTAAACCTCTTTCACGATCTTCAAATGCATGAATGATTCCGATTCGCGCACTCCATCAATGGTCGAAAGTTTTTCAGTAATGAAACGAAGCAGATCCTCATGGTCGCGGCAAACAACCTCGGCGAAAATGTCAAAGCGGCCGCTGGAGATGACCAGATAAATTACTTCATCAAGCTTTGAAATTTTTTCAGCTACATTTAACAATTTGCTACCGTCCGCACGTATGCCGATCATCGCCATGGTCTTGTATCCCATCTGTATGGGATTGGTAATGGCAACCACTTTGAGAAATCCTTGATCGACAAGGCGACTGTAACGCTGGCGGATCATGCCGGGGGAGACGCCTAACTGCTCGGCAACCTGCGCAAATGCAATTCGTCCATCCTTGCGGAGCGCATCGATAATATTCAAATCCGTTTGGTCTAGATCGGTAAACTGTGGAGTGCCGATTGTTTCTTCCATATGCTCATTTTATAACGATTATACATCAAAGTCAACTACTTTATGCTGATTATGCAGAACAAGACTACTTTTTAAGCTTTTCTATCAAAAACTTTCAGTTTGGACGGCAATAGACCCAACAAAAAATCCCGATTGTTTCTGCAATCGGGATTTTTTGTAAGATCGATTTTCTACTGGCCTTTTACTTCCGTCCAGATTTGGTCATAGAGCGGTGATGCATCACCTAAATCATCAAGCCAATGACCAGCTTTAACATCTTCTGGTGGTGTGTTTGTGACCGGCGAATTGATGTAAGTGTTGTAAAGATCTGTCTGATTGGCTTTGGCATAATCCAAGGCCCCCTTGCTCGGATTCGTATATGGGAAGTCACGCAGCATCATCCAGAACAAATCGGGTTGCATGGAGTAGTTAAGCCAGGCATAAGCTGCATCGACGTGAGATGCATCGGTCAGGATTGCATAGTTATCCTGCCAGAGAATCGCGCCTTCCTTTGGATACACATATTTGATGGAGGGATTCTCTTGGGCAGCAAGGAATGCTTCCCCGGTCCAAGTGATTCCCAAATCTGCATCGCCCGCGATTAAAGCTGTCTTGGGGCTATCACTATCATACAGCTTGACACATGGGGCAAGTTCTTTCAATTTCGCCTTTGCTTCATCCAACTGGGCTGTATCTTTTGTGTTGACATCGTAACCCAGGCTGATCAATGCCGCGCCGATAATGTCATGGGAGCCATCCAGCATGATCATATTCTTGCTTGCACAGTCAGGCTTCCACAGGTCAGCCCATGAGGTTGGCGCATCTTTGATCACATCAGCATTGTACACGATGGCATCGGTGCCGGCCTCGTATGGGATGGTGTAATCATTGTTGGGATCGTAGGGCAGACCAAGGTAGTTGGGATCGAAGTATTGCAGGACCGGCAATTGACTCTTATCGAGTTTCTGAATCATTTCATTGCGGATCATGGGGGCGACAAAGTTATTGGTGGGCTGTACAAGATCATAAGTGGTGGCCCCGGCCGAGAGTTTCGCATACATTTCTTCGTTGCTGGAATATTCGTCGCGGTTGACCGTGATGCCATATACCTGTTCAAAACAGTCTAATATATCCTGGGGGATGTATTCGGTCCAAACGAAGATGTTCAATTCTTGCGATGTAACATCGACACGCGGATTCGGTTCAGGGCAAACAAAGCCCGTTGAGGTAGTCTTGTCACTTGGCACAGATGTGAATGCCGTCGCTTCAGTAGCTGGAGCTTCGGTCGCCGCGGGTGGCTCTGTAGCAGGTGCTTCCGTTGCGGGAGCTTCGGTAGCTGGAGCTTCAGTTGCCGGCGGTTCGGTGGCAGGCGCCTGTGTAGCAGGAGTGGCGTTTCCCCCACCGCATGCTGTCATGATCAGACTCAACAGCATCAGCACTGCCAGAAACCTAAATATTTTATTGTCTCTCATTTCTCTCTCCTTTTGAAATTATACAAGACATT
>Ga0065707_10082687_pt1 | contig 12741 bp, 28 predicted proteins | sample SwiRhicommuniRL3_FD_59094 | JGI IMG/M metagenome (GOLD analysis project Ga0065707, IMG submission 59094) | Switchgrass rhizosphere bacterial communities from Rose Lake, Michigan, USA - RL3 v2 (version 2) | ecosystem: Host-associated > Plants > Roots > Rhizosphere > Soil | place: East Lansing... | reverse complement strand
CGAAACTGCTGGCGGGCGGGCTGAACGTCGCGCGCCAATTCATCTGCGAACGGACCGAGTCGCGCGCGCGCAACCGCACCATCCGCAAGACGACGAACCTGCCGTCGTCATTCACCCGGGCCGAACTGACCCTGCCAATGGTGGCGGTGCGGTTCCGCCTGGACGAACGCCACCCCGACGTGCGCAAGGCCCTGATCGCCGCTGGCGCGGCCGCGGCTGACGAGGTGTTCCCGGCGCAGGACGGCGACCCGATCGATGCCGGGCAGGCCCGGCCGGACGAATTCATCGAGGGCCAGATCATCGACACCACCACCGGGCAGACCCCCGCCGAACCGGATATCCCCGACGACGCGCCAGCCGCACCGCCGCCCCCGCCGCCGGACCCGGTCGTGGCCATCGTCGCGCGGGCCGTGGCCGACGTGCGCAAACGGCCAGCGGGCGAACGCGACACCCCGGCCACCGATGACGACATCAGGGCCGTCGGGATCGCCGTGCGCGACGTGCTGGGGCTGCGCGGCCGGGTCACCCAGCCACGGTGGCGGGATGTCCGGCTGGCGATCGTGCGCCGCCTGTTCGGCGTGGCATCCACGCGCGACCTGACCACCGCCCACGCCCGCGTTCTGGTCGACATGTCTAAGGACCCCAATGGCCAGGGCGCGATCGGGACGGTGTTCAACGCTGCGATGACCAACGACGCCGCCCTGGGCGATGTCGCAAAGGAGTGGGCCGCTTCCGCCACCCCGCGCAAATGACCCGGCTGATTTTCAGCGCGGATCAGCACGTGGGGGCCACGCACCTGACGACGTTGGCCGACCAGGCCACCGCCATCGGCGAGGTGATCGCGGCCGCCAACCGCGCCGACGCGCTGCTGCTGGGTGGTGATGCCACGCATCACGCCCGCCCGACACCTGAGGCGCTGCGGGTCTGGGGCGAGGCCCTGGGACGGTGCACGGTCCCGGTGATCGCCGTCGCCGGTAACCACGACGGTCCTGAGGTGGTGCGGCTGTTCGAATCGTTCCGCGGCAAGGTCATCGTGGCCACCGATCCGCGGATCATCCCGCTGAACGGCATCGACATCGCCTGTCTGCCATGGCTGCCCGATGCCTACCTGCGCGCAGCGGCCGGTGGATCGCGCACGCGGGACGAAACGGCGCTGGCCCTGTCGCACGCCGCCACCGCGATCCTGGCCGGATTCGTCGCACACCGTCGGCCTGGTCGTCCGATGATCCTGCTCACCCACGGCACGGTTGCCGGTGCCGTGACGTCGGGTGAATGGAACATGGGCTATCGGCCGTCGACGTATTACGTGCTGTTGGCCGAGGAGGTCGCCCCGTTCGATCTGGTCCTGGCCGGTCACATCCACCGCCACCAGGACATCGGCAATGTCGTGTACAGCGGATCGCTGCAGCCGCTCGATTTTTCGGAAACCGAACCTAAGGGATTCCTGGATGTGGCGATCGACCGGATGGCCGGACCACGGCCCTGGGTCCACGTCCCCGTGACATCGCCCCGGGTGCTGTCGATCGCGCTGGATGGCCCCGCCGACATCGAGCGCCTGGCGTTCGCCGCGCCCGAAACCATCGCCGTCGCCGGTGCCGTCGTCCGGGTCCGGGTCAATGTCGATGAGGCGACGGCGCGCGCGTTCCCCCCGGCCCAGATTCGTGCCGCATTCACCGCGGCCGGTGCCCGACTGGTGCAGGTGGAACTGGCGATCATCCGATCGGACCGCGCGCGCGATGCGGGCATGACCGCCGACATCGGGCCGATCGCTGCGTTCAACCGCTACATGGCCACGCGTGACGACCTGGCCGCGGCGGTGCGCGAACGGATGCGTGAGGGCGCCGGGACGATCGTGGCCACGCGCGAAACCGACCCGACCCACGTCGACGGTGACCTGACGATCGAAACCATCGAGGCCGTGAATCTTCTCGGCGTAGCCGACGCGACCGTGGACCTATCCGCGGGTGGCGTCTACGCATTGACGGGTCCCGTGGGGGCGGGGAAGTCCACGATCGGCGCCGATGCCGTGCGGCTGGCGCTGTTCGGTACGCACCGGGGCGGCGTGCGGCCGACGGCCGGGCTGGTGCGCATCGGCGCCGATCACGCGATGGCAGCGGTGACGCTGCGCGCGGCCGATGGGAACCGCTACCGGATCGTGCGACAGGTGAAGTCGGGGCGGGGTGGGCGGTCGTCGTCGACGGTCGACGTGATGACCGCCAACGGTTCGGGCTGGGTGCCGGTCGGCCCGACGGCGAAACTGGCCGACGCCACGGCGTCGATCGACGGCATCCTGGGCGGCCTGGACGACGCCACCCTGACGTCGTCGTCGATCGTCGTTCAGCGGGCGGCGGACCTGTTCACCCGCGGCGATCCCAGCGACCGCAAGGCGATGCTCGCCCGGGCTGCGGGCCTGGGCATCTATGACGACCTGGCCACAATGACCCGTGACCGCGCCAGCGGGTCGCAGCGGGCCTATGACGTCGCGATGGGCCGCCTAGACCCCCTGCGATCGCGCGTGGCTGGGCGGGCCGAACTGGAGGCTGCGCACGCGCTGGCGGTGCGCGAACGGGATGCCGCCGCCGTTGAACTTGGTTTCGCGGTCGGTGCCCTGGATGCGATCGCCGCGGACCCGCGGATCGACGAAACCCGCGAACGGGTCACCAGTCTTGAGGCCGAACTGTCGGGCCATGGTGCCGCGCTAACCGCGCATACCCTGGCCGACCGCGCACGGCTGGACCGGGTGGCCGAACTGAAACAGGTACGTGAGCAGCGGCGGATGCGGTCCGCCGAACTCGATCGGGCGCACACCCGCGCCACGGCCGCGGCCGCGCGTCTAACGGCGGCCGCGTGTTGCGCCCCCGAACCGTCATGCGTGCTGCTAGACGCCACCCGATCGGAGGCCGCCGTCATCGGTGACATCGAAATCGAGATCGCCGCCAACGCCGAACCGTCCGACGACGAGGGGCGCCTGGTGCAGGCGATCGCGGCAATGGTCGTCCCACCGATGCCGGACCTGGATTACATCCGGCACCGCCTGACCACCACGCGGGAAACGTTGCGCGAACTGGAACTGGCCGGGGCGCGCGCCATGGCTGATGCCCGTGCACGGGTGGATGGCGTGCGCCGGAACATCGCATCGGCCGAGACGCGGATCGCCCACGCCGCCGGTCGCCTAGAGGAAATCCGCGCGGCGGCTGCGGCGCTGGCCGACGCTGAAACCGCCGTGACGGCGGCATCGTTCGACCTGGCGGCCTGGACTGAACTGGGCGCTGCCTGGCGGGCGTGTCGGGTGTCGGTCCTGGAGACCAGCGTGATCCCGTCGGTCGAGAACATCGCCAATGAAATCCTCCGGCGGTTCCCGTACGGGCTACAGGTCGGCCTGAACACACAGCGCAACACCACCGCGGGCGGCATCGCCGAGACGCTGGACGTCGCGGTCATCGGCGGCCATGGCGCGGTGTACGAATTGTGCAGCGGCGGCCAGCGCACGTGCATCGACTTCGCGTTCCACGTCGCGATCGCGATCGTGGTCGCGCGCCGCGCGACGTCCCGGCTGCGCTACCTGTTCGCCGATGAACCTGAGGGCCTGGACGAACCCGGGCGCATGGCGTTCGCGGCGATCGCGCGCTGGGTCCACGCCACGTTCGGGGTGACTGTGGTGGTGGCGTCGCACGCGCCCGATCTGATCGATGCCCTGGGCGGCACGCGCATCGACGTCGTGCCCGGACCCGACGGTGCGGTGGCGGTGCGCGCATGAAAACGAAACGGCGATCCGTGTGGTGCCAGGCGACGACGACGCCGTTCCGTGGCATCACCGTTCAGTGTCACCGCTACCGTGACCATGACGGCGAGCACATCGGTCACTACCAGGGACCGGCGATGTCACCGTTCAAGGTCCACTGGAACGATGAGGCCCGCGAGGTGGTGCCAGCATGATGCTGGTCTTTGCTATCCAGTTGTTCGCCTGGGCGATCGGCTATCGGCGCCTGTACGACTGGGCCAATGCGACGCAGCACGGATTCGAGCGCGACCCGGCGGCCGGTCGCATCGACGACCTGCGTATCCGTGCTGAAAATGCCGAGGCGGCGTGGCGATTCCACAGGACGCGGGTCGACCGGCTCATCTGGGAAATCGACGTGGTGCACGTCAAGGAGCACGTTCGCGGGCCGCATATGCTGACGCGGGACTGTCCACACGATCTGTGTCGCATGGCCACCAAGGCACGAACGGGGTCCCCGCTATGACGTTCGGCCACGGTTTCGTCGACACGTTCGCCGGTGATCCGGACTGTGTCGTGTGTGGCGGGCGACCGCACACATCGGCCGAACGCGGGCATCGGTACACCGTGGCGTGTTCATGGCCGCTGGGCTGCCCGGCCGTGGCGCACCGTGGGCTGGAGTACGAGGACGTGTTCGGCAGGCGCCAGCGGTACTACTACTGCGAACCGCATCTGCGCGACATCGTGTCGGGCGATGCCTATCGGCGTACCGTCGACCAGGCCCACCGCCTGGGCCTGAACCCCGACATCACCCGGCCACCCGTCATCACCGCCAAGGCTGAACTTGATGCGCATCAGGCGGGGTGCCAGCACTGTGACGGCGTCCGCAAATTCATCAACGCCGAAATGGCAGCGGGCCGGGTCCAGACGTTGGACGATCGCGATCGCATGGGGCGCTACACCATCGAGCACGCGTGCGCCGTGGGGCTGCCACTGTTCGAGGCCCTGGGCCGGGCGATGATGACGTGAGATGCGGTCGGCGGTTCCTGGTCCGCTTCGGCGAATACGCGCCGTGCGAACTGCCGCGGCGCCACCGTGGACGCTGCGGTCCGGATGTCGCGCAGCACGTCGAACCACGGCCTGCCCACCACCAGGCGACGTCACGCATGGCCTACGAATCCGTGGCCGGTTCGTTCGGCAATACCGACCGTAAGGTCCTGGCGATTTTGGAAACTGGCTCGTTCACCACCGACGAAATCGAGGCGATGACCGGCGGCCGCCATCAGACCATATCGGCCGCGGTGTCCCGCCTGTGGCACGCGCGCGGCGTGATACAGCCGTCCGGGAAACGCCGGGCGACCCGATCGGGCCGCCTGGCCGACATCTACGAACGGATACGGTAGGAAAGGAGGAAACATGGCTGGGGAATTCAAGGTCGAACTAGGACGTGCGACGCTGGCCGGGTTCCACCCGAAAAAGGCGACCCGTACCCTGCGTGGTGAGGAACACGATCCGCCCAAAATGGTCCTGATCGTCGAGGTCGACCTAGAGGAAATCGAACCGCACATGCGGGACCTGATCGGGGTCTACCGATTCGGCGGGCGACTAGGGCAGGGCGACGGTCCAGGGATCGCCCTGGACTTTCCGACACGCGCGGAGCAACGTCGACTGTGGGAACAGGAGACGGCGCAGGCGCAGGCTGGGGATGCACGCAACGGGGCGGCGGGCGATCGCGCCACCGCCGGGACCACACCCATCGGCGCGGGCCGTACGAAGGCAGCGGAAAAGGAAAAGGTTGAGGCATGACTGACGAACGCGACCCACAGACACCTGTGGAACCAACGGAACCGGACACGACGCCCCCGGTCGAAGAGGAGCCGACCGGCGACGACACGGCCAAACCGTCGGAGCCACAGGGATAGCCCACATGGGTGGTGTCGCCGCGGGTGTGAACCGCGACCGGGTGGCCCCCGCGTCGGGCGACGTCCAGGCGTCGGCGGCGAACCGTGAAACGTGGCTGTCGCCACATGACCGCGATCTACTGGCCCGCCTGCGCGCGGAACGCGACCCGAATCCGGCCCAACTAGAGCGCGAATGGCGTAGGAGAGACATCGTATGGACGGACAACACGTGGCATCCGGGGGACACGAAATGATGACGATGCAACTAGCCAAGTTCCGGGCGTTGGCGTACGTCGACAGGGGGGAACTGCACAACGCCGTCGCCTCGATGTTATCGGATTTGGAGAAGGGCGACCCGGAAATGAGCCTCAAGGCGCGCGGGGCGTTCGGGCACGCCCTGGCGATGGACGGACTCGGCAAGGCTATCCGTGGCGACGCCGTGGCCGTGCGCAAATGGATCGAGGGTTTCTACGGATGACCGGCAAAACGACGATCGAATGGGCGACGTCGGTGTGGAACCCGACCACCGGATGCACCCGCGTGTCCGCGGGCTGCGACAACTGCTACGCGTTCGCGCTGCACGACAAGCGGTACGCGATTAACCGCAAGGCCGCCCTTGAGTACTGGGAGCGCGGCGGCCACCGCGTAACAATCGGTGGCGTGGCCTCGGAGGCACGCGCGGCGGCGGGCGCACCGCTGCCCTGGCCGATCCAGTACGACCTGCCGTTCTCACACGTGCAACTGCTCCCCGATCGGCTGGATGATCCGCTACGGCACAAACGACCCGAGACCTATTTCGTCGATTCGATGTCGGACCTGTTCCACCCCGACATTCCCGACGACTACCTGGATCGCATCTTCCTGCGTATGGCCCTGAACCGGCGCCACACGTTCCTGGTGCTGACCAAACGGCCCGAACGGATGGCGGCGTACACCAGGCGGGTGATGCCGTCGCCCGATCCCGACGAACTGACGCACATCAGCGCGCTGCTCACCAGCGCCGAACGCGCTGCGGTGGGTGACTGGGCGCACCGGACCGTGATGGGCATGGCCGAGCCCCCGCCGAACATTTGGCTGGGCACGTCGATCGAGGACCAGGTCACCGCTGACGAACGCATCCCGCACCTGCTGGATGCGCGCGCGGCGGTGCGATTCATTTCGGCCGAACCGCTGCTGGGGCCGGTGAACCTCCTGATTGGCCACGCCCGCCCGATCCCGCCTGACATCGTGAACGACGCGGGGATTGTCTGGTACATGGGCGCGCGGCTGGACTGGGTGATCGTCGGTGGTGAATCAGGTCCGCGCGCGCGGCCGATGGAGATGGCCTGGATGCGATCGATCGTCGAACAGTGTCTGGGCACCGGTGTGCCGGTATTCGTGAAGCAGTTGGGGTCGTTCCCGGTCGACGTCGCTGACAATGCCTGGCCCTACCCGATCACCGAATCGCACGGGCGCGACATGTCCGAATGGCCCGACGATCTGCGCGTGCGGATGGTCCCGTCGTGAGTCGTCTCTATGTGGCGTCATCGTGGCGAAACGAACGCTATCCCGCTGTGGTCGGGGCGCTGCGCGATGCTGGCATCCCCATCTATGACTTCCGAACACCACGCCCCAACGATCGGGGCTTTCACTGGACCGACGTCTGGCAGGACATCCGCGCCGATGGCGATTGGCGGCGGGACGCGCAGGCCGCCGACATCATGCAGATGCTGGAGCATCCGATCGCCCAGGCCGGTTTCGATTCGGATATGTCCGCGCTGCGTGGCGCGGTCGCCGCCCTAATGGTGATGCCGTGTGGCAGGGCAGCGCATCTTGAGTTGGGATACGCCGTGGGTGCAGGTCTGCCGACCGCGATCCTACTGCCAACGGGAACAGTCATGGAGCCTGAACTGGTGTGGCGCATGGCCGGGCTAATCACATATCGGCTTGACCGGATCGTCGCGTGGGCACGCAGGGCGGTGTTCCCCTGATGGCACCGGACCAGCGCGCCCACCCCGCCCCGTGGAGCGCCGGGCCGATGTGGAAATCAACGCCGACGCCGTGGGTCGTGCGCGATCGCTATGGCCGGGTGTTCGCCACGGTGGACGACGAACGGACGGCGCGCGCGATCGCCGAATGGGGATCGACCACGATGCCAACGATCGGGGTGCCCTGATGCCCTGGGTATTCATCACCGACAAACTACACGAGAACGAAAAGATCATCGGCGCATCGGGCGACGTCGTGAAACTGTGGCTGCTGTCGTTGTCCTGGGCGAACGACATGCTGACCGATGGCCACATCCCACCGTCGCGCGCGCCGATGCTGGCAGGCTGGGCACCCGGTCGGCCGCGTGATGTCATCACCGGGATCGTGCGTGCACGGCTCTGGCACCATGCCGATCGACCCTGTCGCACCTGCGTGGCGCAGCGTGAGGAAAAGAAGGCCGATCCCCTGCCTGCTGAGGGCTACGTGATCCATCATTATTTCGACTACCAGCGCCCCCGCTGGGTGGTGGTCGCGGATCGCGAACGGATGCGTCGCCTGGGCTCCGCTGGTGGGTATGCCAAGGCGGCGCGGGATGCTAGCGGTACGCCACAGCGCGACGCCATGGCACCAGGCCATAGCGACACGCCATACCGTGACGCTATAGCGCCACGCCATGGCGCCACGCCACAGCGCAGCGCCATGGCCCGTACCCCCGTAGCCCCCGTACCCGATGCGAATAGCATCCGTACCCCCGTACCAGGCGCGCAGACCCCTGACCCCGCCACCCCCACCACCCCTGCAGGCACGGGGTCTAACGACCCTGGGGCTACGGGCCTGACCCACATCGGTGTGGCCATGCGACGGGGGCGTAGATGAACAGCCTGGACTGGGACGCCATGATGGATCGTGCGCGTGTGCTGCACCCTGAGCGATTCGCACCTGATGGCACGCCACTGATGAACGTACGTCAGGGCGGGCGGACCTGGGCCGAACGATTGGCGACATGGCATCGACGCAACGATCCCGAACCGCACGTGCCTGATGAGGACGCGCCTGTTTCGCACCCTACCCCGGAGATTCCGTTGTGATCGCGCGTGTGGTGCGTCGCCTGACCCACCCCGGCCTCGATTCCCAGTCGCGGGCCACGTCGTTTGGGAGGCCAAGGTCGCCTACATATCCCGAGTTTCGGCCAAGTGACGTAACCCCACAGGTACCGGACGCGTCGCGGTACCCCACGTCACCGCGAATCCGTCGTCTGCGGCTCACCGCGCGCGAAATGCTGACGATGGACATGGGCGACTGGATCGTGGCCGACGAACTCACCAGGGCCGGGCTGCTTCGCACGAACGTGCGGCGTTGGGACGATCCGATCACCGGTGACATCTGGTTCGAGTGGGACGTCCGATGCGACTGATGGTGCACCTGAACCGCGGGATCATCGGCGCGCTCAATGCGTGCGGGTACACGACGCTGCACGAGATGGCGCCGGGCGATCTGCGCGACGGCATCGACCTTCTTCGCGCCTGGGCCGCCGACATGACCGACGAACTGCGGCGCCGCGGGATCGACACCGATGGCAACACCACCGCGGTCCCCCCGGTACGCGAACACGGCAACGGGTTCCCGCCATGAGACGCCGTGAATTCATCGCGCGCCTCCTGGCCGCCGCCGCGGTGTCCGCCCTGCCGTTGGTGCCGCGGCGACCGGATCGCCTGGCGTCGTCGTTGGGCCTGTGGGTGCGCGCGTCTGGCACGCGGCCGCCGACGATGTCGGCCCGGGTGATCGGCGGCCAATCCGTACGCCTAGGTGCCCCGGCTGATGGCACCTGGCATGTGATGTCGATCCGCATCCCTGACGTCCGCACCATCGTCGGGCTGGTTGACGGGGTGCCAACGCCGCTCGAATGGGGTAGGTCCGACGCCGACGTCCAGTTCGTCGTCGATCACAACGACGATCTGACGGTGCGGTTCGGCGGCGGGATCGCCGGGACCGACATCGTCGCCGGGACCGACATCGACGATCTATGGCTGGTCGCACCAGCGAAAGGGGAGGGGACATGGCCACCGCACACAGCGACCTGATCGTGGGGCAGACCTATCGGATCGAGCATCAACGCAAGGGCACGTTCACCGGACGCATCACCGCGGTCCGTGGCACCTGGGTCGACGTCGTGATCGTCGCGGGCGTCGTCGAATACCTGGCGAACGATGACCGCGGCCCGGGCGACAGCGTGGGTTTCACGACATCCCTGGCGACGTTCACACGGCTACCGTCGCCAGAGGAAATGGAGGCAGGCAAATGACCGCGGCCGAACACGACGCACGCGATTACCTAGGCTGGCTCGATCTGCCCGACGGTCGGCACATCGATCTGATGCCGCTGACGTTCGGCCGGGTGCGGCTGGCGGTGTCGACGTCGGCTGACCACACCTGGATCGACGATGTGTACGACTACGAGGACGAAATCAAGGCGCGCCACGCGATGATGTCCTGGGACGGCGTCGGCGAGCCGGATGGGTGGACGCGGGCAGCGACCCCGAACCGCGAGATGCGCGGTTTCCGACGACGCGGCCCGGATGGGGAGGTGGTACGACCATGAGCGAGTATTGGTTACTGATCGTGTTGGGCGTGACCATGGCATCGAGCGCCGCGGGCTACATCCTGGGGTTCGACCGCGGCTATGCGCTGGGCCGGATACACCGGCGCCTGGACGATCTGGCGGACCGGCGATGATGTCGTCACGGGAGCGCCGACGCTGGGTCGCCGTGGGTCGCGTGCTGTGGGCGGCGATCATCTTCACCGCGGCATTCATCGGCGGGATGGTGGGATCGTGCGCGGTCCGCACGCCATGAACGGCACCATGCTGGCCGTCGCGATCCTGCTGGTGGCGATCACGATCGCGGCCGGTGTGTTCCTGGGCAACCTGATCGGCGCAATGGCGCGACTGGCGCCCGCGCTGTGACCGACATCAGCGACCACGTGCGCGCGATCCACGGCCTCCGCAACCCCGACGTCGTCGACGACCCGGACCACCTGGCCGTTGTCGGCATTTTTGGGCCGGATGTGCCACCCCCGCCGATCGACGGCGTCTGTCCCCCCATGCGTGAGCGGCTCCTGCCGGTGTCCCATCGTGTGCAGCGCAACGAAGGTCGGATGACCTGCGTCGCGTGCGGGGAAGCCCTCACCAGTCCCCCGCCGACCACGCCCGTGGTGAAAAAACCTGAAGCGACATTAGGAGAGCAGAAATGAGCATTCGGATTTGTGAAATCAACCTGTGGCCGGATGAGTGTGGGGTTCTGACTGGCCCGACCGAGCACAACCCGACAAGCAAATACGGATTCAAGTGGGGGCCACCCTGCCGCCGTCCCGTCGGCCACCTGGGTCGGCATGATCCCGAGGGCGATACGGACTGTACGTGCGGCTCCGCCCCGGGGTCTCTAAGTGATTTCGACTATGCCTCGGGCTGTCCGACTCACGGAAACAAGGTTGCTGAGGCGTACTTACATGATCGCTAGTGCCGACCGATGCGAGGTGCGAACGTCTGGCGTTGCTTGGACGTACCCACGGTGCAAATACCGATGGGCGGTTCGGGTCACGCTCCGCAACGGTGAGGTAGTGAAGGTGTGTCGCGTCCATCTGCGACCGCTGAATCGTTCAGGCGAGGCGGTCGAAATCACTAGCGGCCCCGCTGATGCGCGATCAGGCGATGCCAAAACGGACCGCCGATGATCGAATTCGTCGTCGGCCTGTTCCTGGGCACCACCGGCGGTGTGCTGCTGGCCGGGCTGCTCGCGTCGTCGTCGAATGCGCAGGACGCGGCGACACTACGCGGCTACCGGATGGCGCTGCGGAACATCCGGCACATGATCGGCGCCGGTGGTCCGATCGACGCGGCCGCGGCCAACCGCATGGCGCATTACATCGACCGGCACGTGCTCGACGAGGACCAGGGGTGAGGTACATCGTCGGCATGGCCATCGGTGTCGCGGCCGCGCTCATGGTCGCGGTGCTGGTCGGGATCGCGATCACCGTCGCGATCCTAGGGCCGATGCCCCAGTGATGCGGCGGCTGCTGTTCCTACCGGCGATCGCGCTCTGGATCGCCGCGGCCGTGTGCCGGGCTGCACGGTGGCTGGATCGCCAGGACGGCACCGATGGCACGCCCGCGGTAATCGTGGCCTGCTACGTGGCCCTGGGCGTCTACGTTGCGTTCGTGGCCTGGGCCTACATCACCGACACCCAATGGACCCTGGGATGGCGGCGGTGAATGCCGAAACGGCCGTATCGCTACGGTCTGGGGTGGTCGACGCGGGTGTGTCCGTACTGCCTACGGGTCTACCGGCCACGGGCCGCGCGCCAGCGCGCGTGCCTCGACTGTCTCTATCGCGCCGACCGCGATTACATGGCGCGGTGGCGGTCGCGACGTCGTGAAAATGCTGGCCGTTGACCAGGGATCGGTGTCGTGCGGCCTGGCGTTCTTCGAGGACGCCGAACTGATCGACCTGCGCAACGCCACCGGCGGGTCGGGGCCGTGGGCGGAACGGATGGCGCGCATCGCCATCCAGATACGCAACCTGGCCGCGGCATCGCCCGACTGGTCACCGGACATCGTCGCCGTCGAGGACGTGGTGCTTCACAGCGGCTGGATGACCCGCCACGATCGGACCCCGCCGGGCGCGGCCGCGGGTGTGGACCCAAAACTCCTACCGGCCGCCGATGGCCGTGGTGGCGGCCCCGGGCCGATGACGCTCAAGGTCATGTCGGAAACCCGCGGCTATCTGCGCGTCGTGTTCGCGACCACCTGGCCCGCGGCGAAATGGCGCAACGTCCACCCGTCCCGGGTGCGCGGTGCCGTCGGTGCCGGGCGCGGCCGCGCCGCGGCGAAACGTCAGAACCGGCTGGCGCTGCAGGCATTCGGCCACTGGCCGGGTCCGGCGACTGAGGACATGTGCGACGCGTTCGTCATCGGGCTGGCCGCGATGAACGATATGCAGGCCGAACGCTGGGCGGGGCTGGCGCGGTGAGGGTCAGGATCGTCCGCGGGCCGCACCGCGGCACGATCATTACCGACCACGACGGCGGGCCGTACATCGGCCTGGTCGCGCGCGATCCGCGATCGGCATTCGACCGCGCCCTGGATCGCCTGCGTCGCCGAC
>Ga0065707_10000731_pt1 | contig 12745 bp, 12 predicted proteins | sample SwiRhicommuniRL3_FD_59094 | JGI IMG/M metagenome (GOLD analysis project Ga0065707, IMG submission 59094) | Switchgrass rhizosphere bacterial communities from Rose Lake, Michigan, USA - RL3 v2 (version 2) | ecosystem: Host-associated > Plants > Roots > Rhizosphere > Soil | place: East Lansing... | reverse complement strand
CTGCCGCAAAGCCCTAGACGAAGCCGTGGCCGAGGAGCGCGAAGCCTGCGAGCGGATCGTGGCCGAGATTCGAGACGAGGCCGGCGAAGAACTTGGAAGCAGCGCGTTCGGTCTTGCCTGCGATCTGATTGCGCGCCGCCTCCGGGAGAGAGCCAAGTGAGCAAGGTTGACACTTGGCACGCACTATGCTAGTAAAAGCTAGTGAGGACGGCATGGCCACTCCAGCAGTCTTCAATCCGACCCCGGCGACCATCATCGAGCACCCTGCGTGTGAGAAGTGCGGCGAGTGCCTTGTCTGCGCGGACCCGCATGCCTGCCCGGCCGTCGCGCGCGAGCTAGACCCAGAGCCTAGCGACGCCGCCTAGACGCTGCATCCACGCAGCTACGACACCAGCCGTCCATCCCGCGCTCCCACGCGCACGCGTCGCACATCGGCCCCCGGCAGTTATAGCAGCGGTGTCCCTCGGGCGGATTCTCCCGGCACGACACGCAGACTAGCCGTCCTCGCCTTCCAGCTTCGCGGAGGCTAGCAACTGCAGGAGCCTTGCCCTTACCTTCCAATTTAGCCTCCCCCAGCACCGCGCGGTCTCACGCCTGACACGCCTTTCGCTCCAGCCAGGATGCCTGATATGTAGAAGCTCGTGGAATAGAATCCTCGTGGGATTCATCACGCGCGGGTCTAACCAAACAGTCCTATATCGAGACTCGCCCCACGTGGTTCTGCGACAGTACCGATGAAGAAGCGGCGCGAAGATGATGCGGACGGCCGGCTTCATGTTCCACACTGTCGCTTACCGCAAAGAAGGCAGATGCGCTCGTATAGGTGCCCTTCATGCCCAACAAAGACGACTTCCCATCCAGACCACCGATGCACGCGCCACAAAAACCCGAACCGACGCGGACACAAGTCATCAAAATCGTAGTGCGCCCCAGCCCACGGCATCTAGCGCCACGAGCCCTGAAAGTCGATCATTCCGACGTCGCCGGTCACATGGCTAGCAACTTCGTTTAGCAGGTCAACGTCGCTAAGGCAGCGGGCCTGGAGGATGTTCCAGCACTCCGTGTCGTCGTCCATGAGTGCCCCGCGCCAAACGTCAGGACTGACGTGCATCTTGCCATCCTTGACGCCGAGGAAGTCTGCCAGCGCCTCGAGGGAGTTGCTACCCAGTCGATATCGCTTCCACGCAATCTGACATGGGTCGATGAGTTTCAGCCTCGGCATCACGAGGCCATACTTCAGGGCAACGGTCCTAAGCCATTTGAAGTCGAAGCGCTCTCCGTTGTGCGCATAGGCTAGATGGCAAGTGCCCAAGATACGGAAGCACTCCTCTACTATTTCCTTGTCGTTAGAGCGTAGACCTGACTTCCACGCCTTGCTGTCGCGGTGCCGCAGGTTGAGACGCTTCGGGCCTTCTTTGTCGCCATGAATTAGGAACGAGGCTACGAGCGTCACGCCCCATCCGCGATCGAGGCCCCATGTCTCAAGATCGAAGACGACCTGCCGCAGCGGCGCCCCAGGCCCCGCAGTAAGCACCGGGCTATCTGGGGCCGGCTCGAGTATTAGGGTTGCGTCCTTGATAAGACGACGGCAGAGCGTACAGTGCGTCTTGAAGTTGCCGTCCGTGTCTAGCGCCCCAGGCTTGCGCGGGGGGATGAACTTCTTCTGGCAGCTACGGCATTCTCGCGGCTGGTAGGAGTGCTCTGGGTTTTCCTTGATGAAGCCGTCGAAGTTCTTCTTGGTCATTTGCCATGACCACTGTCGAAGTGATTCCTGACGCCGCCATCGGTGAGAAAGATACCGTGATACTCCTTCAGGTAGATGGCGATGACCCCATAGGACACGGGGTCACTCTGAGCCCTGAGGGACTCAACCTCTTTTTTGATTTCAGGCTTGAGGTCGCAGATTGTGCAACGTCTGCCGCCCTTAGGGCGGGGATTGATTCCCGTCTCTTGGATGAAGTCCTTAAAGGTCCGCTTCGACTTCACCCTATCCGGCGCAGGGCATGTTTAGCCATCCGACGTCTCCTTTCGCTAGGCATCCTCAACGAGGATCTCGTCCCATGCGTAGGCAACCTCGGGCGCGTTTGGTAACGGCGCTTCAACTATTTCAAGTAGGCTAGTCCTTTCGAGTGGTAGGTTCTTGGTTACGTCGATCGAGTCTCTAACGCGGCCCAGGATCACAACCGAATCGTCCATCTCTGTCGGAACGATCGCAATTAGGTTTCCTCCTCCACGGCTCCCTCGGAAGACTTCCTTGTGAAACTGCTCGTAGCTCGCCACGTCAGGGAACAGGATATTCATCTGTAGCGTCCGTTGCGGCGCCGAATTGTGGAGCGCTACGAATGACTCGCCGATATCGGATTCGAGCCGCGTCTGCAGGTCCGCCCACTTCAACGTAGCGCCATAGTTAGGATTGCGCAGCATATCAACCGACTGCCCTGCGACAAGTTCGCCCAGGTACATTTGCTCGGACCCTACCGCATCATCCGGCTTGCCTTCGAGACGCAGGCGCCAGTGCCGATGAATCTCATTCTGAGCGAACAGCGTATAGAAACTGTCCCGCCGTAGCGTCATCGTCTGATACGTTGTCCACGTGGCAGCCAGGTCAGTGCTGTATTCGATGATGGGCGTGATGAACGGTGGGATGTTATGGCCGTGCACCGAGAGCCAGTTGATCGACGGCCACATGGAGATCTGATCGTAATAGCCGTGGTCGCCCGAACTATCGAGGTAGATGCGGAGTCGCACGGAATCTCGAATGCAGATAGCGAGGCTCTCAACGGAGAACGTTATATCTACCGTGCTCCACGATGTACTAGACACGGCAAGCACGGACTCGTCGGAGCTAGTCCATACTTGGTCGGAGCCGCGCAGCCAATGGCCCGTCTCGCGGTTCCTCACTTTCACGTAGCCGAATCCGGTCGTCGCCGGGCTGGAACATGCGGCAGCCGCGAAAAAGTTAAGCTCTTCGCCGCTTCGAACGATGACGTCACGCACAGCAATCGCTTCTCCGCGAACGCTGGCGCCGAAGTCTACCGTAAGCTTGGCGCCGGAGAGGCCCTCATACGCCGCGCTGCCGTCGGGCACTAGAGACCCAATCCCTTGCACCGTCCATAGGTCGGTGTCGTCGGTAGTCTCGAAAGACCCTCCCGGTACGATGTTCAGGTCGAACATGATTGTCGAGTCTGAGCTAGCCAGACCGTAGATTGCCGGCTTCGAACTACGGTTGTCGCTCAGATTGGCGGAGGGGAATAACGCATGCGCGGATGGGGTCATCGTCGGCGTAGTTGCGGTACGCGTCAGATGGTTCAGGTAAGGCCCGGTGATGATTTCGAATGGAATCGCCATCAGATCCTCATCAACACGTCTTCGGTCGGGCAGCTAACGTCTATCGTAACGAAACGGATGTGACCATCGGCATACTCGCTGGTCGAATCAAGGTTCGGCGACGAGCCGAGATAGACGTTGCAGTCAGCGCTCGCTAGATTCTCTGCCCTAAAGGTTGTCGGCGTTCCCTTTACGCCATCCACCCAGATGTCTAGTGCTTGTCCGAACTGATCATGCTCGCTGATGCTCGCCGATGTCCAGCGACAGACTACCTCATAAGCAGTATCCCTCACTATTACGTCGCCGCCGGTCACGAATAGTTCTGCCTGAAAACCTCCGGGAGTCACAAACAGCCAGCGAGCCGCCCCTATTCCAGCGCTCACGTAGAGGCAGCGCAGGAAATAAGCGCCGCCGCTCTCGTCGAAGGCGGCGTCCCAGATGCATTTACGACGACCCGTCTGCAGGTCGTCATGGTCGAACAGTGGAACGTAGGTCAGCTTGACGAAGCCGCGTGTAGGGCTCAGGACACGAACGGCCGAATCATTGACGATGCGCGTGATGTTCGGTACGCGCGTAACCGCGACACCCTTCGTCGGGAGTGGTCCGCGCATGCGCATGAAGCTATCGCTAGAACTAACGTCCTCGATTAACTCCACGCCCTGTATCTGCGAAATCTGCCCGTCGTTGAAGACCGCCGAGAAGTGCCCGACGCGAACCGTGATGTTGACCACGCCACCGGTCGTATCGAAGTTCGGCGTCACGTAGCGCGCGGTGTCGATGACTCCAGACCCAGGCGTCAGCGTTATCGTCTGCACCGAACCCTGCCATGCTCCAGCACTGTCGAGGTAATCGCCCGTGTCTGACCTAGAGATTCGCAAGCCCATTCGGTCAACCGCGCCGCCATCCTTGTAGTAGACCTTGACCGCCATGTATCTGTTCTGCAGCCCGTTCACGGTCTGCGAAACGTAGGACTGCTCGCCGGTCGCATAGGTAGCGATCTGAATCGCACGCCTGAATCCAGTAGCGTCTATGAGCGTGTATAGCTCCCATCCGACGCCAATCGCCGCACCCGTCGTCGTCTTCGTCCAACTCGTGAACGTATCCCCAGGGCCGCCTTCGCTAAACGTCGAGTTAAGAAGGTGATTCGTATCTCCGCCTCCCTGACAGAGCAGCCCGAACGAATCCACGATCGGGTTATCCGCCATCACCTCTTGGAAGGCGTCGTCGCCGGGCGGCCTGACTCCATAGCCTACCTGAGCGCGAAGCGTCTCCCATCCGCCAGCGCGATCGATGATAGCGATTCCGTTTAGGGCATCTGTCATACCGAGCGTCGTCTGCAGTGGCGACCACCAAGAGGAATACGACTCTCGCAGGTCTACGCACTTCACCGATATCTTCGGCGGCGACAGCGGGTCGTAGACCTCGACCACGTAGAGCGGGACCAGGCGCCAGTTATCGTAGCGATCCGTGCCGGTCGCCGTCTCTGGAATCAAATCATGCGACGCCCAAATCTGATCACCCGGCTCAAGATGCGCGTAGTGCGGCGGTAGGTCGAAGGAGACGTATTTAACAGGCTTGCGCCTAAGCCGCAATAGAGTAGAGGCCGCGCTGCGTACAGAATCGGTTACGTATGCGTAGGGACGCGCGATGAGGAGGTTATCCGTTACGGTGATGTTCTCGTCGAGCGTCTTGAAAAAGGCAGTCACGTCAATCGATGTCCAAGCGATAGGTGACTTGCAGCGTGTCGGCGCTGACAACGGTGATAGGAGTGAAGGTCTGCCGACAGAGCATGGTCCCCGACGAGGTAGTTACCGCGTTAAAGATGGCGGCCTCGCTGATATCGTAGGATGACGACGTGGTGAACGTGAACGTCTTTACCAACTGGGCCGTATCGTCGGCCACGTCAGTCGTGACCCTACTGGCCGTAGCGAGCGCCCGCGCGGCGCCACCAGTCGTCAACTCGGCATAGAGAGAGATGTCAGTAGTCGCCGCGCTTTGCGTGTCGGTGCCTATTGCGATGTAGGTGAACGGCGCAGTAGAGCCGAAGACGATGAATCCAGCTACTTCGGCGAAACCGCCGTTGACGATTAGGTTGCTGAAGTCGCGGTCATCAAGCTTGGCTCCATCGCGGAAATGCTCGAAATGAAAATGGCCCGTGAGTTTCACGATTGCCTCGACGGCGCCCAGAACATCGCGAGCGATGTGTCCTGAAGCTCGCCCGTACTTGGGTCCTCGATATCCAGGGTGCGCAGGAACTTGTGGTCTACCGAATCGCGCAGGTACTGAATGCTGATCTTCCCCGTGATGTCCATTGGGTCGGTGTTGTAACGGAACACGGTGCCGATGGTGTCCTCGCGCCTAATCAATTCAGGCGAGCCAGGCCAGTATCCAGGCCACTCAGCAGTTAGCGTCCGCATTTCTATTTGCCCGTCCGTGTTCCAAAACGGTCGAAACATAGGGAACGAGTCGCACCATTCCACGAGCCAAGCCATCGCGGTTTTTTGTTCGTCCATGAAGCGCGAGCCTTCTAGACCATGATTGTCCGCGAAGGTTGCCGCCGCGTCCCACGATACCGAATCAAGCAGCGGCGACGTCAGACCATACGAGATATATCCGCGCGAGCGGTTGAAGGCGTAGTTAACGAGGAAGTGCCGCAGTTGAACCACCGGATTCGTTATGGCTTCGCTACCGTTGAATATCGACGGGCGCGGCTCTCCGTAGCCGTAGACGTCGGCCGTCACAACCTTGTCCGTGCTAGGGAAGTTGAGAAATTCGATCATCGTGAAGACCTTCCCGCCAGCGAGAGAGCCATAGACTTTTTCGTAGTCGTTGCCACCAGCCCCAGGAGCCGTCCATGCCTGCTTGACCGTCGTGCTGCTGTCCGACACGTAAACATCCTTGATGTAGGACGCGAACGATATATTTGGTGAGAACCAGTTACTCGTCGTATCACGCCAGACTGGCACCGTCGGGACCATCCCGTGCTTTAGCTCGAGCGTATCGCTATCATGCTTGCCGTAAATGTGCGGCGCATACTTCCCTTCGAAAGCCGGGTCCATGTGAAACCACTCGCTGCGAAGATAGGTCCACGCCGGGAAGTTAGCGCGTAGGTTACGCTCGTCCGTTTTCAGGTTCAGCTTGACCTGATTCGTCTGAAACTCCCACGAGTCGAGCAGCCCCGTGAAACGGGTATCGTAATCATCGTCTGATCCAGGCACGACGCGGATTATTTGCGCTGGGCTATTCCTGTTGTTGCTATTGATGAGCGCGTTGCGCACGCGGTTATCTGGGTCGGCCACCGTAACCGACGTCGAGAGTCCAGAGAGGCCTGCCGCGCGAAGCTCGATCGTCTGGCGGACGCCGCTCCATCCGCCCTTGATAACGCATGGGTCATAGGATGAGAACCGCGCCTTGACCGCCTTGTCGGAGACGAGTAGCGCGTAGACTAGTTGGCCGTCGCCACGGTCATAGGTCGGATAGTTGAGGTAGATTTCGCAGACCACGGCCAAGTCGTTCGAGGGCATCGCGCCCGCTATGGCGGCGTACTCGCCCGCGAAGCTCACCTGTGGCCGCCCTCGCGCAGGATCTGTTGGAAGAGAGGATTGCTGATTACCTGCCGCACGAAGTTCTCAATCTGGTTCTGCGATAGCTGCTCGCGCGACTCGTTCGACTGCAACGGATCGACCATGAACGTCGGATGGAAACTAATGTTTGAACTGCCGCGACCAGTTATTCCGCCGGCCTCGAATCCCGATCCGCCAGCCGGACCTCTGGTGCGGCTCATGCTTGAAAGCTGCTGTTCGGTGACTACGGCCTCGCGACCATGGAGGATTGCAGGCGTGCCGGCGCCGAAGTCCTGTACACCATACGAGCCGCCAGCGAAATGGCGAAGCTCGCGCTCGACGTATGGGACGCTCGGCGGCGCGGTGAATATGTCTTCTCCACGTCCAGTTATCCCGCCGCCCTCGGCCCCCGATCCGCCGAAGCCTCCACCGGTCCCGGTAGCGCCCCCGCTCGGCGTATAGCCGCCACCGGCAAGGATGTTCCGAATGTCCACGAGCACCGAAAGCTGGTCGCCCTGGATGATGACGCCTTCCGCCTGCGCGCCCGAGATTAGCTCCTGCGCGAGTCCAGAGATTTCCTGGCCGCTCTGAATCGAAGCGTTCTTGATGTCCGACAGCAAGCCGCCGATAGACTGGTAGGCTTCCTTATCCGTGGCGCCTGCGTTTTTGGCTTGGTCGAACGTCTGCTTAGCGACGTCCGCAGATGCGGTCAAGATGCCCGTGTCCATGTAGCCGGCGTTGCCAAGCCCGGTGATGACCTGCGACGTCGCTGCGGCAGCGCTAGAGGCCGCCTGGAATTCCTTGTTCTTGCCCAACTCCACCTGACGGCCGATGCTCTGCAGCGCCTCAGGGATGGCGAGCCCGGCCTTCGTGATCTGCTGCATTAGCTGATCGTAGGCAGGACCGAGAGCGGCCGACGCCGCGACGATGCCCTGCTCGGCCGCTATCGCGTTGAACGTCGCCGCGAGCAGCGCGCCGCTTGAGCCAGCCTTGGCAGCGGTATCGGCTGGCAGTACGTCGAGCAGTTTCTTGACGCCATCCACGGCCGAGGCAAGCTGCCCGCCGATGAATTCCTTCATCTCCGGAGTGACTTGCCCTAGTTCGCGCGCGCGCTGGATCAGGCCGACCAGCGCCTTGTCGCCGATGTTTCCAGACTTCAGCGCAGCATCGGCTACCTGATTGAAGGCATTGCCAAGCTCAGCTAGGCCTTGCGCGGCAGGAACACTGCCCGCCGCGATCGCGTTCATCAGGTCATTGATCTTGCCGGTGAATTCGCGCGGGTCTTTCCCGGACTCGCCTATGATCTTGCTGACGTCGAGCAACTCAGCTAGCGAGCGGCTCACTCCGGTAGACTTAGCGATCTGCTCGATCTCCTTGGCGAGTCCTTCAGAGATGGAGACGCCCCAGGATTTGCCGACGTCGTTCATGATCTTTTTGAATTCGGGCTTATGGAAGATACCGACGATGCTCTTGACCACGCCAACGACGCCAGTCACTGCACCGATTCCGCCGCTGATCATGCCCAGGATATCGCCCTTGGCCGCTGCGACGCCGAACGCCTGAACGCCCGAGACGATGCCCTGGATAGAATTCACGGCGCCCTGCGCGCCCGAGATAATGCGCCCAAACATCGAATCCGCGCTGCCGCCTAGCATGGTGAACAGGTCGCCTATCTGACCGAGAATCGTGGCGACACCCGCGAGCTTGTTTTGAATTTCGGCGTACTTCTCGGCGGCATCGGCGGCCCTGAGCGTGCTCTGCTCGATTCTCCCCCACTCGGCGATCTGAGCCTCCAGCGCAGCCCGCTGCGCTGGGTCCGTGGTCCTTTCAAGCTGCCTGTTGATGTTGGCAATCACGGTATCGGTATGGGCAACGATCATCGCGCGTCGAATGTCGTACTCCTGGCGCATCGACAGCGTGCCGGCCTGCAACTGCCCTCGCATGATGTCTTCTTTGCCCCTGGCGATGAAGACCTCGGCTTGCGCAAACTCCCTAGCGAGCCGCTCTTCTTCGTGCTTCTGGTCTACGACCAACTTCATCTGATCCTTGACGTGCTTCTCTGCCTCCTTGAATTGGTCGTCCATGATCTTCTTGCCCAGAATAGCGGCCGACGTGCGCGCCTTCTGGAGCAAGTTGGCGATCGTCTCTTGTCGCTTCGCTTCGGCATCCACGGCCCTCTGCGCGAGCTTCTCTTCCTCGGCATGGTGCTCCATGCTCTGCTTCTGAAGCTCGTCGTAATAGGCGCTCGGGCCTGCGATATCCAATGTTGGGGCCGAGAAGATTCCGGAAGTCTGCGGCTTAACTCCCGGCAACTCGCTCCCTGGGATGAGGCCTCCCATCTGCAAGGCGGTTTCCGTAAGACTCCGAATCTGCGTCCCGGCCTTAGCCCCGATACCGGCCGGGTTGATGGCACCAGTAAGCAATCCGAAAAACCAACTGATCCCGGCTCGGTTGTCTTGAATTGCTTTTGCTAGATCGCGGATGCCGTTTCCAATATCGCGGATAGTCGCGATAACCTCCGGTGAGGCCGCGACCGCGCCTAGCTGCGTCTGAAGCTCGGCCCATGCCGTCTTGGAAGCATCTAGCGCCGCGTCCACTTCGCGCAACGCATCCTTCTGATCCTCGGTCAGGTTGATGAAGCGATCGCCTGCATTCAGATATGCTTCTAGAGCGGGCAATACCTCGGCGAACGAGCGCCCGAATAGCTTCATCGCCAGAGCGTTGCGCTCCGTGACGTCTGTCATGGAGAGCAACTGACTCCCGACAGTCCTCAGCATCTCCTCCGGGCTAGATTCCTTTAGCTCGCGAAGGGAGAGACCCATCTGGGCAAACACTGCACTATTGCCGGCTACCGCCCGCTCAAGCTTGGTAACAGCACCCGTCATCGTGTTGACGCTGACGTCGGTTTCCCTAGCTGCCTTGCCAAGCGTTTCGAGCGCCGTCGTAGATAGCCCCGTCGCTAGCGCCATCTTGTCGAGCTTCTCGACGTACTCAGATGCCGCCGCGATCACATCGAAGAGTTGCTTGCCGACACCAAGGACGGCAGCGCCAAAGGCTAACGCAGCACCGGAAGCGATGCTTAGCGCCACGCCAGTCTGCGCGATCTTGGCGCTGTATTCCTCGTAACGGGAAGTAAGATTCCCGATTAAGCCGCTGTTCTTTTCAAACTCAGAATTGAGCTTTAGCGCTTCATCATGCATGCCGCTCATTGCCACGGCGGCGCGCTGATTACTCTCGGTCCATTGCTCCGTGGCCTTGGCGGCCTGCTCGGCGCCCTTAGCGGCTCCCTCGAAGGCCGCTATCATCTTTACACGCTGATCCTCGGTCGCGTTCGCTAGAGCAATGATCTGCTCTTGGGTAAGCTTCAGGGCGCTTACGATTTTATTGGCGCCCTTCTCCGCTTCAGAGGTGTCAAACTCTAGGGTTGCTTTGACGGCGCCGAGGTTGACGTCACCCATCTATGCTCTCCGCGCCGCCGCGCGCGCAGCCTGCGTTGGCTTCGACGGCTCCTCTGGCATGTAGCCGGGAGGCGGATACGATTCGAGGAAGTGCGCGAAGCTCGTATGCTCGAAGGCGCCGAACGTGCACGCGATGATGTAGGTACTCCAGGCCGTGAGCAAGCACTGCCGATTCCAGAGCATGCGCTGCCCGCGCATCATCTCGAATATCTCGGCTGGCTGATACTTGCTTGCCTGCTTCGGGGGGATCTGAAGCTCCGCAATGGCGTCGTCTAGCCATCGGTCAAGTTGCCTCAGCGAGACTAGCCCGTCCGCTTTATGGGCTCGACCTTTGCCGGTCCCTCCCCGGCCTGAGCTTTTCCCTCGTCTTCCTCGTCGTCATCCTTTGCGAGGGGAGGATTCCATCCGAGGATACCGGACGCGAGCAGACCAACGATAGCCTGCGACAGCGGGACGTAGATCGCCCCGCCCTTCTCTACGGCATCCTGCAGCCACTTCGAGACGACTTCCTCGGTGACCTTCGGGCCGCTATGCCGCAGCCCATAGAAGATGAGCGCTTCTTGCGCTTCAAGCCGACCGCCGAGCGTCGGCTTGCCATCCTGATTGATAGGGAAGGCCTTCTCGTATACGAATGTCTTGATGTCGCAGTCAAAGCGCGCTTCGATATCAACGCGCTCCTGGCGGGTGTAGCGGAGGAGACGACTCTTTCCCGCAAGCTCTACAAAATACTCCTTAGCCATCGCTCGGGGTCCTTTCTGGATTAGGCGAGCGCTATCGCGAACGTCGAGAACTTGACGAATTTCACCTTGATTGTGGCGACCTCTCCTGGTTTCTCGTCAAGCACGTTGACATCCCCGTCGATGATCGCGTTGAGGGTGTACTGCGGATTGTCGGTCGTCGTGATCGTGTCGTGCTTGCGCACCACCACGTCAAAGCCGGATGCCTGCCACAGGAGGTTGACGAGCGCGTTAGATGCGAGGCTGCCGCTTGAAGCGTTGTCGAGGTAGCTCGTCGCCGTGTTCGCCAGCGATGCGAGCAGCCGACCCGTAGTCGTCCCGCCGTTGGCCGAGCTTCTATACAGGTTTTTGCCAGTGGCAAACGAATAGCTGCTCGCCGGAATCAGCGTGAGCGCAACCTGACTGTTGCTCGAGGCCGCCGTCACTGTCACCGAGGCATAGGTGCTAGGCGCTGTTTCGAAGGCAGGGAACGTGTAGGTCAGCCAGTAGCGATACGCCCCCGCAATCAAGTTGCCAGTCGAGGCAACGAGCGACGCGGTAGGCGACGACAGCGGAAACAACAGGTTCGGCGTGTTCTGACTGAGCAAGTGCTGACGTAGCGTGTTCTCAACCGAGCCCGTGGAGTGGTCGTTGAGGAACGTAGCTTCGATCGAAGCGAGGCCCATGCCAGCGCGGAAGCGGCGCGACGTGTCGCCGAACGCCGTGACGTCGCGGCTTTCCTGCCCGTCGTTCAACGTGATCTGGACGCAGTGGTCCGATAGGTCAGTGCCTGATACAGAGATGAAACCGTCCCACGAAACCTGAATCGCCACCGGCGAACCTCCTACGAGGAACTGGTGTAGATGTTGAACGAGCTATAGGGCATGAACTTCACCTTAAGCTGGCTCACCTCGCCCGGCTTCTCGTCCAGCGCGTTAACGTCGCCGTCGATGATAGCCGTCAGGCTGTACTCGGGGTTATTCACGTTGCGCGCGGAGTTGTCCTTGCGCACGGTGACATCGAAGCCGGTCGAAAACAGGCTCACCAGAGACGTGAGCGTCTGCGAGATAGAGCCCGAAGCGGTGTCGCCCCAGAACGTAGCTTCGACCGATGCAGTGCCGAGGCCTGCGCGGAAGCGCCTGGACGTGTCGCCCATAGCGGTAACGTCGCGGCTCTCCTGCCCGTCGTTGACGACCACGCCAACGCAGTGGTTAGAGACATCCACGCCGTTGATCGTTATGGCCGCGTTGTAACTGACGATGATCGCCATTTAGTTCTCCTTCTTCATCCTCGAACCTTCATCGTCTCGAAGTTGATCGAGAAATGATGTAGGCCATTCTCGTCGTCTGGCGGAAAGCTTATCGGTGGCTGTAGCGCGCGCACGTGTAGATAGCGCGTCCCGCTCGAGCCGCTTAGCGTCGTTTCGCTCAGGTAGTCCAACGACTGATAGATGCTCTCTGCTAGGGCGCGCGTCTCCTCGAATTCGGTGAGCCCACCGTATACCGCCACGTTGAAGCGCGATATCTCCGCGACCGGAGCCCCGAGGCTCGGACCCATCGACCGCAATGGCGACCGCCCACCATACTCGGTAATCATGACTTGCTGAATCGAGGACGATGCAGTCTCCGGGATCGGCAGCTTCCAAAGGTTGACGCCGATCGTGAGCCCGCCGACTGCGGTG
>Ga0065707_10000766_pt1 | contig 12749 bp, 13 predicted proteins | sample SwiRhicommuniRL3_FD_59094 | JGI IMG/M metagenome (GOLD analysis project Ga0065707, IMG submission 59094) | Switchgrass rhizosphere bacterial communities from Rose Lake, Michigan, USA - RL3 v2 (version 2) | ecosystem: Host-associated > Plants > Roots > Rhizosphere > Soil | place: East Lansing... | reverse complement strand
GATATCATATCACCGACGCCGAGCAACCGCTTGCGCGCGGAAATCTGCGCAGCCTTGCCGAACTGCGTCGCACCGCCGGCATCGCCATCGCCGTTCAGGAAAGCGTCAGCTCGCCGGAGGACGCACTGGCGGTGCTCGAAGAGCAAGCGGCCGATTTGCTCAAAATCAAGCTCACTCACATCGGTGGGTTCGAGCGCGCGCGCGAAGTCGCGGCCGTCGTGGGCGCCAAGGGGCTTCCCGTGGTCATCGGCCAAGGCAGCGCCTGCACGCCGATCCTTTCGGCAGCCGAGATGCATCTTCATTGCGCACTCAAGAACGCCCAACCCGGCGGCGAGATGACCGGCTTTCTGCGCCTCGGCGAGCAGGATGTTTTCAGCTCGATTCCGGTGAATCACGGAAAAGCCTCTCCACCCATGACCGCGGGACACGGCATCGCGGTCGACAAAGAAAAGCTCCAGCGTTTGCGCCGGTCAGCGTAGCTGCCCTCGTGCGCGCACTCGTCTGCAACGCTGCCAATCTGCTTCGCGGGTTTTGCTTAACTTATGGGTGCGCGGAGATTGCGATCGACGCGGAAGGCAGTGCTGGTTAGCGAGCCTACAGGTCATTACCCGCATAAGACAAATTGAAACTCTTATTAACAAGCGGAAAATCGGGCACGATGTTTTTCAGAATCGCGTAGTTGAGCGCGGGCCAATTGGCAAATGACGGATCCTTGATCTTGACCCGCCGAAGCGTTTTGTTTTTACCTCCGACCACCCAGTGCCAAATCGGGCCACGCCAGCCTTCCACCAAACCGAACGCGTCTTCCCCTTCGGGCAGAGACTCCAACGAAACAGAGAGGCTGCCCCCGGGCAATTTTTCGAGCGCCAAGTGGATCAATCGCACCGCCTCGCGCGCTTCTTCTACCCGCACCATCATTCGCGCCCACACGTCTCCGTCGCCATGGACGACGACGCGTGGCGTCAATGCTGCGTAGGCTGCGAAGGGATGGTCGCGCCGCGCATCCCGGTCAATGCCGCTGGCACGGGCCGGAACGCCGACCACTTGCATGTCGCGCGCGGTCGGCCGGCTCAAACGCCCGGTGCCGTGCAAGCGATCAAGCACGAAGCCGTTGCTGGTCGCGATCTCAACGATTTGATTGAAATCGGCAATGATGCGCGCAACGGAACCGTGCGCGTCGGCAATCTGCTCCGCGCCGAATTCTCGCGTCACTCCACCCGGAACCAGGGAATCCCGCAGGAGCCTGTGTCCGAACAGACGCGCGTTCAAGCGCAGAAGATCTTCGCGCAAGCGCAGAGTGTGCGCATGGGCGACCGCAAATCCCGTATCCGTGCAAATGGCCCCGACGTCGGCGACATGATTGTATAGCCGTTCGAGCTCGAGCAGCACGGTTCGCAGATAGGCCGCGCGCGGCGGAATGGTTGTGTTGGCGAGTGCTTCCACCGCCTGGCAAAAAGCGAGCGTGTGAGCCACGCTCGAGTCGCCGGAAATCCGTTCGGCCAATTTGAGACCCTGGTTGAGTGTCGCCGATTCGAAAAGCTTCTCGATCCCTTTATGGACGAAATACATGCGCGATTCGAGATTGATAATGGTTTCGCCTTCGACGCTGAAGCGAAAATGACCGGGCTCGATGATGCCCGCATGCACCGGGCCGACCGTGATTTCGTACAGGCCCTCGCCTTCGACGCGGCGGAACGGATAGGGTTCGCCGTCGTCGACAAAATCTTTCCGAGGAACGGCGTCTTTCAGCAAGGGATGGTAATTGCCGGGCCAAAATTGGTGCAGGGGCAAACGGCGCAAATCGGGATGACCGGTGGGCACAAGTCCAAACAGGTCATGAATTTCGCGCTCAAAACGGCTCGCGAGATACCATCGGGTCGCGAGTGACGGGAAGGTTCGATCTTCTACGGGCACGCTGACCGAGGCAACGACGAAACCGGAGCCGTCTTCCATCTCGAAAACATAGCGCAGCGTGAAGGCGCCCTGTTCGAGCCGCGTGTCCTCAGCGACGATAAGCTCAGGACGGGCGCAAAATTCACTGCGCAGGTGATCGGCGAACGCCGTGAGGCTCTCGCGCGGCACGCCGACGCGCAGCTCGCGCGAGCCGCGCGCTTCGATATCGGTCAAATTCAAATCGGCCGCAGCCAGGCGCCGCCTGAGTTCCGTCAAATCGCCCATCTAGTTTCCCAGCACTTTCAATACCTGCTGCAGCGCGGCGACCAACGGCGGCGGCAGGGTGAGCCCGAGCACGAGCAAAAGCCCGAAATTCGCCGCGAGGGGAGCGAGCCACAGGCGTAGCACATCGCCGCGCGGCAGATCAGCCGGCGGCTCGCCGTACAACATTCGATTCACGCTCGCCAACATGCCGCCGAAGACAACCACGAGCAAGATCACCGCAGTTCCCGCCGCCCACGGATGGCTCTCCAGGCCTGCGCGAAAGATAATGAACTCGCTGATAAACGGCGCAAACGGCGGCAGGCCGATTAATGCAAAGGTGCCGGCGAGAAAAAGCGCGCCGGTCCACGGCGCGGCATGCAAGAGCCCGCGCACCTCGCGGATTTCCGCGCTGTGATACTTAAGAAGAATGTTGCCCGAGAGTATGAAAAGTAATGATTTTGACAGCGCATGATTGACGACATGCAAAAGCGCGCCGAACACGCCCAAATAACCGCCGAAGCCCAAACCGAGGCAAATGATGCCCATATGTTCGACGCTGGAATAGGCGAGCATCCGTTTGTAATTGCGTTGCCGCACCAGGAAGGCCGCCGCGACCAGCAGCGATAACAGGCCCGCTCCGATCAACAAGCGGGCGGCGAATGCCTGGCCGGCCGACGCATCAACCACGGCTTTGAAGCGCATCATTGCGTACAGGCCGACATTGAGTAATACACCCGACATGAGAGCGCTGATCGGCGCGGGCGCCTCGCTGTGCGCGTCGGGCAGCCAGGTGTGCATCGGCGCAAGCCCCGCCTTGGTTCCGTAACCGATGATGATAAAGACAAACGCCAGCCGTACCACGTCCGGATTGAGCGACGTCGCGGCGGCGCGCAGCGCGCTCCAGTTTACCGAGATTTCGCCGGCCTTTGCCGCGCCCGCGTAGTACAGCAGCGCGGTGCCGATGAAGGCCAGGGCGATCCCCACGGACGACAAAATCAAATACTTGTAGGCTGCTTCGAGGGACGTTCGCGTGTGGCGCAAATTGACCAGAAAGACCGTCGCCAGGGTCGTCCCTTCGACGGCGATCCACATGACGCCAAGATTGTCCGTCGTTACCGCGACCAGCATGGTGAAAATAAAGAGCTGAAAGAGCGTGAAAAACAGTCGGACGCGGGACAGATGCGCGTCGTCGAGTTCGNAACGGATGTAGCCGACCGCATAGAACGACGCGATCGCNCTTAGAAATGCAATGATGGCGACCATCANCGCCGACAGCGCGTCGGCGCGAAGTAAATCGCCGGCCGCGGTGAGCACNTGACCGTTCCACACTTCGATTGCGATCGCCGCCGCCGCGCTCAGCGTCGCCATTCCCGCCGCGGCGTGCAACAGCTCCATCAGCGCGCGCCGGCGCGCGATGGCAATCAGCCCGCTCGCCGCGAGCGGAATCAAGAGCAGACCGAGCAGCATCATTCTTTCAGCTTTCCCAATTCGCCGACGTCGATGGAGTCGAAATTATCCTTGATGTGATAGACAAAGACTTCCAAGATGAGCACCGCGACCAGCACGTCGAGAAAAACCCCTATCTCGACGATGAACGGCACGCCGTATGTCGCCAACAGCGCAAGCAAGAAGATGCCGTTTTCCAGCATGAGAAATCCGAGAATCTGGGTCACCGCCCGGCGGCGATTGACCATGATGAAGAAACCAATCAGGACACCGGCAAACGCCAGCGGAATCGCGTCCGCCGTGGGCAAGGGATTCGAAGCGGCGATGGGGGTCATCACATAGAACGCCAGAATCGTAAGGATCCCGCAGATAATGAGCGCCGGCGTGGTGCCCAGATAGGGCGCCGCAACTCGCGCCAGGCCGATCTTGGCGACGGCGCGATTCAGCACGCGAGGAATCATGATGCCTTTGACGACAAGAAGCGCAACGCTGACGCCGAATAGTTCGAGACTGCCGGCGTAAATCGAAATCAGCGCGGCGAGCAGGGCAAGCACGAACGATTGCAACGCGAACATGCGCACCTGCCCCTCCAGACTCGTTCGTATAATTAACAAGATGGTCAAGCCGAGCGCGGCAAACGCCAGCAGATTGACTGCTTTGGACAGCACTTCAGCGGTCATAGCCATTCCCAATCATCGAATAAAAAAGGCCGTCACGACGGCCAACAACGCCACCGTAAACGATCCGGCCAAAAGCTCGGGCACACGGAAAAGACGCAGCTTGGCCACTGATGTTTCGACCAACGCAATGGCGGCGGCGAACAGCGCGAGTTTGACGGCGAGCGCAAAAAAAGCGCCCAACAGGGCGACCGGCGTGTTCGTGAGCGCGACGCCCCAGGGGAAAAACAGATTCGCCAACAACGTCAAGAACAAAAACAATTTCATCCCGGCCGCCCATTCCACCAGCGCCAGATAACGGCCTGAATATTCCAGAATCATCGCTTCGTGGATCATCGTGAGTTCGAGATGAGTGGCGGGATTGTCCACGGGCAATCGCCCGTTCTCCGCCAGCGCCACGATGAAAAACGCGAAGAACGCGAGCAAATGACCTGCGTTCAACATCAGGAGCGGCTCGGCGGCAAAACGCGTGATGATGCCATCGAGACTGGTCGTGCCGGCGCGCAAAGCGATGCCAAAAATCGCGATCAACACGGTCGGCTCGGCCAGCGCGGCAAGCGCGACTTCGCGGCTCGATCCCATGCCGCCGAAGGCGCTGCCCGCGTCCAACCCCGCGAGTGCAAGAAAGAACACGCCGAGCAAGAATAAATACATCAGGACGATGATATTGCCCATGAATCCGAGGGCGGCGTGGGTCGTCAGCACCGGGACGATGAGCGCCGACAAAAGCATCGTCGTGGCGAGCAGGTACGGGGTAAAGCGAAAGATCCAGGAGGTATTTTCGGAAACTACCGCCTCTTTCAAAAGTAATTTCCAAATGTCGGCGTAGGGCTGCAAAATTCTCGCGCCGCGGCGCCCCTGCAGGCGCGCCTTCGCCTTGCGGATCACGCCGACGAGCAGGGGCGATCCGAACATGACAAGGAGCAGCTGTAATAGCTCGATGACTATTTCTGCATGCATAGAACGTTCTCGTTGGTACTACCCATTTGGTGAACTGCGGGGCTACACCGCCAGGACCAACAAGGCGACGAGCGCGACCAAAATATACACCAAATAGCCGTGCACATTACCCGACTGTAAGACGCGCGCCGCGTGCGCCACTGCCTCAATCATGCGCAGCAGCGGACGGTACAGCGCGTCCTCAAAGATCAAGCGCCCCTCGTTGTAATAGGCGATGGTGCGCACGAAATAACGCGACTCGGGGTGAAACTCGATGTCGAGCTGCTTTACCGGGCGATACAACAAAGCGAAAACGCGCTTGAAGGGATTGGCAAACGCCGTTGCGGTGTATTCAAAACGCGCTGTCTGTAATGCGCGCCCGCAGCCCCATGTCTCATAGTAGCGGCGCCGCTTGTTGGCGCCGATCAATCGCAGCCCAAGCGGAATCGCCATGAGAAAACCGGCCAACCCAAGCGCGATCCACAACGGCGCCACCCAGCCGAAGTTGTCGTTGGCCACGACCATGCTCCAATCGAATTTCATATCGGCGTGCGCGCCCATCAAATCGAAAACAGCCGCTTCGAGTGGCGCCAAAATCAGCGACGGCGCAACGCCAAGGGCGAGACACGCGAATGCGAGCAGAGCCATCGGCGCGCGCATCGTCCATTCGACTTCACGCGCAAGCGCGGCGTGCTCGCTGCGCGGCAGAGCGAGGAACGTGATACCGAAAGCCTTGACAAAACAGGCCGCAGCAAGCCCGCTCGTCAGCGCGAGAGCGGCTACCCCCAGCGCGAAAATCAAATTGACCGTGTGCGCCGAGATTTGAAAACTCAACAGCAGCGATTGGAACGTCAGCCACTCACTGATGAATCCGTTGAACGGCGGCAGGGCGGCAATCGCGACCGAGCCGACCAGAAAGAACGCGGCGGTCTGCGGCATGCGTTTGATGAGGCCGCCCAACTCTTCCATGTTGCGCGTATGAGTCGCGTGCACAACCGCGCCCGCGCCCATAAAGAGCAGACTCTTGAATGCTGCATGGTTGAGCGTGTGATACAGCGCGGCAATTAGCGCGAGCGCAGCGAGCGCTTCCAGGCCATGCGCCTGGAACAACATTCCCGCGCCCAGACCAAGCAAGATAATGCCGATGTTTTCGACGCTGTGATACGCGAGTAGCCGTTTCAAATCATGCTCGACCAGAGCGTACAACACGCCAAGCACCGCCGAGACCGCTCCCACGATGAGCATCGTCCCTCCCCACCACACCGGCCCGGTTCCCAGCCAATCGAAAGCGACGCGCACCAGTCCGTACACACCGAGCTTGATCATCACGCCGGACATCAGCGCCGACACGTGACTGGGCGCCGCAGGATGGGCGCGCGGGAGCCAGACGTGCAACGGAATAATGCCGGCTTTCGAGCCAAAGCCGAGCGCGAGCAGAATAAAAATCAAGTTGCGTGACGTTGGATCGAGATTGGCCGCCGCGGCGTTCCAACCAGAGAAATCCATAGTATCGGTGGCGCGCGCCAACAGCAGGAAGCCGATCAACAAGGCGGCAAATCCCGCGTGGGTCATCACGAGGTAAACCCAGCCTGCGCGCAGCGTCTCCTCGTGCTCATGTTCCGTGATCACGAGAAAATACGACGCCAGCGACATCAGCTCCCAAAGCGCGAGAAAGGTGAGAACGTTGCGCGCCAGCGGAACCAGCATCATCGCCGCGACAAAGATGTTAAATCCGAATCCCATTCCCGCGAGAGAATGTTTGCCGGCGTACTGCCGGGTGTATCCAATCGCGTATAGCGCGGTGGGGATCGCACCGAGGGCAATCACCGCGACGAAAAACGCGCTGAGACGATCGACGCCGAAAGCGGCGCCGCCGATCGGCAGCAAATCGGGAACGTTAAACGTCATGTTCCCGCCGGCGAGCCCGGCCACAGCCAATGCGCCTGCAGCGATGGCGCCAACCAACGCGCATCCGTTTGCCACCAATCGGGTGAGAGCGGGCGAGCGCGCGGTGATCAGTGCGCCTGCGGCGCCCGCGCCGAAACAGGCGAAGGTGACAAGGAACAAATCGACCATCAGCGTTGAATCAATGCTCATCGATGTTGATACCAAAGCAGGATTGGGGACTGGGCCTCAAGGCTGTTTTTCCAGAGCGGCGAAGATGCCCAGCAAGATCTGCCGAGGCGTCGGAGGACAGCCGCGCACGACAGCGTCGACGGGCAAGATTGAAGATACCGGGCCGGCGACTCCGTAGCCGTTCGCGAAGACGCCGCAATCGTGCGCACAGTCGCCGACGGCCACAACGATCTTCGGAGCGGGTGTCGCGTCATAGGTGCGCTTGAGCGGGTCTGCCATGTTGCGCGTTACCGGACCGGTCACGAGCAGACAATCGGCATGGCGCGGCGAGGCCACAAAGTGCATGCCGAATCGTTCGAGGTCGTAATACGGACTATTCAGCGCACCGATTTCCAACTCGCAGCCGTTGCAGGAGCCGGCGTCGACCTGTCGAATATGCAAGGAGCGGCCGAAGTGTTTGCGGGCGCGCTCGTCGATTTGTCGGACGATAATTTCAATTTGCGTGTCATTGTCCGGCTTCACGGATTCGGTCACGACAGGCGTTTTCAAGATGTATCCAAACAATGAAGCCATCAGTTCTATGTTCCTGAACTCACCACCGGCTTGTTTCCGCGAATTCTGAAAAGTTGCCCAAAGGAAGTGGTGGTGGTGATGATGATGAATACGCCGCGGTCGCAGAGGCTCGCGGGGAAGAGCTGCATGAGATCGTAATGTTAAGCTTCCTGGCGCAGAGCGGGGGCAATTATTTCCGCTAGAGCCCCACCGCTCCCTTGCTTTTAAGATAAGTTTTTACGTCCGGGCTCAGTCCCTTTACGCCGGTGAAATTGGCGCCACTCACGATGGCGTTGCGAAAGACGGTTCCGGTGAGATTGGCCTTCTGAAAACTGGCATTCGTCAGGTCTGTGTTCGCCAGGTTGGCCTTGGTCAGATCGCTGCTGTCCAATATGCCGCGACTCAATCGAGCGCCTTCAAAATTGGTCTCACGAAGATCCAAACCGGAAAAGTTCATGCATGTGAAATAGAGATTTCGCAGATCACTGCGGAGCAAACTTTCACGGCGATAAATCTTGTCCAAAATAAGCCTCAATTTGCGGTCCGCCTTCATGATTCGCACCCCCTTTTTGTGTTCAAGCGTTTGAGTCAGGTTTCCACGGCCAATTCGAGTTTTCGCTTGCGCTGTCCCTTCGGTGACCCGGGTCTGGTTTTGAAATGCGTGAAATAAACAGGCGATCTCCCGGGCGTCTGCCGGCAAAATGATCGATGTGCCTGAAGGTCATCGAGTGAAGCTTGGGCATATCGCTAGGCATGCTCCTTATCGGATCGGTCTATTTCCCTGAGCATGGAGAGAGCTTCCTCGACATGTGCCTGAAAATATCGCCGCATGATGTCCAGCACCTCGATCAACAGCGGATCGCGCACCGAATAAAAAACTTGATTGCCTTCTTTGCGGCTGCTGACAACCTGTTTCGCGCGCAAGATCGCGAGGTGTTGCGAAGCGTTGGCTTGTTCGATCCCCAATCGTTCGATAATCGCCCCAGCGGGTAGTTCGCCGTCCCGCAGAACCTCGATGATGGCGATCCGAGTGGGATGGGCTAACGCCTGGAAAATGTTGGCCTTAAATTGCCGCAGAGTATCCGGCATGCGTGCTAATCCTTGTCAACGGATGAATTACTATCGCAAAATAAGTATATTCGCAATAGCGAATATACTTATTTTTATTAATGCCGTTTCACGGACACCTAAAAACCTCCTTAAAGGTGAAGTGCCGTGTGAGTTTCGTTTTGTGACCGAAAGATGTTCGTGGGTTGTATTTAGTCATGGCTATATTTTTCCGCGGTTTCTTGCTACGCACAGCACGCTCTGCCAACATGCGCAGGCGCCGGATTACATACATGTAAATGAAAGGGAATCGGCGGTCGTCGCGCGCGGACGACTTCTAGGTTGATGCTCATGCCACGAATCGTTGCCGATTGGATATTTGCCCATGGCGATATCGTCACTTTCCATCCGCGCTTGCCACGAGCACAGGCCTTGGCGGTAAAGGGCGATCGCATTTTTGCGCTTGGCTCCGCGCGCGATTTGCGCCGCATGCGCGGGCGTGAAACCCGCTGGGTCGATTTGCAGGGGGCGACTGTTATCCCGGGTCTGGTCGATGCCCATGCCCACATGGACCGCGAAGGGCTCAAGTATCTCTACCCGTCGCTGGCGTCGTGCCGCTCGATTGCCGACATCAAGAAGCTGATCCGTAAATTGGCTTCCCGCCGGCCTGCAGGCGATTGGATTGTCACCATGCCCGTGGGCGCGCCGCCGTTCTATCTCGACGTGCCTGACTGCCTCGACGATAAACGCATGCCGGACCGGAATGATCTCGATGCCGCGGCGCCGGAGCATCCGGTTTATCTGCGCGGCATCTGGGGGTTTTGGAACAAGCCGCCGATCTTCTACGCGCTCAACAGCATGGCGTTACGCGCGGCGGGAATTACCCGCGCCACAGCGGCACCGCAGGGTATCGAGATCGTCAAAGACGCTGCCGGCGAGCCCACCGGAGTTTTGATCGAACATAATGTCACGCCGATTATCGAGTTCACTTTGCTGAGGGAGGCGCCGCGCTTCACCGTTCAGGATCGAGTGCGCGCGCTCAAGGATGGGCAGCGGCGCTATCACGCGCGAGGCGTGACCAGCATTTACGAAGGGCATGGAGTCGCGCCGGAGTTGCTCTCGGCCTATCGCGAGCTGCACACCAACGAATCTCTCTCGATGCGCACCCATCTGGCGGTGAGTCCTACCTGGCGTTCGCGCCAGGAGGCGGAACGGGATATCCCGATCCTGGCATCCTGGGCGGGCGGCGCCGGTATCGGCGACGGCTCGCTGCGCGTGGCGGGTATTTTTCTCGCTTACGGCGGCGACGCCGAGATATCGCGTGTTCTTATCGAGGGGCTGCCCTATACAGGTTGGGCGGGATTCGCCGAGCAGGCACATGATGCTGAATCGTATAGCGCGCTTGCGCGTTTGGCGCGGAGCCACGGCCTGCGGCTCAATACGATTGTCGGAGGAAAATTGCAGGAGCTGCTCGAAATTTGGGAAGCGATTGATCGAGGAGCTCGCCTCCGCGATCAGCGTTGGACGCTCGTACACCTTGCGCGCGCAACAGCGGGCGACCTGAAGCGCATCCGCCGGCTGGGCGCTGTCGCAACGACCAATCCGCTGAGCCATATCTACTCGCCAAGATCGCATCGGTTGCGCGACTACGGCGACGGCGAGGAGTGGCTGCCGCATCGAGAGCTGCTCCGCGCGGGAGTTCCTTTTGGCATCGGCACCGACAATAAAATTGCTGATCCCTTCGTTGCTCTCTGGAGCGTCGTTGCGCGCGAGGATTTCGCCGGCGACGCGGTGATCGGTCCGCATCAACGCTTAACCGTGTATCAAGCGCTACGACAATTGACCGTGGGCGGAGCCCAAATCATCGGACGACAGCGCGAGCTGGGATCCCTGGCGCCGGGTAAACTCGCCGACCTCGTCGTTCTCAGCGAAAATCCGTTGCGGATGCCGATTCCGCGGATTTCTCAAATCCGAGCGCGCCTGACCATGGTCGGTGGCCGTCCGGTCCACCGGCACGATCCGCCGAGGGGCGCTGGAGCCTAGATTTTCAAGCTGTCGTTGCAGAATTTACTCTGGCTCACTGAAGCTTTTTAAGACGTGATTGCATTTCGCTCGCGGTAATTTGTTGTCCATACAAAGGACCGCCCTGGGCAAACAATTTCGCGTTCTCGAGCGAGCCGATAATGACCGGGTCGAAGCCTGCGTCTTTGACCAATCTGAAAGCTAACGCCAGCGCTTCTTTGTCATCACCGGCTATCGGAATCGCCATACGCTCGCCGGGACGATTGGCGTTTTCCGTAACGATCCGAGAACCGAGTGTGTTGAAAGCGCGGACGATGCGCGCCTTCGGCAAATATTTCGTCGAGGTGGCGCCGATGCCGATCTCCCGCGCTTCCTTGGAGATCTCGCCGTCGCGCGCAAGCACCGCATTGCCGGCATCGAGAACGATCTTGCCGGCAAGCTCCCGTTCGTAGTCTTTGCCGATCTGCGGGTAGGCGCCATAGGGCACCGCGATGAACACCGCGTCGCCGAAGGCTAGCGCTTCGCGCACCGTGCCGGCGCGCGCCAACGGACCCAGACCGTCGACCAGCGGCTTCAGGTTTTCCGGATTGCGCGAGGAAAACAACACCTGGTGACCGGCTTTTACCCACAGCGTTCCGACGGCGCCGCCGATATTGCCGGCGCCAATGATGCCGATTTTCATGGTCGAAGGTTCGGCTTTCGCCTGGCCGCGGACGCCTTGAGGTAAGCTCCCGAGCGCGAACAACAGCGCGGCGATCGCCGCAAGATTGAGGAAACTTTGCCTGGTGTTTCCGTACGAGAGGCGCGTCATGAGAGACTCCTTTCGGCTTTGGTCACCACCTACATTACCATGAGGATAAAATGTTGAAACAGCTCGATTTGCAGGTCATAGCGCGCGCTCATTTGACGCCTGAGCGAGGGCGTCGTACGCTTGATGGCAATGTTCGACTCATAGAGAGAGCGGATTTTTTTGGAGTGCTGAAAGGGAGGCAATGCTGAACTTTATCTCGGGTCTTGCGCTCGGCGCATTGTTGATTGCCGTTTGCGCGCCAGTCAATGCTGCTGCGGCGTCGTTATCTTGTGATTCCCTACGCAGGGAGCCCTGCGAAGGAGAGGCCTGTCTGGCCAAGTACAAGGCGATACAAGATTGTGAGAATGCCGCAAGCGCCGAGGAGCAGGCGCGCCGCCGCCGGCAACAACAGCGGCAAAGAGATTACCAAAACAAACTCAAGAAAGAACTTGACGCCCAAAAAGATCCGGCGCGCTAGATAAAGCACTGCCGGTTTCCCGCGCTTGCCGTCACTCGAAAACGTCGAGCAGATTGCCCTCGGGATCGCAGAGTTGGTGCTGGCCGTAACGGCAACTCGCGAGTAGGCCCATCACGACTTCGTTCTCCGAAGGTAAAATCGGCGTTTTCGGCGACATCCACTCGGGATCGACGCCGGTCAACGTTGCCAAATCTTGTTTGAAGCCGGCCACGCTCTCAACTTTAAACCCGAGGTGATCCAGGCCCGGACCGCGGTGCTCCGTGCCGTGATAGTCTTCAATCTTCCACGGCGTCAGTACCAGAGTGACTTTGCCGTCGCTCAAGTAATAATTCGGGTCTTCCAGAGCTTTGGGCTCAAATTCGGGATCTTCAATCGGACTGGGTGGCGGCTTTCTCCACTATGACGGTTAAGTGCGGCCGCTTGCTGGTTGAAACTTCGGACTCACCGCGCTGACAGGGCGCTGAAAATGTTTTGGCATACGCCTAGAAATTTGATCGGCCCGGCACATCGCCGATCGCCCGGTGATGATCGGCTGATGTGCTGGTACGACGTCGCGCCCGGGTCA
>Ga0065707_10082686_pt1 | contig 12758 bp, 6 predicted proteins | sample SwiRhicommuniRL3_FD_59094 | JGI IMG/M metagenome (GOLD analysis project Ga0065707, IMG submission 59094) | Switchgrass rhizosphere bacterial communities from Rose Lake, Michigan, USA - RL3 v2 (version 2) | ecosystem: Host-associated > Plants > Roots > Rhizosphere > Soil | place: East Lansing, MI... | reverse complement strand
GGATTGCGTGCTGGCGGCGCCGAAGGCGGTGCGGCCTGCAGCTTTACTTTGTCTGCCGACGGTGCGCTGGCCCGGTCGGAATAATGCACCTGGCCGCTGTCATCCACCCATTTATAGACTTCGGCCAAAGCGGTGCCGGCGACGAGCACCATCGTGCCTGCCAGCAGTGTGACTGTCCTGGTGCTCACTTGACTCCTCCTTCCTTTCTCTGGAGGTTACAAAACCCGTGGCCCGCAGGCTGAGTCTGACCGTGCGTCGTCTGTATCGGTAGGTCACGGCTCACACTTCTTATTGTTGCCGCGGGCACGCGGGCTGGCGCAGACCCTGGAAATTCGCAATCTAGATGGCGCCCCGGCACGGAGCGCCCGCTGTAATCCTTGCATGTGCCAACTCGAAGCGCGGTTCGCGTCATATGGTTGTACAGTACCGCTCCGCCATCTCCCTGCGACAGTCATGAGCGTAGACCCCAACCATTCTATGAGCGCAGCCTGGACAGAACTGGAAGGGCACGTAGTGAACGGCGTGTTTCCTCTGCGCCGCTGTATCGCAAGCTCGGATCGCAGTGGTGTATTCATTACCGAGTCGGCGAAGCATGCGCCCTCGGACGTCGTGCTCAAGCTCGTTCGCGTCGATCCGACGTTCGCGGACAAGCAGCTTTCGCGATGGGTTGCAGCCGCCGACCTCTCGCACCCGCACCTGATTCTTATATTCGAAGCCGGGCAGTGCCATGTGGGCGACCTGCATTGCCTGTATGCACTCATGGAGTACGCCGATCAGAACCTGGCGCAGCTGCTGGAGCAGCGAGCCCTCACGGAACAAGAAGTGCGCGAAATGCTGGCGCCGACATTGAGCGTCCTCGCTTATCTACACGAGAGAAAATTCGTCCAGGGCCGACTGAAGCCGTCGAATATTCTGGCGGTGGGAGATCAGCTCAAGCTGGCGAGCGATACGGTGCGTGCAGTCGGCGAGTCTGCCGGTGGCATGAACGCAAGGTCGGCGTACGACGCTCCTGAAACTCGTGATGGAATTTGTTCCGCTGCCGGCGATGTCTGGGCACTCGGTGTCACGGTGTGCGAGGCACTCACACGTCGTCTGCCTCCAAGCCCGCACGGAGAAGCGGACAACGTCGAGTTGCCTGCGGATCTGCGTCCGCCGTTCCGTGAGATGGTTGCGCGATGCTTGAGTAGCAATCCAAGTGATCGGCCTGCAGTCGCCGCGATCCAAGCGTGGCTCCGCGGAGAACGCACAATGGAAGCAGCAGCCACGTCCATGCAACCTGCAGCGCCCTCCTCCGTTGCGGAGGTCAAGTCCAGGTCGAACACGGCACCTACGTTCCGATTGGTGATCCGTGCGGAAATCATTCCTGAAGAGCCGCCCCAACCCCCTGCGCGGCAGTATTTGAATAGACGCACGCTTGCGCTGGTTCTCGGAACTGTCGCGGTGCTGGCGTTGATCTGGGTTGGAATCAGCGTGCTCAGGACTGATGGGACTTCCAAGCCCGTCGCGAGCGAAGGGGTGCGAGAAGCGGAGTCTCCATTGCCGGCGCCCGTACCTGTGCCGAGCGAAGCCCCACGCGTCGTCAGCGTCGAGCCAACTCCGAAGCCTGCTACTTCAACCACAAAAGCGGGATCAGCCGAGGCGAAATCGGTGGCGTCGGAAGTGCGAGCTGAACCGGATGCGTCGCCATCACCCATCAACCAAGTGATCCCAGACGCCTCGCGAAGCGCTCTGCGAACTATCCGAGGAACGATCAGAGTGTCGGTTCGGATGATCGTCGACAAGAAGGGCACGGTACTCACGGCCACTGCAGCCGATCCCGGTCCGAGCCGCTATTTCGAGCGGCTCGCCATCCAGGCGTCAAGGAAGTGGACGTTTGCACCGGCGGCTACGGAAGCACAGCGGACGGTGCTGGTGCGATTCAACTTCACGCGCGACGGAACGACTGCTCGCGTTCAAAACCGCCCGGGGCTGTGAGCTTCGGGCGCACTGGCTGTGACTATTTCTGCGGATAGTAGCGGTCGTAGAACCACGAGCAGGCCTTCCTGATCTGGACCTGGATGCGCGTCGGGATCTCATGCACCTTGGGTTTCACGATGCGTTCGGACTGACGATGCAGGTACTTCATGTGGTAGTGGCTGTCGCTTTCCTGGATGCCGGTCTGCAGCTTCTCCGGGTCGATCGCAAAGGGCGACAAGCCCAGCCAGGCACACAGGTGCGACATGCATGCCACCGGCCTTTCCATCAAATCCTCGAAGCGCAGAAAATACAAACGCTGCTGCACGTCAGCCGGCAGGTCCTGTACGGCGCTCAATGAAACCAGCGGCGCGCCGATCGCCTTGTCCTTGGCGAACAGCATGTCCGCCCGCCCCAAGCGGTCGAAATCCGCCAGGTGATCGACGAAATCCAGGAGGATGGTGCGCTGGTGCTGCGCTTCGATCGAGCCGTAAATCTGGCCCAGCTCCCGTATGCAAACGATCAGCTTGGCTTCCGGTGCGAGTTGCAGCAGCAGCTCGATCGCGTGCAGCCATGCCCGGTTCTTGTCCACCACCGCTTTCCTCTTGCAGTCGTGATGCCACCCTCGCAGGAAACCCTGCATGGCTGACGCCAGATGGGCATAGCTGGTCTCGAAGCCCTGGTCCAATTGCGACACAAAAAACTGATCGTCGCTGACCATCCGGCGCAGGCCCAACAGGGCATTGCACAGAGGCGAGCTTTGGCCATCGCAGTGAACTTCAGGGTGCTGCGCCAGCAACTGGCACAGCAGGGTGGAACCTGCCCTGGGCAATCCGGTCACGCCGATGAAATTCGCAGTCATCGAAACACTATTCCTGCAGGCCCATTGCGGACAATTGCGGTGCTCTGACTACTTGTCGTCATCCGAGCGGACTGGCGACGGTCCGCTCGACGGCAAGCTCACGCCTCGATCGACGACGGTGAGATTCAGGCCGGCGAGATCATATGTCATCGAGCCGACCGGACTCGAGACATTCACCGCTGGAGCGACTGACGCAGGAGGGCTGACGCTGGCGGGCGTAAGCTGAACAGTCGCAGCGACATTACCCACGGCATTTTCATAAGCGGCCGGCAGGGTCAGGACCGGGGGCGTCAGTTCCGGAGATGTCACGACTGGGGGCGTTACGACCGGGGGTGTTACGACCGGAGGCGCGACGACCGGCGGAGTCTGCGTATCAACTGGCGCAGTAATGTTGGCAACGAGCCCAGTGGGCTGCGCCACTGTGTAGTTCGCTGCCGCCGCTCCGCCCAGGCTGTCCGCTGCAGTCACTGCAATTGCATTACCCGCGTTTGCAGTCGCAAACGTGCCCGCCTGGTTGAGCAGCACCGTTTCGCCGGCGACGACTCCGACCAGCGAGCCTCCAGTCAACGTTGCCGTCGTCGTGCCATCGTACTGCTTGTCTTGCGCCGCCTGGCCTGCGACCGTCAGCTCTCTGGGTGTGATATGCGCCACCGCCGTCTGGCCGGTCGCCAGGCTGTAATTGCTGGCCAAGCCGCCGTTGCCGCCATTCGCCAGCGAGATACTGTTGACGGTGACGAGGTTGGCAGCAGCGACATCCTTGCTGTTGAAGGTGGCGCCAGCAGTGACGCCGAGCGTCTCCCCGTTGACTAATCCACTGACGATACTCACTGTAGCCGCCGCGGTGGTGTTGCCGTCATAGATCTTGTCGGCGGCCGTGGCGGTTGCAGTCAAGACAGCCGGATTGATCGTGCTGGTGATGTTGTTGGCGTAGCTGATGGTGTAGTTGCCGCCGCTATTGCCATCGGTGATGGTCACGCCGGTGGTGGTCACCGTCTTGGTGCCGATGCCGGCATTCTTGTCGGTGAACGCGAAGACGCCGCCGCTGATTGCATCGGCGCCGAACAGCGTGCCGCTGATGACAATCGCCGTGCTGGTTGCAGTCAAGCCTCCGTCGTAGGTCTTGATGACATTGCCGCTACCCAATGTCAAGGCCGCCCTGGCAATGACCAGATTGCCGCCGGCAAGGTCATAGCCTGACTGGTTGGAGTAGTAGTCGCCACTGTAAGAGCCTGCATTCGTTCCCGTGGCCGCCGTCCCGAATACACCGTTCGGGATGACGCTCCCGCTCCGGGCAGTGCCATTGTAGGTCACCGCAACGTCGGCCAGCGTCAATGCAGTCATGAAGCTGGTCAGCAATGGAGCTGTATGGCCTTCATAGATACGCCAGACGGCGCCGCTGCTGCCGGTGCTGGCAATAGTGTTGGGAGTCGCCGTATTCCAGCTGCTGAAGCTAGCCAGTTGCATCATCGCAGCCGTGGTGAGGCCTGTGCCGCCGACGCTGGTCGCCTGGCCGGAGCTGTCGATATTCCAGAAGCTGGACGTGATCGTCCCGCCGTTGTTGGAGCTGATCAGTCCTCCGACGGCGTTGCTACCCGATACCGCGCCGGTGGCATAAGAGTTTCTGACTGTCCCGTAGTTGAGGCCCACCAGTCCGCCAACGTAGTCGATGCTATTCGCCGCACCCGTGGCATAGCTGTTGTTGATCGTGCCGTAGTTGGCGCCAATGAGCCCGCCGACGTAAGCATCGCCTTGAACCGTGCCAATGGCGTAAGTGGCGCCGACCGTACCGCTGGCCTTCCCCACCAGGCCGCCGACATAGCTGCTGCCGTGCACGGCGCCAGTTGCGTAGCTGCTGCTGATCGCCCCGCCGTCATTGAATCCCACCAAGCCACCGACGAACTGGCCAGAGCCCTGCACCGCGCCGCTCGTGTGGCTACCAGAGACTGTGCCACGGTTCAGTCCAATCAGGCCGCCCACCGCTGACTGCCCTTGCACTGTGCCCGTAGCGTAACTATTCGTAACGGCGCCGTCGTTCTGTCCCGCCAACTGGCCCACAGTGTCTTTGGCGACGACGCTGCCGCCCACCAAGCCCAGGTTCCGCACACTGCCTGCGCTATTGATATAACCGAACAGACCAACGTAGTAGTCCGACCCCGGCTGATTGATGTTCAGGTTGGCGATCGTATGTCCGAGTCCATCGAAGGACCCGGTGAACTCCACGCCGAAGTGCAGCGCATGGAACGACGCCACTGGAATGAACCCGCCGCCTAACCAGACGTCATTGGCCGTTCCCGTTGCGGCAGCATCGATGTTTCGTCCGAGGATATAGCTCGCCGCCAGATCCATGTTCAGCAACTGCAACTGGTGTGCATTGGTGACGACGGTCGAATATTCAGAAGCCAGCATCGGGCGAGTCGCGCCGACTGCGCCACCGGCGTTATTGAGAGTGCCGTCGACGTCGACCATCACCCAGTTGTTGCCTGTCGCGCCCGGCGTGGTAGTGAAGTTGAAGGCGGAGAAGCTGGATGCAGTTTGCATCTGCACGGACGTGAGGCCAGTTCCACCGCTGCTGGTGGCGCGGCCGGACGTGTCCGTGTTCCAGTAACTGTTGCTGACGGTAGAGGCTTGATTGAAGTTGCGTCCTACCAGCCCACCGACATTGTTGCCACCCGATACATGCCCGGTCGAATAAGACAGCGTGATGGTTCCAGTGCCGCCGCCATTGGTCCCAGACAGACCGCCAACATACCCGGCCGGATTCGTCACCGGACCGGTTGCGTAGCTCCTGGCGATGCTGCCGTAGTTCTGTCCTACCAGTCCGCCGCTAACGTTATTCCCGCCCGTCACCGACCCTGTTGCATAACTGTCGCTGACGCTGGCTCCATTTTCATTGCCCCCGACCAACCCGCCCGAGGTATAGGTACCGGCAGTGACTGCACCGGTGGAATAACTTCGGGTGATTGAGCCGCCGGTCGCGTTGTCTCCCACCAGGCCGCCAACACTGCGATTGCCGACCACCGACCCTGTAGCGTAACTGTTGCTGATCGCACCGGAATTCGTTCCCACCAACCCACCCACGTACAGACCGTTGAGCTGATTGGTATCGGTCACCGTCCCCGTGGTGTAACTGTTGTTGATACTGCCGGCGTTGTTCCCGACGAGCCCGCCGGTATTCCTGAACCCGGCCGCGCTTCCGCCAAGCAGCCCGACATTGCGAATCGCACTTGCTGCGCTGGTGAGGCCGAATAATCCGACGTTTCCCGAACCGGGCCGATTGATGGTGAGCCCCATGACAGTGTGGCCGAGGCCGTCGAAACTGCCGGTGAATGGCACCGGGTTCTGGTACGAACAAATGTTGCCGCCGCAGTTATAGGTCACCAGTTGCGACCCTACGATCGGCGCAAAACCTGCGCCGGCATTCCAGCCCGAAGTTGCCGTCGCGTCGATGTTCGCGCCGAGTACATAGCTACCCGCCAGGTTGCCGTTCATGCCTTGCAGATCCGTGGCGCTCGTACTGCCCTGCGCTCCCAGGCTGGTAATGATGGTGTAATTCTTGATCACGCCGTTGGAACCCAGCAGCGTGCTGAAATTGTTGCCCGCTGGCAGATTCACCGGGGCGTTCACATTGACCGTGCTGGTATTGCCGGCGGCGATCGCACCTTGACCGTATTCGAGCGCAAGGCTCGCCGAGCCGGAGGCATTCATCGCAGTGTTGATGTTGATGTCGTTCTGCGCGTTGAGCGTGAGCCGGTTGGCCGACCAGGTGACGGTGTCATTGACGTTCACGTCGCCGCCAGTACCTGCGCTGCCCGAGGCGCTCTGGATGGTGACGTTGGTGGTAGCCAGATTGGCTGATAGCGCAGTGCCGGTGATGTCGCCGCCGCTCGCGGCGATGGTGTAATCGGTCGGATCGACCAGCCAGCTGCCGGTCAGGCCTTGCGCCGCGGCAGTAGTGACTCGTGTGTCGTTCGCCACGTTGACGTGAGCTGCGGACGTATCGATGAAACCACCGTTACCGCCGTTGGGCGCGCTCGCGTCGAGCGTGCCGCCGACATTCACAGTACCCGACTGCGTGTCGCCCAGCAGTTTGATAACGCCACCACGGTTCTCGATGGTTTGCGCCTGGATCAGGCCGGAGCTGTTGACCGCGCTGCGCAACAGAGTGCTGGCGCTCTTGGCGGTGAGGAGCACTTGGCCGCCATCGGCCTGGATCAGTCCGCCGTTGTGTACCAGCGCATCGACGGAGCCCGCACTCACCGTGACATTGAGTAGTCCATCGCCGGCGACATCGAGCGTGAGCACATCACCCGCCGCGAGCGCCACGCTGCCGAGTTTCGCCGCAATGACGCCCTGGTTGGAAACAGTCGCACCCAACAATGCAACGTAACCGCCGTCGGCGTTGATCGCTCCCTGATTGAGAATGCCGGCATTGCTGTTGCCACTGAACGTGTAGCGGCCCGCCATAAAATCACTGTTGCCGATATCACGCGTGGAGGCCACTAGCCCACCCACATTCACTTGTGCGCCCGTGCCGAACAGGATGCCATTCGGATTGATCAGGAACACTTTGCCGTTGGCCGACAGGCTGCCCAGGATGCTGGATGGATCGGCGCCCAGGACGCGATTCAACGCCACCGAACTGCTGTCGGGTTGCACGAAGCGCACCGCTTCGGTGACGCCGACATCGAAGCTCTGCCAGTTGAGCACCGCGCTGTGGCTCGACTGATTGATGGTCGTGCTGCCCGGTGTGCTGGTGATGCTGGCGTTCCCAGCTACAACCGTGCCGCCAGTCGGCGCTGCGTGACTGTTCGATCCAAGCGCCAGCGCCACCGCGACGGAGACCGATTGCAGCGCGAAACCGGAACGGACGACCGCGCTTTTTCCGCTCGAAGTTTTCTTGCCGCCACGCTTTGCGTGCTCGCAAACTGCAGTGACCGTGCCGGTGCTTTCGTTCCAGATCGAACGGTAGATATGATTCATGGTGAGTGGCCTTTAGATCTGAAACGAAGCTTCGGTTCGAGTTCGCCGCGGACTGGAGCGAATCGAAACGATCAGAAATATTTGATGGCGTTGATCCAGAAGCGGCTGTCCTTGTCCGGCGCCGACGTCGCCGCAGCGGCACCGATCGTGTGGGCGTAGTACGCCTTCACGACGAAGCTGGAAGGCATCAACCAATTGACGCCCAGCCCGCCGCCACTCAACGTGCGGTGATTGCGCCCCTCGTCCCAGGGATCTTTCCTCAGGCGACCGGCGCCACTGTCGAGGAAACCGACCAGTTGCACCTGCCCCGACATGAACTCGGAGAATCTCGGTAGCGACAGGCGTACTTCCAGATTGACCAGGTAGCCTTGATCGACATAGGCCTCGCCTTCAGGATAGGCGCGCACCGCATTCGCACCGCCCAATCCCATCTTCTCCGAGACATCCAGATTCTGCGCAGCCAGCTGTCCCTGCAGTGCTGCATACAACGACAGCGATTCCGTCACGCTCTGCAACCGCATCACGTTCAACCCAAGCTTGTCGTAGTGCCCATTGCTATGCGCAGTGGCCGCGTCCGCGCTCAAGGCTTCCGGACTTTCCAGATCGAGACTGCCGGACGACCAGGTGAGCGAATACGTGCTCAACCCGCCGCCGCCGAAGCGATCGCGGTGATCGCCCAGCAGGCTCAGCATCGCCACATTGGCTTTCTTGTCGGTGACGGTTGCCGGCGTAGTGACGTCGAGCTTGTCGCGAAACGTTTTCGCATCGACATTGATCTGCGCGAACAGATTGTTATTGCGTGAGCGCAGCAGCGGATAGCGACCGTAGGCGCTGGCGATCTGTGCCGTGCCGTGTGCCTTCAGGCTGTCGAACTCGCGACCGAGATCGTAGTCCAGGGCGGCATAAGCCACGCCGGCATCGGCCTTGCCGAATTGCAGTTGATAGGCGGCGCGGCCATAGTTCAATCCGTCCCACGAAGTGAACGCACGCAGTGTCGCGACATCCCCAAGACCGAACGGGTTGTTGATATTCAGCGTCGCGCCAGTACGGTACTCACCGGTGTAGCGACTGCCGGAGTTATCGGCATCGATGCTGCCGCTCACGCGCCGGCCTGGCGTGACATCGACGATCAGGTCCGAAGCACCGACGGAAGCGCCGGGAACGAGCGTCGACTTGACATTCACGCCGGGCAGATCGGACAACTGCAGCAGCCGGCTTTCGAGCGGCGCGATGGTGATGGCGTCGCCACTGTTCAAGCCGTCAAGCAGTCGATGCGCCAGGCCGTCGGAAAGATTGCTCTGGTTGCGCAATGTGACCTTGCCGTATTGGCCTTCGACGACGGCGATCGTGACTGCGCCGTCCTTGATGTGTTGCGCGGGCAGCAGCGCCTGCGCCAAGAAATAGCCGTGGCTGTGATAGTAATCGGCGATCTTCGCGGCGAGGGCACGCAACGCGGACAGGCTCAGCTCGCCAGTCGTGAATCCCGATGCGGCGATCAACTCCGCTTCGGAAAATACGTGCGCGTTGCTCACGTGAAGGCTGTTGACCGCGATCCTGGTGTCGTCGCCCGATGCGACGATCGGCTTGGCGCCCTGCTCGACCTGGAACTGCGGGGCGGCTTTCTGCGGCGTCGGAGCGGCGGGGACCTGCTGCAACTGGCTGCCAGCGGACGGCACCTCTGCGGCGAATGCGTACGGGCTCAATGCCAATAGCACCAAGGGAAGCAACTTCTTCTGGGACATCTGATGTTCGACACGCTTGATCTACCCGATTTCTCCGGGCATTCCAGCGCGCATGTTTTTCATCATGCCTGGCAGCGTTGCCCCCTCACTCGAATGCCTTCCCGATCCGTCTGTACCAACCAGGAAAGAGTTCGTGTCCACTTGCCCTCGTACCAGGGCTTGTTGGTGAAGTTACGCGCTCTACACCACGCATACTGAGAGGCCGGTCGGAGAACATCTATTTGGTTCACCATAATTGTCGAGCGCCCTTCAGCAAGCAGCGCGCACGCTAACAATGGGTGCGGGGTTTGCCTCATGGATTTATACGTAGAGATAGCGCGCTAAACGACGCGTGCAGCTTGGCAGTGAAACCAGCATATCCCCTTCAGCTTCGCACCACGTGCACTGTTCGTGGCTCGTCAACTCGTTCACATCATCCGCGCATCAGCCTCTTACCGAGCTATGCCGCTGGGCGAGCGCATCGGCAAGTGCGCGCACTCGCATAGGGCCATGTCGATGACTTGGTAGGCCAAGGCTGCACTCGCTGTTGACTCATCTACAGAGATTCGTGTCAAGACAGAAGTCCACGAAGAGAAATGCTACTGCCTGGCCTGTAAATACCGATACGTTGCGGCAATAAAGTGTGGACTACCGCCGCCTTTGCAAACTTCCCCACCGCAGGGCGCCGTTCCCCTCTGAAGTATTGCCGTCTCCTGCCGCTGTCCGACTCGATCGCCTTCTGGCAAGCGACCTATCGAGGTCCACGTCGCAGCGCAGCGCTTGCGCCGACCAATCGAATATCAAGACAAGCGGAGATCGTCTCATGTCGAATTCGGGTTTTGGCTGGACTATGAAGCGGGTGGCTGCCGCAGCAGTCCTGTGCGCTTCGATGGCGGCTTGTGGCGGTGGCGGCGGCAATTCGCCTGCTGCGGTCGTCCCCGCCGGAACGACCACTCCTCCGGTCGTCACGCCTCCGGTCATACCCGATCCCGAGCCTGCAGCGATCGAAGGTGTCGCTACGCCGAGCAGCGTCGCGGTCGTTACCGCCACCAACGCCACCTGATTGCTTCGAGGTCCCACCCATGTATGCAAAACTATTCCGCGGCTGCTCAGTCCTCGCGCTCGCCGTTCATTCGGTACTCGCCGCCGCCGATCCGGCATCGACATCCAGCTACTTTACCGACCCGCAATCCAGTCACGTGCAGGATGCAACTTCGCGCGGCATCGGCCAGGTCAGCTTCATCACCTGCCTCATGGCGGCGATGCGTCCCGACGCACTGGTCAACAAGGGCAGCTACGTCGCCCTGATCGACGGCAACAAGTGCGATCCGGAAGCCCAGGCCAGCGGCGATGCGGTCGCGCCCGCCTTCAAGACTGCCATCATCGACTCGACTCGCGTTTCGAACGACGATCCGATGATCGCGCACATCTGGCTCGAAGAGGAAGATGAAGGCCGGAAGAGCAATATCGCCGTGCGCGTTTCCGCCACCGAACCTCCGACCAGCACGAATGCGTACGGCGTATTCCGCCTGGACTACTGCGGCGCAGCCGAGGGTTCCGAAGCGGCCGGTTGCCAAAACAACGGCTACCTGGAAGGCAGCAGCAGCGGCATTCGCTACTACGAAAAGGAAATGCGCGATGCGGGCGATCCACCCAGCATCAAGGCCGTCAACCTCACGGCTTCTGGCACGACCAGCGGTGCCGGCAGCATGAGCATAGACGGCGACCACGGCGGCGGAACTGCCGCGTTCAACTTCGCCTACAACGAGACCTTGTTCCGCCGCGCCGAAGGCACCGATGACCAATGCTTCAGCCGCGACGCCACCGATCCGGATACCGGCATCTCGGTCTGGCGCTATGGCCTGTACGATGCGACGAGCGGCGAACGCATTACCCGCAGCTCCGGTTTTCCCATCGAATACACCGCCGGTGGCGAAACCTATCGTGGTTATCTCGGTTACGGCGGCTTGTCGCTGCCCGGCAGCGCGCTCAGTTCGATGACCACTGGCAGCACCGTGCAGAAGGTGGACTACGCCAACGGCGGCGAACCGACCCGCACGAACTACACCGTCGTCAAATCGGAAGGCAAGCTCACCAAGTACACGCGCCAGGAACGCACGCTGCACGATATCGACCAGGTGAAGTTCAGCACTTTCGTGGGCAACGACGTGACGGGTTTCTACGCCGGGGCGACGGCCAATACCAACTACGAGATGTACTGGGACGATGCCGCCGGCAACTTCAAGGTGGTCTCGAAGAGCCAGTGCGACATGAATGGTTGTTCCACGCAGGCGGTTGCGGGCACGCCCTCGGTCTCGCCATCCTTCTGGCACAACCGGAACGGCGTGCAAGGCTTCTCGAACACGCTCGGCGGCGAAGTGTTCATCGAGCTGGCCGGCGCGACTACGGTTGCAGACTCGGACGAAGTCAGCGTCGTCTACCGCGTGCAGGATCTCGTGTATCCGTCCGCCATGCCTGCGGATCTCTACTGCGTGCGCGACTGCCTGACCAGCGCTTCGATGCAGAGTTATTTCTCGCAAGGCTCCGCAGATGCGTCGCCGTATGCATCGGGCACGTTCAACAACTTCAGCCCCGCCGTGGCCGGTGCAGTCGTTCACTACCATACGGACAGTGCGACCGCCATGTTGAAGGACAGCAGCAATGCGTCGGTCGCGTTCACGGACGCCGAAGCGCTCGAACGCAGCAACCAGTATCGCAACGGCATTCGTGGCGGCAAGCTGTTCGCCGACCTGGCGGCCGCGGAATGCAGCACCGGCTCGCAGACCTACTGCGACCTGAAAGTGAACGAACTGGATGTGTACTACCAGTGGGAAACGGGCCCGAACCCTTACAACCAGTTCGCCGCGGTCAAGAATGCCGGCGGCACGTTCGTGACGTTCGATGCACCGTTGCAGGTTGGCTATCACGTGCCGGCTGAGTCGAAGTACGGCGAATACGCCGGCCAGAACATCGTGCTGCAGTATGGCGGCTTCGGTGAACTGTGGGGCATCCCCGGCTACTGCGTCTCCCAGTCGAGCAATGCCATTGTCTCGTGCGAAGGCGACGGTGACGGCAAGCGCTACGTAGCGGCGTTCGCGATTCCGTTCGACACGACGACGGGACGCGTGAGCGACGGCACGCACACCTACCTGGTGAAGTGGCTCGACCGCGAAATCCGTTTCGCGAACAAGAACGTCAGCGTCTGCGACGCAGCCGGACTGCAACCGCCGAGCGGCGTGGCG
>Ga0065707_10082683_pt1 | contig 12774 bp, 26 predicted proteins | sample SwiRhicommuniRL3_FD_59094 | JGI IMG/M metagenome (GOLD analysis project Ga0065707, IMG submission 59094) | Switchgrass rhizosphere bacterial communities from Rose Lake, Michigan, USA - RL3 v2 (version 2) | ecosystem: Host-associated > Plants > Roots > Rhizosphere > Soil | place: East Lansing... | reverse complement strand
CGACAAAACGAAACGGTCCTAGCACATTCGCTAGGACCGTTCCGCTCGGGGCGACAGACTTAGTCCCGTCTGTTCCTTCGTCCGGTAGCGCTAGCTTAACCGGATACCCTCATATGGTGGACGCCTTATCCCGTCGTGTTCTAGTCCACCCGCTAAGCGTGGCCAACTTTGGTGGCGGGACCACGCACGTTCTCTCAGTCGAATCGCGTCACACGTCGGCACGTTTCACAGCGCATCAGTGTGCCCATTCCAGGTGGCCGATCCACGATGTGCGTCAGGTAGGCGTGACACCACAGACACCAATCACGAATCGGATACATCAGTCGACTTCCTTTCCGACGCGTGTGAATGTCACGAGCGCTTTACCGACGATGAGTAGAAGTGGGTAGTACCACCGTTCGTATTCATCCACCAATCGTGTCATTGGCAGTACGACCACGAAGTGTCGCCCGCATTGTTCCAGAACGCCCGGTAGCAACCGAATACACCACTGTAAATCGGGTACTCCGTGGTGAATTCGATCCAATGCGTCGTACTGTCGTTCATGGTGTAGTTAGCATAGTTCGTGCGGGTCACGTCGTCCAACATAGTGCCGAAACACTGAGACGTTCCGCCATAGACGCAACCGTCGATAATCCGGTCTGTGTGTCCACCCTGGTCAACGGGCACGTTCCACGCCTGTCGCCATCCGCTAAACCACGTCGACCCAGCAAGGTTGTTCACCTCGGCACACGTGTAAAACATCTTGCGCCCGTCGGGGTACACGAACATGCGACACACCGTGGTTGTCGTCACGAGCGCGTAATGACCATCCGACAGCTCAACCGACTTTGTCTGACCGGCCGATCGTGTCTCATACGAAGAGACTTTACCGATAGAATCGGTCGCATTCGGTCCACGGGACTGCACGCCGAAGCTCGCGAAAACCAATGCGAGTAGGGCAATGATTGGAACGACGACAATCATTCGAGTTCTGCGAGTCATGGCACTACCTCTTTCCCTCACTGAATTCTCTCAAGGTATTCCTTGAGAGCTTGAAGCTCCGCACCGGTAGCTGCAATGGCGCCCATAGATGTACCTGCGCGCTCCTCTGCGCCACCGAGAGCCAACGTCGCTTCGTGGTCGGCACCAAGAGCCGTTGCCATCACTCCTGCGGCCTCTTCGGCGTATTCCTTCACGGGGCCGATAAGCTCCGCAAGCTCACCGTTCTTCTCAATCGCCGTGTTAACGGCACTGAGCGCGTCATTGACATTCACTGAGTCTTCCTCCTGCGGATTCGATCTGACCAACTCCGTTTAGGCATCCGATGCGCGCCACGATGAGTGCCGTACTCATTCGCGAGGCTGGCGCGCGTCCCGCCGACAAATTCGGATGTTACGAATTCGCCTGTAGCTTCGGGTGGAAGTCTATTGATGCCAGGCTCAATCCACCGATCGGGTTTCCTGGGGTGCCTAGGCATTACTCAGGCGTTCCGTAAGGCGTGTCCGTAACCGCCTTACGCGGAGTCTGAGGCTGAAACGAGTGATCCGGGCACGCGTCCATTGACATCTGAACGATGTTCCCGCTTTCGTCCACGGACGTTCCGCTGAACGACTGCGAACCCGGGACACCCGCCTTGAACGCGTGCTCACCAGGGTCACACCACTTGACGTTACTCATGTCGGTTTTCCTCTCCGTGTCGTGATACTGATCGTGTGCCGTTCTCATCTCCGGTATCACGTACGCTCGACATTGAACGCACATCATGATTCCGGCGAGAGGTAGATTCTGAGGGATTTGCTGGTATCTCGTCTGCCAGGACAACGTAAATCGTTCCTTCCGTGATGACAAGAACGAACATTCGTTATATCCGCGCGATGTGGAATTCGACAGCAGTACGCGGATAGAACGGTCCGGAAAGCTGCTGACGTGCCTGAAAGATCAGGCTGTCACCCTTCTGCAGGTCCGCTACCGTGCAAGCGGACATGAACGTCTGTCCAGCGTTCGGACGCTGCGTCTCAGTGAGAATCGGCGCGAGAGTCTTCGGGTGACCGTACTGCAGACCAACGCGGATGCCGGTAACGGTGGCTTCCGTTGCGTTGAATCGCGCAGCAGTACACACCGAATAGGCACCGGAAGCGGGAATCTTCCACGTGAGCTTCGTCGTCCACGCAGAGGGAACACCGTTGTCGATTGAGAACGCATTGTAAACGCCAGGCGTAGCGGTAGCCGTGACCGCTGACGCGACGGACGCAACGGCACTGACGACCGTTGCGAGGATAGCGACAGAGATAGCCGCAGTGATGCGACGTCGGGGTGTGTTCATGGGGAAATGGTATCGCAGTTAGATGCGGTACGTCAAGCTCAATCGCACTTCATCGCTTGTCGTCCACGTCCACGGAACGGTGCCAGCAACAACCGCACCCGCCGTTGTTACCATGATGAATCGGTTTACGGTGTCAATTTCTGCGACACACACTAGACGTGTCGGAACTGACGCGTCGAGAAGAAGCCCGCTCCCGAGATCGGGAGGATTAACCGCGTTAGCAGGAATCGGGAGTGTGATAGTCGCTCCGCCTGTACCGAACGACGTAGTGCTTCCGAAGATGATTTGGAAGCGGACGACGCACATATTACCGACTACCATATAGTCAGTATTAGCTGTACCGTTGCCTAGCGTTCCACCTGACGTAGCACCCGCAACCGTCGGAGTGTACGGAGTGAAACCACCAATGGCGTTCGGTGTGAGCAACATGGTTTCTCCCTAGCGAGGACACGACACGGGACGAACGGGGAGGGACGTCCGTCCCGTGTCGCGCGTCTCAACTACAGATTGTGCTCACGCTCGTAAGCCGCCCATTCGCTTACGGGCATCGGTCCGTGCGTGACAACCGTTGCCTGTCCGGTAGCCGGATCGGTCACCTGCTGGTAACTCACGATCTTCGACTCATCGTCGGACGCATCGTCGGACGCATCGTCCGTCGGCGGAACGTCATCAACGTTATCCGTCGGCGGAATGTCAAGCTCGTCATCCGTCACGGTGACGTCTTCCGCATCCTGCGGAGCAACGTCACGACGGTTCTTCGTGGTCACTTGCTACCTCCGATGTCACGACGGAGACCCTGAATCTCCGTGATTAGTGTGCTGAGAAGTTGGTTCGTACGAACGGACGCAGCAGTGTTAACCGCCACAGTCTCTTCGTACGTCATCACGTGATCCGACTGCCCGAGAGTTTCGGCATTCGCCGGACCGAGACGAACCGGGTCGGTCGCCTTCATGTCATCTCCTTCCGTGGTCTCAACGTACTTGCGTGCGATCCGTTCTGCAACTCTAGATGCCATAGCGGGTGTTACGCCATTGGCAATCTCAAAGTGCATCGCATCGGGAGGAGATACCTTGTAATCCCCTCCCCATCGCACGATGGATGCTCCGTAATCCTCGTCGTACATAGACGCAAGGATCGCGCGGATACGCGACACTTGAGCGGACGTCAGTGTGTCACTTACAGGGACGCCGCGCGGGTGACGCGTTGCATTCAAGTCAATTGCAGTTGCGGAAGCGTGATTCGAGTAGCCGGACGACTTACCGCGAACGGGCCGGAAAGCCCATCCCCATTCGTCATGTTCACCCGGTAGATCGAGCGGTTCCACTTCCGCGTGCCAACGACGCGCTACTTCCGTCAGAATTGTTGCGACGTCGCCAGGGCGAATCGCGAGACGGATAAGCGGGTCCTCAATAACTGTAACCATCGGCGGACGCGTTTCCAGAACACTCCACCCGTTACCGGATAAAGCCATCGGTCACACCTCCGTGTTGGCACCCTTGTTCGGAATCGAGTAAACGAGAATTCCGGCCGCAACCATCGCGCCGACGATTCCGCCGATCTCGTTAGCCGTCAACCCGTCCGGGTAATTGGCAACGAACGTAGCGACACCCGCGCTAAGCGCAGCAGTAATCGCCTTACGTACGTAAGCAAGCATCTCTCACACCTCCTTTCCTCCCCGATCAATGTGAGCGTCTAAACGTCTCGACAACGTGCCCACATCTCGCCGTACCTCGATTTGTGCATCCATCACCAGCGTTATGAGTCGTCGCACTTCTGCAACTTCTCCCCGCATCTCTGCAGCGAATCCATTAGAGATGTGTTTTGTATTCTCAACGGTTTCCGCTGCAACGTCTCTAGCTTCATCCACCTTACGGCGAGTTCTTATCGCCTCTACTAATACGCCACCGATCATCACAACGATCGAGGTAAAGAATGCCCAAGCGGGAGCAGACATACCGCCTTCGTTAACAAGATTCTGCAACGGGTAAACCTCACTGCCTAATGGGAACAAGAGACCAAACAAACGTTGCGTTTGCCCCCATGTTATTGATGATTTGCATGATGATTGGTCGTCGCGGAAGGTAGATGACGTCCGTAATCGCTTGTGAACCTGCAACACCCTGAGTGAAGACGTATGTAGCGACGAAATCGGTGGTAGTTGTTCCTACAGCCTGCAACAGGATACGGTTATTGACTGTTGCAACAGTAGTATTTCCATTAGAAAGACGGACGCTGAAAAAGTGTGGTCCTCCCCTATGTGTCATAGAGACTAGGGATGTGCCACCCGCAATTGACGCGTTGCCAGCACAAAGGTCACTAACGCTCATGTCCTCATTGCTATACGTCCCAAGCTCGCTAGCGATGTAGTAGAATCCGGAATCGTAATACTCGATAGGTTCCGGAATCGTTCTGTTGTCTCCGACAACGATGAGGCTGTAAGTGATTTCGCCAGCAGGAACCGGGTCGACGAACGTAACGGGCGCTACGTGGATTCGTACAAATTGAGCTTGCGCAGGCGTGACGATACGCCATTGCGGAGACGCATTCGGCTGACCCTGTGTTGTAATCGTTGTCGTGCCGAGACAGTAATGGTAGTAGTACGTGTCCGTTGTCGCGTAGTAGCTACCATCAGCAAGCTGGACATACCATGTTACTTGAACACGTCGGACTTCCCGATTCGCGCTGAATTGGTTCGGCTGATACTCGAATGCCGAGATGATGATGGATGAGTAATTCGACACATCAATTACACCCGTGTCGGCTGTAACCGATGGATGCGATGTGTCGTATGTGAAGAAGTTGGGTCCTTCACCAGCGGCAGACGGGTTCGCTGTACCACGACCGGGACAGTTACCATCTAATGTAGGAACGTTACGAGCGTTCCATAAAATACGAGGGACGTTCAGCGGCGCAGCGGAGTAAAAGTCTCCCGTATTGATCTGAACGTCAATCGTAGAGACATCGCCAGGGTTGCACTGGACATACAATCCCTGACCACGATTCCAAACTTTGGACGCGTTCGGACCAAGCTCGAAACCATTCGTATAGATACCCGGATTATCGTTCAGAAATACAGGCTTCGGACCTGTATTCCTAATCAGAGCATCGTCAGTCCACGGAATGGAAAGAGGGATAACTACGGTAGGACCGTTCCCATTCACAACGTAGTTGCTCACCAGGAACCCCCTCCGCCTCCCCCAGCAGTGTCACCCGCCGCACCAGTCTTTGCACGGTAGTACGTCGGCTCATTGCTTCGGAACGCTGAAATTTTCGAGTAGCCAATACCCGATTTGACAGAACGCGCCGAGTAGAACCGATCCGGTCCGGTAACTACTCCCATGTGTCCGGGCTTCCCTAACGAAGGTGCCCACACCACGATGTCATCAACTGCCGGACTTCCGTCAACCTTCGTAAAGAAGTGACTTACGCGAATGGTCGCAGTAGTAAACCGGTTGCCATCACCCTTCGGGTAAACGCCTGCGTCTTGGCAAGCGCGCCACATCAACCCCGAACAATCGTAGTAGTCCGGTCCTGTCCGTCCCCACTTGTAACCGGCGGCTTGACTACCGCGTTTAACAGCCGCGCGGCCAATCGCTCCGTTCGTCGGTAATCCTGTGAGTCCGCTACTGCCGCTAGTTGCTGCGACAGTAGATTCCGGAGCTTGGAGACTATCTCCCGTTCGGTTAGCAACTTCTCGAAAAGACTTACTGTCACCACGGACGAGAGCAAGGAAAGCATCGGACATATCCTCCGCGATATTTGCCGCTCGCCCCCTGCTAACCGCACGCAGCATGATAACGGCAGCAACGACGAAGAGGTAAGCAATCGTGTTCATGCTACCTTCTTCGCTGTAGAAGCAACCTTACCGACAACCGTCTTACTGCTGACGACCGAAGTAATCGGCCCACGCAGAAGAATCACCACACCGAGGATGAGCAACACCACTGCGACACCGACAACAGCAAGGTTAGTAACAGCACCGAAAATGCCCTTACTAATGGCGTTAAAGCCGCCCGTAAGCGCATTACCTGTCGCGTCAAGAGGTGAACCCTTCTCGATACTCCCAAACTTCGGAGTAGACGTGTCACCCTTCTTAAGACGTTCCTCAATCGATGGATCTGCGTGAATCGCTCCGTAAGCAAGCGAAGCGTCAGTGAACTTCTTCTTATAACTACCGCTATTGTATGTCGCCCAAGGCTTGAACGAGTGACCTGCCGCAACCCAAATCTTATAAGCTCGACGCGCATTCGCTAGCGCGTCAGTCTTCTCCGCTTCGGTCGGCTTGTGTACGTCGTTGATCTGCCAGAGACCCCAATCATACGTACCATTGCTATTCGGGCCTCCCTTAGCGTCGGTTACTCCTCCGCTTTCCGCAAGGGCAATTGCAGTTGCAGTAACGATCTGATCTTCGCCAGTCCAACCACCGACGTGTGCGGCCGCTGCAACCTGAGCGTCGTTCAGCTTCGTCATTACTTCACCCTTACCCTAGTGCCCTTCCGCACAACCGGGAACTTAATCGAGTCGTTGAGTTCCATAACGGCAGCGGCGGAAGTGCCATTCTTCGACGCAATCGACTGCGCAGACTGATTAGCCGCAACCGTCAGGTAATACTTCGGTGTGGTGTACTTCGGAATGGTTACACGCGTACCAACGGGCATGTGACTACGCCCCTTCGGAATTGACAGGTTCGCCACTTCCAGAGAATTCACGTAATCGTAGTGATCTGACCCGTAGTAGAGCTTCGCCAGCTTCCAGAAGTCGTTATCGTTCTTACCTTCGACGGTGTGAACCGTCGGAGGTGTTCCCTGCTTCCTAGCGAATTGCGCAGGCGGCTTAGAGACGCCACCCGCAGTAAGCGGCTCCGGGGGTACGCCGTATTGCTTAACGGCAGCGTCAATCAGCTTCCCCTCACTCACAGAAAGCGACTCGCCAGAGATGTACTTACGCGTGGCAGTCTGCGCCACAGTACCGGAAGCCATTCCCTGAGCGACAAGCCAGTTAGCAGATTTCCTAGCCCAATTCTCATTTGTGGCAACTTCGACAGGCGTCACGGTTGCCGGATCGGTCCCCTGCTGAACCGTAACAGTGCCGTTCGTCGCCAATCCCGAGTAATCGGCATTAGCTGGGTCGCCTGCAACGTCGGCCTCATCGGTTGAGTTATCGGTGTCCCCTTCGGTTGGTTCGGCCGGACGCATCCGATATGCGACCAAAGCCAATACCGCCACAAAGAGTGCAGCGACATAAAGGACCGGAACACCGGCGACCTTCTTACGGAGAAAAGAGGTGTCCATTAAGCGGGTCCTTTATCCCATCATCGCGGAGTACCAAGCGGCATACTGACTTGCCTGCGTGGCATCCCTAGCGTCGTCCTTACCTTCGCCAGCAACGGCCCCAACCGTGTCTCTATCCATTCCAGGGGCAACCGACATGACGTATCCGGCTGTCTCTTGAACGTTTCGCTCATCGCGGACGAAGTAGGTGTTTCCCATCTTGGTATTCGGGTCGACGAGGTCACCGACAGGCTCAATACCGACAGCGTGACCCAAAGTGCCATGACCAAACTGACCCGCAATCTCACGCGCCGCAGCCGTTCCTGACGACGAGACCTGTCGGTCGATTCGGTCATTGTATTCATGGTTCGCATCAACTTCCGGTGCCCAAGACGGAGCGTACTGTTCCGGCTCATGCCAATCAGAAGAAAGTTGACGACCAACGAATCCGAGATTTGGATTCGAGTCCGTCTCAACTTCCTGCGGCTCAGGCATCCCCTTTTGTTCTGCGGGAGGTGCGTCCGCGTGAACCGGATAAGTGTTTCGCCTATTGACATTCTCGTCGGGAACGGGAACGCCAGCCTCCCGATTCATCCAATTAAGGAACGTCGGCATGGCGTGTTACCTCACTTCGTCACGGGAGAAATGGCAGTCGCAACCGACTTCTGGAAGCCGGAGAGACCAGCCGTGAGAACAGCGGCAGTGTTACTCCGCTTACTCACGATGACAGCAAGAGCCGCAAGTCCAATAATGGCGATAAAGACGCCAATGACGCGGTCAACCATCAGTGTTAACCCTTCTTCTTAGACGCTGTACGAACAGCGTTAACAGTCGCCATTACCGATGTGAGCAGAAGGAGTAACCCGATTGCTCGCACAAGCGGCGCAATCTTTGTATCCGCCGTAGCAGACGCAAAGATGACGAGAACAAGTGTGCCGATTACGGCTTGCGCACCTTCGGAAGGCCACTGCTTTTCGCGGATCGCTCCACCTGCAATGGCAAAAGAACCCGCAGCAAGGAACGGCATTTCCGGACGCATAGTGACCTTCCGAAGGTGTATTCAGCGACTAGCGGCCAACGACGCGGCGCGCGAACGACACGACGAACAGACCGACCACGATTGCGACGAGGTAGCGGTTGTTCAGTGTGCGAACGACAGAATCCACGGGATCTTCCCTCTCAGACGTTGTGTCGACGGAGCGTGAACGCGAGAACGAACAGAACCGCCCACGCCATTCCTACGATCAGGAGAGCATCCATAAGTGCAACGTCTCCGACGCTTCCCTTATCCTGAGCGCGCTTCGGTCCCTTCGGCTCACGCGAAACCGTAAGTTCCGCACCGACACGCTCAGGCTCAGTTGCCATAGGCATATCTGTTCAGTCCTCCCGTTACGCGATGGCCGACTGAGCGTAGAACGCAGCCGGATCCTTGACCTGCGCAAGCTGCGTCACAAGCTCAAGCTGAGTCGCGGAAGCGCCAGGTGTGAGCTTAAGCTGCAGAAGCGAACCGACACGGGTAGAAAGCCACGAGTCGCGACCACCCGAGTAGGCGAAGAACGGCCAGACCAGAACGCCACGATCGATACCGACAAGCGTTCCAGCGGTAGCAGGAGCGTACGACGTCGTGAGATCGGTCCCGAGATGACCATAGGCACGACGCATGAGGTCCTGGTGAGACTCGAGCGTAATACCCTCATCGATCGGGTTATTGTCCAGGAGGAGACCGACGTTGGTACCGGCAGTGTAAGCCGTCCGAACGCCAGCGGCGCGCGAAATCGCAATAATGCCCTTGACCAGACCGCCACGGTTGGTGACCTGAATCGTGTTCTCGGCAGAAGCGTTCGCAGTCTGCGTCTCGTAACGGGTTTCGACGTAATCGCCGTAGCCAACCGGCGTCGTCTGATTGGGAACGCCAGCAATGTTCGACCCAACGGGAGCCCAATAGTGCTGCTCAACGCGGAGGGAGACAGTAGCGGCAGAAGTGGTCGTGCCGGAGAACGCAACGGTGGACGGGGCGACGTCAACCTTAAGCTGCAGGGACGCGTTGCTATCCAGGTTCGGAATGCATCCGTAACCGTTGTTGTAATCCTGCTCAAGGTCAAGGTCAAGACGGAACGTTGCCGTACCCGTGGTAGCGGTAGAAGCGAACGCATACTCAGGACCGAGATGCGGATTCGACCACGCGCGCGGGATATTGGTGTCCGTGATGCCGCTCGAAAGGTACTTGTTGATGAGGTACAGGTTGTAACCGCTGACAGGCTGGTAAATCGGCTGACCAGTCGCGTCCGTCAGAGTGATACCCGTGAGAAGGTTCCACGGACCATCACCCGCAACAATCGCACCCGCAGAAGCGGACGTAACGGTTGCAGTAACGAAGAGACTGATCTTACGAACGAAGCCGGTAGCGGGAAGCTGAATCGGCTGGAAGGACGTACTACCAGCAAGATTGCTGACAGTCTGCGACGCGCTAAAGCGACGCTGAGGACGAGAGGCCACCGTGAACCGGATTCCCGGAACAGGCGAAATCTCCTTCGTATCGGGCAAGGACAGGTCTCCTTTCAGAAACCAAGCGCAATAAGCGCACGGGAAGGACGCGAGTCCGACGTGAGAGCGAGAAGGTGAAGCGTCCCGAACACAGCGACGACTGCGGCAGTTGACGCCACAAGGTGCACGGGGGAGATGTGAACGTGAGGTGTCACTTGAACAGTCATTCCTCTCCGAACGGAACGGGGGACGTGCGTCCCGCCAAGGTCAATGATAGCAGGATTCACAGCTTGAGATTGACAGGCTCAGGGTCCAAATCGGCCGATACGGGCACCCAAAGGAAGTCATGTCGAGACTGCGTCGAAATACGGTCCGCAAGCTCTTTACTCGAATGCTTTCCGCCCAAGTCCGACAGTCTGCGGAAGTCTGCCGCTTCTCTTGTCTGACCGAGGAACGCATGAGAAGCGCTCGAATAAACGATTAGCGGAAGGTGTGCCGGACGCTGTACACATGTGACGAGAGTAAGTTTTGCGCTTCGTCCCATCGCATGAAGCATCGCGATACGGTCAGCCATTCCGAGGAACGTTGGATTAGACATATACAGACCTTCGTCAATCTGAACTGTATACGTTCCGTGCCGCTCGAAATAGTTAAACGCTTCGTCGAACACTCCGCGCTGATGATCGATCAACGCACGTCCGGTTAGATTCTTCGTGTCAGGCCAAAGAAGGATGCGATTTTCCCATGATGGCGGACGCTTCTTCCACTCCTTCCACCTAGTCCAACCTTTGTAATCCTTCGTTAAAGTCTCATCAGCTTTTGGCTTCGCAGCAAGTACGACAACATGTCCGCCACGATCTAGACGCTTTTGGACGATGTGTCGGGCAAGTGCAGTCTTACCGGACCCAGTTGGACCCGTAATAAGTACGTGTTCCCCTTGATTCCAGATAGAATCCAGGTGGGAAAGCTGCGCACTTGTCCGTGGTCCGGGTCGCACTTTACTCCTCCTGCGCTTGTTCCTTAAGAAGCTGCTTCGACTTGTATTCCACAATTGCGGTTGGTGCAATTCCTGCGCCAAGCATCGCGTACGCGATGATGAGGGAAACCTTACCTGACGTTGTACCCGCACGAAGAATCATGCGACACAAAGCGGGATCGGTTACAAGTGCAGCGTAAGCCTGCTCCCGGAAAGCCTCTTCACGATCGGCAAGCGCACTAGCGGTTGCGCGATAACCGGTCATCATCAGACCGACACCCGCGAACGCGTTAAGCTGACACAGCGCATCTACAGCTTGACCCGCGAGAACCGCATTATTGCCACGAGTCTTCGGAGTGCTAGAAGATGTTCCACGCTTGTGCTCTGGACACTTTCGCGGCTTGCGCCCACGTCCGGAATACGGGCCAGCTTCTTTGCCGCACACATCACAAGGGTATTCGACATCGGCGACCGGAGGAATTGCGTCCGTCCGTTCGTCCATTGTCGTATCCTCAATCGTTAGTGTCACGGCTGCTGCCTACTTCCGTAGTGCGTCCACGGACGCTTCGTCGGCGCAACGTCTCGACGCGACGACTCAGTGAGAGCCGTCACTGACGTCACAAGCCCTGCAACGGTCTCTGTGAGGCCGCGAACGACGTCCCGCAGGTCTTCACCCTCCTTCGGCGGTTCGGGAGCCGCAGGAGGCTTCGGTGCGTCCGCAGGAGGCGACACGGGAGGAGTGTCCGCCGGAGGATTCACGGGCGGAGTCTCAGGCTCTGGCGTCTTCTCGTCATCAGCCAACGGGCTTCATTCCCTTCATCCCGTACCTCTTCTTTCCAGCGAAGTACCACCAAACGAGTAGAGTCGCTGCAATCGACGCGAACATCTGTCGATCGCCACGTTCCATATTCTTCCAGAAGTTCACTTCTTACCTCCGGCGAGCATCCGGAACATCGGATTCTTTGCGAGAGCTTCAATCATCGGGCCGACGGCTTCGAGATGCGGCGCGAGGTTAGTCAGTACGTCATTGACCTTCGTAACAGTATCATTGTGCTCGCGCCGAACGGACTTAAGTTCAACGAGTACCGCGATCAGTAGATCCCGATCCGTCATCCCATCGTATGTGATATCACGATCTTCGATCATGTCCATTGGGTCAAGACGAACATCCGTCATTCCGTCACGCTCCACGATGAGAAGATAACGCCAGCCGCATTGTTATTCGCGTCAGGCTTAACGTACAACGGACCTGTGTGGTTATCGAGATCGATTCGCGTACCGTTCGCAGTCGCGTACAACCGTGCGCACGATGAATCGCTAGCCAGCTTACTAGCATCATCAGCGAAGCGAATGAAGTCCGTTGCCGTAGTACCAACAAGCTGAATTCGGAACGTCTTACGGTCTGGGTCCGCCCATCCAACCTGTACCGGGTCCCAACCGGGCAAAAGCGTATGCGTTACCGAAAGAAGACGACCGGTCTTACGCGGGCGCACTTCGGAACGCTGTGGGTCAACTGCAACATTCGGAAGCGGTTCCGGCGGGTTATCGACTTCCACCAAGAGGGAATCAATAACCTGTCCGTCATCGTCGTTCGGGTCGCCTGTATTGAGACGCGGCGCGTAAGTCGGCTCACTCACTTCTTATATTCCTCTCAAGCACTGTCGGGGTTCTGACATGTCAATGATAGCAGGAAAAGGGGCGTCACTCGGTGGTGAGTGACGCCCCTTTCCCTGCGGCGG
>Ga0065707_10082682_pt1 | contig 12777 bp, 5 predicted proteins | sample SwiRhicommuniRL3_FD_59094 | JGI IMG/M metagenome (GOLD analysis project Ga0065707, IMG submission 59094) | Switchgrass rhizosphere bacterial communities from Rose Lake, Michigan, USA - RL3 v2 (version 2) | ecosystem: Host-associated > Plants > Roots > Rhizosphere > Soil | place: East Lansing, MI... | reverse complement strand
CGCAACCAAATTTGAAGAGATCAGAACCCCAGGGCCAATTTGTCGAGCCACTCTAGTTAACTAAGACAAATACTCTGAAAGCCTGTTTTAGTGTCTGATAAGGTGATACTAACGATAGTAATATTTTTACAACCTCTGGTATCCTAATTCTCTAGTTTTCTAATTATACATCGTGCATTTCATCCTATATAAAGAACTATATTGTCGAGCAAGGAATGTTGATATGAGCTACATACTAAGTAAGATGATTAGTGGGTTATGAAAAATTGATGGTGGCTTATGAAAATCGATTTCCAGTCCTTCTCTGTCTTCTGTGTCTTCTAGTTCTCTGCTCATTATCATACATTATAAATATCATTATTTTAAATTTAAGACACAGGTCAATAATTCAAACCCCCAGACCGCAGTAATGCCTATACCAGCATATACAATAAGCCTACCAATAATTTCAACATCATAACGAGGCCTGAAAACTCCCGGGACTACTTTCTGAGGCAAGGTCTTTACGTGTTCTTTTGGACGTTCGATGCTTGGGAAAGCCTCCACCATCTTGCTCTTTTCCTTTTCGTAGTCCAACATTGCGTAGTAGTCGATTTCTGTCTCGGGACCCATCTCGTCGGTACGGTTATGGTTTGTCACACCCTTGAAGAAATTATTAATATCACCAATATTATTTCCTCCCTCACTTTCGTTTAAGTTCGAGATGGAAGTCAGACGGATCTGTCTGTTGGATTTGGTTGTGAATGCAGTGGGTATGAAGTTTCTTCTAGGAAGATTGACTCCGATATACTTATAAATCGGAGGTAAAATGGTGAAAATCACCGGTTTCGAGATAGATTTCCACAAAACTACCGAAGTCATTCCTAAAATACATCTTAGCACACTCTTGACGATTCCAATCTTTTCAAAATTATAACTGATCACCAATTCGTCGATATTTTCAAAATAATTCAACTGGAACCCAAGCAAATGGGACAAATCTATACCAATCAAAACACCCACAAATGCTACAGAATCATCAAAGCATGGACAGTCGTCAACAGGTTCAGCATGGACATGAATCAATCCCAAATATCCCACAATAATCAACAACGACGACAATTTGGGATATGAATTGTTTAGCACTAAACCGTCCCAGATTGGACCCCACAAAAATCTAAAAAGAAAACACACAACACCAATCAACGAGCCCACAGTGATATCCAAGTACCCATGCATCCCACAATATAGTCTTCCAAATACAACTGACACACAATAAACAAACAATCCCACAGCAATACTGGTAAACTTGGCCGTCAGATAATTATCTTTCACCTGATACAAATTCCATAAGCATACCAACGTCACGGCCGTAGCATTAGCACAATGACTGGATGGAAATCCATACTCTTTTGTCGTATAGCTCGACATGGTGATCCGGTGAACCGGAGGAGATCTGGGTCGTGGTAAACAAAAGTAATCCTTGAGATGGCCACTTATATAAATACCAAACCCCAAAGTATAAATCAAGTCTCTCGCCAACGTACTAGCCCCAAACCAAAGAGGAATCGGTAATATAAGCACATAAAACGTATGTGACGCTACGTTGGCGGTCCATGCAAAATAAAAGTCGAGTATCGAAGATCGACACGATTTCTGGAGATGGTCCAAATGCTCAGTTTCGTTACGGACTAGCGGCAAGAGCTTGGAACGCACCTTATATCTGAATGGAGACAAGCGAAGTTTGTAATGGTCGTTGGATTGATTTCCAGCATCTCCCAAATGGTTTGGTTGGTCAAAGAGTAGCACCTCCATATCTTTGTCATCAATACAGGGCGATATCGAGCTTGACTGCAGAATAGATATTGATGACGAAACTCCGATAGCATCGGGACTTCTCGTCATTTTATATGAGTTCTGGTTATTTGGAGTGATGGTTATGGAGAACGCAATGGATGATTTTGATGATGAATTATTGAATTCGCGTACTAGAAAATAACAAATATTAGTGGAGGCCGAAACAAGTACTCAGCAAGCAGAGTATTTGTGAGTTAGAGTTTAATAGTGAATAGTGAGTAATTAATTCGGTACGCTCAGTAATTGTTAATTATAGGAGTTTAAATACTGAATAGTGTTTATTTCAGTAGAGTTTAGTGACTTCTAGAATGTTGAGTGCGTGAATATAGTGAATTATTGGAAGGTTTTGAATACTTCGCTACGGTTAGATTTTCTGGAGCGAGGATTAATTACTGAGAAGAATAACTAAGAATAGAATGAAGACTTTGAGAGAACTATGAGCGAACTATGAGGTACTATGAGCGAAGCGAATAGTTCTTTATTTTTAAAACCTGCAAATATAAACATCTGCAAATATTAAAAACCTGCTAATATAAACATCTGCAAATATTGGAAACCTGCAATAATCCACCGTTAAACGTTTTAGAGGGTTTTGCATGTATCACTATATGCAGTGCCATTACATCAGTTGATTCAGCTAGTTGAATATTGACCAAAATTACTTATACTGACTAACTTAACATATAGAGATCCTGATAGAGTCTTCAATAGATCACATACCAATTCCCAGTAATATTTAACAGTTATTACCCACGTTAATCAGCATAGTGTATGGATTACGTAATCCCGAGGGGACCTAGCGAGTACCTAAAACTAGAGTAGATTTCAAGTATCGTAGTGAATTAATGGAGATTTCGAGATATTTAGTGAGGTTTAGGAGTCAATATTGGAGCGATAAGGTATTCAGGAACGGAAGAGTAAATACTGACTATTAAATACTGAGCGCAGGCGCTATTCTTAATGGATTTAGTGGAAATATTGAGAATATGATGGAGATTTTGCCATCCTAATTATGATGCATTTAGATGTATTATGATATCACTGATACATACAATTGTTGTCACTAGATATTCTTAGAGATATTGTGAAATGTTATTAGATATTCCCAGAGTATAAATTGTCACTAATCATGATGTAATTTCATTTGATATCGTCAGCGACTCAATTGTTGTGTGGGTGGTCTCAGGGAGAACAGAGATTAGTTGACAATTTTACAATGAATTCTGATCGCTGTAATATTACTATTTACAAGGTTAGTTCTGATATCCTGAGAGATGTTTGGGTAAAAGTTTGATCACAGTTAAGTACCCCGTAGATGCTTTGAAAGTAAGTAGGTTAATGTATGTATTAACCAGAGTATGTATCATTAGTGATTATATGAGATGAAATGAGATTGAATGAGATGGAATGAGATCAAATGAGATCAAATGTGATGAAATTGAATGATCTACCTTAAAATGATTAGGTAAATGTGGTCTATTGGATACGTTCTTGAAATGAACTTTTGTAATTGGCAAATGAACTGATGCTTGTGAGCTGGGAGACACGAAAATATGGTGAAAGTATGGTAGAAGTATGGTAGTAATATTGGCACAATTGCTCAAGGCATATGAAGTTGATGGATCATTATAATTACTTTATTTCTGTCAGCAATTTGGATGATTAATCTTGAAGAATCACACATTTATGCAATTTCAATACTCAAAGTATCTTCTCCAATCACTCTCCACTCACTACAATATCACACACTTGCGCTTCTTCTTTTCCTTCCTTGTAAACGCAAATTCATCCTCATTATACTTGCTAGTAAAATTATTGTATGGGTTGGAAGTATAAGGGTTTGGCGAGTACGTATCTTCGGTCAACGGTTCGTCTAGCAAAACAGACGAATCGTATGAAGTATTCTTAAGGTGTCCTCTTTTATTGGATACACTTGATTGGTTACGGGTATGACCGTGCGACCCAAAACTCCCATGACTCAGACCCAATACTTTAGACAACCTTTTTGATTTAGAAGATTTTTCGACTTGCTCCTGCATTTCCATTTGTTTCTGATAATGGTTGAGGGCAAAATTGAACACCGTCTTAATATTGAACATAGTCTTTGCTGAACATTGGATGTAGCCAATGGCATTGATTTCGGAAGCAAGTTGAATTGGAAGATCAGGATCAAAGTCCGCATAGAGATCGGCCTTTGTACCGACTAAAAGGATAGGAATACCGGGACAAAAGTGACTAACTTCAGGAAACCAAGAATCTTTCACATTTTGCAAACTTACCAAATTATCCAAAGAGAAGCATACAAGCAAAATATCCACATCAGGATACGACAAGGGACGAAGACGATCGTATTCTTCTTGGCCGGCCGTATCCCACAATGCCAATTCAATGATCTTTCCATTAGGAGTAATTACGTTGGTGACGTAATTCTCAAACACGGTTGGAACGTAAATTTCAGGAAACTTGCGTTGTGCATAACTGACAAGCAAACAAGTCTTTCCACAACCACCGTCACCAACCACCACGATTTTCATATTATAATTAGAGTATTTCTTAAGAGTATCTTGCATTGGATAGTCAGGTATCACTGGGTCGTCGTCTATAATAATTTTGGGACCACTACCTCCACCATGGTATAAATCTCTACGTTGTTGTTCCATCATTGATTGACGTTTGACGTTTTCATAAGGATTGAGTGATTCGGGGTTGGGCGAGCCTCGAGGTTTTGGCGACGATCTAAGGTTAGGCGACCCTCTATGATTGGGTGAAATACTTCCACGGCTTGGTGAGCCAAAATTGGGACTTAAATTTGGAGTCCCAGATCCTCTTTTGTTAGGAGATCCATAATTGTTTGAATTTAAGTTGGGATACCCGTTAGAATTGAAATTTGGTGATCCAGTTCTGTTAGAATTGAAATTTGGTGATCCATTTCTGTTTACATTCAAGTTGGGAGATTCGTAGTTCAAGTTAGGAGATTCATAGTTCAAGTTAGATGATTCATGGTTCATGTTGGGAGATCCATTATTTCTCGACTTGTTGGGCGATCCATAATTCAAGTTGGGCGATCCATACTGTAAGTTAGGAGATCCATTATTTTTCGACTTGTTAGGTGATCTATAGTTGTTTGAACTTACATATGGCGACCCATAATTATTTAAGTTGCTCGGCATGTTGGGAGATCCATAGCTAGAATTCAAGTTGGGAGACTCATAGTTGGGTGAATTCCAATCAGAAGACCCTTCAAACTGTGAGGATCCTGTGTTTGGAGATCCTTTATTAACTCTCGACATTAGTGATCTAAATATATCGTGGCTGTCAGAAGAGCGGGTGGCAAGAATGAGTAGGGGGTCTATTTCGATAATGAAAGGACAGTAAAGATGAAGGTGGTAAAATACCGGGGTTTACGACAAGTAGATTGTCAGATTGTCAAATATAAATAAGAACCAACAGAGAAGAAGGCAGTGAAGAAAAATGTTGATGTTTACGTTCTAGTTTTTGGCTGATGTTGATAACAATAAAGATTATATAATCGAGTTGGATTATATAATCACCAATATCTGTTCTAGTAGCTTAATCGATTGTAGATCTATAATGAGGAGGAATAGTTTAGTATGAGCGATGGGAGGTGATGGGTCACTTTATGAGTTCATGTTAATTTCTAGCAGGCCTATAGTTTGCCTCGCCAACTGGCCATTATGTATGGTATCAGTTTTCCCCTTTTTTTGCAGCCAGAGAAAATATTATAGTGACTAAGTTGAAAATGTTAGTATATATTGGTAGTGAAAGAATTATGCTAGTAAGCTTTATATATTGGTAGTGTGTGGGATACTAGAGGTCTATCATGTAAGCTTTCATCACTGATCAATCTGTCCGATAATCAGGTAAAAATTAGTGGCCCTAGGACTTCACTAGTCATGATATCTAGATTACTATGATGGGTTCCTTCTCAACCATATATGCTAGTCACTAATTGAATCACCTAAATCTAATGAATTGGATACTTGGCTCCAGAGTTCACTCAAATTCACCATCAAGTATATTAATGTCGTCATAAACTCATAAATTCATAAATCTCATTTTATCTACTTCATAATTGATGAGTTCACTACTAGCAATCAGAATGTTACGTAACTATTAATGTTAATAACCTTGTGCTTGCCGTCACTAATTTACATAGCCACCGTCACTCAACCACATAGCCTAAACTAATCGGAACAATATGTAACGGAAACTTTTCATAAATTATATTCGGAAGAACTCCACCAGTGATTTGAGCCAGGAGTACTTGTTATTGCCACTGGACTTCCGATCCGGTTTTTCTCAGACCCTCTAGGACCAAACACGTTCCACAAATACTCCATTAACGAGCGAGACTCCTAACAAATCCGTTATCCACCAAATTGTGATATATACTGGAACCATTCTTTCTGATACTCGCTTGTCTTATCTCTATATCTCTCCTCTGTATGTTTCCATGAATATTCTCATTTCGCATCCCATCGGATTTTACCACTCCAGATTGCTAGCAAGTTATGTTAGGAACGCGCACTTGGAAGCGATGATTGTGAAGATCTTTGATTTATGACTATTCTGACTATTCTCGCTATTCTGACTATTCTAACTATTCTGATTAATATGACTTGGTCTCCTCGCTAATCGTTTCTTACTCTCAATTCTCTACACATTTTGTCTTGGTCTATTCTCGTCGTTTCTTGTTTACAATTGTCGCAAAATGTCTCGATCTCTTATGTCTCATTAGTCACCAAACTCGGTCAATCTAGCTCGGCCATCTGGCTAAATAGCAAACGATACTCTAATTAGATTCTAGATCCACATATTCCTCAGTGTTGGGGTCGCTTGCTATTTATTGTGGGCTATAACACCTATACCGCAATAGTTAAACCCCACCTTCCAGCCTCCAAACAGTGCTCGCATCTAAGGCGGGATCTTTACACAAAACCACGACAAATTTCTTTCCTGGTGCCCGAAATTTTTCACAGACACGGTTCCTATATTAGAATTTGGATTTACTGTTTTCTTGTTGTTTTTGCTTTATAGCGTTACTAGAAGGCTACCTAGCTATGATGAGCAAAAATATATTTGAGATGACGGCAATTGCCAACCAAGTCAAGAAAGTGATGAGTCTGTCTGTGAGGGCGATGGAGAGAGATTTTGGTGATTTTTATGAATATTCTTTAGTGATGAAGCCTGTAAGGGATTGTGATGGTGGAGATATGTGGAGAGAGGTCGAGAGGATACGTGTTGAGAGTGCTAATAAGGATATAGTTGGAAAACCTGGCGTTCGTTCTTATAGTACCCGTTCTATGGGTACCCGTTCCTATAGTACCCGTTCTTATAGTACCCGTTCTTATAAAACCCGCTCTTATTCCACCGACTCCTTCTCTCAATATATCCCTAAACACAACGAGAAAGACGAATCCAAACAAATCATTGGAAGTACCGAGAAACCAAAAGGATTCCAAATGTCCAGTAGTGAAGTTCCAAGCACACGTCTTGCTAGAATCTTTCACTACGGTTCCCTTGCTGCCGGCATGGGTTTTGGTGCTGCCAAACAAGGTATCAAACATTATGCTGCGGGTAACACATCGTCGCTTTCCATGAAATCCCTTATCCTCTCGCCCGCCAATATCGAACGTATGGCCAAGAAATTCTCCAAAATGAGAGGAGCTGCTCTCAAAATCGGTCAGATGATGTCGTTCCAGGACTCGAGCATTTTGCCAGCGGAAATCCAACAGATTCTTATGAGAGTCCAAAATTCCGCTCACTATATGCCTCCAGGACAATTGGAAAGAGTCATGCTGGCGGATTTGGGTGCAAACTGGCGTGAACGTTTGTTTTCATCTTTTGATGACGTTCCAATTGCTGCTGCTTCGATTGGCCAAGTCCATACTGCTGTAACTGAAGATTTGACTCCTGTCGTGGTCAAGGTTCAATACCCGGGTGTAGTGGATTCTATTGACTCCGATTTGAATAACTTACTCTTACTTTTGACTGCGTCTTCCATCTTACCTGCCGGCCTCTTCCTCGATAAAACTATCGCCAACGCCCGTACCGAATTGAAATGGGAATGTGACTATATCAGGGAAGCCCAGAACTTGATCAGATTCAGAGATTTGATCAAAGACGACGATGCTTTTACTGTTCCTAGAGTGTACCATAACTTGTGTGGAGAACACGTTTTAACCATGGAAAAGATGCGTGGTGTTGAAATTGTAAAGGGAAACTGGGACCAAGCCACCAAGGACTGGATCGCTACCAATATCATGCGTTTATGCCTCATGGAAATTAAGCAACTCAAATTCATGCAAACCGATCCTAACTGGGCAAACTTTTTGTACAACGAAAACACCAAAAAAATCGAGTTATTAGATTTTGGTGCTGCTCGTGAGTTTAGTGACGAGTTTGTTGAGGATTATATCCAAGTTTTGCGTGCAGCCGTCAAGAAGGATCGTGATATGGTTGAACTCTACTCCAAGAAGTTGGGTTATTTGACAGGCCTCGAATCTCCTCAAATGACTGAAGCTCATATTGACTCCGTTATGGTTTTGGGAGAAGCCTTTTCTCCTGTTGATAACAACGGAAAACCTTTTGACTTCTCTCACCAAACCATCACTGACCGCGTCAGAGGAAACGTCGGAGTTATGTTGAGCGAAAGATTGACTCCTCCCCCAGAAGAAACTTACTCCCTTCACAGAAAGTTGAGTGGTGTCTTTTTACTTTGTTCAAGATTGGGAGCAACTGTGCCATGCGAGGATTTGTTTAGGGAAATCATTGGACACGAATGATCTATTTACGAGTGAAACAATGAAACAATGAAACGTTTAGATAAACGTCCTTCAAACGACCTATTTAATTGCAAAAACTTTGCAAATCGTTATCCCAAAATCTCACAATGACCAAAAAAAATTCCTCGCTTATTTCCTTCACCCACCCCACGATACCACTACGAATGTTTTTGCAGATTATCTTATTCTCCATGATATTCTTGGATACTTACCAGTGAACCATTCTTCCAAAAGTACGTTTACTTTACCTAATTGCTTATGATTTATGTTTTTTTTATTATAGACTATATACGTTGATGAATTTAGAATTTTCTAATAAGTTAGATGTAGATTTTAGGATATTTAGTCTACAAAGAGTGGTCAATTTTGCTTATACACATATTGGGTCGTGCGGTAACTATGATTAATGAAAGGAGACCACGAATTTGCTGAATCAGATTTGTAGAAGAGCCTAGATTCATGAAAAGAGTGATGTTTATAAATATATTACTTTCTTCCTTAAGCTGCGCTATATTATTTTTAGATATGGCTATTCCAGGGCAAGATCTGAATGATATGATGAAATAAACGTGGGTTTTGTCTTGGAAATACAACAGAGTATGTTTGAATACGAGTGGTCGAGTTATACTTAATTAAGGCAAGGCTCGACAAATGCTATCTAATGTTTGCCTTGTTGTATTGTATAGCTACGAAATTGGGTGCAAAATGGAGACTTTTTCGGCATAGTCATTTTATAATTCCGACTGTCGGTCCGAAACGATCCAAAATAATATTTACGAATTCCGAGTCTTGACCTTAAATGATTTTTTAGTTTTACCTGTTGGAAACGGTGGTTCGATACGGGTTAAATCAATGACCTCGGCAAATATTGAGTAAGTCGGGATTAGCGATGTTTAGTTGATACTTTTGTAGCAAAGTATTGTGATTATTAAGCATATTGGTAGAGATTAGTGAATACTACAATTTTTAGGGTGGATGAGAGATATATGAGAATATATATAAATTGTTTGAAACCCTATTAATGTACCACCTTGCAGAGTAATATGGGGAGTAGATTGGTACTACACTCAGTATACAGTAATCTCAGTAATCTCAGTAATCTCTAATTACTCGCTATTTAGTAGCCTCGCTTGTCAGCACGTGCATGTCGGAATAATGTCGTTCACGTAAATAAACCTTGGCCCTCCAGGATGTCATGATTTTCAACAATTACATGCATCAATTGAACGGGGAAAGCGGACGGTGGCCATTGCTCGAAGTCACGGAATACAAATCTAAGTTCTCGTCGTAAGCAACTCAGAGTTCGTCATAAAATCTCGCCTCAATCATAAAAATCGTACCTAGAACGAGCCGCTTCCTCAATAATCATGGACTTCAAGAGCCTTCCGCCTGATATTATCGATCTCGTTCTCCAGAATCTTCCCAGAAAGTATCTTAGAGCATTGTTTGACGATCGTGATATTGGTAACGACGCCTTCTCGACATGCTATAAAACTATCAAGGTCTGTTCCATGGGGATGTTTTACGAACCAAAGTATGAGAATTATATCCACCAAGACTCAGACTACTCCAATTCACGACCATTCGGAGAGTTTGACGATACATTTTGTAATAAGCACATTGTATTTCGTTCCATACATTCATTTCTAGACTTTTGCGGTCGTAACAGTGGCAGGTATCGTCCCCATACCCTTGAATTCTGTTCTCTAAATGACTTTCAGGTGGTTCATCAAAGATTTCCTAGGGTGTTGGAGAAAGCTTCAGATATCCGTCTTCACACATTCAAAGCCGAATTGTTGCACGAGTATCCTTACAACATTACGAATGTGAATATCGACGACAGCCATTGTCCCGGTATGTCGATTACTCCAGACTTAAATTGGGACAAGTTGCAGTATCCTAATGCCATCACTAAACTTCAAATTTTGGACCAACTGCCTAGACCATTTCCTAAGTTTTGCTCAAGCATCGACGGAATCGAATCGTTGATATTTGATGGGTGTGCTATTCTTCCCGAGAATCTTGAACGATTACCAACATCTTTGACTCTGCTTGTAATTGATAGACTGGTGGATGGTGATGAGCTTGGCGGGGCTGATCAGATAGATTTCACATATTTGACCAACTTGAAGTCGTTCGTATTAAATCATACTAAAGATCTTCAGATTCGACTCCCAGAATCCCTAGTTCGATTAAATTATCATGCCAGTTATTTTTATCGAGATATTCTTAATTTTGAAGATTTGATCAATTTGAAGAGCTTTACTATTAAGGATAACTCATTTCCTTCGTTGTCTGGATTGTTTGAGTCCAAGTTCAAGTTTCCACAATTGCAAGAGCTTAAAATTGAATGTGATGCTTATGGAGACTATGATTCGGAAGATTATGACGAAAGTGAAGACATTTCCATTGAAGAAACAATTAGTGCATTCACGGTAACTGGTTCCTTCAGTTTTCCTGACTCCTTGGAGGTCCTAGAACTCCATTCCATGAATATAATCCTTGGAGAAGGTTTTGAGTTCCCAAAAAACCTAAAGAAGTTGCTGCTTTTGGGTGCGAAATCCAATGATGAACATTGTTTTGAGCTCCCTCAATCGTTGAAGCATCTCTCCATCTGGAATCCGACTCTCGATCTTTCCAAGGTTGCAAGCTGGCCCCCGGCATTGAACTCTCTAGTACTCAACTTCAATAATCTCTTGAACCTTTGTGATATAGATTTGCAACGATTACATCACCTAGAGTCGTTTATTTTCAAATTCTTCGTTTTGGAACCCTCCTCTAAGATTAAAGTTCTTCTTCCTCCAAACTTGAAACATCTTGAATTAAGTCAAAGTACCGGTTTACTGAAAGATGTAGAACTGGTAATTGATATAGACGAATTGCCGATCAGCCTCACATCGATCGAGATCGATGATCGAATCTTTCATAATATCAAAAACTTCAAGCATCTTGAAAACTTGGAAAAGTTACTTGTACGTCCAGCACAGCTTTTCATGGCAGACTCTTTTGTAGAGTTGCCATTGAATTTGCTCAAACTTGAGTTTCCTCGGTTTTGCGTACCAGGTGGGTCCAAGACGATTGGGTTGGCACTACCAAAGTTAAAGGAACTCACGCTTTTCGATCCATATTGGTATAATAATGAAACTAACGATGTGGAACCAAATGTCACAATCTCGCTTGCACGATGTTCCCAGCTTCGTTACTTGACCGTTAATGGAAAGGACTGGAAGTTTTCTGACGTACCTATCTCCATTCGTGAGATTGAACTTAAACAACATCACTTGGATATAGATTTGACACATTGCGTAAACTTGAAGCGTATTGCGCCAAATTATGACTTTCAGAAGTTGCCATTGAACCTCGACCTCTTACCCCAAGATATCGTAAATATATCATGTGAACGGTATCAGGAAGTGACTGGAGAATTCTCTCGTTTCGTTAATTTGAAAATATTGGCCTTTAAAGAGCTCGAAGAGATCAATACTCCCTGGCACCTTCCAGAAGGCTTGGAACACTTTGCTTTGCAGTTGTTTGATACCGATAGCGAATTTCACATTGGAAATTTGATATTTGGAACTGGAATCCAATATATTGACTTCGTAAACTGTCTGGTTTCCGATGTTGAATTGATCAATCTCGTTCAAGATGTTACGACCAGAGTACCTGACTTTAAGACTATTTACATTAGTTATGATGGTGACCATTCAGCTGAGCTAAAACCGTATTTTGAGAAGGGATATTTAACGGATTGTTAATAGAAAAAAGGTCTTTTAAAGGGTTTCAAAGGTTTCATAAAGGTTGCTTAATCTTGGGGCCATCTTTTGGTATGAAACCTCTGACAAATTGCTGTCAATTCTATCCATAATCGTGATTTAACGAGAATCTCATTGAATAAGAACCAAATTCGAGCAAATTTTGTCGTATCAAGACATCAGTAAATTATCATTAGATATAGAGATAGACATCTTTCAATAATTCCATTTATACGAGTACACTTCTCTAAAGTCTATGAGTCGGTGAGGTTCTCATTATGTCTAATTGTACGGCTGATTCCTTATCTAAACCGGTTTTCGCGACATTTTGAGATTAAAGTTCATTAAAGTTCATTAAAGTTCATAAAAATTCATTAGAATTC
>Ga0065707_10082679_pt1 | contig 12785 bp, 13 predicted proteins | sample SwiRhicommuniRL3_FD_59094 | JGI IMG/M metagenome (GOLD analysis project Ga0065707, IMG submission 59094) | Switchgrass rhizosphere bacterial communities from Rose Lake, Michigan, USA - RL3 v2 (version 2) | ecosystem: Host-associated > Plants > Roots > Rhizosphere > Soil | place: East Lansing... | reverse complement strand
CCCACGACATCGGCGCCAAGACGCACGCCCCCACCCCAACCCCTCCCCTGAAGGGGAGGGGCTCAACCTTCCTCCTCGACGGCGTCACCGGATCGGGCAAGACCGAGGTCTATTTCGAGGCGGTTGCCGAGGCGCTGCGGCAGGACCGGCAGGTGCTTGTGCTCCTCCCCGAGATCGCGCTGACTGAGCCGTTCCTGCGCCGCTTCGAGGCGCGGTTCGGCCATCAGCCGGTGGCCTGGCATTCGGACCTGCGCCAGTCCCAGCGCCGCCGCGCCTGGCGCGCGATCGCGACCGGCGAGGCCAAGGTGGTGGTGGGGGCGCGCTCGGCGCTGTTCCTGCCCTACCGCAAGCTCGGCCTGATCGTGGTGGATGAGGCGCATGAATCGAGCTTCAAGCAGGAAGACGGCGTGATGTACCACGCCCGCGATGTCGCGGTGATGCGCGGGCATTTCGAGGGCTGCCCGGTCATCCTCGCCTCCGCCACGCCGGCGATCGAGAGCCGGCAGCAGGTGAAGCTCGGCCGCTACACTGAACTCAAGCTGCCCCGCCGCTTCGGCGAGGCCGAGATGCCCGATATCGCCGCGATCGATCTCACCGCCGATCCGCCGCCACGCGGCCGCTGGCTCGCACCGACGCTGGTCAAGGCGATGGTGGAGACGCTGGAGCGCAAGGAGCAGGTACTCCTGTTCCTCAACCGGCGCGGCTATGCGCCGCTGACGCTGTGCCGTCACTGCGGTCATCGCTTCCAATGCCCGAACTGCACCGCCTGGATGGTGGAGCACCGGCTGATGGCGCGGCTGCAATGCCATCATTGCGGCCATGTCATGCCGCCACCCCGCGCCTGCCCCGAATGCCGCGAGGAGGAGAGCCTGGTCGCCTGCGGCCCCGGCGTCGAGCGCATCGCCGACGAGGTCGCGGCGCTGTTCCCTGATGCAAGGCGCGAGATCGTCACTTCGGACACGATCTGGTCGCCCGCCCGCGCCGCCGATTTCGTCGCCCGGATGGAAGCGGGCGAGATCGACATCGTCATCGGCACGCAGCTCGTCACCAAAGGCTATCATTTCCCGAACCTGACGCTGGTGGGCGTGATCGATGCCGATCTCGGTCTTCAGGGCGGCGATCTGCGCGCGGCCGAGCGCAGCTTCCAGCAGATCGCGCAGGTTTCCGGCCGTGCCGGGCGTGGCGTCAAGAAGGGCCATGTGCTGGTCCAGACCCACGAGCCCAATGCGCCGGTGATCAAGGCGCTGGTCTCCGGTGACGCCGCCAGCTTCTACGCGGCCGAGACCGCCTCGCGCAAAAGCGCCAACGCCCCGCCCTTCGGCCGCTACGCCGCGATCATCGTCTCATCAGAAGCGCTCGACGAGGCCGTCGAGACCGGCCGCCTGATCGGCCGCAGCGCGCCGAAGGTGGAGGGCATGCACGTCTACGGCCCCGCCCCCGCCCCGCTCGCGATGCTGCGCGGCCGCCACCGCCAGCGCCTCCTCATCCACGCCCGCCGCGCGCTCGACGTGCAGGATGTGATCCGGGAGTGGCTCGGCGCGCTTGAATGGCCGAGGGGCGTCAGGGTCGCGGTGGATGTCGATCCTTACAGCTTCCTATAAACGAGCTTCAACGTCCTCGCGCTTGGCTGCCCTGCTCCAGCTTGCGTTGCAGCCCCAGCGCATAGAGCTCGAGACCCGGCAGCAATCCCTCGCACGGGGTGGTCGCTATCACGCGGCGCACGGTGTCGAGCTGCTGCTGGATACTCGGCTCTGCCGGATCGCATGACATTTCAGACTCCTCTTATGTGGCGGACATAGTATCTTGGCGGCTCTCGTCGCCGATGACTTTGACCTTGATCAATCATGGGGTGCTGGAAATTCGCCCCTCCGTTCCCACGTTCATGCCATGGGCACGCTTCGTCACGACCGTACGGGAGATTATATGCGGCTTTCCTTCCTGATCGCTGTTCTCGTTTGTACCCCGGCTGTCGCCGCCCCCGCACCGCGTCTTGCGGAGACGAGCTTTGACCAACTCGCCAAGCCGCTGCCGCTTCCCTATGACGAAAAGGCCGATAGCAACGCCGCTGTGAAAGCGGCGATGGCGCGGGCCGGGGCCCGTAAAAAGCTGTTGCTGATCGATCTCGGCGGCAACTGGTGTCCCGATTGCCGCATCCTTGCCGGAACGATGAAGCTGCCCCGGCTCGATGCCTTCATCCACAGCCATTATGAGCTCGTGACGGTCGATATCGGTCGCTATGATCGCAACATGGCGATCCCCGCCCGCTATGGCATCGCCAGACCGGAAGGTGTGCCGGCGCTGTTGGTCATCGATCCGAAGACCAATACCCTGCTCAACCCAGGCCGCACTTCGGCGCTGGCCGACGCGCGCAGCATGACGCCGCAGGCGCTGGCCGACTGGCTGGCGAGCTGGACACGCTAAGGCTTGCCCCCGCCTCGCCCCCGCCGCATAGGCATCGCATGAGTCGCCAGCCGACAGGGAGCGCCCGCAGATCATGAAGACCCGCGTCTATGTCACCCTCAAGGGCGGTGTGCTTGATCCGCAGGGCAAGGCGATCCACAATGCGCTTGAGGGCTTGGGGTTTTCGGGCGTCAACGATGTCCGCGCCGGCAAGCTGATCGAACTGGATCTGGCGGATAATGTTGGCGAGGCCGATGTCGATGCGATGTGCCGCAAGCTGCTCGCCAACACCGTGATCGAGAATTACCGCATCGAAAGGGCCTGATGCCATGAAGAGCGCCGTCGTCGTCTTCCCCGGTTCGAACTGCGACCGGGACCTTGCGGTGGCGCTGGCCCAGGTGACCGGACGCGATCCGGTAATGCTCTGGCACCGTGAAAACGAAATCCCGCAAGGCACGGATATCATTGCCGTTCCCGGCGGCTTTTCCTACGGCGACTATCTTCGCTCCGGCGCGATGGCCGCGCGTTCCCCGGTAATGCGGGCGGTGGCTGAAGCGGCGTCGCGGGGCGTGGCGGTGCTGGGCATTTGCAACGGCTTCCAGATCCTGACCGAGGCTGGCCTGTTGCCCGGCGCGCTGATGCGTAATGCGGGCCTCTCCTTCGTCTGCCGCGATGTGAAACTCAGCGTGGGCACCAGCCAGTCGATCTTCACCAGCCGCTACGAAGAAGGAGAGACGGTGACATTCCCGGTCGCGCATCATGACGGCAATTACACCGCCGATCCCGAAACGCTCGATCGGCTCGAGGGAGAAGGCCGGGTCGCCTTCCGCTATGCCGAGCAGGTCAACGGCTCGGCCCGCAGCATCGCCGGCGTGCTCAACGACGCGGGCAATGTCCTCGGCATGATGCCCCATCCTGAACGCGTGATCGAAGCCGCCCACGGCAAGACTGACGGTCTCCGCCTGTTCGAGGGGCTGGTGGAAACCGTCACGGCCTGACGATGGAGCGCGTTCCAATCCAGAGTGGATGCGAGGAATGCCCGGTCCGGGATGACGCGATCTGTTCGGTGCTAGAGGATGGCGATCGCCGACACCTCGCTCGGATCGGCATTCATCGCGATTTCGAGCGCGGCCAGACCGTCTTCGCTGCCGGCGACGAAAGCATCGCCTGCGCCACCCTGATCAGCGGCGCGCTCAAGCTGTCGCGGTGCGATGCCGAAGGGGTGGAGCGTATCGTCGCGCTCGTCCATCCGGCGGGTTTTCTCGGTGAGCTGTTTGCCAATACGCGAGAGTTTGACGTCACCGCGCTCACGAAAAGCCGGCTTTGCCTAGTGCCGCGCAAGGATTTCGAGGCGATGCTGGCCGAGCGGCCGGCACTTACGCAGGCGCTGCTGCGGCGAACGCTGGATTCGCTTGGCGAATCCCGTGCGCTGATCGATCTCGTAGGGCGGCGTGACGCGCGAGCGCGGGTGGCGGGTTTGCTGCTGGCGCTGGCCCGGAGCGCCGCGAGCGAGCCCTGTGGTCAGGCGAGCAGCTTCGAGCTGCCTCTGACGCGCGGTGAGATGGCGAACCTGCTGGGTCTCACGATAGAAACGGTCAGTCGCCAGGTTTCGAAGCTGGTGGCTGACCAGATCATCGGCCGGTCGGGCAGCCGGGGGATAACCGTCCGCGATGCCCGAGCCTTGGAGGACATGACCGGGTGAACCTCAAACCGTTGCGGCGATGATCGCGACGATGACACCCCATGCCAGGATCAGCACCGGCAACACCATCACCTGACCGATGGCCGCTGCGGAAGACAGCCGTCCTGTCGCACACTCAATGCCTTCACGACGGAAATCGGCCTAGGTCGACAACCGGCCCGATGGTGGCGCAATCCGCGCCCATTGCGCCGGCACCGCAAACCCCATGCCCACGAAAAAGAAGAAGATCACGAACGGCAGGATCATCTCGCGATTGCCGAACGCTGCCGCCATGATACCAAGAAAGCCGAAATAACATGCGACCGTGAGGCCGTGGAGCACCGGCGGCAGATCGAAGACGTGCTGGCCGCGTTCAGGCGCGGCGGGAGCGACGGGCGAAATGGCGGCGATGCTTCCCCGCTCGAATACCGCGGCCGGAATATGCTTGCTCATGGACTTGCCTCCTTGATGGGGGCTTAATCCGTGCGGCCGCAAGAGGCTTTGACGAACGTCAAAAGCCGCCGCATGACATGAGAAACCTCATCCGAAGGAGGAGTTGTTGATCGACATGCCGATCACCGGCGGCTGTTTCTGCGGCGCCGTGCACTACTGCGCCGATGCCGAACCGATGGCCGCGCGGCATTGCTGGTGCCGCATGTGTCAATATCTTGGCGCGGGGGAGCGGTACCGATTGCGCGAAACTTCAGTCCAGTTTCGCCTTGAACGGGGTGAAGTCGGTATGCTCGTCATAAACATCGATGCCTTCGCGCCGTTTCAGGAAACCTACGACTGCGTAGGTCACGGGCGTCAGCAGCGCCTCCCAGCTTACCTTGAGCACCCATTGCGTCACCAGCACCTGAATGACGAGATGGTTGGTCCAGCCTTCGGCGCCCCAGAACGCGAGCGGATAGAAGATCAGGCTGTCGATCCCCTGCCCTGCCACGGTCGATCCGATCGTCCGGGTCCACAAATGCCTGCCGCCGGTCCAGATCTTCATCTTGGCGAGGACATAGCTGTTAACGATCTCGCCCGCCCAGAAGGCGCAGACCGAGGCGAAAACGATACGCGGCACCTGCCCGAAAATCACCTCATAAGCCGCCTGATTCTTCCAGTCCGGCGCGGGCGGCAGCGCCACCACCACGAAGCTCATGAACGCCATGAACAGGGTTGCGCAGAAGCCCGCCCAGATGCATCGCCGCGCACGCGCATAACCATAGACCTCGGTCAGCACATCGCCGATCACATAGGAGATGGGAAAGAACAGGATGCCGGCCCCGAACGGCCAATAGCCTATGCCCGGCAGCCAGACCTGGGCCACCTTCCCCGCCCCGAGCACGTTCGAGAGCAACAGGATCGCAACGAAGGCGGCCATCACGAAATCGAAATAGCGCAGCGGCCGCGCGCCCAGCTGGGCTGCATCGACATGAACCGGCGCGTGATCCTGTTCCCCCGTCATCACGCAATGCTTAGAAGCGGCCCATCAAACAAGCAAAGGATTCGCCATGCCGATCGCGAAGTTGACCGAGGGCGAGCGGGCTCAGATCCCAGCCAAATTGCCTGATTGGACGCTGGACGGTGAGCGCGATGCGATCCGGCGTAGCATCCGCTTCAAGGATTTCGTCCAGGCATTCGGTTTCATGAGCAAGGTCGCCCTGCTGGCGGAGCGCTCCGATCACCATCCCGAGTGGTCCAACGTCTATAACCGTGTCGACATTCTGCTGACGACGCACGATGCGAATGGGCTATCTGCTCGCGATGTGGACATGGCGAAAGCGATCGACGCCCTGATCTGATCTAGCAGGCTGTTGAAAAAGTCATCTGTCATTCCCGCGAAGGCGGGAATCCATATTCTCTGACGATGCGACTCTATCGGAAACGTTGGAGTTTATGGGTCCCCGCCTTCGCGGGGATGACAATGTGGGAGTGAGAAGGAGACTTTTTTCAACAGCCTTCTAACGGATCGGACCCTCGGCCCGGCCCTGGACGAACTGGTCGACATAAGGGTTGCCCGAATCGTAAAGCCGGTCGCGGGGGCCGCGCCAGATGATCTTGCCCTGATAGAGCATGGCGACCCGATGCCCGATCTTGCGGGCCGAGGACATGTCATGGGTGATGGTAAGAGCGGTGATGCCCGCGTCCTCGGTCAGCGTCACGATCAGGTCGTTGATCACGTCGGCCCGAATCGGATCGAGCCCCGTGGTTGGCTCATCGAAGAAGATGATTTCCGGTCTGGGTGCGATCGCCCGCGCCAGCGCGACGCGCTTCTGCATGCCGCCGGATAGCTCGACCGGCTTGAGGTCGAGGATGGTGCGATCGAGCCCAACCCGTTCCAGGTTTTCCTCGGCGATCTGGCGCATCCGGCGCGCGGAGCCGACTCGTCCCTGGGTGAGCGCGAAGGTCACGTTGCGCCAGACCGGAAGCGAATCGAACAGCGCGCTGCCCTGGAAGAGCATGCCGAACTTCGACCGCATCCGATCCAGATCGCGGCCACGAATGCCGGAGATCTCGGTCCCATCGACCCGAATCGATCCGCCGTCGGGCCGGATCAGGCCAAGGATGCACTTGAGCATCACTGATTTGCCGCTGCCGGATTGCCCGATGATGACGACCGATTCCCCCGGCTCGACCGTAAGCGTCACGCCATCGAGCACCTTGTTCGGGCCAAATGCCTTCTCGACATTTTCGAGGACGATCTTGCTCATCCGAAAGCGATCACGGTGATGATGAGGTTGGACAGGAGGATCAGGACGAAGGTCGATACCACCGCGTTGGTGGTCGAACGGCCGACGCCCGCCGCCCCGCCTGCTGTGTTGAAGCCATGATAGCAGCCCATCAGCGCGATGAAGAAGCCGAACACCGCCGATTTGATCAGCGCCATCTGGATATCGCCGGCCTCCAGGAAATGGCGGGTGGTCTTGAGATAGCCGACCGCGTTGAAGCCGAGCTTGTAGACGGCAAGCACATAGCCGCCGAAAATGCCGATCACATTGGCGATCAGCACGAGGATCGGGATCGTGATCAGCGAAGCGAACAGGCGTGGGGCGATCAGATAGCGATAGGGATCGGTGCGCAGCGTCGTCATCGCGTCGAGCTGCTCGGTCACGCGCATCGTGCCCAGTTCGGCCGCCATCGCCGAGGAGACCCGGCCCGCCACCATCAGGCCGACCAGCACCGGCCCCAGCTCGCGCACGATACCGAGCACGACGATCGCCGGCACGGTCGAGGTCGCGTTGAAGCGCGAGCCGGCGGTGAAGGTCTGCTGGGCGAGCGCGGCGCCGGTGAAGATCGCGGTCAGCCCGACGACCGGCAGCGAGAACCATCCGATCAGCGCCATCTGTTCAAACAGGCGCAGCGGATAATAAGGGGGCGTCAGCCCGCGCCCGATCGCCCGCATTGCGAAATAGGTGGCCCGGCCGATGCCTGCCAGGCCATCGAGCATCAATCGGCCGATGAAGATCAGGAAAGGAACGGAATTTCCCCTGGTCGTTACGGTTCAAGTCCAGAGGCGCTGATAGCGGCTGCCCAGTCCGGTCAGCAACTCATATTGCGACAGCCCGGTCGCCGCCGAAGCGGACCGCAGGTCATAGTCGATCGTAAGCCAGTCACCCGCGCGCACGTCCACCGCCGTGACGTCGACCGCGATGAGATCCATCGACACCCGGCCCAGCACCGGGCAGACGATGTCGCCAGCCAGTGCCGACCCGTTGCCGGTGAAGCAGCGCAGATACCCGTCGGCATAGCCGACATTGAGGATCGCGACCCGCAGCGGCGCCGGTGCGGTGAAGGTCGCGCCATAGCCGATCGTTGCTCCGGCGGGCACGTCACGGACCTGAAGTATCTCGGCTTCGGGTCTCACCACCGGCCGGATATGCCCTTCCGCCTCGGCACGCTGGGCACCGCCATAGAGCGAGAGCCCCGGCCGGGTCAGATTGAACGCGTAGTCCTCGCCCGCGCAGATGCCCGCCGAATTGGCGAGGCTGTAGCGCCGGGCGGCGATCCGGCCTTTCAAGCTTGCGAATGTCGAAAGCTGGGCTGCGTTCATCGGATGCGCTGCCTCATCCGCGCAGGCAAGATGGCTCATCAGCGTATCGATCGCGAGACCATCGAGCAGCCCGGAAAGCGCTTGCTCCGGGGTTAGCCCGAGCCGGTTCATGCCTGTATCGATCATCACGTCGCAGGGGCGGCCCGGTGCGACAATCTTCCAGCGGGCGACCTGATCGGGGCTGTTCAACACCGGCCGCGCATGCGTTATCAATATTGCCGCATGGTCCGCTTCCCGCACCCCGTGCAAAACGGATAACCGACAATCCTCAGGCCACGGATCCAGCCGCTCGGCCTCATCCCAGGTCGCGACGAAGAAATCCCGGCAACCGGCGCGCGCCAGCCGTTCGGTCACCGCCCGCGCGCCCAGCCCGTAACCATCGGCCTTCACCGCCGCGCCACATGCCGCCGCGCCGCTTCGCGCGGCAAGCCAGCGCCAGTTGGCGACCAGCGCATCACTGTCGAGGATCAGGCGGAGAGCAGGACTTGCGATCATCGGGCCGGCCCTAGCGGCTTGGCCAGGGCTAATCCAGTTCCTTGCCAGAGGTTTCGGGCAGCCAGAACAGGGTCACCACCAGCGCCATCGCGACGACCGCGAAGGTATACCAGATGCCCGCGAACGGATCGCCGGTCTTGGCGACGATATATTGGCTGATGAACGGCAGGAAACCACCGAAATACCCTGTACCGATATGATAGGGCACCGACATCGAGGTATAGCGGACGCGCGCCGGAAACAGCTCGACAAGCAAGGCAGCAACCGGGCCGTAGGTCATCCCCGACAGGAAACCGATGACGACAATCGCCAGGATCACCTGCACCGCGCGTGAGAAAGGCAGCACGGTCTTTTCAAGCTTGTACCCGGCTACAGCCAGCGCCGAATCTAGCGCCGCGGCGTCATTGACGTCCACGGTCTTGCCACCGACCGTCACGCTGGGTGCGCCGCCTGCGGGCGCATCGATCTTCCGATAGGCCACGCCCTTCTTGCTCAGGGTATCCAGTACCTTGCCACACGCCGTGGCCTGCACCTTGGCGAACGGATCATAGGCGCAATCGCTGCCGGTCACGACGATCGGCGCCGTGCGCATCGCCGCCGACAGCTCGGGATTGGCAGCATCCGCCATCCAGTGGAACAGCGGGAAGATCAGGAGCAGGGTCAATGCGTACCCGACCACGATCGGCTTCTTGCGACCAATTTTGTCCGAAAGCCGGCCGAACAGGATGAACCAGAACAGGCTGAACATCGCCCCGGCCCCCAGCATCAGCCGTGCCGAATTATCCTCGATCTTGAGCGTCGACTGCAAAAAATAGAGCGCCTGGAACTGGGCGGTGTACCAGATCACGGTCAGGCCGGCGGCGATGCCGAACAGCGCGACCAGCAACATCCTGATCTTGGGCCAGCTATTGTAGCTCTCGCTTACCGGATTCTTCGCTAGTTCGCCCGCTTCCTTCATCGCCTTGAAGACGGGACTCTCCTTGAGCTTCAGCCGGATCCAGAGCGAAACTCCCAGCAGCAACAGCGAGAACAGGAAAGGGATGCGCCAGCCCCAGCTTTCCCATGCATCTTTCTCCACATAGAGATTGGAAATCACCACCACCGTAACGCTCAGCAAAAAGCCGCCGATCACGCCGGCCTGGATGAAGCTGGTGTAGAAGCCGCGCCGGTTGCGGGGCGCATGTTCCGCGACATAGATCGCCGCGCCACCATATTCCCCACCGAGCGCCAGCCCCTGCAACAGACGGCAGATCACCAGCAGCACCGGCGCGGCGATGCCGATCTGCGCGTGGGTGGGGAGCAGGCCGACGGCGGCGGTCGCCACGCCCATCAGCGTGATCGTGACGAGAAAGGTATATTTACGGCCCAGCTTGTCGCCGAGATAGCCGAACAGCACCGCGCCCACCGGCCGCACGCCGAAGCCCGCGCCGAAGGTGGCGAGCGTCAGCAGGAAGCTGGCCACGGCATTGTCGCTTGGGAAGAACAGCTTGGCGATGATTGCCGCCAGCGTTCCGAACACGAAGAAATCATACCATTCGAAGACGGTGCCCAGCGTCGAGGCCAGGATCACCAGCCGATCGCGTTTCGGATCGATCTCGATTGCGCCTGAAGCAGCACTGTCAGCCAAAACATCCCCCCGTTTTTACGCCGTTCTAATGGCTTGAAGGGCGGTTCGGCAAGCGGATGCTCAGTTGGCTACGGCGGCCGCGCCCTCGATGATCGGCACAAACTGTGCTGCAGTGAGACTGGCGCCTCCCACGAGCGCGCCATCGACGTCGGCGACAGCCATCAATTCGCGCGCGTTATCGGGCTTGACCGAGCCACCATAGAGAATGCGGATCGCGACGCCTTCCCTGCCCAGAAGCGTCTTTAGCTTTGCGCGGATCGCCGCATGCATCTCGGCTACGTCTCCAGTGGAGGGAGTCCGCCCGGTTCCGATCGCCCATACCGGCTCATAAGCCACCACGAGCGTCGCGCCGGTGCCGGCCTGGGGAACCGAGCCGTCAAGCTGACGCTCCACCACCGCGACCGCCTGCCCGGCATCCCGCTCGGCCTCGGTTTCACCGACACACACGATCGCGGTCAGGCCTGCGCCGATCGCGGCCTCCGCCTTGGCGCGCACCAGCGCGTCACTTTCGCCCTGATCGGTCCGGCGCTCGCTGTGGCCGACAATCACCAGGCTGGCGCCAGCTTCCTTCAACATGCCCGCCGAGACGCATCCGGTATGCGCGCCCTTTTCGTTCTGATGGCAATCCTGACCGCCGATCACGAGGCCCGCCTGACGCTGCGCTGCTGGCGCGATCAGTGTGAAAGGCGGGCAAACCGCGACATCGACGGCGCCATTGGCATCCGCCGCCGCCTTGATCGCGTCCAATTCGGCCAGGCTGGCCAGCGATCCGTTCATCTTCCAGTTGCCGGCGACAAGTTTACGCAGAGTCACGATGCACCCCTTCTTTTCCTGCTTCGCTCCTAACCGTGCCATGCTTGAAGGTGCAAGCCCGCGCCTTTATGGCGGTCGCGTCCGATCGACTTGAGGCTTTGAAAACAGAATGATCAGTTTCTTCCGCCGCGCGCTTTCCTCCTGGATCGTGCTGGGATTGCTCGGCCTCATCATGATCGCCTTCATCGTCACCGGCGTCGGCACGCCGAGCGGCCTTGGCGATCTCGGCGGCGGCGCAACCGGCGAGACCGTTGCCAAGATCGGTTCGGAGCGGCTGTCTTCCTCCGAGACGACGCAGCGCGCCCAGATCGCGCTCCAGAACGTCCAGCAGCAACAGCCCGACGTCACCATGGCGAGATTCGTGCGTGAAGGCGGCATGGAAAGTCTCGTCGGACAACTGATCGAGGCGAAAGCGATCGAACAATGGGCGGCGAAGCAGGGCATCGTCGCCAGCAAGCGGCTGGTCGATGGAGAGATCGCGAGCATGCCCGCGTTCCACGGCCTGACCGGCAAGTTCGACGAATCGGTCTATCGCAGCCTGCTCTCCCAGCGGCGGCTCAGCGAAGCGCAATTCCGGCGCGATATCGTAAGCGACGCCCTCCGCCGTCAGGTGCTGGTGCCGGTCTCGGGCAGCATAAGCGCGCCGCAATCGCTGGCGCTGCCTTATGCCTCGCTGATGCTGGAAACGCGTCGCGGCGCGATCGGTATCGTTCCCACCGAGTTGATGCCCGCGGGCACGGCCCCGACTTCGGCCGATCTCAACGCCTGGTACAGCCGCAATCTCGCGCGCTACACCGTCCCCGAACGCAGGGTGATCCGCTACGCCCTGATCTCCAAGGCCCAGCTCAAGGCACCGCCGCAGGTGAGCGACGCCGAAATCGTGAAATTCTACAACGCCAACGCCAAGGATTATGGCGCCAGCCAGACCCGCAGCTTCTCGCAGGTGGTGCTGCCGGACGAAGCGGCGGCCAAGGCGTTCGCCGCGAAGGTCAAGTCCGGCACCAGCTTTGCGGACGCCGCCAAAGACGCCGGCTTCGCGCCGACGGACACTGTGCTCGGCGAACGCACCCAGGCAGGGCTGACGGAGCTTGCCTCTGCCGAGGTCGCGAAAGCCGCGTTCGCGGCGCCGAAGGACGGAACCACCGCGCCGATCAAGAGCGCGCTCGGCTGGCACATCCTCCACGTCGATAGCGTCAAGGACACGGCGGCGAAGCCCTTGTCATCCGTGCGCGACACCATCGCTGAATCGCTGCTCAAGCAGAAGACCGACGAGGCCGTCGCCAACCTTATCGCCGATATCGAGGATCAGATCGCGGACGGCCAGACCTTTGACGATGTCGTCAAGGCGCGCGGCCTGCAGGTTGTCACCACCGCGCCGATCCTGCCGAACGGCACGGCGCCTGAGGACCCTGCGTGGAAGAGTTCGCCCGAGTTGCAGGTGCTGCTCAAGCCGGCCTTCGAAGGCTCGCCGGACGACGACCCGACCGTCGAGAATATCGGCAATGGCGAATTCCATGCCCTGCTCAAGATCGACCGGATCGTTCAGGCCGCGCCCGAGCCGTTGGCACGGATCAAGGATCGCGTGACCAATGATCTGATGGTGGATCGCGCTTCGGCCCGCGCCAAGGCAGTCGCCACCGCGATTGTCGCCAAGGTTGATGGCGGTGTTCCGCTCGACAAGGCGATCGCGGAGTCCGGCGTCAAGCTTCCGCCGCCGCAACCGGCGG
>Ga0065707_10082680_pt1 | contig 12798 bp, 14 predicted proteins | sample SwiRhicommuniRL3_FD_59094 | JGI IMG/M metagenome (GOLD analysis project Ga0065707, IMG submission 59094) | Switchgrass rhizosphere bacterial communities from Rose Lake, Michigan, USA - RL3 v2 (version 2) | ecosystem: Host-associated > Plants > Roots > Rhizosphere > Soil | place: East Lansing... | reverse complement strand
GGGGTCATTTCCACCCAGCGCTGGCTGCCGCGCGACAGTGCTTGCTGGCGCGCGGGCGGCAATGCTCCCCAACGCTCGTGAAAGCGTTCGAGCACACGTTGTTGATCGGAAGAAAGACTCGCCCATTCGATGGCCGTGGGAGAGTTTGCGTTGTTCTGCTGCGCAAACGCAGGCGCTACCGCCAACAGCAGCCAGCCGAGAACAATCAAATGCATGTTATTCATCTTTCGTCACCTCGGGATCGGGGCGTGCCGGCTCGATTTCCGCCAGATATTCGTCCCAGACCTCGTCTTCGCTATCTTCACTGCCCAGAAATTCGAGCAGCTTTTCATCAGGCGCATCCGCGGCTGCAGTTTTGTCGGCCTCTGCGGCATGCGCCTCAGTGCAATTGAGCGCAACGGCGACCCACATCCCGACAAATTGCATGCGCTTCCGCATCAGCCTTCCGTCGCCGCCCATTCGTAGAAGGTTGGGTCGTCACCCTGATCGAGCAACTCAAATGCTTCGCCGTCTGCAAGCAACTCGAAGTCCTCTAACGAGGACTGGCTCCCGTCGTTGACTTCAGGATGGGGCGTTTTTTGATTCCATACTAGCAACACTACAAACACCGCGGCGGCGCCCGCCGCCATGCCGGCCGGTACGAAGAAGCGATTGCGATATAGCCCAGGCTGAGGGCCGGCAAGCTGCGCGAGTGCAGCCTGGCGCGCACGATTCAAGCGCGAGCGCACCCGCGCATCGGTGCGCGACACGCTCTCTTCCAGCGTGGCGCGTGTCTGCTGCTCGAAGCGAGCCGGTTTCTCATCATGAGGTTTCATAAAATTCTCCCAGCTGCGCGCGCAATGCCTGCAACGCGCGAAAGTAATGCGTCTTGACGCTGCCCTGCGAGCAGCTCATGGCCACGGCGGTCTGCTCTACATCCAATCCTTCGAGATTGCGCAGCATGAAAGCCTGCCGCTGCCGGCGCGGCAGCGCTTCAATGGCGCGGTCCAGCGCCTGCATCGCCTCATCCAGCTCCAATTTCTTCCCAGGGCCGGGATCGCCGCTCGCTGCGTACGCCATCGGATCGCTTGCTTCATCCTCCTCGTCGCCGCGATGAAAGGGCAACCAGGCCATCACCCGGCTACGGACCAGCCGCCGGCGCTGCTGGTCGCGAATTTTATTCTCGAGAATGCGATAGAACAGGGGCTTCCATTCCTCCGCGGGCCGCTCGGCGTATACGCGCGCAAGCTGCATCATGGCTTCCTGTACGGCGTCCAATGAATCGTCCTCATGCCGCAGGGTAGCCTGCGCAATGCGGAATGCCTTCAGCTCGACGCCCGCCAGGAAATGGTTGAGCGCCGCAGCACGCGGATGAATGCTCGAGTTCGGCAGGGTAGCCTCGCCGGATTGGGTTGCAGGCATGCTATAAACCGGCGCGAGCGTAGCAAACGCGGTCATGGCGCGTCACAACGCGCGCGCCGCCGGGCCGTTGACAGCCCTAACCGGATCTTTAGAGATGAACCCTCCAGTATTACGCGTGGCGCTCGATGTGCCGCTGCGACGGCTATTTGACTATTTGAAGCCGGACGACGCGCTCGTTGCGCCGGGCATGCGCGTGCGTGTGCCTTTTGGCCGGCAGCGGTTGATTGGGCTGGTGATGGAGACAGCGGCCGCATCCGACGTGCCGCCCGAGCGTTTGAAGCAGGTTCAGGAAGTGCTAGATTCGCAGCCTGTGCTCGACAGCGGCGCGCTCGCGCTGCTGCAATGGGCGGCAGAGTATTACCACCACCCCATCGGGGAGGTGCTGGCGGGAGCGCTACCTAAATCCCTCCGCACCGGCGCGCCGATCAAGGCCCCTGCGAAGAAAAAGCGGGTTGAGGCTCCCATTGAACCGAAACACGTACCTGTGCCCGCCCCCGTTTTGGGTACGGAGCAACGGGATGCTGTTGAAAGCATCGGCGCGTCGCTCGGCAAGTTCGGCGCCTTCGTGCTTCATGGCGTCACCGGCAGCGGCAAGACGGAAGTCTATTTGCACGTGGTCGAGCGCGTGCTGGCTCGCGGCGGCCGCGCGTTGATATTGGTGCCGGAGATTGGGCTCACGCCGCAGCTCGTGGGACGTTTTCGCGAGCGATTCGATGTGCCGCTCGCGGTTATGCACTCCGGAATGACGGATCGCGAGCGCCTGGAAGCCTGGCGCGCCGCGTTCGGCGGGCATGCGCGCATCGTGCTCGGCACACGCTCGGCAGTGTTTGCGCCCGCGCCGGATCTCGGCGTGATCATCGTGGATGAGGAGCATGACGCTTCATTCAAGCAGCATGACGGCGGATTTCGCTATTCCGCGCGCGACCTCGCCGTAGTGCGCGCGCAGCGCACAGGCATTCCTATCGTGCTGGGTTCGGCGACTCCCGCGCTCGAAACTCTGCATAACGTCGTCACGCATCGCTATAAGCGCCTCGCCTTGCCGCGCCGGGCAGGCCAGGCGCCGGAACCGCGTGCGGCGTTGGTCGATCTGCGCGTGAATGCAGTCCAAGCGGGCATCTCAACGCCTGCCGTGCAAGCCATGGAGCGGCATTTGAGTACGGGCGGACAAGTGCTCGTATTTCTCAATCGACGCGGATATGCGCCCACATTGCTTTGCACGGCCTGCGGCTGGACTGCGCCCTGCAAGGATTGCGATGCGCGGCTCACGGTGCACCGACGCGCCGGCCGGTTGCGTTGTCATCATTGCGGAGCGGATGCGCCGTTGCCCGAGCGCTGTCCACAATGCGGCTTTACCGTGAAACCGGTGGGCCAGGGGACGGAGCGCATTGAAGAAAAGCTGGCTGAAATTTTTCCGCTGGCGCCGCTCGTGCGGCTGGATCGCGACGTGGTGCGCAAGCGCGGCGATATGGACGAAGTGATGCAGCGCATGGCCTCGGGCGAGGCGCGCATTCTCGTCGGAACTCAAATGGTGACGAAGGGGCATGACTTCCCCAATGTCTCGCTGGTCGTCGTATTGAATGCGGACCAGGGGTTATTCAGCACGGACTTCCGTGCTTCGGAGCGATTGGCACAAACTATCGTGCAAGTTTCGGGCCGCGCCGGCCGCGCTGAAAAACCGGGCGAAGTATTGATTCAAACGGAATACCCAGAGCATCCGCTGCTGCGCAATCTGTTGACGGAAGGCTACGACGGCTTTGCGCGCACGGCGTTGATGGAACGCGAACAGGCGGCGTGGCCGCCCTATTCCCGCCTTACCGCGGTGCGCGATTCGGCCAAAAAGGCCGAGCACGCGCTGGATTTTCTGACTGAGGCGCGCAAGCTCGCTCAGCCGCCGCGCAACGTCAAACTGCTCGGCCCGGTGCCGGCCGCGATGGCCAAGCGTGCCGGCCTTTATCACGCGCAGCTTTTGATAGAGAGCAATGATCGCACTGCCCTGCATCGCTTTCTCGATGCCTGGCTCCCGCACGTGCAGGAGCTGCCGAGCGCCCGCCGGGTGCGGTGGGCGCTCGACGTGGACCCGATCGAGCTCTTCTGAGTCTTGCGGACGTTCAAGGCGCTCATTCATCGAATTATTACAAAAAAGAGTATGAATAATTGCCAAAACGCAGCCAATATTCGGCTATGTGAGGAGCGGCGCGGCCGGTTAAACTACCTCCCGTTTTTCGGCAAACGACGATGAGGCCGCTGACATGACCACCGCACAATTCTTGAATAGCGATTACAAAGTCTTTTCCAGAGAGGCGCGGGCATATATGCGCAAGTGCGAGGCCGATCCGAAACTCGGTCTCGAACTGCTGCGTAAAGCCGGCATCATCACCAAGACCGGCAAGCTTGCGCGGCCTTACCGGATACAAAAAGAGGAACGTGAACTCGTGGCCAGCGCTTCGACCAGGAGTCGTAAGCATCGTTAATACACCCAGGAGAACGCTCCCATGGCAAGGACGCCTCACACACTCGGCCCATTCATTGGTTACCACGGTTGCGACCGCTCAGTCGGGGAAGCAGTATTGGGCGGCAGAACAAAGCTTCGCCCCAGCGTCAATGATTACGACTGGCTCGGTTCCGGGATTTACTTTTGGGTCGACAGTGGTGGACGTGGCCTGGATTGGGCGCGGGAATTGACTCGGCGCAAAAGGGCACGTGTCAAAAATCCCTATGCAATTGGTGCGCTGATCTATCCCGGGCTCTGCCTCAATCTCACCGACTATGGCGTCATGTCCGAGTTGCACAATACTTACCGGCTTCTTGAGGAGCGCATAACCGGCGCCAGGCTCTCGATGCCCGCAAACACCGCGCGATCAGAAGGAGTTCCGTTGTATAGGACGCTCGATTGCGCCGTAATCAATTTGGCGCATCAGATTCGCAGCAAAGTAGGTGATGTGCCTTACGACACGGTGTATGGCATGTTTGAAGAAGGCGGCGAAGTTTATCCCGGCAGCGGATTTCGAGCCAAGACGCATGTACAGATCGCGGTTCGCAATCCGCAATGCGTCGTAGGCTATTTCCGTGTGCAGGAATTGGATTTGGCGGCGTGACGGCAAGAGTTCAAGGCCGAAGTGAGTGCTCAGCCTGGCCTGCTCAGAACAAAGGTTATTGCTGCGCAGGCGCCGAATCGCCCTGAGGCCCATGCCGTCCATGCATCTTTATGTGATGCGCCTTGAGCTCATCCGTGCCCACCTGCCCGTCCTTGTTGGCGTCGATTTCATCGAAATGCTTCGCCAGCATCGGCATGCCCGCTTCCGCTTCCTCCTTCGACAGGCTGCCATCGCCATTCTTGTCCGCCGATTTGAAATGCTCCGCAAAGCGTTCCTTCATGGCGGCAAAGCGCTTGCCGCGCGCCGCCTGAATCTCGTCTTGTGTCAGCTGCCCATCCTTGTTGGCATCCAGAGAGTCAAATGTCTTTGCAATGCGCTCGGCCCCGGCGGCCTGCGCCTCGTCCCGCGAAATCACGCCGTCGCCATTGGTGTCCCAACGCTTGAACATACCGGGGCCGCCGCGATCGCCCGGCGCTTCCGCCAGCAACACCGCAGGGGTAAAAGCCACCAGGGCCGCGGCAAACAGGATTTTTTTCATGGCTATCGCTCCATTCCATCGTTACAGGGGATGAGTCGAACGCAGCTTATGATGCCGGGTTGACGCGCGGGTTCCGTCCATCGGGGCTTCGGGTAGACTTGCCGGCCTTTCCGGCCCCGGATCTTGACCCTTGAAGCAGCAACTCGAGCAGCTTCTCAGCGAAGCCCTGCAGAAACTTTCCCTGGATGAAAGCGGGATCGTGGTCGAGCGCGCCCGCGACACCCAGCATGGCGATTTCGCAACCAATGTCGCGTTGCGCCTCGCCAAGACAGCGCAGCGCAATCCGCGCGATCTCGCCCAGGCGATCGTGGCTGCGCTGCCTGCCAACTCTTTTGTCCAGCGCGCGGAAGTGGCCGGCGCGGGCTTCATCAACTTCTTTCTCACCGCGGATGCCGGCGTAGATACGCTGGCGCGCGTGCATGAGCTGGGCGATCGCTATGGGCGCAGCGCCTCAGGCGCTGGGCAAAAGGTCGTGGTGGAGTTCGTTTCCGCCAATCCCACCGGCCCTTTGCACGTAGGCCACGGCCGTCAAGCGGCGTTGGGAGACGCGCTGGCCTCGCTACTGCAAGCGCAAGGCTATGAGGTCACGCGCGAGTACTACTACAACGACGCCGGCGCCCAGATTCAAAACCTGGCGCTGTCCGTGCAGGCGCGGGCGCGCGGCATCGGTCCCAACGAGTCCGGCTGGCCCAAAGACGGCTATGCCGGTCAATACATCCAGGAAGTGGCGAACGATTTCCTTGCAGCGCAGGGCAATGCCGACGATCTCGATGCGATACGGCAGTTCGCGGTAGCCGCTCTGCGCGCCGAGCAGGATCGGGATCTCAAAGAATTCGGCTTGCAGTTCGACGTGTATTACCTCGAGTCGAGCCTTTACCGCGACGGCAATCTCGACGCCACGGTGAAAGTTCTGCTGGAAAGCGGCAAAGCCTATGAAAACGAAGGCGCCTGGTGGCTGCGCACTACGGACTACGGCGATGACAAGGACCGTGTCATCCGCAAATCCGACGGCAGCTACACCTACTTCGTGCCGGATGTGGCTTATCACGTCACCAAATGGCGGCGGGGCTTCCGCAACGCCATCAACGTGCAGGGCGCAGACCATCACGGCACTATGGCGCGCGTACGCGCGGGCCTGCAAGCGCTGAACATGGGCATCCCCCAAGGCTACCCGGAGTATGTGCTGCACCAGATGGTCAAGGTGATGCGCGATGGGGAGGAAGTAAAAATCTCCAAGCGCGCCGGCTCCTACGTCACGCTGCGCGATCTCATCGATTGGGTGGGCCGCGACGCCGTGCGCTTCTTCCTGGTTTCCCGCAAGGCTGACTCGGAATTCGTGTTCGATGTAAACCTCGCCCGTGCGCGCAGCGAGGAAAACCCCGTGTACTACGTGCAATACGCCCACGCGCGCAGCTGCAGCGTGATGAAACAACTCGCCGCACGCGGGTTGAGCTTCGATCGGGATGCCGGCTTGAAGAACGCGAATCTTCTGAGCAGCGAGTACGAGCAGGCCGTGTTGACCGCGATCGCGCGCTTCCCCGAGACGATCGAGCACGCCGCGCTCAATCGCGCACCGCATGCCGTGGTGCATTACCTGCGCGAGCTGGCGAATGCCTTTCATGCCTATTACAACGCCGAGCAATTCATCGTCGAAGATGCCAAGGTGCGCGATGCGCGGCTGGCGCTGGCGCTGGCCGCTCAACAAGTCATCCGCAACGGGCTTACGCTGCTGGGCGTTTCCGCCCCGGAGTCCATGTGACCAAATTGACGCGCGATTACAAAAAGCCCCAGCGCCGCTCGATGAATGCCACGCGCCTGCGCGAATTCGGCGCAGGCGTGGTAGTGGGCGCGGTGCTGACCGGCGGCGTTTTCATTTATATGAAAGGCGCAAGCAAAGCCGTCGCCGAACTACCGCGCCCTGAGCCGCAGCGTGCTCCGGCAACCGACCCTGAATCGGGCGAGGCAGGCGAGAAGCCCGAAAGCTATGACTTTTACGAGATGCTGCCCAAATTCGAAGTGGTGGTCCCCGAAAAGGACAAGGAGGTCAAACGCGATCTCCCCTCGGGCCAAGTCGACCGTCCCGGCGTTTACGTCTTACAAGCCGGCTCCTATCGCAACCTGGCGGATGCGGAGCGCGTGCGGGCACAACTCAAGTTACAGGGCGTGGATGCGCAGGTGCAGCGAGTGGCCGTCGATAACGATGTCTGGCATCGGGTGCGCGTCGGCCCCATCAAGGATCTCGTCGAGCTCAACCGAGTCAGAAATCAATTGCGAGCGGGCGATTTCGACCATCTCGTCATTCGCGTTGGAGACTAGGGAGCCGGCCGCACAGGTGCGCTCGCCTCATCGCCAATCACCGTGGTCCACTTGCGCACACGCCAACGCGTAATGAGCCCGTTCTTCACGTAAGGGTCCGCTGCTGCGAATCTCTCCGCGGCAGCGGGGGATTCCCCTTTAAACAGCAACACTGCGCCATCCGCCGGCTCGGCAAATGCTCCGCCCAACACGAGCTCGCCCCTGTCATGCGCGTCCCAGGCCAGCTGCAAATGCTCGTTACGATAATTTCCGCGCCGCTCCAGATAGTCCGGCGAGGCTTCATAGATCAGCAAATAGTGCATGCGGGCATTTACGGCCTGACGACCAGCACCTTTTTAACCCAGCCCGACGCCGAGCCGCCCTGCACGTTGAGATAGCCGTCTTTCTCGGCGCCGATGATCACGAGCTCCTCACCCTTGCCCAAGGTAGCCAGCGTTTTGCCCGCCGAGGAAGGCTGCGACATCAGTTTGACGTTAGCGATCTTAGGCATCACGACGTCGCCTTCGTTATAAACCGGCCCTGCCGCGGTCTTCTTCCCCGCTTCCTCGCGCAGCGTTCCGACCTCGCGCTGCAAGCTCGGATCGCCGCGCACCACGCCAACTACCTTGTTGTAATTGTCGAGCAGCGCTGCCGCGATGATCTTGCCTTCATTGGTATTGCCGTATCCACCCGCTGCGGCGCCGGCGCCACCGCCAAACAGCGCGCCGCCCAGGGAGATATCCGCCTTTCTGGTGCTGCCTTCGGCGGCCGCCACCTGGATGCCGCTGCGCGCATCGGCGAGCAGCATGCTCGTCTGCGCTTCTTTAAATTTGAGCCCGCCTGCCACTGCGCCCAAAAGTGGATTCTTGCGGCTCAGGAAGCCGCCCACCGCCGCCCCCATCCCACCGGCGTTGCCTTCGGAAAACACCACGGCCGGCGTCAACACAAAATCCGCGGTGACCATTTGCCCACCGCCCATGTTCGACCCCTGGCGCAGCTCGCCGGATTTCGCCAGATCGCGCTCCTGCATCACGTTCTGCATGCCCTGCCCGCGCTCCACCACGATGAAGCAATTGGATTGCTGCACCATCATGCGGATGAGACTGACCGGGGACTGCAACCCATAGTGCGACAGCGAAGCCATGATGTAGTCCTGCGGCTCGACGACCGCGATCGCGCCCATGGGCTTGTCGCAATGCTCGAGACCTTTGTCACCGCTGGAACCTGCGGTGCCCGCCGCGCCTTGCACCGGGCTGGCGCCCTTGCCCTGCTTGTAACCCGTGACGCCTTCACCCATCGCGGTTGTGGCGGAAAATGCCAGAGCCAAGACAAACAGGCCCGGCACTGCAATTCGACTGGACGTTCTCATAATTCCCCCGCGTGCGATCACCATCTAAGCATGCCCCCTCCCTAGCCCTCCCCCGTGAAACGGGGGAGGGTTGGGTGGGGGCGAATCCTAACTCTTCAAAGCAGCGCTGACGAGCGCGCTTCTGCCGCCAGCAACTGCACGCCCCGCATCCGCGCCTGCTCGAGCAATGGACCCTCGCCTCTCATGGCCCCGCCCAGCAGTTCCCGCCACATGCGCGAATGCGCAGGCCATCGGGGTTGCAGCCATTGCGGGTGCAATTCCGCTAAATCCGTCATTTGCCTCAGAGTATAGGCGCCGAGGATTTCCGCGGTGCGGCCGGACATCCCGAGGATCATTCGGGCCGCGCTGCTGTGGGTGCGGGCGAGATGCCACGCATAAGCGAATACGAGGCGGGCAAGCGAAGTGGCCTGCGGCATGGTGAGGTATTGCTCGAGCGGCATACGCTCTCCATCGCGGACATGCAGGCCGCGCGCCCAAAGCCAGCGCTGCGGATCGGCGAAGCCGGCGTCCAGCAGCAAGTAAGGACACGAGGCGGCGCGCCGCCGGCCGCCGGGATCGAGGACCATCAGGAGCGGGCGCAAATCCCGCACCAGTGGATGCCCCTGTGAAGAAGTATTCGTCACCGCCTGCACGGCAAGCAGCTCGATGTATTGCTCATTGAGCTCTGCAAGAGAGGCGAGCATCTCGGGGCGGAGCCAGGAGGGACGTTCCCAAAAACGTTCCGCGAGCTCGTCATCGCCGCTCCAGTCTTCCTGATCGATTGTGCTTTGCATAGCGTTTCCTTCCCTTGATCCCTCTTGCAATGCCTGCCGAAATTTGGGAATTTATTCCCAAATCGGGCAGGGACATGCGGATTCTGGCCTGAAAATCGCTAGTTCACAATCCGCTCGAAGGGACTTCATGCGCATCTCCGACGACCGCTACAGCCGCGACCGGCTGCGTTACGACCTTGCCGTGCGCTTCATTCAGCATCAAGCGCGCACGCATACGATTCGCGCATGGACCGGCCTCACGGACGACCGCATCCGCAAGCTTTATCGAACCTATCTGGATGTGGCTGCCGGCCAATCGCAACGCCACCGCGGGAAATCGCCCCATCAGGCCTCGTTCTTCATGCGCTCGCACCGGCGCAAACACGAGACGGCGGTGCTGGCAAGCCTGCTGTGTCTTTTCGGCGTCGTGCCGCCGGCGGTCGTCATCGATCTCGACCGCGCCATTCCGGGCGTCGCGCGCGGCGAGCTGCTATGCGAAGCCTTCGAGGCCTACCGCGCGCTCCTGCCGATGTCGCATATCACCTTCGAGCACGCTGCATTTCTGGTTCTCGCGCTTGCACGCGGGGATGAGCTGCGCTTCGGATCGTGCTGCGATTGCGGCGGCCTGCTGGTGGTAGACCGGCTTTCACTGCGAAATCCACGCTGTGGGCCGTGCGGCGGGCGGGCGCTCACCCAATGGTGAGCCTGTCGCCCGGAACTGACGCGCGTATCGCAGCTCTGATGGCTAGAATCCCCTTCTTTTTTATCCGCGCGGGCTCATGGCGCTGTCTTTCCCCATCCGCTCTCTCGCCGCCGTATGCCTCCTGTGCAGCGCCCCTGCGCTTGCCAACATTGAAATCGACATCCACGGCGTCGACGAGGAGGAAATCCGCGCCAATGTCCTCGTCTATCTCAGCTTCGACCGCTACCGCACCAGCGACTCCCTGAGCGAAGACACTGTCGAGCGTCTGCATGATCGGGTGGAGCGCGAAGTGCGAGCCGCGCTCAAGCCGTTTGGCTATTACGAGCCGACCGTACGCTCGAAGCTCGAGAAGCGCGGCGCCAAGGACTGGCGCGTAAGCCTCGATATTGAACCCGGCGCCCCTGTCGTAATGGAAAGCATCAGCATCGCAGTACACGGCCCCGGCGCGGACGATCCGCTCTTCGCGGCTATCGCCGCAAATCCGCCCCTGCATCGCGGGGATCGCCTCAGCCACGCGGCTTACGAGAAAACCAAAGACGATCTGCAGCGCACTGCCGCTACCTATGGTTATCTCGAAGCGCGCATGCTGCGCAACCAGCTGCTGGTGAATACCCAAAAGCACACGGCCAGCGCCGTGCTCGAGCTCGAAACCGGGCCGCGCTATCGCTTCGGCGCCACGCATATAGAGCAGGACGCCATCGACGAACGTCTCGTGCGGCGCTATATCCGCTACCGGGAAAGCGAACCCTACGATGTCACGCAACTGCTGCGCACTCAGTTTGCCCTGGACGACAGCCAGTATTTCGCCTCGGTTGAAGTGCTGCCGGGCGAGGCGGACCGCACGACGCGCGTGGTGCCCATCAGCATTCGCGCCGAAGTCAATCGACGCTTCCGCTACTCGTTTGGCCTGGGGTACGGCACCGATACCCAGGAGCGCGGCACTGCCACCTGGGAAGATCGCCGCATCAACCGCCGCGGCCATCATTTCAGCATGGAGCTCGAAGCGGCCACGGTAGCGCAAAGCCTGAAAGGCCGCTATGTCGTACCCATCGGCGATCCCGCGCTCGAAAAACTATCCTTCGAGCTCACAGCCGAGCAACGCGAGATCGCCGACCTCGACACGAAGAATTTCGACTTCGAGCCGAGCGTCACCCAGGTGCGCGGCCGCTGGCAATGGGTATGGTTCGTGACGGCGACGCACACCACCACTGATTTCGCGGGCGATGCGCTTGAGCACAACACAGATACGTTATTGATTCCCGGCGTCAATCTCGCTTCCATTCCGCAGGGATATCTGGGCGAAGCCCTGTTCTCGCGCGGCTTCTTCGCGGAATTGCGCGGCTCGCATAGCGTGTTCGGCTCGGACTCGAATTTTCTTCAATTACGAGTGCAGGGCGAGCGCGTGTTCGATCTCAATCCGCGCTGGCATTTGCTGTTGCGGGGAGATGTGGGGGCGAGCCTTGTCGCACAGTTCAGCGATTTGCCGGGTTCCGTGCGTTTCTTCGCGGGCGGCGACCGCAGCGTGCGCGGCTTCGGCTACAACGATTTGTCGCCTACTCAAAAAGTCACGGTGAAAGACGCCGACGGCAATGACGTAGTGCAAACTATCAAGGTCGGCGGCAGGCATCTGTTCACGAGCACTGCTGAAATCGTGCGCGATCTGCCGCGCCACCTGGGCGTCGCCGTATTTGCCGATGCAGGCAACGCCTTCGACAAGTTTGGCGATCCCCTTGAATACTCTGCAGGCATAGGCATTCGCTGGAGGCTGCCGGTGGTCACGCTAGGAATCGACGTTGCGCAGCCTTTGTCAGAATCGGGCGCCGGCCCGCGCCTGCATATCAATTTCTCCCCCAAATTGTGACGCGGCGGCGGCTTATCGTATCGAGCTCGAGCTTGCTGCTGTTGCTGGTAGGCTTGTCCGCGGCGCTGGTTTACTACGCAGCCTTTACGGAGCAGGGGCTGCAATTCATCGTGAGCCATGTGCCGAAGCGCATCGGGCGCGCGCAACTTTCAATCACGGCGCCACGCGGCGCGCTCGCGAGCGGATTTGAAGTGGCGCGCATCGAGATCGAGCACGAGCGCAGTCATTTGATCTTTGAAGGCGTCAGAGGCCGGCTGGCCATCGCTCCGCTGTTGTGGCAGACCATCGATATGCGCGACGCCAGGCTGCGCCGGGCATTTATCGAGGTGCGGCGTCGCACCCGCCCCATCAAGAAATATACGCCCCGCTTTTTGCCGGCGGGCGTAGTCGTTCGCGTAGAGCGGGCGCAGATCGATTCCGCCACACTGATTGCGACCAACGGACGGCGTTTCGATACCTCACGCATTAAAGCTTCCGGCGTCGGGCGACCGCGCACGCTGCGTTTTTTCGAGACCTCGTTTGACTGGGACGTGATGCACGTCACCGGCAGCACGCAATTGCGCGCCGCAGATCCCATGCAGATCGAAGGGGATGCGCGCATCAGCATTGCCTGGCCGCAGCAGCCCGTCTGGATCATCGATGCAACCGGCAAGGGCGATTTGGATTCATTGGCGCTCAATGCGCACTTCACCGCTCCGTTCCGCGCGGACTTCGCCGGCGAGGCGCTTACGCTCACCTCCAACTGGAATTGGCGGGGCGCAGCGCAGATCCACGATTTTGACTT
>Ga0065707_10082678_pt1 | contig 12841 bp, 11 predicted proteins | sample SwiRhicommuniRL3_FD_59094 | JGI IMG/M metagenome (GOLD analysis project Ga0065707, IMG submission 59094) | Switchgrass rhizosphere bacterial communities from Rose Lake, Michigan, USA - RL3 v2 (version 2) | ecosystem: Host-associated > Plants > Roots > Rhizosphere > Soil | place: East Lansing... | reverse complement strand
CCACCTGTGCTCGAGCGCATCATCCAGGAGCACCTCATCGCGGGGAAACGTGTCGACGAGTACGCGATCACGGAGGTGCGGTTGTCGGGAGAAGATCGCGACGCGTCCGGCTAGTCCATGGGTCCGGCTAACCGCCGACGCCAAGGCTACGGCGAGTCTCGCCGCAGCGCCTTCGGCGCGAAGGCGGAAGCTGGACACGACGTACTGATCGGCCCGAACCCAACGAACCGAACGAACCCGACGAACCCACGAACTTTAAGAACCGTCAAAGTTTGTCGAGATCGTCCTTGCCGATGACCGGCGCCCAGCCGATGAGCTCATATTGAGCGACGCCGTTCTTATAGAACGGGTCGTCCTCGCGAATCTGGTCGAGCGCGTGGAGATCGTCGTCCGCCACCCGCAAGAGCAGGAGCCCGCCGAACCGCGGGTTCATCGGGCCCGACGCAATCAGCAGACCTTCCTCTTTGAGTTCACGCAAGTACGCGCGATGTGCGTCCTGGTGCACGATCACGTCTTCAAGCGGACGCCGGTAACGGATGATGGCGACTGCGTACATCACTGTCCTCCCACAAACGCATTGAGCCCGACGACGGTGCCGATGCCGGCGATGGTCAGCGCGAGTTGACGGAACGTGGCTGAATCGATGCGCCCGCGATGCAGATCGGGAATCAGATCAGCCATCGCCACATACAGGAATCCCGCCGCGGCGACCGACAGCACGTACTGATTCAGCTGCGGCACCCATTCGAGCGCGAACACCGCCACGATCGCGCCGACGAGTGCCGAGGCTCCCGACACCAGATTCAGGATCAGCGCCTTTCGCTTCGAGTAGCCGGCATTGAGAAGAATTGCCATGTCGCCCAGCTCCTGCGGAATTTCATGCGTCGCGACCGCCAGCGCAGTGCTGATGCCGAGCGGCACGGACGTGCGGACGGCGGTGCCAATCACAAACCCGTCGAGAAAATTGTGGAACGCATCGCCGATCAACACCATGGGCGCCGCCATGCCGTGCGCCTCGCAATCATGGGTATGACAGTGCCGCCACAGCACGAGTTTCTCGAGCAGGAAGAACAGCATGATGCCGGCCAGGAGCGATCCGAGCACGGCCTTGTGCGAGAGGTGATCGAGTGCCTCAGGCAGGAGCACGAGCAGCGCGACGCCGAGCAGTGTGCCGACCGCATAGCTCACGAGCCAAGGCACGACTTTGACGCGGAGACGATCGTTGAAAAGGAGAAGCGCTGAGGCAACCAGGACGCCGCCCAGGCTGCCTGCGACAGTCAGCCCGACGGCCCACGCGAGCGAACGCACGGGGGGATGATAGCACCGGGAATTGGCAGATTGGAGGATTGGTAGATTGGGAGAATGTTGTGGGATTGATGATTGAAGAATGAAGAATAGGAATCTCGCAATCTGCCATCGTCAATCTAGCAACATTCTGTCAATCTACCAATCCTCCAATCTGCCAATTCAGAAGCGCCTACGGCGTCGCGATATACCCGCGACGCGCCCGAACGCGCAATGCCTTGTCGCGCGTTTCCACGCGAATCGAGTGCCAGCGTCCGTCTTTGTCGGTCGTCGAGGAGTACCCCAGATAGTACTGGCGGCTCAACTCGTCAGCGATGTTCGCGGTCGCCGGATCGAGATCCCTCCCTGTGCGCACGATCTCCGTACGGCCGCCGCTGTCGTCGGTAATCTCGCGCAGTGCGTCGACGTTGACGCGATCGTCCGCGGCGCCCATTCTGCGGCGTGTCGTCTGGCCTTGCGGGAACGGCCACTGGAACTGCGGCAACTGCGGGAGCATGACACCGCCGGGTCCCCTCGGCCGCCGCCCGCCGGGAAACGGCGTGGGCGCTGGCGGCAGAGGTTGACGGGTCGTCGGCGGCATGCCGAAGATCGATCCTTCGGCCTGGCCGTCGATGCCGATCGCATACACCATGACTTCGGACTCCCTAATCAGCTGCTTGACCTCGCGCAACGAGCTCTGGCTGTCGGTGTCGTTGCCGTCGGAGATGAGCACGAGGGCGCGCTTGCGGTTCTGCCCGGTCTGCGCCAGCGGCGTCGCTTCCGCAATCGCGTCGAGCATCGCCGTTCCGCCGCCGGCGTTGATGCGCCGGATGGCGCGGCTCAGGCGCGTGCGATCGGTCGTCCAGTCCTGCACGAGCTCGGGAAAATTGCTGAACTTGTAGAGAAAGACCTCGTCTTCGGGCGCTAGCAGCTTGGTCAGGAAGCGGTCGATCGCCATCAGCGCGTTCGTCAGCTTCTCGCCAACCATGCTGCCGCTCGTATCGAGCACGATGCCGAGGCTGACCGGCACCCGCTCGTTGCTGAAGTGCGTGATTTCCTGCAGCTGATTCTCCTCGTAAACGACGAAGTCCTCCTGGCGGAGCGCGGGCACGAAGTGCCCGTTGCGATCGGTGACCGTGGCGGTCACGTTGACGAGATCGACGCCGCTCCGGAAGCGGAACTCGTCCTGCTTCTGCCCCGCGACATTCGATCCGCTCGCGATGACCATCGCCGCGGCAGCCGCCACGGGACCGATCCAGAAGCGCAGCATCTGTTTCATGATGAATCCTGTCTATACGATGCGCTTAATGCAGCGCGCTCGCAAGTTTCGTGTCAACCCGGCGATCGACGTGCGGCACGACGTCGGTGCCGGCGCGGAAGCTCACGCGATATCGGGCAATGGCGCCGGGGTCGGGAATCGTGACCTTGAATGGCGCTTCTTCACCGGGGCCGATCGCCCGGTAATCCAGCGGCACGTCCTTCGTGGAGACGAGCGCGCCGTCGCGATCGAGCAGCGAGACGACGGCCGTCAGTCCCTCGAGCTTCACGCCGCTCGACGGATTGCGTACCGTGCCGGTAATCGTCAGCGTGTGCACTTCGCGCGAGTGTCCGAGCGCGACCAGTTCAATCGGCTCGCTGGGGCCGATCTTGACGGCGGTCGCCGCAGGATCGCTCGAAGCCGACGCGTTCAGGAAGAAGAGCGCGCCGCCGACCATGAGGAGCATCACCGCCGCAACGGCGAATACCGGCCATCGGCTCCCCGACGTCTCTTCACGCTGAACCGTTCCGAACAAACCGCCGGACGAGATTTCCGTGTCGGATGCCGTGATTAGGGATTGGGGATTAGGAATTGGTTCAGTCGCGGGTATCACGCGTTTCTCTTGCGTGACACGTGTCGCAGCAATAATCCCCAATCCCAAATCACCAATCCCTTGAGTTGCGGGCTCGGCGACCCACTGCCATTCACCGGCCACCTGCTTCCAGCCACCGTCCATGCCGCCGTGCGTCTCCGCGGCGGTGGCCAGCGCGGCCACGCGTGCCTCGGATCGCTCGCGCTCGTGCCTGGTCAGGCGATGCGCCGACGCCAGTGCGACGATGGCCGTCGCGACCGAGATGATTGTGATGACGATGAGCAGCATTTCCATGGTCATTACCTCAGCTTGAATTCAACGGCGACTTCGACGATCACATCGACGGCCTGTCCCTGCCGGGTCGCCGGCGCAAACCGCCATTGCCGCACCGCGGCAATCGCGCGTTCGTTCAATCCGCTCGGGAGTCCGTGCAGGAGCTTGACGTCGCCGACCGATCCGTCGCGGCGCACCACGATTTCCAGCTCGACCTCGCCCTCGAGATTCCGGACGCGCGCCTCTTCCGTGTAGCCCGCTTTCACCTCACGCAGCAGGCGGGGCGGCAAGACGCCGCTGCCGGGGCGATAGGGTCCGCCGCCAATACCGCCTCCCGATCCGTCGCCGATGCCCGAGCCATCGCCCTTCCCCAGGCCGGTACCCGTTCCGGTGCCGGCTCCGCCGCCGACTCCTGGCCCGCGGCTCTCGCTTTCCTTGGGTGCGGGCTCGAGGATGACGCCGGGACGATCGACTTCGTTCGCGGCCACTGTCGCGACCGGCGCGACGACCGGAGGAAGCGGCTCGGGCTTCACCTCTGGCGGTGGTGGAGGCGGCTCTGGTTTCGGCGCCGCTTCAATCGGTTTTGGAGCTTTGCGAATCGGAACCGGACTGTCGAGCGATGACTTGCCCTTCCGCTGTGCGCGCGGCGGCGGAGCTTTCTGGCGCAACCCGCCGCCACCGCCGCCACCGCCGGGACCGGGCGAAGCAACGAAGACGAGGCGCGTCTTTACGGGCTCGAGGGATGCGCGTTCGCTTTCGGCCGCCTGCGGTAAGCCAATCATGCCGATGAGAACGAGCGTCGCGGCAATGCCGGCATGAACGGCGCTCGCCGCGGCCACCGGCAGTTTTGCCGACGTGTGCGCGAACTCCGGCTTGTCGAACAGCATCGCGGCGCTTCGGCCCGCATCGGCACGGAGCGAGCGGACAGCCGCCACGGCATCTTGCCGCGCGAAGAACGCGGCGGTACCCGGGATTGGACGCAACTGCTCCGAGACGACGAGCGCCTCGACACGCGCGGCAGACACGCCAGCCGCTCGAGCGACCTCGCCTAGGGAGTACACGTCGACCGGTAGTGTATTGGTTATGAAAGCCATCTCGGGATATGCCCGCCCATACAGTCGCAAATCCCTTGCCGTACAAATGGCGCGAATTGCTTGGAAAATTGCGGGTTACTCGCCCGACTGTCCCCGCTAACGGACGCCTTCGAAGAAGGACAGCCCGTCACGTTCGGCCAGCAGCCGTGCGGCTCGGAAGCCCTCGGCCTGCAGAGCGCCGATGGCGCCTCCGCCGGATTGATATTGAGGATCGACGAGTGGGGTGGATGGGGGTCTCAACAGGGCACCCAGACCACCGCGTGCGGCCCGCTCGATCATGACCACCCGGCCGCGGGGCGCGAGCGTACGGTGGATCTGCTGAAGCACGCCGACGCGTCCTTCCGGGCGCATCCCCGACAGCAGGCCTTCCTGGTTGTCGACCACGATCAGGTTGAACGCCCCGGCGTCAAACGGAAACCGGTTCAGGCCGCCCGTCTCGAGCTCCAGGAGGAATCCGAATTTTTCAGCGGCGCGGACCGCCCTGGCGGCCTCGGCCTCGTTGGGCACGATGGCGTAGACCTGGCCGCTCAGACCCACCTTGGCGCCAACGGCCCCCAGGAGGGTCGAGTCGGTGCACCCTACAAACAGCAGACGATCGCCGAGATTCACGCCGGTCATCGCAATTGCCAAGGAATGCTTCTGATCCGGCCTTCGAAAGAGGGGCATGGTGGGAAGCCTACCAATAATTAGCGTTTAGTCCCAGATGGGGCCGAAGGGGCGGTGGTATAGTTTTCGTGTGAAAAACCTAGAAATCGCTCCAGCAAAAGGCAAGTTGGGCATACTGCTCGTCGGCCTCGGGGCTGTCAGCACGACCACCATTGCCGGAGTATTGGCCGTCCGGAAGGGCCTGGCCAATCCAATCGGCTCGCTGACCCAGATGGGGACCCTCCGCCTGGGGAAGCGCACTGAAGGTCGTTCGCCCCACATCAAAGACACCGTTCCTCTCGTCGACCTCGACAACGTCGTGTTTGGTGGCTGGGACATTTTCGAAGAGAACTCCTATCAGGCGGCCCGCACCGCCGGGGTGCTCGAAACATCCCTGCTCGACCAGATCAAGCCCGAGCTCGAAGCCATCAAGCCGATGACGGCCGTGTTCGATCAGCGGTACGTCAAGAGGCTCAATGGTCCCAACGTCAAGAAGGGCAAGAACAAGAAGGACCTCGCCGAACAGGTTCGGGCCGACATCCGCAAGTTCAAGGCCGACAACCAATGCGATCGCGTGGTGATGGTCTGGTGCGGCAGCACCGAAGTGTTCATGAAGGAAGGGGCCGCCCACCAGTCGATCGAGGCCTTCGAGAAGGCGCTCGAAGCCAACGATCCGGCGATTCCGTCCAGCATGGTCTACACCTACGCCGCGTTGATGGAGGAGGTGCCGTTCGCGAATGGCGCGCCGAACCTTTCCGTTGACGTGCCCGCGATGATGGCCCTGGCGCAGCAGCAGAAAATGCCGATCTGCGGCAAGGACTTCAAGACGGGTCAGACCTGGATCAAGACGGTCATCGCCCCGGGCGTGAAAGCCCGGCTGTTGGGCGTGGAGGGCTGGTATTCGACCAACATCCTCGGCAACCGCGATGGAGAGGTGCTGGACGATCCCGAGTCGTTCAAAACAAAAGAAGAGAGCAAGAAGTCGGTGCTCGACTACATCCTCCAGCCGCACCTCTATCCGGGGCTCTACGAGAATCTCCATCACGTCGTCCGGATCAACTACTACCCGCCGCGTGGCGACAACAAGGAAGGCTGGGACAACATCGATCTCGTGGGCTGGCTCGGCTACAAGATGCAGCTCAAGATCAACTTCCTCTGCCGCGACAGCATCCTGGCCGCGCCCATCGTGCTGGACCTCGCGCTTTTCATGGATCTGGCGCGTCGCGCCGGCATGTCGGGGATTCAGGAGTGGCTCTCGTTCTACTTCAAGAGCCCGATGTACGCCCCGGGGCTGTATCCCGAGCACGACCTGTTCATTCAGCTGATGAAGCTGAAGAACACGCTGCGCTTCATGATTGGTGAAGAGCTGATTACGCACCTCGGGCTCGAGTACTACGATTAGCTGTATTCGTTGAATTCAGGGGTTCGTGCAATTGCGTGCAATCGCGCGAACCCCTTTCTCAAATCTGCAATCCCGGGTCTTCCTCCCTCGTGCCGGCGCCCGCGCTCGGGTCGCCAGTATTCCTCGAATAAGCATAGAACTTCGTAACGTTTAACAGGACTGCGGCCGAAACGACGGCCGTAGGAGTGCGCGTCTTGATTTGGCACATGCGATGGGGAGCGGTGTCGGCGGTGCTGCTGATGACCGCCCAGGGTGCGGCTCAGGTGCCCACCGACCTTCAGCCCCTCATCGTGACTCAGCTCGACGAACGTCCGCAGGGCAGCGATCTCGACAACGCGCGTCCGCTCACGATCACGTTGTCGCGCGCGACGCCGGTCACCGATCTGCTGCTCATGCTGGTTCGCGACACACGGCTGAGTGTCGTTCCCGATCCCGACGTCGCAGGCACATTCCGCGGCGAGCTCAAGGACGTGACGCTGCGCCAGGCTTTCGACATGATCCTGCATCCGCACGGTCTCGACTATTCAGTGCAGGGCAACCTGATCCGCGTGTTCAAGCGCCGGCTCGAAACGCGCCGATTCGATTTGAGCGCGCTCGTCATACGCGGTGCCGGCGCCGCGGACGTCTTCGCCGATCTCTCCTCAGGCGTCGAGACGCTCTTGTCTCCTGAAGGCCGCTTCAGCGTCGACAGGAAAGCGTCGCTGCTCCAGGCCACCGACTATCCGGATCGTCTCGATCAGATTCAGCAGCACCTCGACGCCGTGCGCAACCGGGCGACGCGTCAGGTGCGGATCCAGGCGAGGGTCATCGAAGTCGCGTTGCACCAGGAATTCTCCGCGGGCATCGACTGGAAGCTCCTGATCGCGCGCGCGGGCGATGCCGTGCTTGCGATCGAGCCCGACGGCCCGCCCGTCGTCGGCGCGCTGAATGTCGGCTTGAGCGTGAAGGACTTCGACAGGTTTCTGCGCGCGCTCTCCGGTCAGGGCAAAGTGAACGTGCTGGCCAGCCCGACCGTCAGCGCGCTGAACAACGAACCGGCCATCATGCGGGTCGTGACCCACGACGTGTTCTTCAAGACGACGACGCGGACCGACGTCGTGACCGGACGGGTCGTACAGCGAACGACGGAGCCCGAGCCGTTTACCGAAGGCATCGTCTTGAGCGTGACGCCCCGGATCGCAGACGACGGCGTCATCAGCCTGAGCATCGCGCCGAGCCTGACGGAACGGACCGGGCAGGCCCGATCGCGCTCGGGCGACACCGCGCCCATTCTGAGCGTGCGCGAGGCCGACACGCTCGTTCGCCTCCGAGAAAACGAGACGACCGTGATCGCGGGGCTGCTCGACGAGCGTACACGGCGTGATGTGCACAAGGTGCCGGTGCTCGGCGATCTGCCGGGCATTGGCGCAATGTTTCGCGACGAGACGACGATTCGCCACAAGAGCGATCTGGTGATTCTTCTGACACCAGCACTGGAACGGGTCTCAATCCGGTAGCGCGGTTCCCCCGCGCCGAGAGGGACATATGTACGAGGAATATTACGGGTTCACCGAAAAGCCGTTCAGCCTGACGCCCGACCCGAAGTACCTCTTCAAGAGCGAGTCGCACGCCAATGCGTTCGAGCTGCTCCAGTATGCCGTGCGCCGCCGCGAAGGCTTCGTGGTGGTGACCGGCGATATCGGCACGGGCAAAACGACGCTGTGCCGGGCTCTGCTCGAGCAGATCGACCGCAACACGTTCACCGCGCTGGTGCTGAATCCGTTCCTCTCGGAAGAGGACCTGCTGAAGCTGATTCTGCAGGACTTCGGTGTCATCTCGCGCGAAGATCTCAAGCGCGGCCGCCTGACGCACGTCAGCAAGCAGGAGCTGATCGAGACCATCTACGATTTCCTCCTCAGCCTGTTGCCGCTGCGCGCGAGCGCCGTGCTGATCATCGACGAAGCGCAGAACCTGCCGATGCCGGTGCTCGAGCAGATCCGCATTCTGTCGAACCTCGAAACCGACAAGGAAAAACTGCTGCAAATCATTCTCGTCGGTCAGCTGAATCTTCAGCCGCTGCTGAAAGCGCCGCAGATGCGGCAGCTCGATCAACGCGTGTCGATCCGGTATCAGCTCCGGCCGCTGAGCCGCGACGAAGTGGCGGCGTACGTCTCGCACCGTGTGAACATCGCGGGCGCCTCGGCATCGGTGACCTTCCAGCCACGGGCGCTCGACATGGTGCACCGCCGCACCAAAGGCATCCCGCGCCTCGTGAACCTGGTCTGCGATCGCGCGCTGCTCGCGGCCTACTCGGGACGGACCAATCGCGTGTCGCCCGACATCGTGTTTCAGGCCGCCGAAAGCCTCGAGCTGATCGACGAGAGTCCGTCGCGCTTCGGCTGGTTCCGCCGCCGCGCGTCTGTCTACGTGGCCGCTGCCGGCGCGAGCGTGTCGCTGGCCGTGGCCGGCGGCATGGCGCTGCGTTCGCCGTCAGACGCCGAGGGCGCGGGTCCCGTCGACGTCGCTGCCGCGGCCGAGATCGCAGAGCCCCAGAGAATAGACGTGGTGGCGCCGAACACGACTGGCACGATGCCGGTTGGGACGAGCGGATCGGCCAGCGCGCGTTATGCCGTGCTGACGGCGTCGTTTCCGATGACCGACGTGCTGCGCAAGGGCAGCGCGGCGGCGACGCGGTACGAGGCGGTCGTAAGCGAGCTGCGTGGCCTGGGCTACGAGGTCCGCTCGATGGACGTCAATCTCCGCGAGCGCGGCGAATGGCGGCGCGTGCTGGTCGGCGAATTCGCGACGCTCTCCGATGCGAACGCAGTAGCCCATCGCGTGCATCAGACGCCGACGTTTGCCGATGCCCAGGTGGTCAGCTATTAGGCATGTCGATCATTCTCGACGCGTTGCGGCGGGGCCGCGCGCGCCACGCGCCGGGGCCGCATCGAGACACCGCACAGACCGATGCGGTGCTGCAGACGCTGGGGTACGGCCGCTTCAACCCGGCGACACCCCTCAATCGCTTCAAACGCCTGGCGGGCTATGCGGTCATGGCCGCGGTCGTCGCACTTTTGCTGTGGGCCGCCGTCATCTGGCTCACGCAAGCACTGCTCCCGGTGTCGGCTCCGGAGAATCGCGCGCCTCGCTCGCAGCCGGCGCCGCCTCCTGCGCGTGCTCCGCAAACCGCTCAGGTCTCACCGCAGCCTTCTCCGAGAGTCGGGCCAGCGAAAAAGCCTGAGACGCCGCCCACACCGTCCGAAACCGCGCGAGCCGAGCCCGCGTTGCCGCGGCTTCACACGGAGCAGAGACCAAATGCCTCAGCCGCGCCGGTCGCTTCCAGGATGAACCGGCCTCCGCTTCCGTCGAGGACGGAAGGCGAGAACATCGCCACGGTGACGGCGGGGGAGGATCATTTCGGCCGTGCGCTGATGTATCAACGTCTCGGAGACTTCGAGAACGCGCTCGTCAGCTACAGGGAAGTGTTGCAGCGTGACGAGGTCAACGTCGAGGCGCACAACAATCTCGGCGTGCTGTATCGCGACAAAGGTCTGTATGACGAAGCCATCAGGCATTTCCAGCGTGCGATTGCCATCGATCCGCGTTACGCACGCGCCCGCAACAATCTCGGCGTGGTGTACCTGGCCCAGCGCCGGTTCGACACGGCCGCGACGCAGTTTCATGCCGCGCTCTCGATCGACCCGCGAAACGTCGAAGCGCTCGTGAACCTCTCGACGGTCGACAAGGAATCGCAGCGCCGGGACGAGGCGCGCAGCTCGCTGAAGCGTGCGCTGGAAATTGATCCCCGCAGCGCTGAAGCGCACTACAACCTGGGGCTGCTCGAAGATGAGGCGGGCGATGCGCCCAGGGCGCTGACGCACTATCGCGCCTTCCTCTTGTACGGTTCCGCCGCGCATCCCGCGCTGGTCGGTGAAGTGCGAAAACGCATCGACGCACTCTGGCCGAAATAGGCCGAAATGGCGGTATCCTTCCCACATGTCCGACACAAAAGATCCCGAGATCTCCGCGCTCCTTCACGAAGATCGCGTCTTCGAGCCGCCGGTGGGCTTCCGCGCCGGCGCCATCGTTCGCGATGAAGCGATCTACGACGAGGCCGAACGCGATTTCGAAGGTTTCTGGGCGCGTTTCGCTGGCGAGCTCGAGTGGAATCGCAAGTGGACGCAGGTTGTCGACTGGAGCAATCCGCCGCACGCCAGGTGGTTCGTGGGCGGACAGATCAACGTGTCGGTCAATTGCGTCGATCGCCACGTCCGCACGGCGCGCCGCAACAAGGCGGCGATTATCTGGGAAGGCGAGCCCGGCGATCGGCGGACGCTGACCTATTTCGATCTGTTTCGTCAGGTGAGCGCGTTTGCGAACGTGTTGAAGTCGCTTGGGGTCAAAAAAGGCGATCGCGTAGCCATCTACATGCCGCTCGTGCCCGAGCTGGCGATTGCGATGCTCGCATGTGCCCGCATCGGCGCCCCGCACAGCATCGTCTTCGGCGGCTTCAGCGCCGAGTCGCTGCGGGATCGGATCAACGACGCTCAGTGCAAGCTGTTGATCACCGCCGACGGCGGATACCGGCGAGGCTCGGTCGTACAGCTTCAACGGGTCTCCGAAGAAGCGATCGAAGCCACGCCCTCGATCGAGCACGTCGTCATGTTGCGCCGCACTGGTGCCGGCGAGCTGCCGGAGGGCGGGATCAAGTGGCACTGGTGGCACGAGCTGATGGCGAAGGCGCCGCTCGACTGTCCGCCCGAGCCGATGGACTCTGAGGATCTGCTCTACATCCTCTATACGTCTGGCACGACGGGCAAGCCCAAGGGGATCATGCACACGACCGGTGGTTACCTGACCGGCACCTACGCGACGACGAAGCTCGTCTTCGATCTCAAGGACGAGGACGTGTACTGGTGCACGGCGGACATCGGTTGGGTGACCGGCCATAGCTACGTCGTGTACGGCCCTCTCGCCAATGGTGCGACCGTGGTGATGTACGAGGGCGCACCGGATTGGCCGAAGAAGGATCGCTTGTGGGAGATCATCGAGCGCTACGGCGTGACGGTCTTCTACACCGCGCCGACCGCGATTCGCGCGTTCATGAAATGGGGCACCGACTGGCCGGCGCGCCGCAACATGTCGACCTTGCGGCTGCTGGGCTCGGTCGGCGAGCCCATCAACCCCGAAGCATGGATCTGGTACCACAAGCACATCGGCGGCGACCGCTGTCCGATCGTCGATACGTGGTGGCAGACCGAAACCGGCATGATCATGATTACGCCGCTGCCTGGCGTCACGCCGCTCAAGCCAGGCTCAGCGACTCGGCCATTTCCCGGGATCAAAGCCGAGATCCGCAACCAGAAGGGGGAGCCGATCGAAGTCGGCGGCGGCCTCCTCGCGCTGACGCGTCCGTGGCCGGCCATGCTGCGCGGGATCTACGGCGACCCCGAGCGCTTCGTGAAGCAGTACTGGAGCAAGTGGGAGTCGAACATCTACTTCACAGGCGATGGGGCCAAGCGCGACGAAGACGGCTATTTCTGGGTGCTTGGGCGTGTCGACGACGTCATCAACGTGGCCGGGCATCGCATCGGCACGATGGAAGTGGAGAGTGCGCTCGTCGATCACCCGAAGGTCGCGGAAGCCGCCGTCGTGGGCCGGGCGCACGACCTGAAGGGACAGGCCATCTCGGCGTTCGTCATCCTGAAAGAAGGCAACATCGCCGCGCCCGAGCTGGTGGCCGAGCTCAAGGAACATGTCGTCAAGAAGATCGGCGTCATCGCACGGCCCGAAGACATTCTCTTCGCCGGCGATCTTCCGAAAACGCGCTCCGGCAAGATCATGCGGCGCCTCTTGAAGGACATCGCCGAAGGAAAGGCGCTGGGCGATACGACGACTCTGGCCGATCCGGCCGTCGTGGCGAAGCTGAAGGAAGAGTACGAAGAGGCTGGCTAAGGAGGGTTCCGGGATCCGTTTCCATCGAAACGGATCCCGAAACCTTTGTAAGGGGAGGGCTCTCAAGGGGGAGCGGCAAAGAGCCCTCCCGACCCCTTATCGCCGCGGTTTGATGTCGAGTACCTTCGCGCTGCGGTAATCCTCGATACCGAGCCGTTGGATGCGCAAGGTCGTGCCCGTTCCAGTCGTTTTCAGTTTCCCTTCCGCAATCAGCTTCTGCACCATCGACGGCGAGCACTGCAGATAGTGCGCAGCGGTCTGCACGGAAAGCGATGCCGGAGCGATGTTGGTCCGCTCGACGCGATTGCGGCCCATCGACTTCGCGCGTTTGAGTGCGTCGTCGGCTTCGACGAGCAGCC
>Ga0065707_10082674_pt1 | contig 12848 bp, 9 predicted proteins | sample SwiRhicommuniRL3_FD_59094 | JGI IMG/M metagenome (GOLD analysis project Ga0065707, IMG submission 59094) | Switchgrass rhizosphere bacterial communities from Rose Lake, Michigan, USA - RL3 v2 (version 2) | ecosystem: Host-associated > Plants > Roots > Rhizosphere > Soil | place: East Lansing, MI... | reverse complement strand
CCGGCGAGCCGATGAATCGGATGGGGCGGGCGTTGCTGTTCTTGTTCGCTATGCCCGCAGTGTTGCAAGGCTTCATGCACGCGCCGGCTCAGAGCCTGGTGCAGGGTGTCTACGCCAAGCATACCGGTCTGAGCCTGACCGCGCTGGGCTCGGCCCTCCTGCTCACCCGGTTCTTCGACGCGGTTATCGACCCTCTGATCGGGGCGCTGTCCGATGCCTGCCATCGCCGTCTGCGATCGCGCAAGATGCTGATCGCTTTAGGCACCGCGGTCACGTTGCTCGGGCAATGGTTCTTGTATCGGCCGCCCGCCGACGTGTCGATCATTTATTTCACCGGATGGTTCATGATGACCTACCTGGGATGGACGTTGACCGAAATTCCTTATCGCGCATGGAGCATGGAACTGTCGAGCGACTACGTGTTCCGTTCGCGAATCCAAGTATGGCTTGGTGTGGCGCTGTTGATTGGCGCCCTCTCTTTCTACGCTGTGCCGTATATTCAGAAGGCGCTTGGACTAAGTCGGTCCACTGAGTTCGACCTGTCGACAATGGCGGTGACCGCGGCGATTGTAGTTGTGGTGTTTCCAATCGTAAATCTGCTGGCCTTATGGCGCCTGCCCGACGGCCCGGCGCACTGCGAGGCGCCACCGATTGGGTTGCGCGACTTGGGATCTGCGATTGGCCGCAACCCTCCGCTGCTGTACTTCATCTTCGTGTTTGCCGCATTCGGCATCAGCGGCGGACTCGGCCAGGGCGTGTACTATCTCTATTTCGACAGCTATCTCGGATTGGGAAAACATTTCGCAGCAGTATTCTTGCTCGCTTTGCCGGTGTCGGTGATCGCCATCCCGTTCTGGGGTTGGGTCAGTCAACACTTCGAGCGCCGCAGTGTATGGGCTATCACTCTGGCCGCGGGTGGATTGTGCTACTGTGGACTCGGATTCATAGAGCCAGGGCCCAACGCGCTGACGCTCGCCACTGTGTGTGTCATCAGCACCTGCTTCTTTGTGTCATCGACCTTGGTCATCGGTATGGCGCTGCTGGGGGACGCGATCGACTACGGCCGCTGGCGCTTCGGCCAGGATCACGCGGGGCTCTACATGGCGTCCTACACACTGCTGCAGAAGTTTGCTGGCGGTCTCGGCGTGGCGCTCGGGCTCATGATTCTCGGCTGGCTTGGGTTCGACCCTACGGCACGGGCGCAATCTGCATCGGCTAGTACCGGCATGAAGTTGATCGTGTCTTGGCTACCCGGCGCGTGTTGCCTGTTGATCTCCCCAATGGTCTGGAGATTTCCCATCACCCGAGGCTCGCACGCCCGCATGATGGCCGAGATCGCGGCGCGCGACGGTAGCATCTTACGAGCTGAGCCTCAGTGATCGATCTCGCCCAGCTCCAGCAACCGACCTTGGTCCAGCCTGGCATGCACGTCGAGCACGACGTATTCGGCGTAACCGCCGCCGAGCCGACCGGTCAAGACAACGGTGCGATGACGCGCTCGCCGACGGCGAAATGGCGCTTCTTTGTTCAAAGAAGCACTCGACGTGACCACATGCAGGCAACGCTTAAGAGGGTGAAGGAGGAGCTGCGGAGGCGAAGACACGAGGCGACATCGCAACAGGGCAGATGGTTGAAGCAGGTGGTTCAGGGCTTCTACGCCTACCACGCCGTACCGGGAAATGGACGGGCCACAGCTGCTTTTCGGCTCTGACACGAAATACGCAGCTTCGGCGATCTGTTCGGATCGTTGTTGGTCCGACAGCGTCTTTGCGGGGGCGACCACCGTGGCGGGTGCCGGCGCGTTTTGCAGCGCCGGGGAGCGCCTTGAGATCTTTGTACTCATGTTCTGCTCCTATTCACATGGCTTTGTTGCACCCGTGTGGGCGCCCAGCCGTGTTGGTTGGGAGAGCGCTCTTGCGCCTCACATGCGGCAGGAACGCCGGGATGTCGTTCATGTACTGGTGATAGGCCTCGCCAAAACGAGCGAGCGAATCCTTCTCTTCAGAATGTGCGAGCCGCGTGTAGGCGAATACGAGGACAGGGAACATCAGTACGGTCAGCAGTGTCGGCCACTGCAGCAGAAATCCAAACATGATGAGGATGAACGCGACGTACTGTGGATGGCGTACATGGGCATACGGACCGTCGGTGGCCAGTCTTTCCTCCTGTTGAGCCGCATAGAGGACCGGCCACGCGCGCGCGAGCAGCGCGAAGCCTGCGAATATGAGCACAAAGCTCAGCAGGTGAAAGGGACCGAAGTGAGGATTCACTCGCCAGCCGAATAGCATCTCCAGCAGATGGCCAGCGTCGTGACTCAGCCAGTCAACGCCAGGGAAGCGCGTCGTGAGCCAGCCGGAGAACAAGTAGATAGTTAATGGGAAGCCATACATCTCTGCAAATAGAGCGATGATGAAGGAAGAGTAGAGGCCGAGGCTGCGCCAGTCGCGCCGGTTTACCGGTTTGAAGAAGCTCCACGCAAACAGGATGAACACCGCTGCGTTCAACCCGGCCAGCGGCCACAAGCCGAATCCGTAAGTAGGTTGCATGCCGATCCCCTTTAGCGATGATTGTGCGACTGGCGTGCGCTTGTGCCGCTCGCGTCTTTCTCGGGTGTCGAGTTGCCCTGGTGGGCGCGCCCATGCGAGCCATGCATAAATACGTGCGTGAGCGGGCATGCCAGGAAGATCAAATAGGGAAGCCATCCGAGAAGATGGGCTCTGTGTTCGGTCAACAGATAGAACGCAGCGACGACGGTGAACACGCAAAAAATGATCCACACAGAGCGGACACTTCGTGGCTTGTTTGAGTTCATGTACGTCTTGACTCCATCACTGACTCGTATGCATGTCAGTATGAGCAGTGAAGCAGGCAACTGATCTGAGGGGATTCCCTCGGCTGAGTTCGGCAAGACCGCGTGCTGAAGTACTGCGCGCTCGTCATAATGTGTGCGTTTCGTGCGGAGTTCTGGAGCCGACTCCAGAGTCCAGGTTTTGGAGCGCAGCGGAACGCGCAACACCTGCGTTAGCTCGTTCTCGCGGCCTCGCTTGACCTTCCGATGGTCGGAAGGTTCATGATCGAATCAAAGGCGATCAAGACGGTCGGCTTGTGCCTACTAACTCGATGGAGTCGATCGTGAAGCACGAACACAAATCTTCGGGCGCAGCGCGGTGCCAGCATGAGCACGGACCTGCGGCACACGGTCAGCACGCGCAGTCGGCCGCCGGCAACGCCTCTGCACTGCGCGATCCCGTGTGTGGCATGACTGTATCCAAAGACTCCCCTCACGTCGCCGTCCTTGACGATGAGCGTTATCTGTTCTGCTCAACTGGATGTCGGGCGACATTTATCGGCAATCCTGTCCCGTACCGAGCGGCTGCCGGCGCGAATCGCAATCTGCCGAGTGCCGACGATGGACCGAGTACGTCCAGTGCGGAAGCACCCGCGGGGACGATTTATACATGCCCGATGCATCCGGAAATTCGCCGGGATCGTCCAGGGAACTGTCCCAAGTGCGGTATGACACTCGAACCGCTCATGCCGGAACTCGGCGAAGGCGACAATCCGGAGCTGCGGGATTTTCAGCGGCGCTTCTGGTGGACGTTGCCGTTGACCATCGGCGTGACCGCGCTGGCCATGCTCGGACACAAGGCGGCGTGGATGAACCCTGTTACGCAAACATGGGTCGAATTAGCACTGTCCGCGCCGATCGTGCTGTGGGCCGGCTGGCCGTTCTTCGTTCGTGGCGTGCAGTCGATCGTCCACCGCAGTCCGAACATGTGGACGCTGATCGGCCTGGGTACTGCAGCGGCGTTTCTGTATAGCGTCGTCGCCACGCTGGCGCCCGGCGTATTCCCGGCCAGCTTCATAGCGCACGGTCGAGTCGGCGTGTATTACGAGGCCGCGGCGGTGATCATTTCTCTTACTCTGCTTGGACAGATCCTCGAACTCAACGCGCGTTCCCAAACCTCTGCGGCCATCAAGTTACTCCTGGGGCTCGCACCCAAGACCGCTCGGCGCATCGAAGCGGATGGGAGCGAAGCCGATGTGCCGCTCACCCACGTTCATGTCGGAGATCGGTTGCGCGTCCGGCCAGGCGAGAAGGTGCCTGTCGACGGCGTTGTCATCGAGGGGGCGAGCGCCGTCGACGAATCCATGCTCACCGGTGAGCCCTTGCCCGTCACCAAGCGGGCAGGCGACAAGCTGATCGGAGCAACGCTCAATACATCCGGCAGCCTGACCATGCGATCCGAGCGTGTCGGCTCCCAGACCGTGTTGTCGCAGATCGTGCAAATGGTGGCCCAGGCGCAGCGGTCCAAAGCCCCGATGCAGAGAATGGCAGACCGCGTTGCCGGCTACTTCGTGATGTCGGTAGTGCTGGTGGCGATGGCTTCGTTCTTCGGCTGGGGACTGTTGGGCGGCGAACAGGGCTGGCAGTACGGGCTGATCAATGCCGTCTCTGTGCTGATCATTGCCTGTCCCTGTGCGCTGGGGCTGGCAACCCCGATGTCCATCATGGTCGCGACGGGGAAGGCAGCCACGCAAGGCATTCTGTTCAAGGACGCCTCTGCCATCGAGAATTTCCGTCGGCTCGATACGATCATCGTCGACAAAACCGGTACGTTGACTGAAGGTAAACCTGTATTCGACAAGGCCATCGCCGTGCCTGGGACGAGCGAGGACGACGTGCTACGGCTTGCCGCCAGTCTCGACCAAGGCAGCGAACATCCGCTGGCAGCTGCCATTGTGGCAGCTGCACGGCAACGAGGGCTCAGCTTGGCCCACGTTCAGGACTTCGAGTCGTCGTCGGGCATCGGTGTGCGGGGCAACGTGGAAGGCCGCCGCTTGGTGCTTGGTAACACTGCGCTGATGGTGCAGGAGGGTGTGGATGTGAGTCCCGTTCTCAAAGCGAGCGAGATGCAACGCCAGGAAGGCAGCAGCGTGATGTTTCTTGCGCGCGACAAGATATTGCTCGGTGTGTTGGCAGTTTCGGATCCGATCAAGGCGAGTACGCCGGAGGCTCTGGCCAGCTTGCATGCTGCCGGGATGCGAGTCGTCATGGCGACGGGCGACGGTCTGACGACCGCACGGTCGGTGGCCGCCCGCCTGAACATCGACGAAGTGCATGGCGAAGTGACGCCGGCCGACAAGCTCCTGCTCGTCGAGAGACTGCAAAGGGAAGGGCGTGTCGTTGGGATGGCGGGTGACGGCATCAATGACGCCCCGGCGCTGGCCAGGGCCGACGTGGGCGTTGCCATGGGCACAGGGACCGACGTCGCGATGAGCAGCGCCCAGGTGACGCTCGTCAAAGGCGACCTGCGTGGCATTGCTCGGGCTCGCGCCATCTCGCTCGCAACCGTCAAGAACATGCGGCAGAATTTGGCCTTCGCGTTCTTCTACAACGCGCTTGGCGTGCCGCTTGCGGCGGGTCTGCTCTATCCGCTGACGGGATGGCTGTTGTCACCCATGATTGCCGCTCTCGCGATGAGTCTGTCATCCGTCTCTGTCATCACCAACGCGCTACGACTGCGAGTCATGGCGACACCTGGCACTCAATCGTGACAGGCACTCGTGCAATTTTCGGCGGAATGCATCGTTTCCAGATGTCATCGGAGCGAGATGCAGTTTGTCACATTTACGACGCTACAGGATCACGCGTCAACGAAGGAGCAGTGTCACGGCCTGTGCTCACGGCGACTTGCTCAGAAATTGTCGCGTCCGCTCATGCTGGGGGTTCGTGAAGAAATGGTCGGGGGGTGCCTCCTCGAGGATGTGGCCCTGGTCCATGAATATCACGCGATCCGCGACCTGACGCGCAAAACCCATCTCATGAGTCACGCACAACATTGTGCGGTGCTCCTGGGCGACATCGACGAGCACGTCGAGCACTTCCTTGATCATCTCGGGGTCGAGCGCGGAGGTCGGCTCATCGAGTAGCAGAATGCGCGGTTCCATGCAGAGTGCGCGCGCGATGGCGGCACGTTGTTGCTGACCGCCTGAAAGCTGGTTCGGATACTTGTGCGCTTGGTCGGGAATGCGCACGCGCCGAAGATGTTCGATCGCAGTCCCCTCAGCGATGTCTCGCGGGATCTTACGAACGAGCCGAGGTGCGAGAACACAGTTTTCCAGTATCGTCAGATGCGGAAAAAGATTGAACTGCTGAAACAACATGCCGACATCACGTCGAGTGGCCTCGGTTCGCCGAGGATCATCGGTAAGTTCGCTGCCATCGATCAGAATCTTTCCAGACTGATGGTTTTCAAGCTGGTTCACGCAGCGGATGAGTGTCGACTTCCCGGAGCCTGAGGGACCGCAGATCACAATGCGCTCGCCGGAGCGAGCGCGGAGGTGAATGTCGCGAAGGACGTGCAAATCGCCGAACCACTTGTTGACACCAATCATCTCTATGGCGAGCGTCGACTGATCGATCTGCGACGACTGCTCGAGAGCCGCTGAATGATTCGCGCTGCCACGATGATTCGCGGTCATGGGCTGCGCAGTCTTGCGAACGCTGCGGCCAGATCCTCGATAAGATCCGCAGGATCTTCGAGACCGGCATGAATACGCAGGAGATATCCATCCCGCGGTGCTGGACGACACGTACGCACCGGTGGCGGCCACGCCGGTACCATGAGGCTTTCGTAACCGCCCCAGCTCGATCCAAGTTTGAACAGTTTCAGACCGGCAAAAAGCGACAGCGCCGTCTTCTCGTCGTTGCTGTCCAACACAACGCCGAACAGACCTGAAGCGCCACGATAGTCGCGCTTCCACAGTGCGTAGCCAGGATCACCTTCATGAGCGGGGTAGAGTACACGCCGGACTTCCCTGCGGCTGAGCAGCCAACTGATCAGTTGCTCGGCGTTTCGTTGGTGGCGCTCAAGGCGCACATCGAGCGTACGCAGCCCGCGATGCACAAGGTAGCACTCATCCGGACCCGCGCAATTTCCCCAGCTTCCTGCTGTCTCTTTCAGGCGCTCATACACTTCGCGCGTGCTAGCGCTCAGCGTACCCAGCATCACATCCGAATGGCCCGACAGATACTTCGTTGCCGACTCGATAGCGACATCAACCCCGTGCTCGAGCGGCCGAAACAGCACGGGCGTAGCCCAGGTGTTGTCCATCAGTGTGATCGCACCGTGACTTCGCGCGAGTTCCGTCGCGCGGCGGACATCGCTCATCTCAAAGGTTAGTGAGCCCGGAGATTCGAGATAGAGCACTCGCGTATTCGGCCGGAACAGATCGCCGAGCTTGTCTACTAACAGCGGATCAAAGTAAGTGACCTCGACGCCGAGACGACTGAGCGTCTGTTCGCAGAACTTCCGTGTTGACCGGTAGACGCTATCGCAGACGAGCACGTGGTCTCCCGCACTCAAGAATGAAGCAAACCCGATGGCAATCGCGGCAGTGCCAGATGACGTGATAACGGTACTGTACCCCCCCTGGAGCGCGGTCACCGCTGCAGCGAGCGCATAGGTTGTGTCGGTGCCGTACAGCCCGTAGATGACGTCATCGTAGAAGCCGTCGTGACGCTTCATGTAAGCCTCGACCGAGTCATAGATGATGGTCGAGGCCCGCACGACAGGCGCGTTGAGCGGTCCGCTGGTTGGAGCGTGCGGGCCACTTGCCGCAAGGGTGGCAAACCGCAGGCGCGACGCGGGATGCTGGCCAATGTTCCGTGGCGGATTGTCGTGATTCATGCTGTCTCCTCAACGAATGGAAGTCTCATACCGTGCCGCTCATCGATCACGTGTCAGGTTCAGGTGGGTCTCGACATGGCGGCTGAGCTGCGAAATTGCGAAACAGATGCAGAAGAAGAGTGTCGCGGTGAACAGATATGCTTCGATGAAGAATGGGCGCCACGCCACGTCCACGAGCGAAAGACGTGTCGATTGCAGCACATCGAACATGCCGACGATCAGCACGAGTGTCGTGTTCTTCACTTCGCTGATTGAGGTATTCACGAGGCCGGGAATGCTCATCCGCAGCGCTTGTGGCAGCACGATGTGGATCGTGGCCTGCCGATGGTTCAGACCGAGCGCCGCGGCGGCTTCGAATTGGCCTGTCGGTACCGACTGGAGACCACCGCGGATGGCTTCGGCCATATAGGCCGCCGTGAACAGGATCAGCGCAAGCTGCACGCGCACGAAACTGTCGATCTCAAGCCATGACGGGGCGAATAGGGGAAACAGGACGGCCGCCATGAAGAGCACCCCTGCGAGCGGCACACCGCGCATGAACTCGATGAAGCCGACGCAAACATTGCGCGGGACCGGTAGTTTCGATCGGCGGCCGAGTGCAAGCAGTACGGCAAGCGGGAAGGCGAGCAGCACTGCGAGCGAGGCGAGCAAGAGGGTCAGTGGCAGGCCGCTCCACTTCTCGGTGGGCACCAGCGGCAAGGTAATGAAACCACCACGCATGAGCGCTAAGCTTGCGATGAGGGCAATGCACCAGACCGCAGCGAGCAGGCGTCCCCAGATTTTCCTCCAGAAGGACAGCGCTAACGCTAAGCCAAGTAGGAGCAGACACGCAGCGGCGCGCCACTGTTCGTCCGGTGGATAGGTGCCGAAAAGAATGATTCGATAGTTCTCGCGAATAAACGGCCAGCAAGCTCCGCTCGCGCGGCGGCAATCCGCCGCGTTGCCTGAGAGCGTTGCAGAGAATAGGAGCCAATCAAGCGCGCTCCACGCCGCATACGTAGCCAGCGCGAGAAGACCCAGAGTTACGAGTGCGCGGCGTCTGGATATCAGCAGTGATCGCCAGCTCGATGGTGGATGCCGTCGTGCTGCACCGGAACCGGATGCAAAGCCCCTGCGCGTGATCGCCGCGTTGTATCGATTGATCAGCAGAGAGAGCAGTAGATTGACCGTCAGGTAGACGGCGATCACGATGAGGATACCCTCGATCGCCTGGCCGGTCTGGTTAATGATCGTATCGACGACAGACAAGAGATCCGGGTAGCCCACTGCAATGGCGAGTGAGCTGTTCTTGACTGTGTTCAGATACCAGCTCGTCAGCGGCGGCAGGATTGCGCGTAGCGCCTGTGGGAACACGATGCGGCGCATCGTCTGGCCGGGTCGCAGACCCAGTGCCTTCGCCGCTTCGCTTTGGCCTGGCGGTACCGACTCAATGCCACCACGCACGATCTCGGCGATATAGGCGGCGGTGTACATCGACAGTCCCACGACGAGCGTCATGAGTTCGGCCGACAATTGCAGGCCACCCTCGACATTGAAGCGCCCGGGTCGCGGCAGTTCAAAGGCGAAATTGCTGAAATCGAAGGAGGGGAGGGCAATACCACGGTTACTCACGTACAGGCCGGGCAAGGGATGCAGCGCCTGCTCGACTGGGGGCAACACGTTGAGCGCGAATGCGTATAGAAACAGCAACTGCACCAGCAGAGGGATGTTGCGGATGACCTCCACGTACAGCCGTGAGAGACCGCGCAGCAGCGCATTGTCAGAGACTCGTGCAAGGCCGAGTGCGACGCCAACGAGCGTAGCGCCCAGGATCGCCAGCACCGAGACTTTGAGCGTGTTGATCAACCCGACCAGCAGGGCACGCGTGATCGTGTCGGAAGCGGAGTAACCGATCTCCGACTCTCCAATGGCGAAGCCGGCAGTGTCCCCAAGGAAGCCGAAGCCGGCGGTGATATTTCGCGCCGCCAGGTTCTGCTGCAGATTGTTGATCAGCCACGCTGCGAGCACAGCTACCGTCAACAGCAGCAGTGCTTGCGCAACAATGCTGCGAGTGCGTGCGTGCGCCATGGCTGTTACCGAAATGGCAGCGGGTACATCAGGCCGCCATCCCGTTGAAGCCGATTGAGGCCGCGATCGATACCCAGTGGCGCAACGTGCCGATCAAACAACTGTTGATAGTTGCCCACTGCCTTGATGGCGCGATAGGCCCAGGCATCATCCAGGCCAAGCGACTTTCCCAACCCTGGTTGCGCGCCAAGTAGTCGCCGAATCTCGGGACTGTGGGATTGCTGGCGCATGTCGTCGATGTTCTCGGCGGTGATCCCGAACTCCTCGGCCGCGAGTAGCGCATTGAGCAGCCACTTGTTGATGTCGAACCACTGATCATCATCGCTGCGCACGACCGCGCCGAACGGCTCTTTCGAGAGCAGCTCCGGCAATACTTCGTAGTCTTGCGGGCGCTCTGTATCAGACAATCGGATAATCGTCAGCGGCAGCGAATCCGTGGTCATCGCATCACAGCGCTGCGCGAAAAACGCGATCTTCGCTTCCTCGACGTTCTCGAATACCAAGGATCGAAACGAAAGCCCCTTGCGCAGGAAAAAATCCGCCGTATTGAGTTCGGCGGTGGTTCCCTTGGTGATGCAGATTGTGGCGCCGGCCAGTTCGTCCGGGCTCTTGATCGCGGTGGCCTTGCGGACGAGAAAGCTCTGGCCGTCGTAGTACATGATTCCCGTGAAATTCAATCCGAGGCCGGTATCGCGCGTGAACGTCCACGTCGTGGTGCGCGAAAGCACGTCGACCTCGCCTGTCTGCAGTACCGTGAAGCGCTTGTTCGACGTGGTCGGTAGGAACTTCACCTTGCGTGCATCGCCAAGCGTTGCGGCGGCGAGCGCTCGGCAATACTCGACGAAGAATCCATTCCATTCTCCGCGCCGATCCAGATATGACATGCCCGCCTGACCAGGATGGATCGCGCAGTGAAGCTGATCACGTTGACGGACCGTGTTGAGCGTCGTGGCGCTGAGCGCCGCGACAGGAAGCAATCCAGCTGCCATGAAAACTAGCCACCGCCGCAAACGACTGGGCTCTGATCTTGTCTTCGCGATTTGCATGCCGCCCCCTGTGGGTGGACAGGAAAGCAAATGTGCAGAGCGAAGTAAAATGCGAATCCGCTGGAAGGCCATGCGAGGTTCGTATGACCTGAAGCGTTCGATTCGCTGCCCGCACGAGCCGCGCAAACGTGATGGACAGGATCGGTGCAACCGAGAACTGCAAGCCAGAAGGATCATGGCCCGCGTGCGGCCGCAGTCAGTGGTCGTGCTTGGACCATGCATCGCGAGCCCGCTTCAGGTGTTTGAGAAAGTTTTCGGCGATTCGCGAAGGCGGTCGGTGCGAGGGTAGATACAGCATGTACTGGAATTCGATGGCCGGCTCGAATGCCCGGACGACGCAGCCAGGCGTGAGGTGTTCCGTAACACTTGCCGAGCTCACGATGCCGCAACCGATCTCCTGTGCGACGAGCCCGCAAATCGTCATCGCGAATTGCGTTTCCACCACAATATTGCGAGTCACGTCCGCATCTGTGAACGCTTGATCGACCTTCGGCCGGGCGGGATCCTCCGCCGCCAGAGAGATGAAGGGCTCGTTGCGCAGATCCGCAGGAACAATCTGTTCCTTGGCGACCAGCGGATGGTTCTGCGGCAGCACGCACACGCCGCGCGACTTCATGAAAAGTTCCGCCTCAACACCGCGCACATCGCTTCCCGGCGTCGCAAGACCCAGATCGAACTGCTGTGCCGCCACCCAGAGACGCACTGTCGAGGAACTGCGGGTCTGCAATTGGATCTTCACGGCGGGATTGATCCGCAGGAAGGTTTTGAGCACCGACGGAATGAAGCTGTTGGCGAGCGCCGGCAAGCAGACGATGCGCAGATTGCCAGTACGAAAGTTGCGGATATCCATGGCCGCTTGCCGCACGACCTGCAGCCCCGAGAAGGAGCGTTCCACCTCCTGAAACAGTGCCGCCCCTTCTGGGGTTGCGATCGGGGTACTTCCCTTGACCCGCTCGAACAGCTTGAAGCCGACGGAACGCTCGAGCTCGGAAATGAGTCGGCTGACGGCCGGTTGCGACAGATGGAGCGATTCCGCAGCGTTCGTTACCGAGCCGTGCATCATGACGGCGCGAAATGCCTCGAGCTGTCGCAGATTCATCGTTCACCGTCGCGCGAAACGACAAGCGTCGGCTGTCGACTTGCCGGCCGATCGACGGATCGTCGCAGCGGCGATCAAGAATAACGCGGGACCGACTGCCGCTGCCAGCCACGTGCGCGCGAGGCTGGTAGGTCACTGGCAGACGGTTCATGAAAGAGCTACCTCAGAACTTCGCCGTGGCGCGCGCGTACCAGAAGCCGCCGTTGTAGCCGATGGGAGAGAACTGCGGATACACCAGGCCGATGTTCTTTTGCGCTTGCCGCGCATCTTTATCCGGAAAACTGTCCAGCACGTTCTGGCCACCGAGCGTCAGCGTAAGGGCCTTCGTGACTGCATAGCTCATTTCGAGGTCGAGCAACCACTCGGCGCCGAAGCGTTGATCGAGCGAGGTGTCGGACGGATTGCTCGCGATCAGGATCGCATCGAGCCAATCCGAGTAGTAGCTCGCGCGCGCCAGCCCGGTGAATGGGCCGCGTGCGTACTCGAGGGAGAGAATACCGCGCCATTGCGGATTGAACTCTTCGAGTTCGGTACGGCGCTCGCGATCGATCGCGCGATCGTCACGGACTTGCGTCACCTTCGTATCGGTATAGTTGGCCGATGCCGACAGGCCGAGCGTTGCGTCCGCCGGCAATCGGAATGTATAGCTACTCACGACGTCGACGCCTTTCGTGCGCGTATCGAAGAAGTTACCGAAGAAGCGAATGCGCTCGAAGCTGTCTGCGCCGCTGATGCCGGCAGCCGTCAGAGCCGCCCGATCGGCTGGCGTAATCACGATGTTGCCTGTCACTCCGATACGATCGTCGACCTTGATGTCGAAGTAATCGAGCGTAATGAGAAAGTTGTCGAGCGGTGTGAGGACAAGCCCGCCCGCGATGTTGAAGGACTCTTCCGGCCGCAACGCCCGCGCCCCGAAGAACTGCGATATTGGCTTCGTGGGCG
>Ga0065707_10082671_pt1 | contig 12875 bp, 14 predicted proteins | sample SwiRhicommuniRL3_FD_59094 | JGI IMG/M metagenome (GOLD analysis project Ga0065707, IMG submission 59094) | Switchgrass rhizosphere bacterial communities from Rose Lake, Michigan, USA - RL3 v2 (version 2) | ecosystem: Host-associated > Plants > Roots > Rhizosphere > Soil | place: East Lansing... | reverse complement strand
AGTGTTTCGGAACGTCGACTTTGCCTTTCTCTTCGGAGACGTTCCGGAACACTGCCCCACCAGCTGCCCCCAAACTGAGCGGCATCGCTGCCGGCCCCTCCGGCTCTCGCAAGACTCTGCTGTAAACTACGCGGATGCCATCCTCAGCTCCCCGCAAGAAATCCGCACCGCGGCGGACAGTGACTCACTTACCGCAGGCGGAATTTCATGTCCGCCCGGATGGGTTATGGCCGTCCGATGGCGTGGTGTTCGATCGAACCTGCACCGACTGTCCGCGGCTCGCGAAATTCCTGGAAGAGGGACGCAAGGAATACCCACGCTATTACTGCGCTCCGGTGCCACCGTTCGGCGATCCCAATGCGAGGTTGATCGTGATCGGCTTGGCTCCCGGCTTTCACGGTGCCAACGCCACCGCGAGACCGTTCACCGGCGACCATGCCGGCATCCTTCTCTACCGCACGCTGTACGAGTTTGGCTTCGCGGATCGACCGGAATCGACCGCGGCGGACGATGGCCTGCGCCTGCTCGATTGCCGCCTGACCAACTCGGTCAAGTGCGTGCCGCCCGAGAACAAACCCTTGCCGATCGAGATCGACAACTGCAATCGCTATCTGCAAGCCGAAATCGCCCGCGCTTCGACGGCTACCGTACTGCTCGCACTTGGATCCGTCGCACACACCGCCATATTGAAGGCGTTGCAGCTCAAGCCTAAGGCATTCGTATTCGGCCATGCGGCCGAGCATGCTTTGCCGTCCGGGCAGGTCCTGCTCGACTCGTATCATTGCAGCCGCTACAACACGCAGACGCGCCGGCTGACTCCGGAGATGTTCGCGAACGTGTTTCGGCGCGCGCGCGACCTGCTGCAATCACGCTGACCATCGCCGACCATTTCCATGTCCGCATTCGACTCCAAGCCGTTTCTCGACAACGTGAGCCAGCGTCCGGGCGTGTACCGGATGATGAGTGCGAGCGGAGAAGTGCTGTACGTCGGCAAGGCGCGCAATCTCAAGAATCGCCTGACGAGTTACTTCGTCGGCAAGGCGCAGAGCGGCAAGACCATGGCGATGGTGGCGCAGATCGCGAATGTCGAGGTGACCGTCACTGCGTCGGAAACCGAAGCGCTGCTGCTCGAATACAATCTGATCAAGCGCCACAAGCCGCGCTACAACGTGGCGCTGCGCGACGACAAGAGTTTTCCCTATCTGTACATCTCCACCGAACAGCCTTATCCGCGAGTCAGCTTCTTTCGTGGCGCGACCCGCAAGCTGCCCGGCAAGTTTTTCGGCCCCTATCCGAATGCAAGGGCCACCCGCGAAACGGTATTGCTGCTGCAGAAGCTGTTCCTGCTGCGTCCGTGCACCGATGCTTTTTTTTCGAACCGTTCGCGGCCCTGCCTGCAGCACCAGATCAAGCGCTGTTCGGGGCCGTGCGTGCGGCTGGTGAGCGAGGAGAGCTATCGGCAGGACGTCAACGACGCCATCAAGGTGCTCGAAGGACGCGGCGCGGAATTGCTGGAAGATCTCGGTCAGCGCATGGAGCAGGCGGCGAATGCATTGGAGTTCGAGCGGGCTGCGCGGCTGCGCGACCAGATCCATGGGATCAAGGCGATTCACTCCACCCAGTCGATGACTCGCAGCGCGAGCGAGGACATCGATGCCGTCGCACTGGTGTCCAACGGCAGCGATCATTGCGTGTCCATCGTGTTCATTCGCGGTGGACGCAACCTGGGCACCAGCAATTTCTTTCCTCGGGCGGGCCTGGCGGAGTCGGGCGAACTCATGTCCGGGTTTCTCGCCCAGTACTATCTCGGCCGCGATGCGCCGAGCGAAATCCTCATCAACGAGACCATCGAGGACGCCGACCTGCTCGAAGCAACGCTCACCCAGCAAAGCGAACGCACTGTCCAGATCCGGCAGGGTGTGCGGGGCGTGCGGGCGCGATGGATGGAAATGGCGCGTACCAACGCCGAACTCGGCTTGCAGATGCGCCGGGCGACCGAAGCGACGACGGCCGATCAGCTGCAGGCGCTCGCCGATGTCTTCAAGCTCGCGACGCCGCCGACGCGCATCGAATGTTTCGATATCAGCCACACCATGGGCGAACGCACCGTCGCATCCTGCGTAGTGTTCGGCACGCAAGGTGCGATCAAAGCGGACTATCGCCGCTTCAACATAGAGAACATCGAGCCGGGCGACGACTATGGCGCCATGCGCCAGGCGTTGACTCGCCGTTATGCACGCATCAAGAAAGGGGAAGTGCCGCTGCCGGAGCTGTTGCTGATCGACGGCGGTCCGGGCCAGCTTTCCGAAGCGGTAAAGGTGTTGACGGAATTCGACATCGCCGGGGTTGCCATCGTCGGCGTGTCGAAAGGCCCCGATCGGCGTCCCGGGCAGGAGCGACTGTTCTTGGCGCATGAGGAGCTGCCACTTATACTGGCGCCGGATTCGCCCGCCTTGCATCTCATACAGAGAATTCGCGATGAGGCGCACCGTTTCGCGATCGCCGGTCATCGACTGAGACGCGCCAAGGCGCGCAGAGAGTCCATCCTGGAAACCGTCCCTGGCCTCGGTCCACGCAAACGCCGCGACTTGCTGCGCCAGTTCGGCGGCTTGCAGGGAATCGCACGGGCGGGCATCGACGATCTCGAAAAGGTCCACGGCATCAGCCGCAAACTCGCCCAATCCATCTATGACACGCTGCATGCGGGGCATTGAGTGAAGTTTCCGATCGCCAACGTGCTGACGGTCGCACGCATCGTCATGATCCCGCTGGTGGTGGTGCTGTTCTATCTGCCGTTCCCCTGGGCCAAGGCGGCGGCGGCGAGTGTATTCATTCTCGCGGCCATCACCGATTCGCTCGACGGTTACCTGGCCCGCAAGCTGGGACAGATCTCGGCGCTCGGCGAATTCCTCGATCCGGTGGCCGACAAGCTGATGGTGGCGACGGCGCTGATCCTGCTGGTCAGCCACGAGCCCTTGGAGGTGCGCTGGATGAGGTTCGATCCGCGACTCCTGATCACGGTGACCGCGGCAGTGATCATCGGCCGTGAGATCACGATCTCGGCCTTGCGCGAATGGATGGCGGAGGTCGGGGCGAGGCGCAAGGTGGCGGTGTCCTCGATCGGCAAGCTCAAGACCATCTTCCAGATGACGGGCCTGTCGATGATGCTGTTCCACGGCGACGTCTGGTTCATCCCGGCATATGAGCTGGGCCTGCTGTGCCTCGTCAGCGCCGCCGCGTTGACCCTGTGGTCGATGGTGATTTACCTGCAGGCGGCGTGGCCGGATTTGATGCAGTCGCGCACGCGCTGACAGGCCCTGGTCTGCGGCTGCCGGACATCGTTCACGGGAACGCGTCTTTTACCTTGACACTCAGACGCTCGGCCCTAGAATATCGCCGGTTTCACGGATGACCCAAGCGGGAATAGCTCAGTTGGTAGAGCGCAACCTTGCCAAGGTTGAGGTCGCGAGTTCGAGCCTCGTTTCCCGCTCCAGTTTCCTTGCCTGACCGCGAGTCTGCAGGTCAGCGCATCCGGCGTCGTGGCGGAGTGGTTACGCAGCGGTCTGCAAAACCGCGTACGCCGGTTCAATTCCGGCCGACGCCTCCATTTCAGATTTTGGGGACATGCTCCTGTAGCGCAGCGAAAGGTGCGTGTCCCTATTCCTAATCCGTCAGCGAAGCGGTCCGAAGATGGAGAATGGGACACGCACCTTACGCTGCGCTACAGGAGCATGTCCCAGGAGATGGTGGCGGTGACCGGAGTCGAACCGGTACGACTTGCGTCGGCAAATTTTAAGTCTGCTGCGTCTACCAATTCCGCCACACCGCCAAAGGATAGGTACGCCTGCGCATTTTAGCCATGGATCGCAGCCAACGCAGCGCCGCGGATGCAAGGAAGTCATCTGCTACACTGCGATTTTTTTCGGGGCCCGTTTTTTTCAGGGCGCGATTTCCAGCCCCGCGACAATGACAACTCGAGCGACGGTGTCTCCTGGCCGACTCTCCCGCATCCACGCAGCTCTTGTCAGGCGACGCACTCGAAGTTCGCCACTTGCATCTATGGCGCGGCGATCGCCATCTGCTGCGTGATGTGTCGTTCGTCCTGCGGGCTGGCGAACTGCTGCAGGTGATGGGCCAGAACGGCGTCGGCAAGACCAGCCTGCTGCGCTGTGTGGCAGGACTGATCGAGCCCGAGTCCGGAGAGATCGCCTGGCAGGGCGCCGAAGTGCGGCAGTCCCGCGAGACGTTTCATCGGCATCTCGCCTACCTCGGACACGTCAATGCACTCAAGCCCGATCTCACGGCGCTGGAGAATCTCCACTACAGCGTGCAGCTCCGGCGTCACGTCGAACGCGAGGAAATGCTGGAGATGCTTGCCCGCCTGCAGGTGGCACAATGCGCCGATCTGCCGGCACGAGCCTTGTCGGCAGGGCAGAAGCGGCGAGTCGCCATCGCACGAGTGATTCTCAGCGGCGCCTCGCTGTGGATACTCGATGAACCCATCACGAATCTCGACGTGCGCGGCATCGAGTCCATCGAAGCCTGCATGCAGACGCACCTGCAGGCCGGTGGCGCCATCCTGACGGCAGCCCATCAATCGTTGCTGGCGCAGCATCCTCGGTTCAGGACCCTGGAGCTGCACTGATGACCCAGATGCCTCCGGATGCCTCCGCTCGAGAACCGGGACTGCTGCAGATCGCCGGCCTGATCGCCGCTCGCGAATTGCGGCTCGCCGTGCGACATTGGGACCAGGTCGCCCAGCCGCTGATATTTTTCGTGGTGGTCACCACGCTGTTTCCGCTGGCCATCAGCCCATCGCTCACCGAACTGCGCAATATCGCGCCAGGCGTGGTCTGGGTAGCCGCCATGCTGGCTTCGCTGTTGTCGCTGGAATCGCTGTTCCGGCCCGACGTGGAGGACGGCACCATCGAGCAATGGGCCCTGTCGGGACAGCCGCTGCCGCTGATGTTGCTGTCCAAAACTGTGACGCACTGGCTACTTGCAGGCCTGCCTCTGGTCATCATGGCGCCGGTCGTGGGAACTGCACTGGGCATGCCGATGTCTGTCTGGCCAGTGCTGGCCGGATCGCTGGCGCTGGGAACGGGTTGCCTCAGCTTGCTGGGGGGGATCGGAGCCGCGTTGACCGTCGCTGTGCGACGCGGCAGCGTGCTGCTGGCCCTCCTGGTATTGCCGCTGGAAATGCCGGTATTGATCTTTGGCGCCCGCGCCGTGGACCTCGCAATGCACGGCGAAGCGGTCGCAGGTCCGTTAAACTTGCTGGCGGCGGTGCTGTTGCTGTGCCTGGCGCTCGCGCCGTTTGCGATGAGCGCAGCGATGCGAATCAGCATCGAATAGGCGTCCGGACGTCCGAGGAATCCTAAGCGGAACCCACCATGTGGCTCTGGTTCTACAAGCTGGCTTCACCTCCCTACGCCTACACCGTGGCGGGGAAACTGCGCCCGTGGCTGCTGTGGTCCGCCATCGTGCTGATGATCGTCGCCGCGTACGGCGGACTGGTGATCGCGCCGCCGGACTACCAGCAGAAAGACGCATTCCGGATCATTTACGTCCACGTGCCGGCTGCCACGATGTCGCTTTCTGTCTACGTCGTGCTCGCGGTGGCCGCCGGCATCGGCGTGATCTGGCGGATCAAGCTGGCCCATGCAGTGGCCGCCGCCTGTGCTCCGATAGGAGCTTGGTTCACCGTCCTGGCGCTCGCGACCGGGTCGATCTGGGGCAAGCCCATGTGGGGCACCTGGTGGGAATGGGATCCGCGGCTGACGTCCGAACTGATCCAGCTGTTCCTGTACCTCGGCTACATGGCGCTGCGCTCATCGTTCGACGACACTCAGCGTGCCGATCGTGCGAGCGCCATCCTGGCGATAGTGGGTGTCGTCAATGTGCCGGTCGTGAAATATTCCGTGATCTGGTGGAACAGCCTGCATCAGGGGCCGAGTATTTCGAAGCTCGGTGCGCCGTCGATCACCTCGGACATGTTGTGGCCGCTGCTCACCATGATGCTCGCGTTCATGCTGTACTTCGCCGCGGTGCTGTGCGATCGCATCCGCTCGGAAATCCTCAAGCGCGAACGTAACGCGAGCTGGTTGAGCGGCGTCATGTCCACGAGGGCCGCGGAGGCATGAGCATGACGGAATTCCTTCACATGGGCGGCTATGCCGGTTACGTGTGGTCCTGTTACGGACTGACGCTGGTCGTGCTGCTGGGCAATCTCTGGTTCGCACGGCGTGAACTCGACAACCAGGTGCTGCGGGCAACCCGGCGGGCGCAGGTATCGACGGCATCAGGGTCTGAGACGACATCGGGGAAGGCATCATGACGGCACGTCAACGACGAATGGTGCTGGTAGGCGTCGTATTGCTTGCAGTGGGCGGTGCGGTCGGTTTCGCTCTCAAGGCCTTCCAGGACAACCTGCAGTACTTCTATTCGCCATCGGATGTCAGCGCCGGCAAGGCTCCCGCAGATCGCCTGTTCCGCGTTGGCGGCATGGTCACCGAGGGCAGTTTCAAACGCCCCTCAGGCAGCCTCGAAGCGCACTTCGTGCTGACCGACTACGCCAGCAACGTGACGGTGAGTTATACCGGCGTGCTGCCGGATCTGTTTCGCGAAGGGCAGGGCGTCATCTGCCGCGGCAAACTCGGCGCGAACGGCGTGTTCGTCGCCGAAGAAGTGCTGGCCAAGCACGACGAAAACTACATGCCGCCCGACGTGGCTGAAACCTTGAAGAAACAGCACGCGAATAACGGATCGGCGGCGCCCGTTCCGGGCACCTCTTCTGCGACCCCCGGGCTGACCAATGGGCCGACCGCTGGGCCGACCACCTGATACGGACGGTACCATGATCGTCGAACTCGGCCATTTTGCTCTGATCCTGGCGTTGTGCCTGACCCTCGCCCAGGCATTCTTCGGCCTCGGCGGAGCGGCAACCCGGCGGCCACACTGGATAGCTGTGACGCGCCGTGCCGTCGCCGGTCAGTTCGTCATGACCGCTTGCGCCTTCGCCAGTCTCGCTTATGCGTTCTACTCGAACGATTTCTCCGTGCTCTACGTGGCGCAGAACTCGAACTCGCAGCTGCCCACGTTCTATCGCTTCGCCGCGGTATGGGGCGCCCACGAAGGATCGCTACTGCTGTGGCTGCTGGTGCTGTCGGTGTGGACCCTCGCCGTCACTGCGTTCAGCCGCAATCAACCCGAGATCATGATCAGCCGCGTGCTGGGCGTACTTGGAGTCATCAGCGTCGGCTTCGCACTGTTCATCCTGCTGACTTCCAGCCCCTTCGAAAGACTCTGGCCGGCCGCACAGGACGGACGCGACCTGAATCCGCTGCTGCAGGATCCGGCGCTCGCCATTCATCCACCGATTCTCTACACCGGGTACGTCGGGTTCTCGGTGGCCTTTGCTTTCGCCGTCGCGGCGATGCTCGAAGGCAAGCTGGAATCGGTGTGGGCTCGCTGGGTTCGTCCGTGGGCCACCATGGCGTGGCTGTTTCTCACCGTCGGCATTGCGCTCGGCAGCTGGTGGGCCTACTACGAGCTGGGCTGGGGCGGCTGGTGGTTCTGGGACTCGGTGGAGAACGCGTCGTTCATGCCCTGGCTGATCGGCACGGCGTTGATTCACTCACTGGCCGTTACTGAAAAGCGCGGACTGTTCAAGAGCTGGACGTTGCTGCTCTCGATCAGCGCCTTCTCGCTGTCGATGCTGGGAACGTTCATGGTGCGCTCCGGCATCATCGAGTCCGTGCATGCGTTCGCGAGCGATCCGAGCCGCGGCTTGTTCATCCTCATCTTCATGGGCATCTGCGTAGGCACGGCGCTCGCTCTCTATGCGTGGCGCGCGCCTAATTTCCGCTCGAACGTCGGCTTCGCCGTGGTGTCCCGCGAATCGTTCCTGTTGATGAACAACATCCTGCTGGTAGCGGCAACCGCACTGATCCTGCTGGGCACGCTGTACCCGGTGTTCCTGGATGCGTTGAAGCTCGACAAGATCTCCGTCGGCGCTCCCTGGTTCGCCGCGACCTTCCTGATACCGATCCTGCCGATGGTGTTCCTGATGGTGCCGGGCATGCATGCGGAATGGAAACACGCATCGTTCGGCCGCACCAAGAATCTATTGCTTGGAGTGGCAGGCGCTGCGGTGGTCCTGTCATTGCTGCTGGCGCTAGGCGTCTACCAGTGGCACTCGGTCCTCACGATGGTAGGCTTCATCGCTGCATTCGCTGTCGCCCTGTCGGCGCTGATCGAACCGGTAACGCGGCTGCGCAACGGGCATTCGCTGTCGGCAAGCATCGTTGGCATGAGCGTCGCGCACTTCGGCTTGGCGGTATTCATCCTCGGCGTCACCACAGTCGAGTCCTATCATCTCGAAACCGACCTGAGCCTGAAGCCGGGATCGAGCGCGCAGCTTGGCGCCTACGAACTCAAGATGAACAGCCTGCGCAACGTGGCCGGCCCCAACTACGAAGCAGTGGAAAGCGAAGTGGCGATCACGCGCGCTGGCAAAGAAGTAGCAGTGTTGCATCCGCAGAAGCGCACCTATCGCGTCCAGACCAATCCCATGACCGAGGCGGGCATCGATGCAGGCTGGGGACGCGACCTGTTCGTTGCCATGGGCGATCCGCTCGGCGACGGTTCGTGGAGCATGCGCCTGCAATACAAGCCGCTGGTCCGGTTCATCTGGCTGGGCGCACTCATCATTGCGCTCGGCGGTGGCATCAGCGTTACCGATCGCCGCTATCGTCAGCGCGTGACTGCCGAAGCGCCGGCGAAAGCTGCCGCGGAATCGATCTGAGTTCAATCCCATGTGGCGCTACCTGCTTCCGGTCGGACTGTTCGCTGCGCTCGTCGCATTCTTTTTCATCGGTATCGACCGCGACAAGGAAACGCTGCCCTCGCCGCTCATCGGCAAACCGGCGCCGCAGTTCGAATTGACCGCCGTGCACGATCCGGACAAAAAAGTGGCGAGCAGCACCTACGCCGGCAAACCGTATGTGCTGAATGTCTGGGCCACCTGGTGCGTCGCCTGCCGACAGGAACACAAGACGCTGCTCGAGATCGCAAGCCGCAAGGAAGTGCCTATCGTCGGCCTCGACTGGAAGGACGACCGTGCGCTGGCCCAGCAATGGCTGCAGCAGCTCGGCAATCCTTATGCGGAAACGGCGTTCGACGACGAAGGCCGCGTTGCCATCGACTGGGGCGTGTACGGCGCCCCCGAGACTTTCCTGATCGGCGCCGACGGCAAAGTGCTGTTCAAGCACATCGCGCCGATGACCATGGAAGTGTGGGAACGCGAATTCCTGCCACGGATCAACGGCCCCGTAGCGGATAAGAGAGCGGTTACGGGAGCACGCACCGAATGAAGCGCTGGGTGGCCGTTTTCCTGCTGGCGGGGTGGATGCAGCTCGCAGGAGCGATCGACACGGGGCCGGCCTTCGCCGATCCGGCACAGCAGGATCGGTACGAGAGAATCATTCATGATCTGCGCTGCGTGCAATGCCGCGGTCAATCGATTGCCGATTCCAATGTCGGACTGGCCGCCGACCTGCGTCGACAGGTCCGCGAGTTGATGGCGGCAGGCAAGAGCGACGTGGAGATCATGCAGTACATGCGCGATCGCTACGGCGACTACGTTCTCTACAACCCGCCGCTGAATTCGAGCACCTGGTTGCTGTGGGCTGCGCCTTTGATATTGGTGGGCGCCGGTGCAGTGGTCGCAGTGATCGTGATTCGTCGCAAATCCAAACTGCCTGAAGACGGCGACGCCGGTGAAGATCACGGTGTGCCAGCCGCGTCCGATACGGGTGCTCCTTGACGGCCTTCATCGTTCTATGTGCCGTGATGCTCGCGGCGGTGCTGGTGTGGACCATGCTTCCGCTGCTGCGGCCCAAGCCTCCCGTCGATGCCCAGGCAACGCGGCGCGAGCGCAGTGTCGCAGGCATCGTCACCAGCGTTGCGATCGCCGGATTGGCTGTCGCGTTGTATGCACACCTCAGCAATTGGGACTTCAACGCCATCCAGGCGGAAACCGCCAAGAGTGCTGAAGTCGATACGCTGCTCGAGCGTCTCGAGGCCAAGCTCAAGGAGAATCCGAACGATGTCACCGGCTGGTTGCTGCTCGGTCGATCGTATTCGACGACCGGCCGTTTTGCGCGTGGCGCCGAAGCGTTCCAGCATGCATACGATCTCACCAAGGGCGAGAACGTCGAAGCGTTGGTCGGACTCGGCGAATGCCTGGCATTGCTGGACGAGGCGTCGTTGCAAGGACGCGCCGGCAAGCTGTTCGAGCAGGCGTTGACCAAGGCTCCGAATCATCCCAAGGCATTGTGGTACGCCAGCATGGCCTCGTTGCAGGCAGGCGATCTGCGCACCGGCCGCGATCGCCTGAAACTGCTGCTCGCACAGAATCCTCCGGATGAATTGAAGACCATGCTGGAGCGGCAGGTCCAGGACCTCACGCAGCAGTTGGGAGATGGGCAGCCGGGCGAGGGGGCCGGGGTTCCAGCGATGGCGGCCGCAGGTCCAAATCCTGCCCCCGCTGCCAACCCTCAAGCCGGCGCTGCGCAGCGCTCGATACGGGTTGAAGTTTCACTGTCGCCGACGCTTGCGGGCAAAGTGTCCGGGGAGATGCCTTTGTTCATCCTGGCGCGCGATCCTCAGGCCGGCGGCCCACCGCTGGCTGTACAACGGCACAGCTCTACGCAACTACCACTATCCATCGAGCTGAGCGAACGCGACGCGATGATGCCGACACGTACCATTGCGACCGTTCCCAAGGTGCAGGTGGTGGCAAGATTGTCACGGTCCGGTGGCCCGCAGGCACAAAGCGGCGACTTATTCGGCCAGGCTGATTATGATTTCGCCACAGCCACCGGCACCGTACGCATCGTCATCGATGGGACCGTCCCGTAGCGCCGTGCTCATGCCCATGCCCATGCCTCTGTCGTTTGACGACGGGGAAACCCGCAGACTGCTGATTTCAACATGGCCGTAACTTCGATCTCACTGGAAAAGCGCACATTCGCCAGCCTGCCGTCGATGGTGCCGGCCTACGCCCGGGTCCTGCTCGGCAAGAAACCCTACATCGCGCCGCAAGGCACGACGATTGCGCCCGTCGAACTCGAAGTGCGCAAGATCGTTCTCTCCGCCAGCCACCTGCGAAAGTATTGTGAGATCTGCGCAGTACCGGATACACCGGTGCTGCCGCCTGCCTATCTGCACGTGGTCGCGATGCCGGTACACATGCAGCTGTTCATCGCGAAAAACTTTCCTGTCAAAGTGCTGGGCCTGATCCATCTGCGCAATACGATTCGCGTGTTCAAGAATATCGGCGTCGAGAGTCCGCTGCGTCTGCGGGTGTATTTCGACACCATGCGCCTCACCGACTTCGGCCAGGAATACGACTTTCTCACGCAATTCGATCGCGACGGCGAAGTCGTGTGGGAGGAGGTGAGCACCATGTTCGCACGCGGCCATGGCACGGTGAAGGAAGGCGTCAAGCGTCCCGGCATCGAACGCTCGATGCATCCGGAAAACGGCACGACCAGCGAGCCCATCGAAGTCGCTCCCGGCACCGGCTGGCGCTACGCATTGATCTCCGGCGACTTCAATCCCATTCACCTGACCGACCGCACTGCCGGCATGTTCGGATTCAAGCAATCGGTGTCGCACGGCATGTGGTCGCTCGGCCGCTGCCTGGGCTCGGCCGCGAAGGATCTTCCCGAAGGCAGGATCCAGGTCGATACGCAATTCAAGCTGCCCGTCTATGTACCTTCGCAAGCCATCGTGCGCCATTGGCCCGTGGATCGCGGCATAGACATCTCCATGTGCACGACACGCGGAGACCGCCTGCACCTGGCGATGCAGGTTCGCAAACTAGGTTGAGGTATCAATGGATCTGCTTGCAGGCATCGAATCGCGGACCTCGGCAATCAAGCTGAGCGCTCCCGGCCCGACTCGCGAACACATCGAACACATCATTCATGCGGGCACGCGAGCACCGGATCACGGCAGGTTGCGTCCGTGGCGGTTCATCGTTCTCGAAGGCGACGCGCGCGGACGACTTGGCGACGCCATGGCCGTCATGCTCAAACGCAAAGTTGCCGACGCACCGGCGGAGCAGCTCGCTGCCGAACGCAAAAAAGCCCTGCGTGCGCCGACGATCATTGCCGTCGCAGCCAAGATCGCCAAGGGCAAGATTCCGGAAATCGAACAGGTCGCCGCGGTCGCCGCCGCGACTCAGAACATGTTCCTCGCAGCCAATGCATTGGGCTATGGCGCGATGTGGAAGACCGGCGGCGCTGCCTACGACAACGACGTCAAAGCCATGTTCGGGCTGGCGCCCGAAGATCACATCGTCGCCTTGCTGTACCTGGGAAAGGCGGATATCCCCGGCCAGCTGGTCGAGGCGCCTACGAGCGAAGTAACCACCTGGCTTTGAGCAGTGGCAGGCGTGCGGTTGCCTACTTGTCGAGTTTCTCCGCCATGACTTCATCGGACTTGGCTTCGGCGGTCTTGCCCATGTCGTTGTAGATATCGGCGCGCCGGTAATATCCATCGGGCTGTTTCGGCGCCAGCGCGATCGCCTTGTTGGCGTCCTCGAGCGCTTCCCTGTGCTTTTCCGCCGAGGAGTAGATGCGGGCGCGGTTGATATAGCCAGCCGGGTCGTCGGGTTTGAGCTCGATGTACTTCGAAGCATCCTCGATCGCAGCATCGGATTTTCCCGCGGAGTCCCGCGCGCGGGAGCGCAGCAGATACAGCTCGGCGCGAGTCGGATCCTGGTCGATAGCCCGGCGCAGTAGGTTGACAGCATCGTCGGGGTGGCCCTTCTGCATTACGGCTTGTGCCTGTAATACGAGGTCATC
>Ga0065707_10082669_pt1 | contig 12879 bp, 9 predicted proteins | sample SwiRhicommuniRL3_FD_59094 | JGI IMG/M metagenome (GOLD analysis project Ga0065707, IMG submission 59094) | Switchgrass rhizosphere bacterial communities from Rose Lake, Michigan, USA - RL3 v2 (version 2) | ecosystem: Host-associated > Plants > Roots > Rhizosphere > Soil | place: East Lansing, MI... | reverse complement strand
CGGCCGTCGCGGGCCGCGGCCATACCGCTTTCGAGCACAGCGTGAGCGCTGCCGATGGTGGGATGACCGGCGAAAGACAACTCCTGCCTCGGCGTAAAAATTTTCAGTTTATAGTCGGCGTCCGGGAAAGACGGCGGTAACACGAAAGTCGTCTCCGAAAGATTCGTCCATGCGGCGATGCGCTGCATGTCGGCGCTCGAAAGTCCTGCCGCGCCGAGAACAACCGCGACCGGATTGCCGAAGAAAGGCTTTTGAGTAAAAACGTCAACCTGCTTGAAAGCCAGTGATTCCATGCCGCTTAACTTTTTCGCTGGAGTTCCTTGAAAAAGCCCTCCTTCTCGAGCTCCTTGAGAAAGCGGGTGTCGATGAATTCTTCCGGCTTCTTCGTTCTTGCCGCCGGCACCCGCTGCGCGACTTCGTCGATGGCGTTGCGCACGCCTTCGATATTCGGATTGCCGCTATAGTCCGTCACTTGCATGAAACTCTGATAGGTGGCTTCGAGAATCTCGGCGTCCGCCGTCTTTAGATATTTTGTAATAATCTTCTTGGTCTCCTCTTTGTGCGTAGCGACGTAGTAAACGCCTTCGATAAATCCTTTGAGAAAGCTTTTAACCGCCTGGGGATTTTCCCGGTTGATGCGATCGGTCGTTTCGATGACCAGTTGTGGATACGGAATGCCCAGGTCGGCAATATTGACCAGTATCGGGTAACCCTGCTTTTTCGCGGTCAAATCCAGAGGCGGGGAAACCAAAGTACCATCGATGGCGCCCGCCGCCAGGGCCTGCAATCTGCTCGGCTGAGTACCACCTTGAATAATGACGATGTCTTTTGCCGGATCAAGTCCGAATTTCTTGCATACCAGCCGGATCGCAGTATCAGTTCCCGATCCAAAGCGGCTGATTGCAATTTTTTTGCCCTTAAGTTCGCTCCATTTGGTGATGCCTTTGGCAACCACTAGGCTGTACGGTAGCGTATTCACCATGGCGGCAATGATAACCGAATCCGCCCCTTGGGTCCGCGCGGCGATCGTGGTCGGCCCCGAGTTGATGGCAAACTTAACGTCTCCGGCGCGGGCGACCTGCGCCAGGATTGAACCGGACTCGAATACGATCACACGCGCATCGAGACGGTGCTTTTTCCAAAGCCCTATATCCTGAGTGACAAATGCGTAGGTGAGGCTAATGGCCGGGCCCGCGACGCCGGCTAGAAGCGGTTTATCCGTTTGCGCCCATAGAGGCTTGAGCACGGCGGTGATAAATAGTGCCAGGATGCAATTGACGATCGCTTTATGCTTGCTCACGTTGTCTCCAATTTCCAGATCAATTTCTGCGCTGTTAAAAAGGCCCATGATTAGATGCCTGATCGAGAGTCTCCGTTGCGCTCGAGGGGAATCCAGGGCTCGGGGATTGTAACCCAGAATGCAGGCAGTCTAAAGAGTCCCGCATCTGAAGCCCTATCCAACGCTCAACGGCATCGGGTTTCAGATCGAAGACGGGGCGAAGAAAAACGTCGAAGCGAAAGACGCCAAACCCGAAGAGTTCGTCAACATTGCCTTGTTGAAGGATTTGGACCAGAGCAGCTTTACCGACAAGCTGTACAAAGAGGTAGTAACCCGATGGCATTTTTTCCAACAATGCCAATGCTCACTGCACCACTACTGCTTCGCTCCGGTTGACGATTATTTCGCGGATCCTTGCGGGCAGGTTGAACGGCTCGTCTATGTTAATTCCTCTGGGATTTTCCTGAGTACGCGAGAAGAAGCTTACCAGCTCCTGGATAACGGCTTTGGGCACCGGGACGCCAAGGATTTCCGCCGAAATCAACTGGAACCGGCCTTTGCCCTGTTTACTGCTCAGCACGCCGCTCGCTGTAACCGGCACACTCCCGGAAATATAGTTTAGCGGGTCCATGATTCCCCCGGATCCGCGCTGGCGCTTGAACTCATCGATATCGACAAAGACCCGCCCGCCGAGCCTTTCGTTTCCGAGCAACGAAATTTGTGCATTCGTCAGGCCCCGGGGAATTTTCTCCTTCAGGTTAAAATTCAAGTAAGAGTTTATCTCAGGCTCCGACATGGGCGTCCGCTTTGTCGGCACCGGTTCGGCGGAAGCATTTTTGACAATTTCTGCAATTTTTCTTTCCAGTCGGTCACCCTGATCTTTAGAGGAATTGATCGATGCCATTGCCGAAACCCCGGCCAGCAAAATCAGCGGGACCATAATAATCCGGCGCCAATTCATCCTGTTCGTCATAGCGATACGATAGGATGTGCAACAGCAACCTTCAAGGCTAGTCTAGTTCTTCGCTGGCATCACGGGGCTGTTCGGGCACGGCGAACGGTATCTTGCAAAACTCCATGCGGCATAGTTAATTGAAGGTCCATTCTGAAACGAGAGTCAGGAGCGAAAAATGGCTGAGAATTTGAAACCGCGCAGCGGCGTAATCACCGATGGCCCCGACCGAGCACCGACGCGGGCGATGCTGAAGGCGGTCGGTTTTACTGATGAGGATTTGCGCCGCCCCATTGTCGGGGTGGCGAATACTTGGATCGAGATCGGGCCGTGCAATTATCATTTGCGCCGACTTGCGGCTAAAGTAAAAGAGGGCATTCGAGCGGCCGGCGGCACGCCGATGGAGTTCAACACCGTGTCGATCTCCGACGGCATCAGCATGGGCGCCGAAGGCATGAAGTGCTCCTTGATCAGCCGCGAGGTGATCGCCGATTCCATTGAACTGGTCGCGCGCGGCAATCATTTCGACGGGCTAGTCTGTCTCTCCGGCTGTGACAAGACCAATCCGGGCGTGGTGATGGCACTCGCGCGCCTCGATATTCCCGGGTTGGCGCTCTACGGCGGTTCCATTGCACCCGGCCATTTGGGCGATAAAGATCTGACGATTCAGGATGTGTTCGAAGCCGTGGGCGCTTTCGCCAGCGGAAAGATCAACGGAGAACAATTCATGGCTGTCGAAAACGCCGCTTGCCCGGGCGCCGGCGCGTGCGGCGGGCAATTCACCGCCAACACGATGTCCACGGTGCTGGAATTTCTCGGCATCTCGCCGATGGGCAGTAACGGCATTCCCGCCACCGTCGCAGAAAAAGACGAGGCGGCGTTTGGCGCGGGGAAATTGGTGATGGAGTTATTGCGGCGCGATCTGCGGCCGTCGCAAATTCTCACGCGCAAGTCGATCGAAAACGCGATTGCCTCGGTGGCGGCCACCGGCGGCTCGACCAACGCGGTGCTGCATTTGTTGGCCATCGCGCGCGAAGCGGGAGTGGCATTGACCATCGACGACTTTGATCGAATCAGCGAGCGCACGCCGCTGATCGCCGATCTCAAGCCGGGCGGACGATTCGTCGCCAACGATCTTTACAAAGCGGGCGGCATCCCGCTGGTCGCCAAACGCTTGATCGAAGCAGGCCTGATTCACGGTGACACCATCACGGTTACTGGGAAGACGCTCGCCGAGGCGGCGCAAATGACGAAGGAGACTGCCGGTCAGGAAGTGGTGCGGCCGATGACGCAACCGCTGAAGGCGACGGGGGGGCTGGTTATACTCAAAGGCAACCTCGCGCCGGAGGGCTGCGTGGTCAAAGTCGCCGGCCACGAGCGCATGATTCACAAAGGCCCGGCGCGGGTCTTCGACCGAGAGGAGGATGCGTTTCATGCCGTGCAACACGGCAAAATCCGAGACAACGACGTGATCGTGATTCGGTACGAAGGGCCAAAAGGCGGCCCCGGCATGCGCGAAATGCTCGGTGTCACCGCCGCACTGGTCGGCACGGGTTTGGGCGATTCGGTTGCGCTGCTCACCGATGGCCGCTTTTCCGGAGCGACGCATGGTTTGATGGCGGGACATGTGGCGCCGGAAGCGGCGCATGGCGGACCGATCGCCGCGGTGCACGACGGCGATACAATTATTTTCGACATCAAGGCGCGCCGATTGGATGTGGAGATTTCCGAGCAGGAAATAAAATCGCGCTTGAGCCAATGGAAAGCACCAGAGCCACGCTACAAGACCGGCGTGATGGCGAAGTATGCGAAATTGGTTTCATCGGCGTCGGAAGGCGCGGTGACGCGGTAATCGCGGGGTTGTAACTGGTTCAAGGTTCAAGGGTTCACAAGTTCAAGGCCAGAAAGGGGGAGGCATTGCCTCCCCCTTTCATTTCGGCGATGCATCGATTGTTTGACAGCCCGCTAAGCGCTTCGATATTGTGCGACTCGATTCGCAACTCAACTATCGCTAATGAGCGTAAGGAGAAGATCTCATGAGCCTCGACTACGTCAGCAATCAAGAAATTATTCAAGCGGCGCACCGCAATCTGCCGCAGGATGTTTGGGACTATCTCACCGGCGGCGCGGAATCGGAGACCACCATGCGGCGCAACCGCTTGGGCTTCGACAGTTTGGGTTTACGGCCGCGCGTGCTGGTGGACGTCTCGAAGGTCGATACTTCGTCGACATTTCTTGGCCAGAAGCTGCGCATTCCAGTTATGATGGCGCCCATCGGCTCGCTGCAAACCATCACACCAGAAGGCGGCGTTGCCGTAGCGAAAGCCGCTGCTGAGTTCGGCACGATGAATTTCGTCAGCTCGGTGACCCAGCCGAGTCTGGAAGAGATCGCCGCGAGCACCAACCATCCAAAAATTTTTCAACTTTACATCCGCGGCGGCCTGGACTGGTGCGCTGAAATCGTCGGCCGGGTTAAAAAGGCCGGCTACATGGCGCTCTGCCTCACGGTCGACACGGCGCACTACAGCCGGCGCGAGCGGGTGCTGCTCAATCGTTGGCAGCCGCCCAGCCGAAGAACCGAGACCGGGCGGATTTATCAGGCGATGCTCACTTGGGAGATGGCGGATGCGATCAAAAAGATCGCCGGCATGCCGCTGATCATCAAAGGCATCGCCACGGCGGAGGACGCCAGGATCGCCGTCGATCACGGCGTCGACGTGATTTACATTTCCAATCACGGCGGACGGCAGCTCGATCACGGCCGGGGCACCATCGATACGCTGCCGGAGATCGTCGAGGCTACCGGCGGCAAAGCGGAGATCGTGCTTGACGGCGGCGTGACGCGCGGCACCGACGTCGTGAAAGCGTTGGCTCTGGGCGCCAACGCAGTCACCATCGGCAAGCTTCAAGGCTGGGGTTTGGGCGCCGGCGGTAAAGACGGCTTGGTGAAGGTGCTCGAACTCTTGGAAGAAGAGATCACGGTCGACATGGCGCTGATGGGAGTGACCCGCATCGATCAGATTACTTCGAATTACGTCTGCAAAGCGCCGCCGGTGACGTTCGCCCATGAGATGAGCGCGTTCGTGCATATTCCCGGCGGCGGGCAGCTGCGTTAATACCTGCCCCTTTCTACCTTCCCTTCGGGCCTCGCCAGTTGATCCTGCGTGGCCGGTACGACGCGCACCGCGCAGGCTTTGTACTCGGGAATCTTGGCCAGCGGGTCAAGGGCGTCGATGGTGAGCAGGTTCGCGGCGGCTTCGGCGAAATGCATGGGGATGAAGACCACACCCACGGTGGTCCGCTGGGTCACCCAGGCGCGCAGCACGATGGAACCGCGGCGCGAGGAAACGCGCACGGTTTGTCCGTCTCCGATTGCGAGGCGGGCGCCGTCCGCTGGATTGATTTCGATGCGCGCCTCCGGATAGAGGTCGTCAAGCTTCGAATGGCGCGTCAGAGTGCCGCCGTGCCAGTGTTCAAGCAGCCGTCCGGTAGTGAGGATGAACGGGTATTCCTCGTCGGGCATTTCCACGGACGGCACATATTCAAGAGGGTGGAACTTGCCTTTGCCGCTGGGAAAGGTATCGGCGAAGAGGTAGGGAGTGCCGGGATGGTTGTCATCCCACACCGGCGTTTGCAGGCCCTGACTCTCGATGCGTGAATATTTCACGCCGGCGTATTCCGGCACCACGCGACCCATTTCCTCGAGCACTTCGGCGGGACTTCGGTAGGTCCAGAAGGCCGTCTGCCGGCGGCCAAGCTTCTTTTCGATGCGCTGGGCAAGGTCACAGATGATTTCCCAATCGGGCCGCGCCTGGCCGCGCGGTTCCAGCGCTTTGCGCACGCGCTGGACGCGGCGGTCGGTGTTGGTGAAAGTGCCTTCCTTCTCGGCCCAGGAAGACGCGGGCAAAAAAACGTCGGCATAGGCGCCGGACTCGTTGATGAACAAATCCTGCGCTACCAGGAACTCGAGCTGTTCCATCATGTGGCGCGTGTGATTCAGATTGGGCTCCGACATCATGGGATTCTCGCCCATGATGTGCAGCGTGCGCACCCCGCCCGGCCCAACCGCGCTCATGATTTCGGTGGTCGTCAGCCCGAGGTTCCGATTGAGCGCGCCAGGCTCGATATTCCAGGCCTGCTCGAATTTGCGCGCCGCCGCTTCGTCGTCGACCCTCTGATATCCCGGATAGTGCCACGGCATGGCGCCACAGTCCGACGCGCCCTGCACGTTGTTCTGTCCGCGCAGCGGATTGAGACCAGTGCCTTTGCGGCCGATGTGCCCGGTGAGCAGCGCCAGATGGATCAGCGACATCGCGTTGTCGGTGCCGTGGGAATGCTCGGGAATGCCCAGCGCCCAATAGATCCCGGCGTTCTTCGCCGTCGCATACATCCGCGCGGCCTGAACGATCAAGTCGCGATCGACACCGGAAATCGCCTCGGCGTATTCGGGCGTGAATTTTTCCATGGACCGGGAGAAATCTTCGAAACCCTCGGTGCGCCAGTCAATGAAGTCCCGGTTGTAGAGCTTCTCATTGATGATGACATGCGCCATGGCGGAAAAAAGCGGCACGTCGGTACCCGGCTTCTCGGGCAGCCACAGGGTCGCCCAATTGACCATTTCCACACGCCTGGGATCGACGACGATCAGCTTGGCGCCGTGCTTTTCGACAGCGGCTTTCATTTGCAGCGCGATGATCGGATGGGTTTCCGCCGTGTTGGAGCCGGTCACTAGAAAAACATCGCTATGAACGACCTCCGCGGCGGTGTTGCTCATCGCCGAGGAGCCGAGCGCCATTTGCAGCGCCACCACCGAGCCCGCATGGCAGAGCCGCGTGCAGTGATCGACGTTATTGCTGCGGAACAGCGCGCGGAACAGCTTCTGCAGGAGGTAGTTGTCTTCGTTGGTCGCCTTGGCGCAGCAGTAGACCGCCATGGCGTCGGCGCCGTCGCGCTTAAAAATCTCGACCATCCGGGCGGCGGTGTAATCGAGGGCCTCGTCCCAAGAGACCGCGCGCCACTGATCGCGATCGAAAGCCTGGGTGCGCGCGCCGGGCGCCTGAGCCGTTTTGCGGATGAGCGGCGTGGTCACCCGGTCCTTGTTGTAAATGAAGTCGTAGCCGAAGCGTCCTTTGACGCACAGGTTGCCGTGGTTCACCACCGCGTCGAACGGCGAGGTCACTTTGTAGATGTAGTCGTCCTTGATATGCAGATCCAGTTTGCATCCCACGCCGCAGTAGGGGCACGTGGTCGGGACGACGCGATCGGCCGTGATCATGGCGATTTCCTCCGGCGCTTTTTGCCGCCCCTCGACGCCTGCACGATTTCTTCCAACGAAAATCCCTGCTCGAGCAGCGACTCGCGCTTGGGTTTGAGCGCGCCGGTCGGGCAGACACCCACGCATTGGCCGCAAAATACGCAGGTGGTTTCCGGCATGGGTTTGTCAAAGAAGGTGCCGATACCAGTGTCGAAGCCGCGCCCTTTGAAGTTGATCGCGTAGGTAAACTGCGCGTCGTCGGCGCATACCTGAACGCAGCGCCAGCACAGAATGCATTTGGAATAGTCGCGGATATACATCGGGTTGTCATCGAGCACCGGATACTCGCGCCGCTCGGCGCCGGGAAAGCGCGCGGGGTCAGCGTGATAATCCTTGATGAACTTTTGAATCTCCGGCGCCTGGGAGAGATCCACCGCAGAGGCGAGCATCTCCAGGATCGTGCGGCGGCTGCGCTCGGCTCGACCGCTCGAGGTGGAGACTTTCATGCCTTCGCTCACCCGGCTGAGACAGGCCGGGACAAGAGGCTTTACCCCGTCGACATCGATGACGCAGATGCGGCAGAGACCGTTGGCGGTGCAGTAGTCGTGATAGCAAATGGTCGGAATATGCCGGCCGGCTTGCTCTGCCGCTTTGAGGATCGTCGTCCCCGCGGGCACGGTGACGGAAACGCCGTCGATGGTGAGTGTTACGTCGGCCATCAGGAATCACCCTTTGTTGTATTCGCAATTGGAGTATTGGAGTGGTGGAGTGTTGGGGCCCGAAAGCATTACTCCAATACTCCAATATTCCATCACTCCAACTCCTATCGTTGTCTTCCAAACATCTCCGGCCATAGTTTTATCGCGCTCAGGACCGCTGTGGCGGCTGTCTGGCCGAGGCCGCACAGAGACGCATCGATCATCGTGGTGCCCACATCCGTTAAACGTTCGCGGTCGCCGGCAACGGGACTGCCGGCCGCGGCGCGGCCGAGAATTTCAAATTGTCGCCGCGCGCCAAGCTGGCAGGGATAGCATTTGCCGCAGCTTTCGTCGGCAAAGAAGTGACCCAGCCGCTTCAGCACGTCGCGCAGGTCGGCGCTGTCGTCGAAGACCATGACTGCGCCGGAGCCAAGCGGCAAGCCCGCGCCGCTCAAGTTCTCGAAGGATAGAATCACGTCCAGGTCCTTCTCGGTGGCGAAGGCGCCCGCCGCGCCGCCCATGAGCACCGCTTGAAGCTTGTGTCCCGGCTTGAGCCCGCCCGCAAGATCGAACAGCAAATGACGCAAGGTTACGCCGAACGGCACCTCGTAAAGCCCCGGCCTCTGTATCAGGCCCGAAACGCAAAACAGCTTGGGGCCGGGCGAGCGTTCTGTGCCGATCTTTCGATACTCCGCCACGCCCCGTTCGAGAATCAGCGGAACGTTGCAAAACGTCTCCACGTTATTGATCACGGTGGGCTTGCCGAACAAGCCGTGAGTGGTGGGAAAGGGAGGCTTGATCCGCGGTAGGCCGCGCTTGCCTTCGATGGATTCCAACAGCGCGGTTTCTTCGCCGCAAATATAGGCGCCGGCGCCCAGGCGCATCTCAATTTCGAATTCCAATCCGGAGCCGAGAATATTTCCGCCGATAATGTTGGCCCGTCGCGCCTCCTCCAACGCATCGCCCATCACCTTGAATGCGTAGGGGTACTCGCCGCGAACGTAGATGTAACCCCGGCGCGCGCCCACGGCATGGGCCGCGATGATCATTCCCTCGAGTGTCCGGTGCGGGTCATCCTCCATGAGGATGCGGTCCTTGAAGGTGCCGGGTTCGGACTCGTCTGCATTGCAGACGATGTACTTGGGTTGGCCCTCCGCCTTTGCCGCTCCCTCCCACTTGATGCCGGTGGGAAATGCCGCGCCGCCGCGGCCGACCAACCCGGCAGTCTTTATCTCGGCGAGCACATCCTGCGGCGTCATCGTCAGGGCTTTTTTCAGTCCGGCATAACCGCCGCGGCTAGTGTAATCGGCGAATGAAGTCGGATGACCGTCGCCGCAATTGGCGGTCAGGGTGCGGATGTCGCCGCCGACGAAGCTGATCGGTCGCGCGCCGCCGCGCGCGCAGATCTCGGCAGCTTGCTGCGGCTCGGCGTGTCCCGCAGCCGTTTCGCCCATAAGGAGCGCGGGCGCGTGATCGCACAAGCCGAGGCATGGAGCATGTTCAACGGTAAACTCGCCGTCGGCGCTGACTTCGCCCGGTTGGACCCGCAAGTGGCGGCACAGCGAGTCAGCCAATCCGTCGGCCCCGGCGAGGGCGCAGACGGGCGCGCTGCACACCCGCGCCACGGTGCGGCCGATGGGCTGGCGCGAAAGCATTTCATAGAAATCGATGACGCCGTGCACGTCGGCGAGCGGCACGCCCAGGACGCGCGCCACTTCCGTCGCGATGGCTTCGGAAATCCAGCCCCGGGATTGCTGCGCGGCATGCAAGGCCGGCAGGAGAGCCGCGCGCCCTTGCGGCGCCAACTCGGCGAGCACCGAACGCAGGGAATCGAGTTCGCTGTCAGTCATCACTCGTTATACTAGCGCCGAGCGTATCGACACGCGAACGCCGGCGTTAGTTAAATTCCAATTAAGGATTGTAGGGATTGTCCAACGCGGCTTGTTTCATCTGAGCGTGCAAATCGACCATTGTCAGCGCGCAATATTCCATTGAATAGCCGGTGCGGAACTCGACGCTTTCCCCGAGTGCACGGGTCAGCACGGTCCGGTTGAACGCGCCATGGCCCATCGCCTCCTCGCCTCCTTCGCCGAGCTTGTGGGTGTCCATGTCCGCCTCTTCGTGGGTGGAAAAATATATGGCGTCCTGTTTGGTAAAGCCGTAATGCGTGGTGAGCGCGGTGAACCATTGCCCCGACCACATGGACAGCGACTCCTCGAACACATGCAGTCCCCACAGCTCGACGATGGAGCCGTCGATGAAAATCTTATGGCAGAAATCGTTGATTGCGCGGGCAGCGGGTAGGTAAGGATCTTCCAGCACTTCTTTCTTGTTGAGGCCCATTTTTTCCGCGGTTTGGAGCAGAACCAGTACGTGACCGGGAGCGCGCGGGGAAATGAGCTCGTCGGCGATCTTGGCGCAAAAGGGGCCGAGCAGATCGAAATTGCGCACGAAGAACGGCAGATGCGTGTAATAGGACACGGCATTGAGGGCGTTTACTTCCAGAGAGAAATGTCCCCAGTTCTTGAAAAACTGGCGCATGACCGGCAGCGGCAGCTTGCCTTCGCGCAGCTGCGTCATGAAAGCGCCTTTATGGATTTTGTCGTGAGCGTATTTGTAAAGCGTCGAGTACAAATAATCGACGTAGGCCTTCGCTTCGGCTTCGCTCAACTTTTCGCCGGCCCTGGGTTCCTTGGGTTTACCCACGTATCCTCCTAAAAAATGCTGCACCCTCGGGATTTTCCTTGGGTTATCATCGCGCCATTTTCAAGTCAAGGTAACTTGGCGATTTGGAAATACATTTGCGGCGCGCTAAGATCGAGCGATGGCGACCGCAGCAAGCAAAAATCTCGAAAGCTTTGCCAATCCTAACCCGGAACGCGACTATGAGATCAACATGGAGTGTCCGGAGTTTACCTGTCTTTGTCCCCGCACCGGCCAGCCCGATTTCGCCACTATTCGAATTAATTACGTTCCCGACAAGCTCTGCGTCGAGCTCAAATCCTTGAAACTTTATCTTTGGTCCTATCGCAATGAGGGGGCTTTTCACGAGGCGGTTATCAATCAGATTCTCGACGATCTTGTGCGCGCGTGCCGGCCGAGAAAAATGACCGTCGCCGGCGACTTCAACGTGCGGGGAGGCATCCACACGACCGTCAAAATTGAATATCACCAGTCGTAAATAACGATTTCGGCTTGATTCCTTCGCTCAATCGTACACAGCTCATGCCCGAAATTCATTTGCTCGAAGAACTATTGATCGTCCTCGCGGTGACGATCTCGATTGTCTACCTATTCCAAAAATTGCGCGTGCCGGCGATCGTCGGGTTTTTACTGGCCGGGGTCGTCATCGGACCCGGCGGTTTGGGACTGATCAAAAGCGTCAGTCAGGTCGAAACCCTGGCCGATATCGGCCTCGTGCTGCTACTTTTTACGATCGGCATCGAGTTTTCGCTGGAATCGATCTTATCGATGCAGCGCCGCATTCTGCTCGCCGGTTTGCTACAGGTGCTGTTAACGACTCTCGCCGTAACGGGTATCGCGGCAGGTGTGGGAGTTTCGCCGTCCGTGGGCGTCTTCTTCGGTTTTTTGGTCACCATGAGCAGCACCGCGATTGTCCTTCGTGCTTATCAAGAACGGGGAGAGATTAATGCGCTGCATGGCCGGTTGGCGAGCGGCACGCTGCTGCTTCAAGACCTGTGCATTGTGCCCATGATGTTGATGGTTCCGTTCTTGGCGCGATCCGGACCGGTCGATGTTTCTGGGATCGTCCTCGCCGTCGTCAAATCTCTGCTCGCGCTTACGCTCATCGTGTGGCTCGCGCGCAAGGTGTTGCCCCGCTTGTTGCGCCACGTTGCCTTAGTTAAAAATCGCGAGATTTTCGTTCTTTTTATCGTGCTCGTTTGCCTCGGCACGGCTTGGTTGGCGTCGAAGACCGGTTTATCCCTCGCCCTCGGCGCCCTGATTGCGGGACTGGTTATTTCCGAATCCGAATTGAGCCATCAAGTCGTCGCCGATGTGTTGCCGCTGCGTGATTGCTTTAGCGGCATATTCTTTATCTCCATCGGCATGTTGCTCGATCTCGGATCGCTCGGCCGGGACTGGGTCACGCCAGTGTTTGAACTGTTGTCACTGGTTACCGTCAAGACCGTCGTGACGTTGTTGGTCTTCTGGTACTTATATCGCTCACTGCGACTCGGTATCCTTCTCGGGCTCAGTTTGGCACAGATCGGTGAATTCTCTTTTATCCTGGCAAAGGCAGGGATCGGCCAGCGGTTGCTGGGCGTCAATGAAGAGCAAACCTTTCTCGCGGCCTCCATCTTGAGCATGGTTGCTACCCCATTGCTGATTGAATCAGCGCACGGAATTACCAATCGCATGACCGGTAAATCCGGCCGGCCGGCAAAAGTAGGGGAGCTTCCCGCCCCGGCCGCCGAGCCCGGCGGCATCGAAGGACACGTCATCATTGTCGGTTACGGTCTCAATGGACAGAACCTCGCGCGCGTCCTGCGTGAATCCGGCATCCCTTATCAAGTTTTGGAGCTCGACCCCGAACTGGTGCGTCAGGGAAAAACGGCGGGAGAGCCGATCCATTTCGGTGACGGCACGCGAACCGATATCCTCCAGCAGGCGCGAATCGATCATGCCCGCGTACTTGTTATCGCCATCTCCGACCCGGCGGCCACTGCCCGGGTCG
>Ga0065707_10001497_pt1 | contig 12888 bp, 6 predicted proteins | sample SwiRhicommuniRL3_FD_59094 | JGI IMG/M metagenome (GOLD analysis project Ga0065707, IMG submission 59094) | Switchgrass rhizosphere bacterial communities from Rose Lake, Michigan, USA - RL3 v2 (version 2) | ecosystem: Host-associated > Plants > Roots > Rhizosphere > Soil | place: East Lansing, MI... | reverse complement strand
GAATCGGCTATGCAGCGTCTCGGCGGCTCGGTTATCAGCTGTTCGGATATGAAAACATCGTCGACCGTCAAAGGCGAAACGGTTGCGGACACGGCGAAAGTCGTTTCGAGTTATGCCGATGTTTTGGTCGTGCGGCACAACTGGGACGGCGCGGTTCAGGCCATGGCGGAACACGCCGATGTGCCGGTGATCAACGCCGGCGACGGCAGCCACGAGCATCCCACGCAAACGCTTTGCGACCTTTATACCCTGCGCAAGGAAAAGGGCGAGCTCAAGGGGCTGACNGTGGTGGTATGCGGTGATTTGAAAAACGGCCGAACCATTCACTCGCTGGTGTACGCGCTGGCGCGTTTCGGAGCCAACGTGGTGACGCTGGCGGCGAACAGCATGGCGTTGCCACAGTATGTTCTTGAGCGATTGGAGCGCGAGTACGATTACGCGTTGGCGCCGGTGGGCTCGGACGATCTGAAAGCCGTGGTCACTGAAACGGACGCGCTCTATCTTGCGCCGAAGCAGCCCCATCAGCTGGCGCTCTACACCCAGGTCGATGAAGTGATTCAAGCGCGCCTCAATAGCCTGGCGACCGGTCTGCGTTATGACGCCTTCTATATGACGCGAAAACAAAAAGAGCGCATGAAAGAAGGCACGACGGGCACGAGCTATCCGACGATTGGATCCAATTTTCTCCGCGAGCAACGGTTCAGGGACACGGTGGTGATGCACCCGCTGCCGCGCGTCGACGAGCTTTCTCCGGAAGTCGACAAAGACCGCCGCGGCATTTACTTCAAACAGGCTGCCTACGGCGTGCCGGTGCGCATGGCATTGCTCAAGTTTCTTTTCGATAGACGTTCTGAAAAGCGGAGCAGAGCAAGGGTGGATCCAGCGCCGTATCGAAGTCCCGAGCCGATCGGACCACAGTGCCGCAATCCGAATTGCGTAACCGTGAAAGAGCCGATCTCAAGCAGCCGCCGTTTTGAGATCCTTTCCCCCGGCCAAGCCAACGCGCTCATTTTGGCGTGCGCTTACTGCGACCACCGGTTCAAGGTGCAAATCGCCGGCAATGTGCAGTCGAAAAGATATTATGTCTTTGATGCCACGCTCGTTGGCACTCTTGATGACTGGTTGCAAAAGGGCGACCTCGCGCTTTTTGATTCGATCAAAGAAGCCGAGGAGCTGGGATACGAGCCGTTCAAAAGCGGTCCCCAGCGAGCGCTAATGAGCGAGGATGAAATCGCTGGCGCGCTGAAGAGCATGGGCGGACAGATTCTGCGCGACTGCCGCGAGCTCAGCCGGTTGCTGTTTCTCGGCGTGCGCGGCGCGGGCTCGCATTTGGCGCAGCGTTTGGCAAACGAAGTCGGCAAACAGGCGAAGCGAAAGCCGGAGGTGGGGGAAATCGAGATTTACGGCTCGGGCGACGATTTGAAAAGACTCTCGCCCGACGATCCCGACGCGGGGCCACTCAATCTAAAAGACCGTGAGATCATTCTTGTCGATGACGTGATCTTCACCGGGAGAACCGTAAAGAGCGCGTTGAGTATCATCTTTCGCTCGGCGCGGCCGCAATCGGTTCGCTTGGCTGTGCTGATCGATCGTGGACACAGAGAGTTTCCGGTAAAGCCCAACTACGTTGGCAAAAATATCCCGAGTTCCGAGTCGGACCGGGTGCGGGTAAAGTTGCGCGAAATCGATCCCGGCGAACCCGACCAAGTGATTATTTACACGATCATCAACCCGAAGGAGGAAACGCCGAAGCCGTCGCACCCCGCCGACTTTGCGGCCAAGTAGAGGTCATGAAAGCCATCCTAGCACTAGCCAACGGCCGGGTGTTTGAAGGCACGGCGTTCGGCGCCGAGGGTGAAACCGGCGGCGAAGTTGTGTTCAACACCAGCATGACCGGTTACCAGGAGATTCTCACCGATCCGTCCTACGAGGGACAATTGGTCGCCATGACCTATCCGGAGATCGGCAACATCGGGGTCAACCCGGAGGATGTCGAATCGCGCAAACCTTTCGTGAATGGCTTTATCGTCAAGAATTACACCGCGCAGCCAAGCAATTGGCGCGCTGCCCAGGCTCTGCACGAGTATATGAAGGCGCACGGTATCGTCGGCATTCAAGGCATCGACACACGCTCGTTGGTGCGCACCCTGCGCGATCATGGCTCGCAGGAGGGCGTCATCTCGACGCTCCCTGTAAATGCCGAAGAATTGGTTGCCAAGGCTAAAGCTGCGCCCGGCATGGTGGGAAAAGATTTAGTGCAGGCAGTGAGCTGTAGCGAAGGCTACGAGTGGAATCAAGGCATGTGGAAGCTTGGCGACGGCTACAAAAGTCGCGATCCGGCAAAGGCAGCGTTGAAGCGGAGGGGCAAAGGCACCTTCGCGTCACCCGCGTTTTTCGTCGTGGCGTATGACTACGGCATCAAGTACAACATCCTGCGCAATCTTGCCGAGGCGGGATGCCGGGTGCAAGTGGTGCCGGCGGCGGCGCCCGCGGAGGATGTGCTGGCGCTCAATCCCGACGGCATTTTTCTTTCCAATGGCCCGGGCGATCCGGACGCCGTGCCCTACGCCAAGGAGAACGTGCGCAAGCTCATCGGCAAAAAACCGATATTCGGCATTTGCCTCGGCCATCAAATCATGGGTCTCGCGCTCGGTGGCAGGACGTATAAATTAAAATTTGGCCACCACGGCGGCAACCAACCGGTGATGGATCTGACCACGCGCAAAGTAGAGATCACCGCGCAGAATCACGGCTTCGCCGTGGACGCGGATTCGCTCAAAGGCGCCGCTGAAGTAACCCATTTGAATTTGAATGACAACACTGTAGAAGGACTGGCGCATCGCGATCTGCCGATCTTCTCCGTGCAGTATCATCCGGAATCCTCTCCCGGTCCGCACGACGCCAATTACTTGTTCAAACGTTTTACCGATATGATGACCAAATATCGCCGCTCGTAACTATCCATGCCCAAACGAAACGATATTCAGTCCATCCTTCTTATCGGAGCGGGGCCGATCATTATCGGCCAGGCTTGCGAGTTCGACTATTCCGGCACTCAGGCGTTAAAGGCCCTCAAGGAAGAGGGTTATCGGGTGATTCTCGTCAACTCCAATCCCGCGACAATCATGACCGACCCGGAGTTCGCCGCGCGCACCTACATCGAACCGATCACCACCGACATCGTCGAAAAAATCATCGCCAAGGAGCGGCCCGACGCGATTTTGCCGACCCTCGGAGGACAGACGGCGCTCAATCTCGCCATCGATCTCGCCGAAAAAGGAATACTCGAGAGCTACGGCGTAGAGATGATCGGCGCCAAGATTGAATCGATTAAAAAAGCAGAGGACCGCGATCTGTTCAAAGAGGCCATGCGCCGCATCGGTCTCGACCTGCCGCGCAGCGGCTACGCGCGCAGCATGCGCGACGCCATGCGCATTCAGAAGCGCCTGAGCTTTCCCGTCATCATTCGCGCTTCGCGCACTCTCGGCGGCAGCGGTGGCAACTTCGCCTATACGCCGGAGGAATTTAAAGAGGTCGTTCAGTCCGGTTTGAGCATCTCGCCGGTGCATGAAGTGCTGATCGAAGAGTCAGTGCTCGGCTGGAAAGAATTCGAGCTCGAGGTCATGCGCGACCACAAAGACAATGTGGTGATCATCTGCTCGATTGAAAATTTCGATCCCATGGGAGTCCATACCGGCGACTCGATCACCGTCGCGCCGGCACAAACGCTGACCGACAAGGAATATCAGGTCATGCGCGACGCGTCTCTCCGGGTCATCCGGGAGATCGGCGTGGACACCGGCGGGTCGAATATTCAATTCGCCGTCAATCCGAAGGACGGCCGCATGGTGGTCATCGAGATGAACCCCCGTGTGTCGCGCAGCTCGGCGCTGGCCAGCAAGGCGACCGGATTCCCCATCGCGAAAATCGCCGCCAAGCTCGCGGTCGGCTATACCCTCGACGAGATCCGCAACGACATTACGCGCGAGACCCCGGCTTGCTTCGAGCCGACCATCGACTATGTGGTGGTAAAAATTCCGCGCTTCACCTTCGAAAAATTTCCCCAGGCCAGGGATATTCTCACGCCCCAGATGAAGTCGGTGGGTGAGGCGATGGCCATCGGGCGCACCTTTCAGGAATCGCTGCAAAAGGCGATGCGGTCCCTGGAGACCGGATCTTTCGGTTTCGAGCCCAGGGTTGATTTGGCCGAGACCAATCGGCAGCAATCACTGGAACTTGTCCGAGGAAAACTTTCCCAGCCCAACGCCCAGCGCCTGTGGTACATCGGCGATGCTTTTCGCCTCGGCATGCCGGTCGAAGAGATCTACCGGCTCTCGGCCATCGATCCGTGGTTCCTGGAGAAGATCCGCCAAATCATTGCGACGGATCTGGGAATTTCGGCTGTCCCCGAATCCAACGGCCAACTTGATGTCGGCCTCGTGCGCGGCTGGAAACAGATGGGGTTTGCCGATGCGCGGATCGCCGGGCTGATCCATTGGCAGGAAACCGACTTTCGTAAATTGCGAAAAGAGCAGGGGGTCGAGGCGGTTTTCAATTCCGTAGATACCTGCGGCGCAGAGTTTCAAGCGTTTACGCCGTATCTGTATTCCACCTACGAAGGCGATGACGAATCGAAGCCGACGGCGCGAAAAAAAATCATGATCCTGGGAGGCGGGCCCAACCGCATCGGCCAGGGCATCGAGTTCGACTACTGCTGCGTGCATGCCGCTTTTGCCTTGAGGGAAGAGGGCTACGAGACAATCATGGTCAATTGCAATCCGGAGACGGTCAGCACGGATTACGACACTTCGGACAAACTTTACTTTGAGCCGCTCACGATGGAAGAAGTGATGAACATCGTCGACCGGGAAAAACCCGATGGCGTCATTGTGCAGTTCGGCGGGCAAACGCCGCTCAAGCTCGCCTTGCCGCTGGAGCGCGCGGGCGTGCCGATCGTCGGCACGTCGCCGGATAGTATCGATCTCGCGGAAGATCGCGAAAGATTTGCCGAGCTGATCAGGGAACTCGGGATCAAGCAGCCGAACAATGGTATCGCCCGCTCCTATGACGAAGCATTCAAAATCGCCGAAGGGTTGGGCTATCCGGTTTTGGTCCGCCCCTCTTATGTCCTCGGCGGGCGGGCGATGCAGATCGTTTATGACGGCGATACGCTTAAAGACTACATGACTCATGCCGTGTCGGCATCTCCGGAACATCCGGTACTGATCGACAAATTTCTCGACGATGCTATCGAAATCGATGTGGATGCCTTGGGCGATGGCGATGACTATGTCATCGGCGGGATCATGGAGCATATCGAGCGCGCCGGCGTGCACTCGGGTGACAGCGCGTGCAGCCTGCCGGCGAAATCGATCGGACCGGAAATCCAGGAAGAAATTCGCCGCCACACTATTTCGTTGGCGAAAGCGCTCAATGTGCGCGGCCTGATGAACGTGCAGTTTGCCGTGCAGCGAAACGATGTCTACGTGCTCGAAGTCAACCCGCGCGCCTCGCGCACCGTGCCGTTCGTGAGTAAAGCGATCGGTGTGCCGCTGGCCAAGATGGCGGCGCGCATCATGGTCGGCAGGAAGCTCAAGGATCTCGGTTTCACGCGGGAAATGCACCCCAAGCACATCTCAGTCAAGGAAGCGGTCTTTCCGTTTAACAAGTTTCCCGGGGTCGATACGTTACTTGGCCCGGAAATGAAATCCACCGGCGAAGTCATGGGAATCGACACCTCCTTCGGCATCGCCTTTGCCAAGGCCCAACTCGGCGGCGGCATGCGTCTGCCGAAATCGGGTCGGGTTTTTATCAGCGTGCGCGACGAAGATAAACCGAGCGCCCAATTCATCGCGCAAAAACTCTATGCCGTGGGGTTTGCCATCGTCGCGACCCGCGGCACGGCAGCCTATTTGGAAGCGCGGGGCATACCCACGGAAACCATCAACAAAATCCAGGAGGGCAGCCCGCACATCGGCGACCAGATCAAAAAGGGTGAGGTGGCGATGGTCATAAACACGCCGCAGGACGCTCACTCGCACGCGGATTCCTATGAGATCCGGCGTTTCGCCCTGGATTATCAGGTGCCCTATTTCACCACCATGGCGGGTGCCGAGGCCGCCGCCGAAGGCATCGAGTATTTGGAGCAGCGCGAGTTCGAAGTCCATGCGTTGCAAGATTACGAAACGCCGCCCCTGCCGTAGAGGGTTGCGTGAAACCTGCCGGTCTTTCTTCAGACAAAAGAACGAAGAGTGGCGATCGGCCCCCCAGCGTCCGCGCGAATTTGCGCGCGCTTAATACACCGATCCAATTTCTAAGCGGCGTCGGACCCAAGCGCGCGGCCCAGCTCGAATCCTTCGGTCTTAGCACCATCGGCGACCTGCTCTACCACCTGCCGTTTCGATACGAAGACCGCCGGCAAATCAAGAAAATCTCCGGCGCGGTTCGCGGCGAGGAATCAAGCTTCATGGGTCGATTGATCGGCCTGCAACGCAAATATATCCCGCGCCGCCGGAGCCAAATGCTGCTCGCCGTTTTGCAGGATGAAACAGGCAGCCTCGATCTGGTCTGGTACCGCGCGCCAAGCTTCCTGATCGAAGGTCTCGCCAAGGATCAAACACTGCTGGTTCACGGCAAACTGGAGCCGAGCCTTCACGGGCGGCTGCGCTTGGTTCATCCGGATTTCGAAATCGTCGACCCCGGCGATGACGCGCAGCTGCAACGGATCCTGCCGGTTTACATGCACCCGGCCGGTCTGTCTCTGTCGAGGTTGCGCGGTTGGGTAACGCAAGCATTGCAAGCGTACGGGCAATACCTGCCCGTGAGTCTTCCTCAAGAAATTATCCAGCGACAGAGAATTCTGACGCCCGGCGCGGCGCTCGCCTATCTGCATGAGCCGCCGATCGACGCTCCACTCGACACTTTGAATGAAGCGTCGTCGACGGCCCACCGGACGATTATCTTCGACGAGCTTTTTTACTTGCAGCTCGGCCTCGGTTTGCGCAAAAGATCTCGCGCCAAGAGCGCCGCGGTCCCCTTCGGCGAAGCGCGCGCGGCGCTGCGCGACCGCATGCGCGAGCTGCTGCCCTTCAGTCTCACCGGCGCGCAGCAGCGCGTGCTCGGCGAAATTGATACAGACCTGGCAGGCGAGCAGGCGATGCAGCGCCTCGTGCAGGGGGACGTGGGGTCGGGGAAGACGATGGTCGCCTGGCTTGCGTCGCTGCGCATTATTGAGCATGGACGGCAAGCGCTCTGGATGGCGCCGACGGAAATCCTCGCGGAGCAGCACTACCGGAACCTAAAAAAATACGCCGCTGAACTGAAAATCCCGTCGGCGCTGCTCACCGCGGCAACACCTGCAAAAGAAAAAAAGTCACTTCTGGAGCGCATCGCCAAGGGTGACATTTCCTTCATTGTCGGTACCCATGCCGTGATTCAGGAGGAGGTGCGCGCGCCGCTTATGGGCTTAGGCGTGGTGGACGAGCAGCACCGCTTCGGCGTCTTGCAGCGCCTCTCGCTGCAGCGTCTGGTCGATCGCTCCGGTTCGGAGTCGAGGCACCAACCCCACATGCTGCTCATGAGCGCAACGCCGATCCCGCGCAGCCTCGCCATGGTGCTCTACGGTGATATGGACGTGTCGTTTGTCGATGAGATGCCGCCGGGAAGAAAGATGATTCAAACCAGAGTGTTCCGCGAGGGCGAGCGCAGGCAAGTCTACGCCATCGTTCTTGACCAGTTAAAACGCGGGCATCAAGCGTTTGTCGTCTTGCCTCTTGTTGAAGCTTCGGAACAACTCCAGCAGGTGCGCGACGCGACGCAGATGGCCGATAAAATGCGCCAAACGTTGTTCAAGGATTTCGGCGTCGGTCTCGTCCATGGACGGCTCAAGGCCGAGGAGCGCGACCAAATCATGCGTTCGTTTCGCGATGGCAAGCTCGGCATTCTCGTCGCGACGACGGTGATCGAAGTGGGCATCGATATTCCGAACGCCACGGTGATGGTTGTTGAGCATGCCGAGCGCTTCGGCTTGTCGCAACTGCATCAGCTGCGCGGCCGGGTCGGCCGCGGCCCGGCCGGCGGTCAGTGTCTGCTGGTCAATCGTGGCACGGGAAGTGATGTTGCAGCCGAACGCCTGCGCGCGATGGAAAAGGAGCATGACGGGTTCAAGATCGCCGAGGCAGACTTGCGTCTGCGTGGACCGGGAGAACTGCTCGGCGCACGCCAATCAGGGTTGACGGATTTTCGTTTCGCCAATCTAGCGCGGGACGTACGCTTGTTGGCTGAAGCTCGCCGTGAAGCTTTGGCGTGGTTGGATAAAGATCCGGAGCTCAAGGGCAAAGCATCGGCGGGCATGGGCGAAATTCTCAGGCATCGGTGGGGGGCGGTTTTGGAATTGGGGTTGGTCGGCTGAGTAGAAGGGGACAAGGAGGTCGGTCCCATATCGCGATGAGCCACTGGCCAAAATCCTTTTTGTTGCACCTAATAGGGCGATGGCTTATAAAATATAATCATCCCGTTTTTTAGAAAGGTTTAGGTAAGAACGCGTGGAATTTCAGCGCATAAAGCGGCTGCCGCCCTACGTTTTCAGCATTATCGACAGCATGAAGATGGAAGCCCGGCACAGGGGAGAGGATATCGTTGATTTCGGCATGGGTAATCCTGATCTGCCCACACCGCCGCACGTGGTCGCTAAACTGATCGAAGCCGCGAGCAAGCCGCAGAATCATCGCTATTCCGTTTCCCGCGGCATTTACAAGCTTCGGTTGGCAATCGTCGCCTGGTACAAACGCCGTTACAATGTGGATCTCGATCCCGATAGCGAGGCGATCGTTACGATCGGAGCCAAGGAGGGGATCTCGCATCTTGCCTGGGCAACCATCGACCCCGGCGATGTGGTACTCTGTCCCAGTCCGACCTATCCAATCCACCAGTTTGCCGTAGTGCTCGCCGGCGGCGATCTGCGCTGCATTCCGCTCACGACCAGCGAGGCGTTTTTTGGCAACCTCGAAGAAGCGATCCGCCAGACCTGGCCGAAGCCGAAAATGCTGATCATCAGTTTTCCGCATAATCCGACCACTGAAGTTGTCGATGTGGGATTCTTCGAGCGTGTGGTGAAAACCGCGAAGGAGCATGGTTTTCTCGTTATCCACGATCTCGCTTATGCCGATTTGACTTTCGATGGCTATCAGGCGCCGAGCTTTCTCCAAGTGCCGGGGGCGAAGGATATCGGCGTGGAATTTTTTTCGCTCTCGAAAAGCTACAACATGCCGGGTTGGCGCGTCGGTTTTTGCGTCGGCAATCGAGAAGTCATTCACGCCTTGGCGCGCATCAAGAGCTATCTCGATTATGGGATCTTCCAGCCGATTCAAATAGCGGCGATTCAGGCGCTCAACGGGCCGCAAGACTGCGTCGAAGAAATTCGCTTGATGTATGAGAAGCGGCGCGATTCGCTGATCGATGGGCTCGACAGGGCGGGTTGGAAGATACCAAAGCCCAAGGGAACCATGTTTGTCTGGGCTGAAATCCCGGAGCCGGCGAAAAGGATGGGCTCCGTAGAGTTCTGCAAATATTTGCTTCAAGAAGCTCAAGTGGCGGTGTCGCCGGGCATCGGCTTCGGCCAGTACGGCGACGAGCACGTGCGCTTTGCATTGATCGAGAACGAACATCGCACCAAGCAAGCGGTTCGCAAAATCAAACGCGCGCTGGGGAAATTACTGGACTAGCGCCTGATTCCAAGCTACTTTTTAAGTCTTTCTAAATCCCGTCATGGCATCCGCAAATAAACGGCGTAAAGTGGGCATCGGCTTGCTCGGCTCAGGCGTGGTCGGCGAAGCGATCCAGGATATCCTTTTCCAGGATGTCAAAGGGCAAGTCGGCGACGACGCCGAGATCGAGATTCGCAAGATCTACACGCGGACTCCGCGAAACAAAAAATGGTTCGGCAAGCGCGCCGGCCTTTTTACCCGCCAAGCTGAAGAAGTGCTCGATCATCCCGGCGTCGATATCGTGATCGAAGCGCTGGGATTTCAATCGGCTTCGCAGTTGCCGCGGTTTCGCGATTACATCTTGCGCGCTTTTCGCAACGGCAAGTCGGTGGTCACCTCCAATAAAGCGGTGCTGGCGCGCTACGGCAAAGAGATTTGGTCCGCGGCAAAGAAGTCAGGACAGCAGCTGCGCTTCGAAGCTTGCGTCGGCGGCGGCATTCCGGTGGTGCGTTCTCTTAGTGAAAGCTTCGCTGCCGAAGAGCCGGAAGCGGTATTTGGCATCGTCAATGGGACCTGCAACTACATCCTGTCGCAAATGGAAAAGAGCGCTAAGCCCTACGCCGAGGCGCTCAAGGAAGCCCAGCAAAAGGGCTATGCCGAGACCAATCCCGCCTCCGATGTCAACGGCAGCGACGCCGAGGCCAAACTGCTCCTGCTGAGCCTGGTCGCGTTTGGGCTGCAGATCCAACCGGGGAAAATCTGGCGCAAGGGAATCGAGGATATTCAGGCGGTGGATTTTCGCTATGCGAACCGCATCGGCGGCAGCACGATCAAACAGCTTGCGGTGGCACGGCGAAAAGGCCAGGCGGTGCAAGTTTTTGTGGCGCCTGCGTTGGTGCCAAGGGAAAATTTTCTCGCCAGCGTGGACGGCGCGACCAACGCGGTGTGCTTCGCCGGCAGGAGCAGCGGCGCTGCGCGCGGCGAGCGCGATTGCGATTATGTCCTGGTCGGTCCGGGAGCCGGCGGCGGGCCGACCGCGGTGGCGGTGCTCGGCGATGTCTGCGAATTGGCGCGGGGAGGCGAGCGCAGGTTTTCCGGCGTGCCAAGTCTCATCCCGCCGGGTGCGCTGAAGCTTCAACCTGAAGAAGAAATCGACGTGCCGTTTTATGTGCGTTTTGTGGTCAAGGACCGCGCCGGCATCGTCGGCGACATCGGCCGGACGTTTGGCCGCATCGGCATGAATATCTCGGAAATTTGGCAGCTCCGGCATGTGGAAGAGGAGCTTCACGGTTTGATGCAAAGCCATCGCATCAAACAGAAGCACAATGAGGTCCTGCCGTTTGTCATGACTTTGGAGCGAGCCACTCTGCGTCAAATGCGCAAAGCCCTGGCTTCGTTGCGCAATCGGGATTATATCGTCATCGATCCGGTTTGGTTTCCAATCTGGGGCGTGAAATGATGCTTCGAGTCGTAAACATTGGGAACGTCGCGATCGTAGAGGATCAAACGTGAAATACATCATTCTTCAAGGCGACGGCATGGCAGATTATCCGCTCGAAGTATTGGGCGGCAAAACACCCCTGGAAGCCGCACGAACGCCGAATATGGACTGGCTCGCCGTGCACGGTGTGTACGGCATTGCCCACGTCATCCCCGAGGGTTTTCCTCCCGGCAGCGACGTCGGCAACATGAGCATCATGGGCTATGACCCGGCGGTCTATCACACCGGACGCTCGCCTCTGGAGGCGGCCAGCATGGGAGTTGCTCTGGGGCCGAACGACATCGCTTTTCGCTGCAATCTGGTGACGCTCGGCGGCGCCGGCGCTGAAACGTTCATGGAAGACTTCACCAGCGAACACATCACGACCGAAGAAGCCGGGGAAATCATCCGCGATCTTGGTAAGGAACTCGGCGGTGGCGGCATCGAATTTTTTCCCGGTGTGAGCTACCGACACTTAATGGTCTGGCGCGACGGACAAGAAAAAATGGACACCACGCCGCCGCACGACATTACCGATCAGAAGATTGCCGGCTACCTGCCAAAGGGCGATGGCGCCGACCGGCTGCTGCAGCTCATGAACCCGTCACGGTCGATTCTCGCGACTCATCCGGTCAACAAGAAGCGCCGGGCGGAAGGTCACAGGGAAGCCACGAGCATCTGGCTCTGGGGCCAGGGAAGAGCGCCGCAAATGCCACCGCTGACGGAGCGTTTTGGCATCAAAGGCGGGGTTATCTCGGCCGTGGATATCATTCATGGTCTGGGCGTTTACGCGGGGCTCGAACGCATTGATGTGCCCGGCATTACCGGATTTCTCGATACCAATTACATCGGCAAGGGCGAATACGGCGTGCGCTCGCTGGAGAAAAATGACCTGGTCTTCATTCACGTCGAAGCGACGGACGAAGCCGGTCACATGGGCGACGTGGAGAAAAAAATTCAAGCACTGGAAGACTTCGACGAAAAAGTGGTCGGCACCGTATTGAAAGGAATGGCGCACCGGAAGGATTATCGAATACTTTTGATGCCGGATCATCCGACCGCGATCGCCCTCAAGACCCACGTGGCCGATCCCGTGCCGTTCGTTTTGTTTTCGGCTGAAACGCCTAGGAACAACGGCAATCTCGGGTACAACGAAAAGGACGCGGCGGGAACCGGTATTGTTGCGAAAAAGGCTTATCGCTTGATGGACGCGCTGATCGAAGGGAGGCGAACGTGGACCGAAACTTAGCATTGGAAGCGGTTCGTGTGACGGAAGCGGCGGCATTGAATTGCGCCCGTTGGACGGGGCGGGGGGACGAAAAGGCCGCCGATCAAGCTGCCGTCGACGCCATGCGTAAGGCCTTCGATGCGCTGGCCATCGATGGCACTGTGGTGATCGGCGAAGGGGAGCGCGACGAAGCGCCCATGCTCTACATCGGTGAAAAGGTCGGTTCCGGCGGTCCGAAGGTCGATATTGCCCTTGACCCGTTAGAAGGGACGACGATTTGCGCCACGGGCGGTCCCAATGCGCTCGCGGTTATCGCCATGGCGGACGGCGGCAACTTGCTGCACTGCCCGGATACTTATATGGCGAAGATCGCAGCCGGTCCGGTCGGCAAAGGCGTTGTCGATCTCGATAAATCACCGACGGAAAATTTGCGGGCGTTGGCCGAGGCCAAACGTTGCCGAGTTGAAGATCTCACC